>Ga0105097_10000927_pt1 | contig 13765 bp, 12 predicted proteins | sample PPLLak12cMay2015_FD_87035 | JGI IMG/M metagenome (GOLD analysis project Ga0105097, IMG submission 87035) | Freshwater sediment microbial communities from Prairie Pothole Lake near Jamestown, North Dakota, USA - PPLs Lake P7 Core (1) Depth... | ecosystem: Environmental > Aquatic > Freshwater >... | reverse complement strand
GACGCTGATGCTGTTGTCGCTGTGGATGGTGACGACGATGTCGTCGCAATGCCCGGCCAGGCTTTCGTCGATGGAGTTGTCCACCACCTCGAACACCAGGTGGTGCAGCCCCGTGCCGTCGGATGTGTCGCCGATGTACATGCCGGGGCGCTTGCGCACGGCTTCCAGCCCTTCCAGGATCTGGATGCTGCCTTCGCCATAGGCTTCGCTGTGCGCGGCTGCGTCATCGCGCTTGGCCTTGCGTGCGTCTTCGTCGGCTTGGTTCAGGGGGTCACTCATGGGTTCAAGGCCGCGTCAGCGGCCGCTTGGTCTGTCTGTACAGAACCCCCCGCTCGGCGGGGGGCAGGGGGTGCCCAGCGCTAGGGCATCGATGCCGATGCAGGATCTGAGCCGCCACGCGGCTCAGATCCTCATCGGCATCACCACGTATTTGAAGCCGGGCTGGTCGGGCACGGTGAACAGCGCGCTAGCGGCAGTGTCCTGCAGTTCGAGCTTGATCATCTCGCTACCCATGTTGGCCAGCGCGTCCATCAGGTAGGTGACGTTGAACCCGATCTCGATGGCGTCGCCGTTGTAGTCGATCTCCAACTCTTCCTTGGCTTCTTCCTGCTCGGCGTTACTGGAGGCAATGCGCAGCAAACCCGGCTCGATGTTGATGCGCACGCCCTTGAACTTCTCGCTGGTCAGGATGGCGGCACGCTGCAGGCTGGCCAGCAGCGGCGCGCGGCCCATCACCACCGAGTTCTTGTGGTTCTTCGGGATCACACGGTTGTAGTCGGGGAACTTGCCCTCGACCAGCTTGGTCACGAACTCCATGCCCGAAAAGCTGAAGCGCGCCTGGTTGCCGGCAAAGCGCATCTCGATGGGCGTGTCCTCGTCCTTCAGCAGGCGCTGCAGTTCCAGCACCGTCTTGCGCGGCAGGATCACCTCCTGCTTGGGCACCTCGTTGTCCAGGGTGGCCTGGGCCAGCGCCAGGCGGTGGCCGTCGGTGGCCACCAGCGTGAGCTGCCGGCCTTCGGCGATGAACAAGATGCCGTTCAGGTAGTAGCGGATGTCATGCACCGCCATCGCGAAGTGCACCTGGTTGACCAGGCCGCGCAGCACCTTCTGCGGCACCGAGAAGACCGGGCCGAAGTCGACACTTTCGTTGACCAGGGGAAAGTCCTCGGCCGGTAGCGTCTGCAGCGTAAAGCGGCTCTTGCCGGCCTGCAGCGTCAGCTTGTTCTGCGCGGCGCTGAGCGTGACCACCTGGTCGCCGGACAACGAACGCAGGATGTCGATCAGCTTGCGTGCGCCCACGGTGGTGTTGAAGCTGGCCTCTTCGCCACCCAGCTCGTCGGAGGTGCGCACCTGGATCTCCAGGTCGCTGGTGGTGAACTCCAGGCGCTTGCCCGTCTTGCGCAGCAGCACGTTGGCCAGGATCGGCAGGGTGTGTCGCCGCTCGACGATGCCGCTGACGGCCTGCAATGCACCCAGAATCTTTTCTTGTGCTGCCTTCAAGACAATCATTTAGGTTCTCTTTAAGCCTGGTGGTCGTAGTAGGTCATCACACGGTCTGTGGAGAACGCTATTTTCGCCTGTTCCATCAAGGGTTTAGAAAGGGACGAACCCTGTGGGCCGGCATGCGGCTTGGGCGGGAGTCGAATGCAGCAACTTTGGCCGGCCGCGCAGGCCTGTGGATGACTTGGCAGTTGCAAGGCAGTTGTCCCCAGTGTTGTGCCTTGACAAACTTCAGCCCTTGAGTGTCTGTTCCAGCACGTGCAGCTGCTGGTTCAGTTCGCTGTTCTTGCCGCGCTCGCCACCGATCTTGCGCACCGCGTGCAGCACCGTGGTGTGGTCGCGGCCGCCGAACAGCTCGCCGATCTCGGGCAGGCTCTTCTGCGTCATCTCCTTGGCCAGGTACATGGCGATCTGCCGCGGCCGGGCGATGCTGGCCGGGCGCTTCTTGCTGTACATGTCGGCGATCTTGATCTTGTAGAAGTCGGCCACGGTCTTCTGGATGTTCTCCACCGAGACCTGGCGGTTCTGGATCGACAGCAGGTCCTTCAGCGCCTCGCGGGCTAGGCCGATGTTGATCTCCTTCTGGCTGAAGCGGCTGTAGGCCAGCACCTTGCGCAGCGCGCCTTCGAGCTCGCGCACGTTGGCGCGCACGTTCTTGGCAATGAAGAACGCCACTTCCTCGGGCATGGCGGCGCCTTCGGCTTCGGCCTTGCGGATCAGGATGGCCACGCGCATCTCCAGTTCGGGCGGCTCGATGGCCACCGTCAGCCCGGCATCGAAGCGGCTGGTCAACCGCTCGTCGATATCGGCCAGCCCCTTGGGATAGGTGTCGCTGGTCATGATGATGTGTGCGCGCTTGGCCAGCAGCGCCTCGAAAGCGTTGAAGAACTCCTCCTGGGTGCGCTCCTTGCCGGCGAAGAACTGCACGTCGTCGATCAGCAGCAGGTCGAGGTTGTGGTACTTGGCCTTGAGCTCGTCGAAGGTCTTGCGCTGGTAGTTCTTGACCACGTCGCTGATGAACTGCTCGGCATGCAGGTACAGCACTCGGGCGTCGGGGTTGTCCTTCAGCAGCGAATTGCCCACTGCATGCACCAGGTGTGTCTTGCCCAGGCCGACGCCGCCGTAGATGAACAGCGGGTTGTACATCTGCCCCGGTGCGCCGGCGACGTGCAGCGCGGCGGTGCGCGCCATCTGGTTGGCGCGGCCGGGCACCAGCGTGTCGAAGGTCAGCGCGGTGTTGAGCTTGTGGCGCGATGCGGCTGGCGCCTGGGGTGCCGCCTTGTCGCGCGGCTCGACCGGGTGCGCGCTGCCGTTGGCTGGAGCCACCGGCAGGTTCAGTGCCGCCACCGCATGCCCGGAGCCGTTGGCATGCCGGCGCTCCAGCGCCACGCTGGGTTGTCGCGCCGGGGTGTCGCGGGCGGCCAGGCTCAGCTCCAGCCGCACCGGCTCGGTCGCCAGTTCACTGAGCACCGACTCGATCAGCCCGGCGTACTGTGTGCGGATCCAGTCAAGCTTGAAGCGGTTAGGCACCCGCACGCAAACCACGGCCGGCTCGCCCGCGTCTTGCTGCAGCACGGCTGGCGGCAATGGGCGGATCCAGGTGTTGAATTGGTGTTCGGGCAGCTGCTCTGCGAGGCGATCACAGGCACGCTGCCACAAGTCTGGGGTCATTGTGGAAAACTTGTCTCTTCAGGTTCTGAATTGTAGGTGCTGCAGCACCGCGAAGGCATGGTTATCCACAGTTTCACGACCTGCGTCAATAGAGCGCCAGAGCACACTGCTGCGGTGCAAGTGTTTGACCGGAAAGGGGTTTTTTGCTGTAATAGTCGGTTTCCCGAGACGCAGCCCAACCGGGGCTTGTATCGCCGGCCCAACGGGCGGGGAGCCCGCAGCGACTGCGCCGGCACCGTGCGTCTGAGCAGCGAAGCGAACGCCGGCAGGAAGAAGCACCCGAAGACCCCATGCCTGACCACGGTGGCCGCCCGCCACGGTGCAGGGCCCAACAGGAACCAACATGAAACGCACTTACCAGCCGTCCAAAGTCCGCCGCGCCCGCACGCATGGCTTCCTGGTGCGCATGAAGACCCGCGCCGGCCGCGCGGTGATCAGCGCGCGCCGGGCCAAGGGCCGCAAGCGCCTCGGCCTGTAATACGGCTGCCTTGGCGCCGGCGCATGATCGGTCGCCTGCTGCGCAAGCCTGACTTCGAACGCGTGCTCGCCGTGCCGCCTTGTTCGCGGAGTGCTCACTTCGCCGTGCACTACCTGCACGCGCGACCGAGCGTTCCTTCCCGGCCGGGGAGCCACATCTTGTCCACAGGCGATGCACTGAATCTGACGCAGTCTGTGGATAACTTGCCTTCGGGCTATTGGTTAGGCAATGTAGTGCCGAAGCGCCACGCCCCACGCTCGGTCACACGCAACATGCTGCGCCGCCAGGTGCGCGCCGCCATGGAGCGCCGTGTAGCGCGGCTGCGGCCGGGTCTTTGGCTGGTGCGGCTGCGCCAGCCTTTTCCCAAGGCGGCCTTCGCTTCCGCCGATTCGACTGCGCTGCGCATGGCCGCGGCGGCCGAGCTGGACCGGCTGTTCGAGCGCGCCTGCTCATGATGCAGCTGCCTCAGCGCCTGCTGATAGTGCTGGTCCAGGGCTACCGGCTGCTGCTCAAGCCTTGGCTGGGCAACGCCTGCCGTTTTGAACCGACCTGCTCGGCCTATGCGCTGCAGGCCCTGGAACAGCACGGCGCGGTGGTCGGCAGCGCCCTGAGTGCCGGCCGCGTGCTGCGCTGCAATCCCTGGTGCGACGGCGGTTGCGACCCGGTGCCGGCCCAGGCCCCACGACTGTTCACGCGCCTTGGCCTCGGGGAGCGCGAACCCACCCTCGACAAGAAGAAGCTGACATGACGGATATGCGCCGCACCCTGCTGTGGGTGGTCTTCACCATGTCGTTGGTGCTGCTGTGGGACAAGTGGACGGTGCACACGGGCCAGCCGTCGATGTTTGGCGGCAACCCGCGCCCCGTGGCCGCCGATACGACCAACCCTCCAGCCGCCGCGGCTTCGCCCGCGGCAGGCGTGCCGATGCCCAGTGCGGCGGTCGTACCTGGCGCGGCGCCTGCGGCCTCGGCGGCCGTGGCCACCGTGCCGGCGCCCACCATGGCGGCACCGGGCGGCGAGAAGCTCACGCTGACCACCGACGTGGTCAAGGCCACCTTCGACCCCCAGGGCGGCACGCTGGTGCGCCTGGAACTGCTGGACTACAAGGATTCGCTGCACCGCAAGTGGTACGAGCCCTTCGTCGAGCTGTTCTCGTCGAAGACGGTGCGCCCCGAGTTGCCGAACGTGGTGCTGTTCGAGCAGAACGCCAAGCGCGTGTACCTGGCGCAGACGGGTCTGATCACCGCCCAGCCCGGCGTGACGCTGCCCAACCACTTGACGCCGATGACGCCGGTGGTGAACGAGCGCACGCTCAAGGACGGCAGCAACGAGCTGCAGATCCGCTTCGAGTCGCCGGCGGTGGACGGCCTGCGGCTGGTCAAGACCTACACGCTCAAGCGCGGCGAGTACACCATCGGCGTGAAGCACGAGTTCATCAATGACAGCGGCAAGGCCGTGACGCCGCAGCTCTATCTGCAGCTGGCGCGCGACGGTAACCCGCCGGAAGGCGAGTCCTCGTTCTATTTCACCTTCACCGGCCCGGCGATGTACACCGACGCCGGCAAGTTCCAGAAGATCGATTTCAAGGATATCGAGAAGGGCAAGGCCGACCATCCAAAGAGTGCCAACAGCGGTTGGGTGGCCATGGTGCAGCACTACTTCGCTTCGGCTTGGCTGCTGGCCGGCAGCGAGCCGCGCGAGTTCCGCACGCAGCGGGTGTCGGACAACCTGTACTCGGTGTCGATGGTCGTGCCAATGGGCGAAGTGGCTGCCGGCAGCAGCAAGGTGCTGCAGTCGACGTTGTTCGCCGGCCCCCAGGAAGAGAACAAGCTCGCCGCGCTGGCCCCCGGCCTCGATCTGGTGAAGGACTACGGCTGGTTCACGATCCTGGCCAAGCCGCTGTTCTGGCTGCTGGACCAGCTGCATTCGGTGCTGGGCAACTGGGGCTGGTCGATCGTGGCGCTGGTGGTGCTGCTGAAGATGGCATTCTACTGGCTCAACGCCAGTGCCTACCGCTCGATGGCCAAGATGAAGGCCGTGGCGCCGAGGGTGACCGAGCTGCGCGAGCGCTACAAGGACAAGCCGCAGCAGATGCAGCAGGAGATGATGCGCATCTACCGCGAGGAAAAGGTCAACCCGCTCGGCGGCTGCCTACCGATCGTCGCGCAGATGCCGTTTTTCATTGCGCTGTACTGGGTGCTGTTGTCCAGCGTGGAGATGCGCAACGCGCCTTGGATCCTGTGGATCCACGACCTGTCGCAGCCAGATCCTTACTTCATCCTGCCGCTGCTGATGACGGCGTCGACGATGTTCCAGACCTGGCTGAACCCGACGCCGCCCGATCCGGTGCAGGCCAAGATGATGTGGATCATGCCGCTGATGTTTTCGGTGATGTTCTTCTTCTTCCCGGCCGGCCTGGTCCTGTACTGGTTGACGAACAACATCCTGTCCATCGCCCAGCAGTGGTTCATCAACAAGAAACTGGGCGTGCTGGGCAAGTAGTCCCGCTGGCCCCCGCATTCGCGGGATGACAAGGCCCGCGTGAATGTCCAGCATGTGCGCAAAGGCACATCGCGCGCCCGCTGCGGCTTAATGCCGCTCCGCACTGCGCCGATGAGCGCTGTTGGGCCCGGCGCTTCCGTCTTGCTGGCCCGCCGATCATGCGGGGTTGACCCGGTCGGCTGCAGGACCCCGCTGGGCCATACCTCGCCCGGCAGGCAAGCCTCAGTCACCGGCTCGCGGAGCGTGCAACCGGGTCCGCCCAAGCGGGCGGCACGGCGCTCCCCCCCGCGCCATCTTCAGGGCCCGCAGCGCTGGGACGCCGGGCCCTGAACTCCCCCCAGGCTACGATGCGGGCGTGCTGTCGCGCCGCGCTCTGCCCATCGCCGCCATCGCCACTGCGCCGGGACGCGGGGCGGTCGGCATCGTGCGGGTCTCCGGGACGGCGCTGCAGCCGCTGGTGCAGGCCCTGTGCGGCCGCATGCTGGTGCCGCGCCAGGCCACGCTGCTGCCTCTGATGGCGGCCGACGGCAGCGCCATCGACCGCGGCCTGGCGCTTTACTTTCCGGCGCCGCATTCCTACACCGGCGAGGACGTGCTCGAGCTGCAAGCCCATGGCGGGCCGGTGTTGCTGCAGATGCTGCTGGCGCGCTGCGTGCAGGCCGGCGCGGCGATGGGCCTGCGCCTCGCCGAGCCCGGCGAGTTCACCCAGCGCGCGTTCCTCAATGGCAAGCTCGACCTGGCGCAGGCCGAAGCGGTGGCCGACCTGATCGACGCCAGCACCGAAGCGGCGGCGCGCTCGGCCGGCCGTTCGCTCAGCGGCGCGTTCTCGCAGCAGGTGCAGGCCCTGCGCGAGCGCATCGTGCAACTGCGCATGCTGGTCGAGGCGACGCTGGATTTTCCCGAGGAGGACATCGACTTCCTGCAGCAGGCCGGTGCCCGTGCCCGGCTGCAGGACATTGGCAGTGCACTCGACGCGCTGCTCGACGGCGCCCAGCAAGGCGCGCTGCTGCGCGAGGGCATCCGCGTGGTGCTGGCCGGCCAGCCCAATGTCGGCAAGAGCTCGCTGCTCAACGCGCTGGCCGGCGCCGAGCTGGCCATCGTCACGCCGATCCCGGGCACCACCCGCGACCGCGTCAGCCAGACCATCCAGATCGAAGGCGTGCCGCTGCATGTGATCGACACGGCCGGGCTGCGCAGCCAGACCGACGACGAGGTCGAGCGCATCGGTATCGCGCGCAGCTGGGACTCCATCGCCGACGCCGACGCCGTGCTCTTCCTGCACGACCTGACGCGCCGCGGCCAGGCCGACTACGAGGCCGCGGAAGCGCAGATCGCCGAGCAGTTTTCGGCCGACGCCAAGGTGCTGCATGTGCATACCAAGGTGGACCTGGTAGCCCAGGCGCCAGCCGACGGGATCAGTCTGTCGGCACATACCGGCGCGGGCTTGCAGGCGCTGCGTCAGGCGCTGCTGCAGCGCGCGGGCTGGCATGCGGTGCCCGAGGGCCTGTTCATCGCTCGCGCCAGGCACGTCCAAGCGCTGCAGCGCACTCGCGAGCACCTGCAGCGCGCGGTGGTGCTCGGCGACGAGCGCGCCTCACCCCTGGAACTGCTGGCTGAGGAACTGCGCCTGGCGCACGACGCGCTGGGCGAAATAACCGGCCAGTTCACGGCGGACGAATTGCTCGGCGAGATTTTCAGTCGATTTTGTATAGGAAAGTAGTCCGTCATCTAGGACCAAAGAATCTCTGATCCGCCAGCAGGGCCAGGGCACGAATGTGGTTGGCGCCGGCGGTCTCCTGCTGAAGCTGCGGGGTGTCCACGGTGATGTAGCCGAACTCGGCGATGAGCGACAGATCAGGCGCAAGCGCGCCTTGAGCCCAAGAGATGCTGGTCCCTGCAAAGCTGCTGGGGTCGATAGTGAATGTCGGTTCATATGCGCCAAGTGCTGCCGCCCAGGCAACGTTGTCGTTGCCGGCCTCATAGAGGTTGTAGCCGGTGTTCTCGGTCACGTCCCCGTGGAAGTCGATGAACACGGACACCGAGCCACCTGTAGCGGCGAGGATGGCGGCCTTGTGTTTGACCAGCGTCTCGAACGTCGAGTTTGTCCAATTCCGGTTGGTGTCCCCGGTCATGTACCCCGACTGGAAATCACCCCGCGTCCCGCCGCCCTTCCTGCCTGCGCTGGAGACAAGGGGATAGACATAGAAGTCGAACCAAGCCCGAGCGACCCCCGCTTGCGGGTCGTTCGCGACCAAGTACTCCACTGCGCCCTTCAGCGCATAGTTGCCAGCGTCCTCGCTGCCATGTACGCCCGAGATGAGGACGACCTTGCGCTTCGGATTGCCGTCAGGCGCAAGCCCCGGCGTGCTGATCTTGAAGGCGTACATCGGCGTCGCGGTGACCACATCGCCCAGTTCGTCCACGGTCTCGGTGCGGGTCTCGAACACGAATCCGGACGACGAGGTGGTACTGCCGACGTAGCCCGAGCCGACCAGGCTCTGAATCCACGGCAGCGTGCGCCCGGTCGTCCATGCCGGCCACACCGACACGTATACGCGGTTGGCCGTGAATGCCGCGTTGTGGCTCCAGATGAAGTAGGCGGCGTCGCTGCTGCGATTCGAGAACCGCTCCCATGTGATGCCGTCATAGGAGAACGCGAACTTGCTGCTAGCGCCGATGGACAAACCAAGGTTCGCGCGCGCGAGGCGGAACGCCGGCGCCTGCCCCAGCACGCCGTCCACCTGGGCGAACATGAAGCGCGCACCGGCCGAGTTTGCTGTTCTGTCCCACCGAGACTGAAACGTGAACACCCCGCCAGCGTACGAGCTGTTGGGTAGATCCAAGGTCCCACGGTCGTCCGGGGACGAGAACGTCGGCGTAAGTGGGTTGGGATTGGCAACCGTCGCAGTCACCGTGACCGTCGATGCCGCACTGCGCACCAGTCCGTCGTCGACCACCAGCGAGGCGACATAGGTTCCCGCAGCGTCGGCGGTGAAGGTCGGTGCAGCTGAGGTTGCTCCAGTCAATGTCGCGGTGCTGCCTGCCGGCCTGGAGGTCAAGGTCCAGGCGTAGGTCAGCGGGTCGCTGTTGGCGTCCGTGCTGGCGCTGCCGTTGAGCGTGACCACCGTATTGGTGAGTACGTTCTGCGCCGTGCCTGCACTTGCGACAGGCGTCGCGTTGGCGAGCGTCGGACTCGCTGGACCATCACCATCGCCATCACCACCCCCGCATCCCGCAATGAGTAGCATGGCGCAGAGCGCGATGGCGAAAAACCTCGCTGAGCACATCATTCCTCGTCCCAATTGCGGTTGGATGCACCGCCATGAATCAGCCCCGGAAATCATGGCGGCCCATCGGCGTGAGTCAGATCGGCATGATCGACTAGACGCACCCACTATAGTGGCCTCGAACCTGGCACGTACCCTGTTTCAGGGACGTCGAATCTTTTCATCGAGGACAAGACCTCACCTATAGATGGGCGCACGCGAGCCAGTTCGTAGACCCTCTGGTCCGGAATGGATGGACTTCGTCAACTACCCTCGCGTCGGCCCCGGCACATGCGAGGACCCAAACAACTCGGGCAACGGTGATAGCCCCGCGCGATCGCTCACCTTCTACATGGAAGGCACGACAAATAGCGCGAACCTCGATTATGTGAACACGGGTGGCGACAATGGAGCCGGCCGGGATAGCAACCTCAAGGCCTCGTTAGGCGCCGTTCTCTAGGGGCACTCAATCAGGTGGATCAGAGCACACTTGGGGCTGCTCCAAGGATGAGTTGGGGTTGGGTCCAAAGTACGACACCCGAGCCTTGGCAGATGGAGGAAGAACTGAAGCTGCGACAGGTATTGACGAGGCACATCCGATCGAATAGGACGCTGCTTCACTATGCGCTGAAGTGCTACTCGGTCGCCCATCCGCCGCCCCATCGAAGCGCGAACATGGAGTTTGAGGCCGACGCATGGAATGGAGTCTCGTCGTTGCACTATCGGGGTGGACGCATGCTCGGCGAAGACAACAGCGGCCCCTATCCGTTTCGCGAGATCACGCACAACCGCTACGAGACCTGCCCTTTCAGGGATACCCGGCTCGGGCTGCCGATGAACGTGACCAATCTCGAACTCGTGCTTCCGTACGCGGCTGACGCGTACCGTCTCACCACCGTACTGCGCAATCGATACATCGCGGAACGCAATCTCGAGGACACCCGGTTCAATCTCGTCCAGGCGTACGCCTTCTCGAAGCTCTCCGCGAGCATTCCGGCCTTCTTGGTGCGCCGCAAAGATCACCCGATCCCAGATGGGGCCATCGAGCCGCTTGAAGCCGCGTTCTACATGCTCGGCTCCGCGCCATTCATCCTGATCCGTCAGCTCATCGCCCGCGGCGATCGCTCGTCCCTGAACCCGAAGCCGGAGAGCGGCGAGGCACTCTACGGTCTGTCGTCGCAGTCACGCACCCTCATTTCGAACCGTGAATGTGCCTGTCCGGCAGCGCCGAAACTGATCGCCGGTTACTTCGACGTGATCATGAACGGGTCCTACCGTGGAGCGTTGGAGTCCCCCGCGGTTGACCGGGTACTCGAACGGATCGGGGACTGGCGGCAGCTGTACGAATACACGGTGGCCGCCTCAAGAGTCGACCTCCTAGTTCTGCTCTGCAAGGCAGTTGCGTTGCGGTCACTCCGTCAGCTTCGCAGTGATGCTGCTCCATGCTCGGTTGACGTCGTCCGCAGTGTCGAGGCAAGGCTTTTTGGGCCCCTCACGTTGAGCTACGTGGGAGCACCGGATGGTCAGCAACTAAGTAGCGCTCTCAATGTCGCGGTGGAATCGTTCAGCGCCCTTTTGCGCGACCATGGCGACATGGAGACACCGGACGAGATCGCGAGGATCGCGATGCCGACAGCCAGCGAGTCACCGTCGATGTCAACAGGAGACGTCGTGCGCCGCATTCGCGAGTCGAGTGCCTTGATCCTTCGCAGCTGCCTTCGTGACCTTCAATTGGTGCACGCCGCGCTCGGCACAAGCCACCGACCTGCGATCACCATTGACGACGTTTTTAGACGCACGGGGGGGCCCGCCTTTGCGTCGCATCTCGATCGGCTCGAAGCAGCGGCGGGGTCCGGCCATGGCCGACACGCAATCGCCATCAAGAACTGAGCGCCACCAAGCAAAGCACCGACGATCGCTGCTGAGCCGGTGACTCGCGCCAGGCGGGCGGAGTTGGTCCGTGCTGCGGCGGCCGCCGAGGTCACAGACAAGCGGCAGGCGTTCGTCGATTTTGTGCTGCCGCAGCATGTCAAGCAGGGCGTGAACGAGCTTCACCAGCCGAGGCTGTTGCCGCGCGAATGCAGCTCAAGTACCGCGCGGTGAGTGACGCCTTTGCCGACCCGGGCAAGCGCGATCAGGTCCGTCGGAGCTTCTTGGGGTTCCGGCAGCACCTGCATGCGTAGCGTGCGGACTTGCCCGACGCCGCAATCGGTGCCTTGATCGGTCTGGGTGAGAGACAGCCGGGCCGCGTGTCCAATGCTGTGTCCAAGCGCATAACGAACGAACCAAAAACCAAGCGCCCACGCGGGTTTCTGGCGATTTCGTACTTTTTGCATCGGAGCCACGGCGCGCGCGCCTCGTGTTGGGGCGATTGCTGCATGCCCTCCGGCCTAGGCAGCATCGATCGCAAGAAAAAGGAAGCCACGTCGTGCCTGCGATCTGACTGTGGCCTCCGCCTGGCTGCTCGTTCCGCATCTGGTCCTTTGACAGCCGCGCACCGCCTTGCGGTGTCGCACGCGCAGCCTCAGTGGCCTGAAAAGTCCACCAACGTGAACAGCGGCAGGCCGGCGGCGCGCAGTCGCTGCGAGCCATTCAACTCCGGCAGGTCGACGATGGCCGCGCCCTCGATGACCTGGGCGCCCAACCTCTGCAGCAGCCGCAGCCCGGCCATCATCGTGCCGCCGGTGGCGATCAGGTCGTCTATCAGCACCACGCGGTCCCCGGCGCGCACCGCGTCGCTGTGCATCTCCACCGTGGCCGAACCGTACTCGAGCTCGTAGCTCTCCTGCACCGTGGTAAAGGGCAGTTTGCCCTTCTTGCGGATCGGCACGAAGCCGACGTTCAGCTCGTAGGCCAGCACCGCGCCGATGATGAAGCCGCGCGCGTCCAGGCCCGCGATGGCGCTCGGTCGGGTGTCGAAGTAGCGGTGAACGAACTGGTCGATCAGAACGCGGAAGACGCGCGGGTTCGAAAGCAGCGGCGTGATGTCGCGGAACTGCACCCCTGGCGCCGGCCAGTCGGGCACGGTGCGGATGTGGCTGCGGATGTAGTCGGACGGGGTCATCGCAACTCCTGCGGCTTGGGCCGGCGCATTGTGGAGCCCTCAGTCGCCGCCCAGCAGCTTGGCTTCGGCCAGGGCCAGCGGTTCTGGCAGGCCGGAAAGCACCAGCGTGTCGCCGGCGGCCAGCGGCAGATCGTCGTCGGCCGGGCGCACCTTGCCAGCAGCCAGTCGCACCGAGACTACGCGCACGCCCACCGCATGCAGTGCCAGGTGGCCCAGCTGGCGGCCGATGCAGGCTGCCGCGGCGGGCAGCGTCACGCTCAGCAGCCGTTCCTGCTGCAGTTCCTCGATCGTGTCGTCGGCACCGTGGAAGTAGCCGCGCAGCAGGCCATAGCGTGCGTCGCGCGCATCGCGCGCCATCTGGATGACGCGGCGCATTGGCACGCCCACCAGCACCAGCGCGTGGCTGGCAAGCATCAGCGAGCCTTCGATGGCCTCGGGCACGACCTCGGCCGCGCCGGCGTCTCGCAGCTTTTCCAGGTCGGCGTCGTCTAGCGTTCGCACCACCACCGGCACCTTCGGCGCGTGCTCGTGCACCAGGCGCAGGATCTTCAGCGCCGACGGGGTGTCCGGGTAGCTGACCACCACTGCGGCGGCGCGTGCCAGGCCTGCGGCCATCAGGCTCTGCAGCCGCGCGGCATCGCCGAAGACCACACTCTGCCCAGCGGCTGCGGCCTGGCGCACCCGGTCGGGGTCCAGGTCCAGCGCCATGTAGGGGATGCGCTCCTGCTCCAGCAGGCGCGCCAGATTCTGGCCGCTGCGCCCGTAGCCGCAGATGATCACGTGGCCCTGGGTGGTGATCGACTTCTTGGCGATGCTCGTCAGCTGCACCGACTGCAGCAGCCAGTCTGTGGAGGACAGGCGCATGACGATGCGGTTGCTGAAGATGATCAGGAAGGGCGCGATCAGCATCGACAGCACCATGCTGGCCAGCACCGGGCTGGCCCACTGCGGCGCCACCAGGTTGTGCAGTGCGCCCAGCGCCAGCAGCACGAAGCCGAATTCGCCGGCCTGCGCCAGGTACAGCCCGGTGCGCAGCGCCACGCCCGGCGTCGCGCCGAAGATCCGGGTCAGCGCCGCCACCAGCACGAACTTGGCCGCGACCGGGACGGTCGTCAGCAGCAGCACCAAGAACCACTGGTCGAGCACAGCCCGCCAGTCCAGCTTCATGCCCACGGTGATGAAGAACAACCCCAGCAGCACGTCGTGGAAGGGGCGGATGTCGGTCTCGACCTGGTGCTTGTATTCGGTCTCGGCCACCAGCATGCCGGCGACGAAGGCGCCCAG
>Ga0105097_10000926_pt1 | contig 13765 bp, 24 predicted proteins | sample PPLLak12cMay2015_FD_87035 | JGI IMG/M metagenome (GOLD analysis project Ga0105097, IMG submission 87035) | Freshwater sediment microbial communities from Prairie Pothole Lake near Jamestown, North Dakota, USA - PPLs Lake P7 Core (1) Depth... | ecosystem: Environmental > Aquatic > Freshwater >... | reverse complement strand
CGGGGACAGCGAGAGCAACCACTGGATCATGCACAAGAAGGAATTCTTCCAGCATCATAGCTGTATGAACAGAAGAGAATCCTACCTCTACATAATCCCAAGCGCCGAGACGATCATGGTTTCCCAGAATCAAATGATGCTGCCCATTCAGTTGTTTCAGCATGGTTTCAAACCAATGCTTGTAGCCCACCCCTTTCAAACTAAAGTCACCGAGGTGGAAGGTGACATCCTCACTACCCACTACTGAATTGAAGTTACGGATGATTGTCTTGTTCATCTCATTGATAGAGGTAAAAGGTCTCTCCGCATACTTTATGATGTTGCGTGTAGCAGTGGTGTAGTGATCAAAATGTTGATCCGCAGTGAAGTAAATCATTTCTTTTCATAAATCTCCTTCCAGCATTTCTCACACAGTTGACCAGATCCTTCAACGTAGTACATTCTTTCTTGGATGCTAGTTTCAACCGGCCAAAGTGTCAGCTCACCGCAGTGAACGCACTTGTCGTATCTTGTTAGAGGTTCCATTTCGTTACTCCTTGGCTCCGGTGGGAGGACTCGAACCTCCAACCTTCAGCTTCAAAGGCTGCTGTCCTGACCAGTTGGACGACACCGGAATGATTTGTTCAGCTCCGTGGTTGGTCGTTTCGCGTATTGGCCCAACCCATTCCACATTCAGGCAACTGTTGCTCTAGAAACGGTTGTCGCCCTATACGGAGCTTTTGTGGTGCCCAAGGCGAGGTTCGAACTCGCATGACCTTGCAGCCGGCGGATTTTGAGTCCGCTGTGTATACCAGCTCCACCACTTGGGCATTTGTCTACTTGAATGCTTTTTCTATTACCTTCATGATCACAGGTTCTTCAGCTTTACCGACTTCAGTAGCAGGAATGTCAGTACCAATATGGGCCGCGAAGTATTCATCGCCTTGATTGAATCGAATAGCTTTGGAGAAGTCCATGTTGTTTAGGATCTCTTCCACTTCAAACCAATCACAGGCTTCGAAAAGTTCACCATCGTTGGTACAAAGTTTCTGTAGATATTCAACACTCGCGGGTTCAACACCTGTCCAGTTTTCACCATCATATCCATAGCACCCAATACCTACCATGACCTGGACTTGCGCTGGGTCTTTATAAGACAAAGTATGCACGACACAATAGATGCCGTTCTGTGGACCGCGCTTTGCGACTATCTTCACATCTTTGTAGGTAAGGTTGCCTTCCTGGATCTCCATGACGGTGTGTTCCACGTAGGCTCCGCCCTTCTGCCAAGCAACTGGGTCAGTGACGTAGATCCAGTTCTTGTAGATGCTTACGACCACCCCTAGCGGCGATTTCAACGCACCGTTGATTGACTTACCGTCTTTGTCTAGGGCTAGGGTATCCCAGTTACTTAATGCCATGGTTTTATCCCCTCAATACTTTGATTTTTCTTGATATCCCATCGGTGACATCGGTGATCTGGGCTATTAGCCCGCCGAGTTCTTCCGTCTTTTTCGTCTGGTCTTCAAGACGCTGTGCAATAACAGCGAGATATTGTTCCAAAACCCCACCGTATACGTCCATAGCGTTCGTGGCTTTGAAAGCCCTGATTATCGGATTGGCGATGGATTCGGGAAGTTCAGCTACGGCGTCTTTTATTGTCCGCTTTTGGTAATCATCCCAAGGTATGCCCATTTGTTTTGAGAGCATTTTGCCGAAGCAATCCGAACATATCTTAGTGACCCACACAAAACATTCCGGTCGTGTTCTATTACCGCATATTTTACATTTGGTCCGGCTTCTCATGCGCCGTTTCCTGTCTTGCTTCATAGGGTCTCCTTTTGCCACGAGCGGGGGTCGAACCCGCATGACCTGGCGGCCGAGGGATTTTAAGTCCCTTGTGTATACCAACTCCACCATCGTGGCATGTTCTTTGTTTACCCACCATGGGGTAGGTCAGGGCTAGTGAGCCCGCTTTTTTCCGACTGTTTAATGGTATCGTCGAGGTCAGTACAGTCTTCTTCGAAATAATCCCAACAATGGTCCATCATGTTTTCGATGAATCTGACCTGTCTCTTGGTAAGTCGTACTGGATGCAGTTCGTTGTCGTTATCCATGGCAATACACTCCTTATCCGAAGTCAGGGTCTTCGTACCCTCTTCTTTTTCCGAACTCCTTCTTCCATTCAGCCTGGTGCTCCTTGAGGTATTCCCAGTTGTAGGAATGTCCGGGTCTTTCCTTGATACAGATGAATGGTACTTTCTTGCCGGCTGAAGTACCGAGGCTCACTTGCGTGACTTTACACAGACCACCTTCGAAATCGTCTTCACCATGATCGATGTAGTATGAACTGCCTACATAGATATCGTCGCCGACTTTAGGCGCGTCGGTTGATTTGATCTTCTTTTCTTGTAATTCAGCCTTGAGGTAATCTCGTTCTATTTCAAGGTGTCTTAGAACATTTTTTGAACTCGCTATCTCTCTGTTGATCTCATCTAACTCTTTTGCTATGTTTTTCACAACCTTTTTCTTCATGGTAAATCTCCTTGGAGCCAGCAGGAGGAATCGAACCCCCGACATGCTGATTACAGGTCAGCTGTTCTACCTACTGAACTATGCTGGCTTATCTTCTACAGGTTTCACATCCCAGTCATACATAACCGACATCATCTGTTCTAACTCCACAGCCATTACAGCATGGAGCATAATGTGAGCAATGTCTCTTGGACTGTACCCCACCTTCATCCAACCCTCAAAGAGGGGCCGGATTAGACGGCTGGTTTGTGCATCGATGTCACTTGCCAGTTCTGTGTACTGTCCGCTTTCTGTGAACATTTTTTCTTCGAACTTCTGCATCTCTTTTTTCATTCTTGTCCCTTTGTTTTTGCGCATCGGCTACGAGCTTCAGGAACTTTTCCCAACCGCCTACACTTGATATGTATTCGCGGTCATCCGCTGATATATGCCCTAATAGACCCGCCATATATGATCCTTTGTATTTACAGGCTGGTTTTTTGTCATTGACTACCCCGGCATAGTGGAGCCGGGGGTGGGAGTTGGACCCACTTCTATTACTTTGAGTGTAATTGTCTTATCCTTTTGGATTTGCTGAATGCCAGCCTTTGTTTGGGCGAGGGAGGAATCGAACCTCCATAGCGCGAGGCTAGTGGGTTACAGCCACCTGAGCTCACCACTCTGCTCGACTCGCCCGTGTTTTATTCTTCACCAAACTCTTCCACCCACTCTTTGGTGAACTCCCTGTGGGATAAACTACTGTAGTATGTATCAAGGTGATCTCTCACCACTTCGATGAGACCATCCATATCCATTCTATCAATGATCTCCATGATGAGCTTTTCTCTGTTCTTTTCTGTGTTTCGTTTCATTTTTCTAATTCCTTTATGATTCCTTCCTTGTCTACTGTCCAGAGTGTGGCACCATCATAATAGATAGGTTGACCTTTCAACTCACCGGCATAGGTAGCTACGCTGATGTTCGGAGTTTCAATCATTTCTGGATGGTTTCCTCTTACTAAATCTGTCATGTGTTCTCCTTTGTGCGCCCGAGAGGACTCGAACCTCCAATCTTTCGGTTAAGAGCCGACTGCTGTGAGCCTATTTAGCTACGAGCGCGTAGTTTCAGGCTGGTCTTGTTTCTCTCTTATCAAGGGATATTTTAATTGCGGAATCCAGCCTTGTTTGGAACTGACCGGAATCGAACCGGCTTCTGCGCAGAACATACCCATACAGTCCCGTTTGGAGCTAGTCAGGATCGAACTGACGACCTTTTGACTGCCAGTCAAGCGCTCTCCCAGCTGAGCTATAGCCCCGTTTCCATTGCGGACAATGACCCGCCTTTTCTTGCCCACTTTTCGGAGTAATGCGTGTTTACTCTTCCTTCCACTTCAGCCAGCATTTTGAGATACTCTTCCTCATTCCGCACTATCCATTCTCTGTCTATGAATTCTGGAATAAGGTGCTGAAGTTCAGCCGCCGCGACATCGAATGTCCTGTAAATAAGCTGTTGAGTGACAGCGTGCAGACGATAGACTCCGAACTTAATGGGCATAAATTTCTCCTTGTTTTTGGAGCTGGTCGGGGTCGAACCGACGACCTTCTGCGTGCAAAACAGATGCTCTCCCAGTTGAGCTACAGCCCCGTGTTAAAGATGTCATCAACTATTTTTTCGGTTCCAGACACAGTGACATTGACTCCAAACGTTGGAGTAGTTCTGATCCCCTGTTGTTCGAAGCTCGTGTTGAGTGCGTCACGCACCGCTTCTTCCAAGGAACCTTTGTCAAATCCAATTACTCGGATATTAAGTTCTAACATGATTTCCTCCGTTGAGCCCCCGAAAGGAATCGAACCCTTGCTAACTGCTTACGACGCAGCTGTCATGCCACTAGACCACGAGGGCATTTGATTTGGGACCACAGGGGGTCGAACCCTGGTTTGAAGGTTAAAAGCCTCCTACTCTACCGGTTGAGTTATAGTCCCAATTGCCCCTAGAGAGACTCGAACTCCCGACCTTTTCGTTCGTAGCGATCTGCTCTTTATCCGCTGAGCTATAGGGGCGTTTATGTTTCTTCCATGGCTTTGTCAATTGCGTCTCGCACGCTGTAAGTTCCATAATGTTTCTGCCATGGTCCAGATCCAACCATTGTTTTTAGGATTACACGATCCATAGGCGGATGCTGTCCTTGTACGAATTCCGTTGAATATCCTGATCTTAGAATCTGCTTCTCAAGCCAATCCATTCTTTCTTTATCTGTTTTCATAAATCCTCGTAGAAGTGAGAGGGGACCTCTTGAACTAAGTTTTATCAGGATGGTCGCCCAAGCGACCCCCTCTCTCCATATTTATAGGTTTGCTGAACCCATCCTTAAAGTCCCTATTCGGGGACTACGATGTTGTACTTCTCAAGAGCCCTCATCATCACTGCTCTTGGTGAAAAGTCGTCTCCACTCAAAACCGCCTTCATCACGGAAGGACTGAACCCAGAAATGAAAGCCACGTTCTTGGACAGAACCGTGTCAGGCTGACCTGCGTAACCAGCCAGGTTCCAGTACACGATTTTCGGTCTCTTGTAGCCGGCCGCGTCCCAACGTCTCATGGCTTTCTCGATCTCGGTCGCAGTCTTGTCGTCTGTCTCATCCCTGATGTAGCTGTAGTTCCCAGTTCCTTGATGGAACTGCATGTCGGACGCGATCAGCAACGTGGTTGGCATGTGCTCATCGCCCAACTTGAAGAACTGCGCCGTCTTCAGGATCAGATCCAACGCGGTGTCGATACGGGTACCGCCACATGCGCCGTCGAAGATCTTGCGGCTCTGCATTGCTTGCTTGAAGGTCATCTTCTCCCAGTTCTTGAACTCAGACTCACTTTCGAACCCGATGAACTTCTTGTAGAACGGGTTCTTCTCAGGAAGTCTTGAAGAACAGTACAGCGCCAGACCTTGTGACACGTCTACACGCTGAACGGAAGACTTGGCCGCGATAGGAGCCTCCATTGATCCCGAGGTGTCGCAGATCACGATGATCTTCTCGTTGGTGCCTTCCATGAAGTTCGGAAGTGCCCAGAACTGAGCCTCAGCGATGTCCTTGTCACCAGACTTGAAGGTGCGGATACAATCATGAGGAAACAGAACATCCGCATGGATCTTCGCAATGCCTTTCTTCAGGGCTTCCTTGTAAGCCTGGAACCTCTCGGCGTCCTTCTTACCGAAAGCCTTGGTGTAGCGAGCCATAGCCACCGAAGGAACGTGATCGTACACGATCTTCTCCCAGTCGTCGTTGCACATGATATGCTCGACGATGTGATCCTTGCGGAGCTTGGCCAAGAAGCGTCTGAAATCCCCGACCTTCAAATCCATGGCGAAACGCAGAGGCTTGTCACTTCTGTCGGCCCACTTTGCAGCGAGCACGTCCTTCTTGCGCAAAGCCTCGACCCACAGCTGAACCGCTTCCTTTTCAGCCTTGGTGCCGAAGAAAGCCCTCATGTCGTCCCAACGACCGACCAGAGGAAACCATCCGATGTTGGCAGCCACCCACTTAGGAGCGTAGTCAGCAAGCCAGTGCGCACATTCTCTCGCACCGCTTCTGTTTCCAGCCCCGCCGCGGCAGTCTCTCACCCACATCAACAGCCTCATTGCGGTTTCAGGCTCGGTGATCCATACCTTCTTGAACAAAGTGATTGCCTTCTCTTCCTTGCCATAGAAGGTACCGGAATCCACGAACAACGAACCAGCCTTGCTGAAGAACTCCACAGCGTGGTCCAGAGAATGTTCCTCCATCACCCCACCTTCATGGGTTCTTGCCACAGGGGACAACTGAATGCTTCTCACTCTACCTCTTGATCTCTTCATAAAATCCTCCTAATTATCCAGGCTACTCTAACTTGTTTTGCTGTAGGCAGCCTTGTAGTACGGGGAAGCCCCGTTGTTAACAGATATGTGCGGCGAGTTTTGTCAAATCTTCCAACCCTCCGCCAGCCTTTTGTTTGTTTTGCAGCTTCTTGGCTTCATTGCACAAAGACACGATGCCGGTGTAGTTGTGAAAGGTGTCTATCCCTCTATTGCCAAACAGCGGCGCGTCCTTCTTGTATTTCAGATCCTCTCGCTTGTCCACGATCTTGTAGATGTAGTCAATGACGGTCTTGAGATATGAGATGTCATGGTCTCCGTCTGTGCATTTACAGAGTTCTTTGAGTTTCTCATCGAACTCCTTCTTGCCCTTGAACACCAACTGCCGAGCGCCGAGTCGGATAAGGAAAGTGTAAAGAGAGATCATGAATGTTGAATCCATCCAATCAGCCGAACCCTCGAACATGTAGTAGTCGGGGTATCCTTCCAGGCGATACAGTTTCGAAAGCGGTTTCATCTTGCCTTCTTTTTCAACGCAATTCAGCCCCGCTCTGGCTGCTTTCATCATCTCTCGCGTGGTTTCGGAAGCCTTCTCTTCCTTTCTCTCTTTGTTGCGCCTGATGAGTACCCTCATCTTGCTTAGATCCAGCGGCACATTGTGCTTCGGGTCGTAGGCGAATCCGTAGATTTGATTCTTTTTGCCACTGACATGGCTTAGTAACGCGTCGTGCAAGAAGTCACGACACTTTATCCATTGATGACACTGCTTGAGGGTGCCGTTCACCTCCGCCACAAAGGCGTATTCAAAACCAGTTACTTGATAGATTTCACATAGATGGGGATTCTTATCCCACAATTCCACCTTTACCTCTGCTAGTTTCTTTTCAGTCGTTGCCATTCCGCCATAAGTCTCCTTTGCCTTTGGTTTTATGCGAATACTATCGCATCTACAGGGCAGCCTTTGAGCGCTTCTTTACAATCTACTCTTTCGGTTGCAGTTGATGGTTGCTTTTTGACGATTGCCATTTTGGTTTTCTTGTTCATGCCAAAATTGTTCGGTGCGATCTCGACACAGGTCTCACAGCCAAGACAATCATCGGTAACCTTGTACTCACCAGCGTTTTTCATGTTTTTCTTTCCCATAATTCATACCTTTCAAATTCATTTGCAGACTGGGCTTTTCTGCTTCCAATAGAAGAGTTTTTGATTGCTGAATCCAGTCTTTGATTTTGTACCCCCGGTAGGATTTGAACCCACGACACGCGGCTCCGATAGCATTTGTTTGTTTGCTGCACGAATTCTTATTCAGAATCACTTTTTATACGCTGCTCTACCAACTGAGCTACAGGGGTATTTGCATCCGCAGGGACTCGAACCCCGGATAGTCTGCGTGTAAGACAGATGCCTTAGCCTCTGGGCGACGGATGCGTATTCAGGTTGGTGCCTTCCGCACTTTGCTTGCAGCACGGAAGGCATTTCAGATGTTTTCTATTGCTGTATCCAACCTTTGTTTTGTACTACTTCTTCTTGGTTTTCTTTCCACCAGTTACCACTGGCTCCTGCTTACCTTTTTTCTTTGTGTCCTTCTTGCCTTTGTCTTTCTTGCCCATCTACGATTTATCCTCCTTTTTTCTTAAGGTTTTTTTTCTTTTTCTTTTATCCATGCTTCGTCTCAACCGCATCTCCGCACACATTATGTTTATTTCCGACATAGCTATGTGCTCGATGTCGATTGTTTTAATACCATTGGTGACGTGTTTATACACTATGGGTCTCAAAGCCGCACGGATTTCATCACTTACTTCTTCGCCAGCTTCGTTGAGAGATTCCCACTCTTCATAGAACAACGATTTGTAACCGACGGGATCATCCATGATTACCATTTCAACTTCCGTATCCCCACAGTCAGGACAATACGGAGTGCCTATTTCCATCAGCTCTACCGCAGAAAATGTAAGTATCTTACTACACTTAGGACATTTGAATCTTTCCATTTGAATTCTCTCCTCATTTGCTAGCGGGGGGAGTCGAACCCCCGTGGCTCATTGCCACTGGTTTCTAAGACCAGCGCGTATACCAAGTTCCGCCACGCTAGCATTGTTATTTCCATTTGAGTTTGTCTTTCAATTCTCTCCATGTTTTCATATGGTCTTCTTGGTTCCAGCGTTTCCAGTATTCTTTCACTGCATCGACTGGTTGACCAATGCCAACACACTTAATCCCTTTGGAAACAATATGGCTCATAAGTCTTCTGCTCCCCGAGATCTTCACCATTCTACCGCACCAAGGACAGCGGATGGTGTTCTTCATTTTTATTTTCCAGTTGATCTTCTTTGCCATTTGTTTTACCTTAGCGAGTCGGGGTGACGATCCCCGCAATCCCCGGTTATGAGCCGGAGTTGGTACCCAACGACCCCTCGCCTCAAAATAACTTCACTACTCCGTTTTTCAGTCCGAGAGCGGCGTGCTCCATGTTTTGCCACTCGTCAAGGAACTCTTTGCCTTCATGAAAGATTAGAGTGAAAGTCAAATATCTATCAGTAATACTCCCCATGACTGGAGGGGGTTCTTTGTTTACACTTCGAGTAATCCACTCTACTTCGTTAGCCATGTATTCCAGATCAATTAGCCTGGCGAGTATAGGTTTTAGCAGATCTACCTCGTTGAGATGCACGATGACTTCTTCTTCTGTCTTACCTTTCCAGTTCAGTATGTTGTCGTTGACAAACTGCCACAGCTTTTTCAGAGCGTCCTGCACTGGATTGCAGAAGTCGTTGTCTTTGAAATCTATTTCAAGGTACTTATACATACTCCCTCTCTTTGGCTTGGAGGAGAATTGAACTCCTTACGGCACAGGGCTTCAACCTATCGCTCTACCGGTGAGCTACACAAGCCTTTGGGGTGATCGGAGAGAATCGAACTCTCGTATTCAGGGCCACAACCTGACGCCCTAACCATTAGGCGACGATCACCATAGTTACTTTCTTTCTTCTTCTCTCTTCTTACAGCATTCATCACAAAGGGTGAGTATCCATCCACCGACTCTTTGCTTGCCTGGAGCACCGCAATGTTCACAGGTCTTCCAAGCTTTCTCTTCGGCTTCGTCGATGATCTTGTCGGCTTCCTTGTTGTGATCATCCAGATAGATTCTCAACCCACCGAACTTCTCCTTCACTTGGAACAAGGTCACGTCAAGCTTGGAGAGTTTCTCGAACGCCTCTGCTAGGATGGTATACCAACCATCACCGCACTCCATACCAAACCATATTGGAGGAACCGACCTTACTTCTCTCTCCCCATGCACGTTCCTGTGGTGCTTGAACAGTTTGGGGTACTTGTCGGTGAATTCTTTTTCAGTTTCTTTCTTCATGGCAATACTCCTTGGCGGAAGGTGAGGGACTCGAACCCCCGTCGCTTTTACGCGTCACAGTTTTCAGGACTGCCTCCTCGACCGGCCGGGCACCTTCCATTTATAACTGCTTTACCTTGTAGGCATAGCAGGTTTTCAGATTTTCTTTCAAACGCTTGATGAGATTCTCTATCTCCAGTAAGGATAGATGCATGCTGATGCTCTTGTCTATCTTTTGTGGTATTCCGTTAGGACCTACTTCTCCTGCGCTGTCTGGGTCATCCACCCAACTCGTCATGTAGATATGCATTTTTTCAGGGCCACAATCAGCGTTCAAAGTTACTTTGTCAGTTGATGACAGATTTACCATGGTAATTCACCTCTTTTTGATTACAGGTTGGCATAGTGGGCGCGTCGAAGCGCCCTCAACGTTGTTTTCAAGACAATGTTTTTATCCTTGTAGGTTTTGCTGAAACCAACCTTGTTTCGGGATAGCTGGACTCGAACCAGCGAACCTCGCGGGCCCAGGCCGCGCGCTCTACCAACTGAGCTACACCCCGATATTGTTTACCATTGTTTCTTTGGTCTAGGCGGCGTTCTTCTCGATCTTGTTCTGAACCTTTTGGCTTCCTCTATAGCCTCTTCCTTGGATATCTCCTTGCCGTTCTTGTCTTCGTATACTTCCTCACCATCAGGAAATATCCATGCTGGTTCTACTTTAGGATCACTCAGTACTTCAATTAAATCCATGTTCACACCACCTGTGCGCGTGTAATCATTCCCACCATCTACAAACGACTGGTTAGGACAATCACACTGTTGAAAATCGTGTCTGAATTTTGAGTGGAGGATTACTCCACATTGTAAGCACTTTACTTTACCCATGGTTAGATTGTTATCTCCTCTTCGCCGACCCAGTCAGCGTATTTCTTTTTGTTTCTTTCTTCTTTACCGAGAAGCGTCCACTTGAGATTTGACAACCGCTTGGCACACTGTTTGAGTACGTCAAGCATCTTCATAAATTCCTCCCTAGGATAATTGACCGTAGAAGCTAGATAGAATTCTCCACCTTTTTTGTTTGTGATTTTGAGAGACGGTTTTGGTTGGTCATCCCATCGGGGACAATGTTTGTCTGTGTAAACACAGCTCGGCCAACGATCAACCATGACATTCCCTTCTCGTAATCCATATACATACTCTCCAGGAAGATCTCTTTGACCCAAAGCATCCACACTCAACACTTCAACATACGGCTCGAAATGATTTTTCTGGTCGAGGTACTTCCTGATCTTGATTCTGATTGGTTTTCCCATGGTAATTCCTCTTGGCTCTGAAGGTAGGACTCGAACCTACAACCCTCTGGTTAACAGCCAGACGCTCTGCCAGTTGAGCTACTCCAGAATTATTTTTTTTGGTCTTCAAAACTTTTCGACCATGATACGACCATTATACCAGCTTTATTTTTTATGGTCTCTAAAATGTTTCGACCACGATGTAACCACGGTATTTTGCAGGGTAGGCAGGGATCGAACCTGCGTATGACCGGGTTGGAGCCGGTTGCCTTTAGCCTCTTGGCTACTACCCTACGGTATGAATTCTTTTTTACAATCCTTGCAACACATCCAGTAATCAAACGGCATTACTGGTTCGGTGTTCTTGCTGCCGCAGCGGGGACATTTTACTGCGCTTTCTTCAACTGGTTTTTTCGGAGTTCTTTTCTTGTCCAATGGGTGTCCTCCTCATCCAGTTCCTTAACGAACCACGGTTTTACTATTTTTCCTCTTAAGTATTCTCCCTTGCGATATCTTTTGACCACGATACCCTCCGCTACGTCTCCGTAAGCGGACTTTTCAGGGATCAGATCGTAAAGATCTTCAAGGTTGAAGTACCCTTGAGCTACCAGCGGTATGGAGTGGAAGCCGTATCGATCACAAAACTCGTTCCTTCCATCTCTGTCCATCCACAATCCGCTTTTTGTCAACACGTCGAACACCAGAAAATAATCCGGTAGTTGATCGTAGAAAATGTGGTGCTGCGCATAAAGAAGCTCTCCGTAAATCCAGTGTCCAGGCGGCACCTCCATTATCTTGTCGTAGTTCATTCGGTTCGCCCAAGCATGGAAGTATTGGAACTGCGCATGCTCTGACTGACCCACCAAGGAACCCCTTTTCTGAAGAGAGAAACCTTTATTGTGCCGGATAATCCCTGTGTTGGCTCCGTCCATCTTTTCTTCAATGTCAACCTGCCCAGCCAGAAGCAGTTTGATTTGATCGCGAGACAGGAACAACTTTCCTTTCACCTCGAACTGAGGGATCGGTATCCTGAATGTTTTTGCGTATTTGATGAACATAAATCCTCTTATAAAGATTCAGGTTGGTGCCCTTCTCGGGCTCACAACCCCTCTGATTAAGGAGGGGAGCATATGGAGTTGAACCATTAAGTTGTGCTGAACCCAACCTTGTTGTGTTAATGGTTTAGTGATAGTAGGTTAGGTGCGATATCTCACCGAGCGGAGAGAGATAAACTCTCGATCAATTCCGGTCGTCTCCAAGTTTTTAGTCTTCCCGGCTCACTCATTAACCTACTACCACTCTAATTCTTGTTTGCTCCGACCGAGGATCGAACTCGGGTGTTCGGGTTGAGAACCCGATATCCTAACCGCTAGATGACCGGAGCTTACTCTTTGTTTTTCCAGAGGTCATCCAATTCCTTTGACACTCTCTGCATCGTTGGGTTGAACTGCTCTATGAACATCTCCATCAACATGGAGTGGGCGATTACCAATCTGTTCTCTTTGCAACCCGCCGTGCGCATTCGCTTGTCGAAGCGGGCTTGAATTGCCCTCAATTTCAGTTGTAGGAAAGGAGGAGCGTTCTTGATTACCTCCTCTACCATATCCCTCCGCATCTTTTCAAACGCTTCAGGATCTTTCTTGAAGAGTTCCGACCATTCGTTGTGTTGACGCAAGGCGTCTATTCTTTCCTTCTCGTCCATGTCGCGTCTCCTCTTTTGCTCCGAGCGGGGTTCGAACCCGCGATCTTTGGCTTGAAGGGCCAGTGTCCTAACCGCTAGACGACCGGAGCATGTCCTCTAGAAACAAAATGGGGAGCTCAAGATTTCTCTTGGCTCCCCGGTCTAAAGGTTTGTACTACGTTTGTATTATTGATCGAGTGTGATTAGACCCGGGCGCCAAGTTTTAGGTGGAAAATAATCATTATGTTCGTTGAGCAAACTAATCGCGGATGTCTCTACCCACACGGGGCAGGCCATATCTTTCAGATGTTGCGATGATAATATTGCTCGTCTAACCATGATCTCTTCCTCCTTTCTTGGTATTACAGGCTGCTAAATCACTCTCAATCTAATAATATTTGTATCTACCATTTATTATTTGATTTATAAGTTTGTTTTGCTGAAGCCAGCCTTACCTGGTCTATGCCTGTCTTGCTCAGGCGATGTCGGCTTTGTCGCGGGATTTGTTCCCTTGTCGCTGCCGTACATTATCTATTATAGAATACAAATCGATTTTTACTAGATAAAAAATGAAAAAAAATCATTCCCTATCTAATGAAGGGGTTAGATTATTATCTTTCCAGCTTGATTCTGGGCACTCCGGAAGTGGAGACCTTTATCCCCTTGCAAATCAGAGGCCAAATCAGCTTGCCGAAGAACAGCTTGCACGCGTTAGAGACAATAAACCAGAACACCACGCCGAAGACAATGAACGGCCAGAAGAGCATGTGAACGACGACTAGGGTGATGTACCCCTCTTTGTCGTAAGAATTGTGCATTTGTCCAGTCGTCACATATTTGTAAGTGTGCGGAGCAAAATGTTTGAGTGTCATTCCCGCCGCAAAGAAGCTGGCTGCACCATAGAGAATCCAGAAGATTCCTGATCCGAGAACACCCAACATAAATCCGAACATACTGAAAATGAAGCTGAACATGTTCTCCCCTCCTTGTCCTTAGGTTTGATTCAAAAAGCCCCACCCAATGTCTGCACCGCTTTTTGATTGTTTTTATGGTGCCCACCCACCTATCCTATTCCAATAGTGAAGCCGCTAGGACTACACCAGG
>Ga0105097_10000924_pt1 | contig 13768 bp, 15 predicted proteins | sample PPLLak12cMay2015_FD_87035 | JGI IMG/M metagenome (GOLD analysis project Ga0105097, IMG submission 87035) | Freshwater sediment microbial communities from Prairie Pothole Lake near Jamestown, North Dakota, USA - PPLs Lake P7 Core (1) Depth... | ecosystem: Environmental > Aquatic > Freshwater >... | reverse complement strand
GGCCATCATGGGGTACCTTGAAGCCAGCAATACTGAACCCAACCATTCATTTGGACGGCTTCCCCGCAGACCATTCTTTCCAAGATTAGACGAGCTAACGAAGTGTTGGAGACACTACACTAGGGCTGTGTCTACCCGGATCAGCTCTCTGCTTAGATCAGCCTCATCAGTTTGACATACTCCTCGATATCCATGTACGATCCTCACAATCACGGTAGTGCGAATCATGTGAAGGGAAGGGAGCGCTAATGAAAAGCCCAAGAAGACCATCAAGGATGAATCTCCGTGATTTGGACCTCGAATCGGCGAACAGCACATCCCGACCGTTGAATGCTCGATCCCTCAAGCAGAAGGAGATCGATCTCATAGCGCGATATCTCGAGAACCCGACTCACGCTGGTGTCTGGCAGCTCACGTTCCCCGTTCGCAAGGACGCACCATTCTGCGTGAGCATTCTCAGCCAGCTCGAAAAGAGACTGAAAGGCGGAGAGGCTTTCGAAATTACGTCAGGACGCGGCAAGGTGACACTGCGGTTGGACGACGAGAAGAAGCGGGAACTAGAGTCCGTGGTAACAAGGAGACTGACATTTCACAATACCTTGTTCCTGGCTCTCCATCAGTCCACGCTGGCAGAGGCAAAGACTCTGGACAATTTGTTCACCGGCGATTCGGCGCACGAGGTGATCCTTCAACTGCTGGACCTACCTGAACTGCGAAAGTCGTTGCAGGGAGCACTCGAGTACTTTCAGAAGAACATACTATACGACCGCTTCCAGCCTAAGGTCGAGAGAAACGAACTCTTCTTCACAAAGAACGGGTTCATGCTGCTGTTGCAGGCAACAATGGAAGACGAGGCCCGGGAATTCAAGTTCCTCTCTTGCGACAGCAACGGCTTGCGGCAATATGCGGAGTTTCTGAGGATGTCCGGTCGGATCCATGAATACAACCTGATGCCGATCTTCTCGCCTGAACAGCAAGTCTTCGCACCTTACTTCGCCTTGTTGCGGGCTTCGGCGCCTTCTGTCATCAAGGATGTACACGTGAAACAGCTATTTGGGAAGGCATTCTCAGAATACGAAGGTCAGAGCTACACCAACTGCATCAGCACGATTGGCCTCATTGCTGAAGACTACCTGACTCAGGTGTTTGAGACCATGTTTCGAGAAGTGTGTCCTAAGGGCATGACTCTCGGGCAGCTTTACGAGTACATTCACTCGCAGATTCTGAAGAAGTATGGCAAGCCTGAGAAGGACGTGAAAGAGCTGTCCACACTATATAGTGACATAATAGTGACATAGGTAAGGCCTTGCAGGATCTTAAGAGAGATCCTCGCAGGCGGAAGGACAAGGAGATTATCGAACTCCTGCGGAAAGTCCTGAACGTAATCACCGAAGACCGCGATGCTTTCAAGAGAAAGGTGGACAGGCTCAAGGAATCGCCCAAGAAGCTCTCAGTATTCCCACCCGAATTGCGGGACAACATCACAGACTTGGTTCGGCACCGAAATGCCGTCTCTCACAGGACGATGGTGCCAATAGGCTCTTATGAAGCTTTGCGCTCAGTCTACTGTCTCATGTCTTTGGTCATGTGGTGGGGCAAGGAGAAGACCGTGATCAACCGGGAAGACGACCCCGACACGATCATGCGCAACTCCATCAAGCGAAACAGCGGAGTAGCCACATAGGGGGAATGGGGCTGGAACTGCAACCGACCTCCGCGCTGACCTCTCCCCCGCTTGCAGCAGCCCACGTTGGCCACTATACTTTTCAGCCATGAGCGAGGGCTTCGAGGTTGTGGTCGTCGGCGCCGGCCCGGCCGGCTGCGCCGCCGCCTACACCCTGGCCAAGGCCGGCATTGAGGTCCTGCTGATCGAGAGGAGCAAGTTCGCCGGAGGCAAGAACGTCACCGGCGGTGTGCTCTATGGCTCCGTACTCAATGAGCTGATCCCCGAGTTCTGGAAGGAAGCTCCGGTGGAGAGGCGCGTTCAGCGCCACGTGATTTCCATGCTTTCGGAGAAGTCATCCGTTTCCATCGATTTCAACACGGACAACTCCGGCCACCCCGAGTCGGCCGGCTATACCGTCCTCCGGGCCAAGTTCGACCGCTGGTTCGCCCGGAAGGTCGAGGAGGCGGGGGGAATGGTCATCACCGGCAGCCGGGCCGATGATTTGATCTGGGAGGATGGCCGCGTGGCGGGGATCGTGGCCGGCGACGACAAGATCGCAGCCAAAGTGGTCATCGCCGCTGATGGCGTCAATTCCTTGCTGGCCGACAAGGCGGGCTTGGGTGTCAGCCTCGCGCCGGACAACGTGAACCAAGGGGTCAAGGAGATCATCAAGCTGCCCCGGGAGACCATCGAGCAGCGGTTCAATGTGACTGCCGATGGCGGTGCCGCCATGCACTTCCTGGGCTTCTGCACGCGGGGGATCCACGGCGGCGGGTTCCTGTATACCAACCAGGAAAGCCTGTCGCTGGGCGTAGTGGTGCAACTCAAGGCGCTGATCGAGAACAAACTGAAGGGCGTGGAACTACTGGAGAGCTTCAAAGAGCATCCAACGGTGCGGGAGTGGGTGAAGGGCGGGACCCCAGTCGAATACTCCGCCCGCCTCGTCCCCGCCGGAGGTCTCAGGATGCTGCCACAGCTCTATACCGACGGGATGCTTGTCGCCGGTGACGCGGCCGCCTTGGTGCTGGCCACCGGCCGGGCTCTAGAAGGATTGAATTTCGCCGTGGCCTCAGGCGTCGCCGCCGCAGAGGCAGTCAAGATAGCGAGGGAGAAGGACGACTTCAGCCAACAGACGCTTTCGCAGTACGCAAAGCTGCTGTCGGAGAGCTTCGTCCTTCAAGACTTGATGCGGTTCTATGGTGCGCCGCAGTTCCTGGAGAACTCGCGCCTGTACGGTATCTATCCGGAGTTGGCTTGCAGCCTTGCCGAGAAGGTCTTTGAGGTAGACGGCAATCCCAAGATGACTGCATGGCAATTGTCCAGGGAAGAGATGAAGGGCAAAATCTCCCTCTGGCAGTTTGTCCGCGACGCGATGGCCGCCAGGAAGACGCTATGAGTGAAATGACCATGGAGCAGAGGCTGGCTCTGAACCACTACGATGTGGATACCGAGGCACACATCAAAGTCAAACCGGATGTCTGTCAGGAATGTGACCGACAGCCCTGTCTATACGTCTGCCCCGCAGAATGCTTCAAGTTCAAGGAAGGCAAGATAAGCTTCAGCCATGAAGGCTGCCTTGAGTGCGGCAGCTGCCGCATTTCCTGCCCTCGCGAAGCGATCGAGTGGTCCTACCCCAGGGCCGGCTTCGGCATCTCCTACGAGTACGGATGAAGAGGCCGTCTAGCTGTCAGTCGACGCTACAGCTTCGTGCTTCTGTTGATGCTTCGCTTCCAAGTCCCGCAGTATGGCTTGGTAGTCCGGAGAGCTGATCTTGTCGGTCGTCATGATCACGGCGTCCTCACCGTTGTCAGTGTAGTAACGACGCCGTATCCCCACGCTCTTGAACCCATACTTGGCATAGAGAGCCTGCGCTGAGTGGTTCGAGGCCCGCACCTCCAGGGTCACTACCTGGGCTTTCATCTGCAATGAGAGTCTGATGATAGCCGTGAGAAGCATCTCGCCGATGCCCTGATGCTGATGACCCTTGCGCACAGCTATTGACGTGAGGTGTGATTCATCCACCATCATCCAGATGGAAGCATATCCGACGAGGAACTGCGTGTTCTGGACGGCGGCCACATCGGCCGGGGCGTCATTTCTGCCCAGCATGTGCCTGACCCCGTAGACCAGCGACTCCAACATGTTTCTCTTCGGCGCCGGCGTCATTGCGTCGCCGGTCGCCTGGCGGGAATCGTCCTGAGCCACCAGATAACGCACCATGCTGGAACTGAGTTCCCTCTTGAATGACGGGGGAGGCCACTCGGTGGGAAAGGCCTCTCTGTCAATAGCGCTGACTTGGGGTATGTCGTCAGCAGTCATCGGCCTAACGGAGTAACCCATGGCGTTCTTCCCTGCTTGCGGAGACCTATTCTATCACAGCCGAAACAGACAGGGAATTTCCCGCGCCCCACCGAGACGATCCCATTCCCTGCGGTGCCAGGGCATGCGTTGACCAGTGTTGAGTTGAGAGTGGACGCCCGCAGCGTAGATGTGAACGAAGCGCCGTTGGGTCTATGACGGGCGCTTTCCTGAGGATGTCGGCCGCATGCTAGATAGCATCCGGGGCCACAGATAGTGCCGAGCCAGTTGCGGTCCGCGCGGCTATCGATTCAGCGGCGGCATGAGCAGCCTATCCAGCCACTTTGTCACCACGTCATCAGCCTTGGGGGTTTGCCCACTGCTTGCCTTCGCAACATGGGTGCCAATGCCTTCGGTGACAGAGAGTGAAGCGGCCGCGGCAACTGCCCCAAGGAGGACGAGGACGGCCAACGGATCAGCCATGGCTATACTGTCCTGTAGGTTCGACCCAGTGAAAATGGGTTCCATGGTCTTGCCTGCCCTCCGAAATCCTCTTCTCCATAGAGACTCTATCACCGCACTGTCACAACTGTGACTCAATCGAAACCGGCGGGTTCACAAAATCATCACGGAACCCCCCGACATCAGGCACGAAAAGCTCTAGCGCGGACACCCTTGGACCGGTATTCGCCCCCCAATCGACGAATGATCCTATTTGACAATTTACCAGCCCCAGTCCACTTAGTCAATCACTCGTGTGACGCGCGGCTTGCATATCTCCCGCCTTTCGTGTATATTACGCTTGGTGGTTACAGTACAGGTTTTGCCAATCCTCTGGACAGCCATCCGTGCGGATGCTTGCAGGCTTTGGATGACCGGACTCTAGCCAACTAGTCTTAAGGAAAGGAGGTCATCCGATGAGCCCTGCAGACAAAACTCTCCAATGCGCAGATTGCGGCACCAGCTTCACTTTCACAGCTGAAGAGCAGGATTTCTTCGCTACGAAGGGCTATACCAATGAGCCCAAGCGCTGCCCCGCTTGCCGCCAGGCAAAGAGAGCAACGCGAAATGGCCCTGGTGGTGGTGGTGGCGGCGGCGGTGGTTTCGGCGGTTCGAGATCCAATCGCCAGATGTACCCAGCAGTGTGTGCCGAGTGTGGTGTTGAGACCCAGGTACCATTCGAGCCCCGCGAAGGCAGACCCGTGTATTGCAGCCGTTGCTATGACAAGGTGAAGCCGAACAACCGGCGATAGCCTGAACGACGATCACGCAACAGAGGCTGGGGTTGTCCCAGCCTCTGGTCTCTCCAAGACCCTCCACTGGGGTAGTCCCCGGGGGAAGGTTCACGTATTCGAAAGGAGGACATCGATGAAGATTTACGTCGGCAATCTGCCTCGCGAACTGACTGAAGACGACTTGCGCAAGGAATTCGAAGCCTTTGGCAAGGTCGAGACCGTGGCCATCGTTAAGGACCGCTATAGCGGACAGCCTAGAGGCTTTGGCTTTGTAGAAATGCCCACCAAGTCCGAGGCCGTGGCTGCCCTGACCGGACTCAAGGGCAAGGTGCTCCAAGAGAGAACCCTTGACATCAGCGAAGCCCGCCCGCGTCCTGAGGGCGGCAGGGGCGGCGGCGGACAGTTCAGGGGCGGCGGAAGGAGCGGAGGCGGAGGCGGAGGCGGAGGTCGCGGCGGTTTCGGGGGCGGGAAGGGTCGCAGATATTAATCCCTCTCCATGAATCCATAATGGAGATTCCGCTAGCCGATTAGCACTTCGCTCCAAGATGGAAGAAAGACCACATAAGGTAGCACCGGGGACCTACTTGATAGAGGTCCCCTTTGTGCTTGGATTGAGGTCAAAGGACAGAGAGTCCATAACCCTCTGCTACCTCATAGAAGAAGAAGCCGGCTGGCTCATGATAGACAGCGGCTACAACGACGGCACTTCGTTCAACCACCTCTGCCACCAACTCGAACTCCTGCACACCTCCCTGAAGCAGATACGGTGGCTGCTGCTCACCCACTACCATCCTGATCACAGCGGCCTGGCCAACCGGATCAAAGCTGCCTCAGGCGCACAGGTCATCATGCACGAGAAAGACTGGAATATCCTGCAGGCTACGGTCAGCTCATCCGACATCTGGAATATACACGGCATGATACCTTGGGCCCGGTCGCTAGGCGTTCCGGAGCCTGAACTGGAAGGCTTCTTTGAGATGGCGTCAATGGGCAGGGAGTTCTTCCCGAGGGGGCTTGAGCCGGACATCATACTGCAGGGAGAGACAAACCCGGTGGGCGACAGCGGGCGTCTGCAAGCCATACTCACTCCGGGGCATTCTCCCGGCCACATCTGTGTCTATGACCGCGAGAACAAGTTGTTCTTCTCTGGAGATCACATCCTCGTGGAGATCACACCCCACATCTCGCCCAGCCAACTGACCAGCCAGGACCAACTCGAGCAGTACCTGGAGGCCCTGCGCAAAGTGCGGCCCATGAACGTAGACCTGGTCCTGCCCGCCCACGAGCGGCCCTTTTCTCATTTCCGCCGGCGGATAGATGAGATACTGGCGCACCACGACCATCGCCTTGCGGAGGTTGTAGCTGCCATATCCGACCGCGTCGTCACACCATGGGACATCGCGCGTGAAGTGGAGTGGAATGTGGGCCAGTGGGCCGAGATGGATGCCACCAACCGGGTCCTGGCCGTCCGGGAGACACTGGCACATGTGCAACTCCTGGAGCACCGGGGGCTGGTGGCCCCTGTAGAGCGTGATGGCCCCACAGGTTACAGGCTCACCAACGGCAGCCGCTAGGCAATCCTGCTCTGAAACACCGTCAGGAAAGCGCTATCATAGGGCTTGGGCCTTCTGCTCAACTCTCTGAAGGCGCCCACCGAGTCACAATAGAAGCCGAGTGTACAGTGGCCATGACTCAACGCGACACATCAACTCCACCAGCCATATTGTCGGTTCCTAGAACCAAAGCCGACGCCCGCCGTTTCTACGACCGCATCAGCCGCTTCTACGGCTGGATGACCGGCGCCTTCGAGCGGAAGCATGGGGAAAGAGCCCTGGGGATACTCTCCATCAGAGACGGAGAGACCTTCCTGGAAATCGGCACTGGCTCAGGACACTGCTTCCGGCAGGCGGCCAGACTCGTGGGAGACAGAGGCAGTTGCTGCGGCGTCGACATCTCCAACGGTATGCTGAAGGCAACCGCCGACAAGCTGCATCGATCGGGTCTGGCAATCAGAGCGGGACTGTACTGCGCCGACGCCACCAACCTGCCCTTCCGTGACAACTCCTTCGACACCATACTCATGGCTTTCACCCTGGAGCTGTTTGATACGCCCGAGATTCCCAAGGTTGTCCAGGAGACCATGCGTGTGCTTAAACCCGGGGGCAGGATCGCCGTCGTCGGCCTATCCAAGGACGGTGGAGCGTCCACAGCCGTGAGACTGTATGAATGGGCCCACCGGAAATGGCCGCGGTACGCGGATTGCCGTCCGATCTACGTGGAAAGGTCCCTAGCTGGCCGCGGCTACGCCGTGGTGGAGAAGAGGAAGGCCAGCATGGCTGGCCTTCCTGTGGAGACGATACTAGCTGTCAAGCCGAATCCAACAGCACTTCATTGAGTCTGAGACGTTGGGCTTTGAGCGTCGTTTTGCGTCAGCTTCTGGCTCCGCCTCCGGTCCATGATCATCCAGGCAATGACGCCGACGATCGCCAATCCCGAGAACACTATGAAGAGCGCCAACTTGAGCTCCAGGCCGCCAACGAGGGTGTTGATGGCATTGTTGGCAATCTCGTCGCCCTTGTCCGCCATGAGGATGCCGACTTGCGTGGCGTCATCGTCCGGAGTAGGCACAATTCTGTCAGGTACAAAGGCACTCGCCACCGCAACCACGATGACAAATATCAGCGACGTGACGAACAGAACGCACAGAGGCCAGAGCAGGCGGCTCTTCCAGTTCCGTCCGCACAGGAACCCGATGGACACCAGCAGCAGAATCGCCACGATCCAGAAGACCCAGATCAGCATCTTGACTGTATGGATCACGTTGCGGGCCTGGTCGAAACCATCTTCCTCAGCATCGTTCGATCCGTCGTCTGCATCCCGCAGTCTCTCGTCGGTTATCTGGCCATGGTCGACAGCAATGAAGTCGTGTGCGTCATCGAGCGTCCCGGCCAAGTCATCTCCCAGCATCTCCTCCAGTTGAGACTGATCAAACTGGTAGGAGTTGGGGATGAGATCGATTACATCCTGTTTGACCCGCTGAGCGAAGGTCATGCCCATCTCCACCTCGAGAGCCTGCTTGAACTGGGCATACGTGTATCCGGCGGGCTTGCATGTAGGCAGCGTATCGGGATTCAACGAGCTCAAGAATGCGGCCTCACTGGCACACGTGCTCGGAATACCTTCAAAGAGGTCAGTGAGCCTCTCATCGGCCAGATCATTGAGGGAAGTGGTAGCTCTTGACTTGACATCCGTGAGAACAATGCCGAGACTCAGGTTGTTGACATCGCCCTTCATGTAGGCCGCTATGCTGTCGATCATGTTCTTGAATTGCGCGATGGCCCAATCCTGCGGCATCGCGCTTGCCACCAGGTGGCTGATCTCTTCATCAGTGAGCGTGATGCCATAAGGCAGGTCAGAGCCAAGAGCCAGTTGTTCTGTGGCCGCCGGTACAATGAGGTCGTTCGTCACATAGTCGTATATCTCCGCAGCGTGGCCATCTACGACGTCCTTGATGCCCTCGGCCATCGGATCGATCCTGCTTTCCACATCAATCGTTATGGTGAAGCTCTTCTTATCACCAACGACGTATGGGACTACCTGCTTGGTGGCACCTTCGAACGTCTCCTCCAGCCAATCCGGAGGGAATGTGGTCTCAGCCACCGTGAGGATATCTTCCTTCAGTTCCGGAGTATCGATGGGGAAGTCTGTGGGGCTTTCGAGTCGGGCCTCATCCAGCGCCGTCGGCATCAGATCGTCGTACAGCCAATCGTAGACATGGGCCTGGCGCATCTGACCATTGTAGAACCCGGCACTACCCACCGTGCCGCTTAAGTGACAAAGCACAAGCCCGAGAACGAAGACGAGGACAAACAAGAACATGAGCGGAATAGCCAGGATCCTTCTCAACCAGATCATGAACCCACCTCCACCTTTCTTTCCTATCAAGTGACCGCACTCAGGATATAGGGGCGGCCTAGCTTCCGCGTCTCAAAGGCTTCATGAGTTGTCACAAAACCCTCAGTGAGCGCACCAACACACTGCATGTCTGCCGCGCGGGTGACTTCGTGGCAAGGCTGCTCAAGGGCATGCGCCTACGATTCGCGCACAACGACACCCATGGCGCCCGGCCCGGCATGCGCCCCCAGGGCCGGCCCCACCCTGGCTACATGAACCGGCACTCCAGGAAATGCCAATCTCAGGCGGGCCGCCAGTGCCTCCGCCTCCTCGCGGTCGGTGGTGTAGGGAACTGCCACCTCCCTGGCACGCGGGAACAACCGGGCAAAACCGAAGAGCAGCTCGATGGCCCTGGCCCGTGTGCGCGCCACGGTCGACAGCGTAAGGTGTCCATCCTTCAGGGTCAACAGCGGTTTCACCCCCAACACCGAACCCAAAGCTCCTCTCGCCCGGCTGACGCGCCCTCCCCTCACCACGTATTTCAGGGTATCCACCATGAATAGCATGTGCATCTGCGAGATGGAGCGCCGCACCGTGTCCGCCACTTGACTCAGGCCGGCGCCGCCCTTGGCCTCCCGCGCGGCAGCCATGGCCAGCAACCCGTAGCTCATAGATATCGTCCGGGAGTCCATAACCTCAATGCGGCACTTCTTCGGCACCATCTCCCTGGCCAACAAAGCCGAGCTGTAGATGCCGCTTTCCTTCGATGTCAGGTGAATGGACACGATCTCATCGGTTTCCGCCGCCAGTCTGTTGTAGACGTCAGCAAAGTCCTTGGGTGAAGGGACCGCCGTGGTCGGGAAGACCCCGTCAAGGCTGAGCCTGCGGTAGAACTCATCCTCACCCATGTCCACCCGGTCGCGGTAGCTCTTGTCACCGAAGACCACATAGATCGGCACCACGGAGATATCCAGATCCTTCAGGATTTGTGTAGGGATATCAGCGGTGCTGTCAGTAACTACTTTGACAGTCACGGGACTCCTGCTGGTCTGCACGGGCGATTTCGGCGCGGCTCACTCTTCATTTGCCAGCAACGGCTGTATGTTACCATCTTTGGTCCATTGCGTCACACGTGCGGGCAGAAGGACACAGGGTCGCATGGGGAACTTTGGCTGGTATTCACCAGACGGGGACTTGACGGGCCTATCCGCAGACCCTAGCATAGGCGTGAGGCTCCGACTTCAGCGGTTCAGCATTGGATCGGCTGCCAAGAAGTCGTGTTTCTGCCGAATCTCATCGAAAGGAAGAAAACTGACGCATGGTGAGACCAAGGTGCATCGTTCGAGTGGCGCTGTGCCTGGTGCTGATGGCTGTGGTGTTGTCCACAGCGGCTGGATGTGAAGAGAAAGACAGCGGGCCAAAGGTATCTTGGAACAGCCCCAACGAGGGCAGCAGCTTTTTCGGGATAGCCCGCCTCAAGGTGAAAGCCAGTTCCGGTGAAAGCATTTCCGAAGTCAAGTTCTACTGTGACTCTGTTGACGATGCGCACTTGATCGGCACCGTAGCCAACCCGACCGATTCGCTGTGCACCCAATTGTGGTATACCACCGGCGTGCAAAACGGGGAACACGTCCTCTACTCTTTGGCCCTCGATGCCAAGCAGAAGTCCTCTCAAGCTTCCATAACCGTGAGTGTTGCCAACAGAACGCGGGCTGGATCGATACCCGCCGGGGCCGTCAAGCAGACCCCCCAGACCGATGCTCACGCTCCGGCCCTGAGTGCAGCCTTCTCCGCCTACTTCTATGCCCCGGTGCCCATGGAAGGGCCAGTCAATACCGCCGGAGCTGAGGACTCACCCTTCGTCCCCACGGGCAGGCAGGAGTTCTACTTCTTCTTCACGCCGGACACCAGCATCGACGCCAGCAAGCAGTTGCTAGACGAGGTAAGCGGCATCTGGGTCTCGCGCTGGCAAGGAGGCCAGTGGCAAGAGCCGGAGAGGGTCTGGCTGGAGGAGAATGGGAAGCTGGCGCTTGACGGATGTACCTTTGTCTCTGACAACCAGATGCTCTTCTGTTCCGCGCGTGAAGGGTACACTGGCGTCCACTGGTTCACCGCTGAGTTTAAGGATGGCAAGTGGCAGAACTGGCAGAACGCCGATTTCCCATCAGACCTAGATGTTGGTGAGCTTCACATCCTGGGAGACGAACTGTACTATGGCTCTTCCCGTGCCGGAGGCAAGGGGAACAATGATATCTGGATGTCAAAGAGGGTCAATGGTGTCTGGCAAGCTCCCACCAATATCGCGGCGGTGAATACGGCCGACAGCGAAATGATGCCATTCTTGACGGCCGACGGAAAGGAGATGTGGTTCAACAGGACTTACATGGGGACCCCGGCCGTGTATCGGACCAAGAAAGTGGATGGCCAATGGCAAGCGCCGGAGTTAGTCGTTTCGCAGTTCGCCGGTGAGCCCACCCTCGATTGGGAAGGCAACCTTCATTTTGTTCATCACTACTACAAAGACAACCAGATGATAGAGGCCGACATCTACGTGTGCCGCCGTAAGCAGCCGTAGCGTCGCCGCCCCATGACGACCTGGACCATTGGGGGGAATTCGTCCCTGCTGGGGACTTGGGATCAGCAGTAGTCGACGTGGTCTTTCAGCCGGAGGAGGCAATATGTTCTGTTCGCACTGTGGGAAAGAGACTAATGGCGGTCCGACCTTCTGCCCTCATTGCAGCGCTAACCTGGTCCATGACCTGAATGTCTCACCGAAATCGAGATTGGCCACGTCTCTGTTGGCATGGTATTTGGGATGGCTCGGCGTCCACCGATTCTACCTTGGCAAGATTGGAACGGGCATTCTGATGATCCTGACATTTGGCGGGCTGGGGATCTGGGCCATTATCGATTTCGTGATCGCGGTCACTGGCAACATGAGGGACAAGGATGGCAGGCCGGTCACGAAGTGGTGAGGCAATGAAGCGGTTCGACATTGTGGAGCACACCGCCGATACAGGCATCATCGCCTATGGTGCTGACATGGAGGAGGCCTTTGCCAATGCGGCTTGCGGCATGTTCTCCCTCATGGCCGATCTGGAACAAGTCAGGGAAGAGACCAGCCGGTACATAGAAGCGGAGGCGGGGGACAGGGAGAGCCTGGTGGTGTCGTGGCTGAATGAGCTTCTCTACATGTTTGACGTGGAGAGGATCGTATTCAAGAGGTTCGACATTATGGAACTCACCAACACCAAGCTCAAGGCCGATGCTTACGGTGAAAAGGTGGATGCATCGCGCCACGGACTTAGGGGCGGGGTCAAGGCAGCGACCTATCACATGCTCCAGGTTTCGGAAGACAGGGGCCGCTGGCGCATCCGTGTGATCTTCGACGTCTAGGGGGAGGTGGGGATATGGCGCGCTGGGATGGTCCGCTGAAGAAGATCGACGACTACCGCTGGGAGATCCCCAAGGAATACAAGTCCGGGATGAGAGTGCCGGGGCTCATCTATGCCAGCGAGGACATGTTGGAGAGTATTCGCGAGGAGCAGGCAGCGGAGCAAGTGGTGAATGTGGCGTTCCTGCCGGGGATTGTGGGCCATTCCCTGGCCATGCCCGACATCCACTGGGGCTACGGTTTCCCGATCGGGGGGGTGGCGGCCACCCGTGTGGAGGATGGGGTCGTATCGCCGGGCGGGGTGGGCTACGACATCAACTGCGGGGTAAGACTCCTGCGCACCAATCTGCGGGAAGATGAAGTCAGGCCAAAGATGGAGGAACTGCTCTCTCAACTGTTCAACAATGTTCCCTCCGGCCTCGGCTCGACCGGCAAGATCAAGGTGGGCAAGAAGGAGATGGATGACATCCTGACGGATGGGGCCCGCTGGGCGGTGAAGAGGGGGTTCGGCACCAATGATGACCTGGACGTCACGGAGGAAGGCGGCTGCCTGAAGGGAGCCGACCCGGACGAAGTAAGCGTCAGAGCCAAGGAGCGCGGTTCGCCTCAATCAGGCACGCTCGGTTCCGGCAATCACTTCCTGGAAGTAGAAGTTGTGGGCGAGATATACGAGGAAGCAGCAGCCCGGGCGATGGGCATCGACGATGTGGGGCAGGTCCTCCTGCTTATCCATACGGGGAGCCGGGGCCTGGGACATCAGGTGTGCGATGACTACATCCGAACGCTGCGGGAGGGAATGCAGCGCCATGGCATTGAGATGCCTGACCGCGAACTGGCCTGCGCCCCGATCAAATCGACGGAGGGGCGCGACTACCTGGCGGCCATGGCCTGTGCCGCCAACTACGCCTGGGCCAACCGGCAATGCATCACCCACTGGTCCAGAGAGTGTTTCGTCCGGATCTTCGGACGGAGCCTGCGGGAGATCGGGCTGGAGATGGTCTACGATGTGGCCCACAACATAGCCAAGATCGAGAGCTATGAGGTCAATGGCAGGGAGCAGAGCCTCTGCGTCCACCGCAAGGGGGCCACGAGAGCTTTCCCGGCCGGGCACCCGAGCCTTCCGGCCAGGTACAAAGAGATCGGCCAGCCGGTGCTGATCCCCGGTGACATGGGCCGGTACTCATTTGTGGCTGTGGGCACCGACCGGGCGGTGAAGGAATCCTTCGGCTCGGTCTGCCATGGCGCGGGCAGAAAGATGAGCCGCCATGCCGCGAAGCGCGG
>Ga0105097_10000923_pt1 | contig 13772 bp, 25 predicted proteins | sample PPLLak12cMay2015_FD_87035 | JGI IMG/M metagenome (GOLD analysis project Ga0105097, IMG submission 87035) | Freshwater sediment microbial communities from Prairie Pothole Lake near Jamestown, North Dakota, USA - PPLs Lake P7 Core (1) Depth... | ecosystem: Environmental > Aquatic > Freshwater >... | reverse complement strand
AAGCTCAAGGCAACCCGCAAGGGGTGGCGAGTGATTGCATCAGACGGGCAGGCTGTGGATTTCGTGAAGTAACAACCTGACACTTTCCCCCTCCCAAAAAGAGGGGGAATTTTATTTTCTAAAATTCTTCAGATTCAGCCCTTGCAATTTCCGATAATGAAATTATACTTCACTCATCAGACACGAGTCTGACACACAACACACACAGGGGGCAGGACGATGGTAACTCTCACACACCGCAGGCACAACAGCAGTCTGACAATCAATGTCATTTTGTTTGCTGAGTCTGGCAATGAGCAGTACGGCAACAACGTCTGGACACTTGCAACCGAACTGCCATACGCTGGTGATGATGCTAGTCTTATTGCATTTGCTGCTGAGTTTTACGGGGTTGATACTGACGAGGCGGCGAGCCTTGTAAACCCATCTGATATTGTTGACTCTGCTGGAGCGTGGGACGATCAGCAGTTTGTGTCAGAGTGCTGGCAGCGATTTGAGCGAGTTGGGTATCGCACGTACGACGGGGCTGTCGTGCTGGACAAAGACGGCGTCGAATTGACGTTTTCTGTTGCAGAGTAGTTTCACACTTCCCCCCGTCAATCGGCGGGGGTTCATTTTCAATCTTTTAGACAGGGGAAACACACAGTGCAAGCAACAAAAGTAAAGACATCAATCCTGACGGCAACCGGGCTGATTTCGCACACAACGGAGTTTTACCGCTCCGAGGATTGCGGCTATTCTGCTGGGCGATTAGTGGCTGATCTGCCCGGCGGCGAAACTGTCTCTGTCAGCAAAGATGGCAAGGCATGGATCGTCTCAACAATTCGCGGCGGTATCGGGGTGCGGTCTGAGTCATTTCCCACCAAAGCTGTCGCGCTGAATACTGTGGCATCGCGTGCGATGCAGTTGGCGATGTGTACAGACTGACGGACAATTTTCACAACACACACACATAATCAGGATGATTTCGATGAGTTCTCAAAAGGTCGGAAGACCGCGCAAACACAAGCCGGATGCGGTGACCTGCTTGGTCCGCATTCCGAAGCCGCTGATGGATCGGCTCGACAAGATCGGGCCAACGCGGCAGGCCGCGATTCTGGCAGCGGTCGAACGGGGCATGGCACGGTAAGGTACAACACTCCCCGCACACAGCACATGGATAGCGTGCAAAGTCAGCAAGGTGCTGACTGGTGAGCTGATCCCTTACGCCGTATTATGCGGCTGTGCGGGGTGTTTTTTTGACACAACAGAAAGGGGCGACGATGAACGACACGAAACTAGGTGACTATGTCTTGGCATCAGCCGAAAAGGACGGCAGGCCTGAAGCTGCGTGGGCTTGCGGCTATGTGGTTGGCATTCGACACGATGGCAAAACGCGGCTGACAGTGCTGGCAGAAACGCCAAACGGCAAGCCGGTGAGTGAGTGGCGTTGGGCAAGGCCGATCACGCCGCAACAGGGCGAGGACATCGCCCTGATGGTTGAGGACAATCTGACAGGCCGGAGCGTCTGGCAGATGCGACGGGAATTGGTTTCACTTCGCATTACTGATCCCACACCTGCTGAGATTGCGGAACGGGCTGCAGATATTCGGCGGGAATGGACACTCGATGAGCACTTGCGGCGTGGTGGTTGGATGACACCAGCATACGAAATGCCGACATGCAATATGGAAGCGCTGACGGGTGTTGGCGGTCATGGGGTGAGTCTGTGAAGTCTGAAAAAAACTGGTTAGTTTTGGGCCGAAAGGCTGGAGAAGAAATCTGCATTGGTGACGACATCCGGGTAAAGGTCGTGTCGAAAGACGGCTCGACTTTTCGGATTGCGATACACGCCCCTGGTGGCGTGAAAGTGTTGCGTGGTGAATTGTTTGAACGTTCAAAAACACAAAAGGGGACAGAGCAGTGAACGACATTGAAGACGCATTCGGATACACGGAACAGGTGGAGCAGCCACCAGCGGAAACAAGTCGCGAGACTCAGTTAACAGAACTGTATCAAGTCAAGGCTGATGCACTGGCAACGGTGCGACCGTTGAAGGAATTGACGGTCGAAGTGCACGGGCTGAAGAAGGTCGTCGAGGGTCGGAAAGCCGTGGTCAAGTTGCGGACGTCGATCGACAAGCGGCGAAAGCTGTTGAATGAGGAAGCCAAGAAATGGATTGACACCGTCAACGGAGTGGCGAAGGAAATCGGGGCGATCATTGAGCCAGTTGAGATTCACCTAAAGCATCAAGAGGCACTACACGAGGAACAGCAACGTCAGGCAGCAGAGGCCGAGCGAGTCGAGCGGGTGGCCGTTCGACGAATGTCATGGCCGGAGAATGCAGGGGCGTTTCCCGAGTCTGAAGCGGGGTCACTGACAGCACTGGAATGGACCTCGTTCACGTTCGAGAAAGTAAAGGCGGAGAACGCCAGACGACAGGAGGAAGCACAGCGAGCGGCGGAACGTGCGGAGCTTGAAGAACTGCGACGGGCGAAAGCTGAAAGTGACCGCCGAGAGGCTGAGGCATTGGCGGAGAAACATGTAGCAGAAGAGACTGCAAGACAGGCCGAACTAGTCCGACAACAATCAGCAGAAGCCGAACAGAGTCGCATCGCACGCATAGCCAAAATGTGGGACGATCACGAACAGGAGCTGGCAGTCACAGAGGCGGCAATCGAGGCCGATATTCTGCCGTTGAATCTCCCCGTAGTAGAACAACGAAAGCCCGTCATTTACTCCGTCAGTGACAGGCTAACGAAGTTTGAGGAACTCAAGTCCGCACTGCGTGAGCTGCTGCAAATGCAGGGCGATGTTGATTGGCGTGGAATGGTCAGGGAAGCACTGGAGGATGCAACCGTATGACGACGTGGAACATCACAATCTTCGGGCAGCCTGCGGGTATGCCGAGGGCACGTAGCGTTCGGACAAAATGGGGCGGCATTCGGCATTACATTCCGCAAAAGTCGCCTGGCGTTGTTTACCGCAGTATTGCGGCAAAGCTATCGGCAAGAAAGCCAAAACTGGAAGGGCCGGTCCGGGTCACAATTGGGTGCGTTTTTGAAATGCCGAAAAGCTGGACGAAAGCGAAAAAGTTGAAGCACGACGGGCAACCGCACACACAGAAGCCGGACGCCGACAACATCGCAAAAGCGATACTCGACGGGCTTAGCGAGTGCTGGCCTGACGATGCAGTGGTGTGGGAATTGATTGTTCGAAAAGTGTGGGGCCAACATGGCTCGACAGTGGTTTTTGTCACCGACACATTAACAGGGGAATACACACCGTGAAGATTACAAGAGGCAAAAAGATCGTACCGCGAAGGGTGCTGTTGTACGGCACGCATGGGATAGGGAAAAGCAGTTGGGCTGCACAGGCTCCGGACGTGCTGTTTCTGAATCTGGAAGACGGCTTGAACGACATCGACGTCGCGAAGACGGAACATCTGATTCGTCTGGAACAAGTGATGGAAGCGTTGACGTTTTTGGCCACGCAGAAGCACGATTTCAAATGGGTTGCAATTGATTCGGTCGACTGGCTGGAAGCCCTGATTCACGCCGAGGTGGCACGAGAGGCCGGGAAACCGACAATCGGCGATATCGGCTACGGTGCCGGATACAAATCAGCAATGGCATACTGGGACAAGATCCTGACAATGCTGGACTGGTTGCGCACAGAATCCGAGCGGAAACTGGGTGTGATTTTGCTGGCCCACACAGCGGTCAAGAAGTACACCGATCCGATGACGGATTCATACGACAGGTATCAACCTGCACTGCACGAGACAGCAGCGGCAACGCTTCAGGAATGGTGCGATGAAGTACTGTTTGCGTCCTATCGCGTTCACACTCGCAAGCAGGATGAGGGCTTCGGCAAGGAACGGATAATTGCCGGAGGATCTGGCGAACGGCTGATCCGTTGCACGGAAACGCCTGGAGCGCTGGCGAAAAACAGGCTGACGATGCCAGAGACGATCGACTTTTCGTGGGCGGCTTACGCTCAGTATTTCACACAGGCTGCTCCGGCGGCAAATATTGGTGGCATTGTGGTTGATGGTAGTTCAAAAAAATTGGAGGTGACCAATGGCTGATTTGATGGGATTTGATGCGGCAAAAGTGGAACCGAACGAGCCAGCATCGGCAGTGCCGAAAGGCGAGTATCAAGTGATTATCGTGGAAAGCGAAAAGAAGCCAACAAGCAAGGGCGATGGATCTTTGCTGAACATGGTGCTGCAGATTGTTGAAGGCCAGTTCAAGGGCAGGAAACTGTACGACAGGCTGAATCTGTGGAACAAAAACGAACAGGCGGCGAAGATTGCACAGGGCACGCTGTCGGCTATTTGTCGGGCGGTGAATGTGTTGACACCACACACGAGCGAGCAGCTCCACAATCGAACGCTGACGGCTGTGGTGGACGTGTCAGAGTACCAGGGCAAGTTGAGGAATGAGGTGAAGGGCTACAAGTTAAAACAGACTGGCGTTGTGCCACCTGTCACGGTGACAGCGACCGGCGAACCGGTGGCGACAAGCGGCAAGCCAAACCCGTTTGGCATGTAGTTGCTCCGGTTGTGTGTCAGACTTCGACATCATGCCCGGCAGTGGTCACACACTGCCGGGCTGTTTTTTGCGGAAAGGGATACAGGTGCAGGCGAGATATTATCAGGACGCGGCGAATCATGCGGCGTGGGAATGGATGGCGTCAGGCCGAGGGAATCCGCTAATTGTACTGCCGACAGCGGCTGGGAAATCGGTGGTGATTGGCATGCTGATTCGCCAAGCGTTGGAATTTAATCAGCAGGTGCTCTGTCTTGCCCATCGCAAAGAACTGCTCGTTCAAAACGCCGAGAAGATAGCGGAGATGGCAGGCGTGCAGGTCGGACTGAATTCGGCTGGCCTTGGTCGGCATGATTTCGATTCTGCGGTCATTTGTGCCGGGATTCAATCCGTCTATCGAAAGGCCTTAGACTTCGGGGCACGTGGCTTGATCCTGATTGACGAGGCCCACCTGATTTCGGGCGATGCGGAAAGCATGTACGGCCAGTTCTTGGCAGACCTGCGGCGAGTCAATCAACGGCTTTTTGCTGTTGGCCTGACAGCTACTCCGTTCCGGACTGGGGAGGGGTTGATTGCTGGGAAGGATAAACTGTTCAGCGGCATCTGCTACGAGTCGATGACGGGCACGCTGATTTCAGAAGGGTATCTGTCCGCGCTGACCAACAAACCTGCTGATAGCACAGTCGACACGAGTCGGGTTTCGATTCGTGACGGCGAGTTTGTTGTGGCTGAAATGGAGCGGGTTTTTTCTGGTGATTCGAACGTAACTTTAGCCTGCAGTGAGATTGTAAACGCATGTGCTGGGCGTCGGTCGATTTTGGTTTTTTGTGCTGGCATTGCTCATGCCGAGCAAGTTCAGGCTACACTGCAGGTGATGACGGGCGAAGTCGTCGAAGTCGTTACCGGCGAAACAGACAACATGACACGCAGCCGGATTCTCAGTGACTTTCGGAACGGGGCACTTCGGTGGTGCGTAAACGTCGATGTACTGACGACTGGTTTTGATGCTCCTCGGATTGATGCGCTGGCTGTCTTGCGTGCGACAATGTCCCCAGGGCTGTTCGCGCAGATTGTCGGGCGAGGACTGCGCAAGGCAGACGGCAAAGAAGATTGTTTGGTGTTGGATTTCGGGGGGAACATCGCACGGCATGGAAGTCTTGATTCTCCGGACTATGGACGCTACACGGGCGGCAAAGGTTGGACCAAAGGCGAGCCGGTCGAACGTGAGGGAGCAGGTGGAACGAAGGTCTGTGACAAATGCCGCATTGAGTGTGCGGCACGGTCTGCTTTCTGTCCTGAGTGCGGCTGGGCGTTTCCTGTCAATCATGAGGGGACAGCAGACACCGAAAGCAAGATCACTGGCAAGCCGGAACCGGAGTTGTATGTGGTCACTTCGGTTGATTGGCATCGCCACGAGAAGAAGCGAGATCCTGACGCGGTGCCCAGTCTTTGCATCACCTACAACTGCTATCCGGAGAGTCGTGGCGAGGGCAATTTGACGGGAACCGTGGTGCGTGAGTGGGTGTGTATTGAGCATGAAGGTTTTGCGCGGCAAAAGGCTGTCGGCTGGTGGCAATGTCGCAGCATTCAGGAAGTTCCTTCGACAGTCGTCGAAGCGGTGGATATGCTGCACCGGGGAGCCTGTAGGCAAGCGACTCGCCTGTGGGTAGTGCCTGAGGGCAAGTGGCCGAAAATCGTGCGGGTTGAATTTGATGACGAGATTCCCGAGACTATGGCCGAGCCTGTCGAGGTGACAGGACCGGCGGAAGTGGATGAAGACTGGGTGCCGTTTTAAGGAGGGGTTTTAGTGGGTGATAGTAAACAAGTTGGTGGCGATCATTATAGCAAAATGGCTGTGCAACCGTGGGATGTTATGCGGTCATGTTTTACGCCTGCTGCGTTCGCTGGGTTCCTCACTGGGAACGTGATTAAGTATGTGATGCGAGCGAACGCAAAAGGTGGCATTGAAGACTTGAAGAAAGCACAGCACTATCTGGACGAGTTGATAAGGTATCTGGAGGAGCCAAAACAATGAGCGGTGACATCGCGGAGTATTGTCTGGATCTGATGTGGTTGATCGGATGCCCGGTAGTGGTGTGGTCAGCTTGGCAATGTGTGCGGCTGTGGTGGTCGGTGAATGAATTTTGCAGGGAGTGCGGCGATGGGCTGGATTGAAATTCTGAAATTGGTCGGATTTGTGGCTGCGGCTATCGTTTTCGCCGAGGCTATTGTCAGGCTGTTAATTGATCCGGAGATGTGAAAACACTGGGTTTTCAGCAATTTGAATTATTCTTACGGAAATTCTTTGGAATCGGGCTTGCAATTTCCGATACAGATATTACACTTCCCCCATCAGACAACACAAGTCTGACGGGGACAACACAACACAACAACACAAGGGATCAGGACAATGAGCACAACCTACACGACAATCGGCAGCGTACGCGGATGCTGTGGTCACAAGCACAGGACAATTGAAGCGGCAGTGGACTGTATCAAGCGGGATCAGTCTGGCTGCAGAAGTCAGGGTGGATATTCAGACCGTAACGTTCGGTATTCCGGCGGCGAAGAATTGAGTGCGAACGAGCAGGAATATGTGCATCACCTGCACTACAGTCGATAGTCTTCAAGTCTTTTCCCCCGCTGGATCGTCCGGCGGGGTTTTTCTGGCACACAACACACAAGGGACACAACAATGCTCAAAGCAACCGTAGTACACGGCAGCATCAGCCAGCACCACAGCATCGAGGTGAGTGACGATTTGCGAACGGCAAAGCGGCAGGCAGTACTGCAATTTGGAATGGGTTTTGTCGACCACACAATCCGGATTTACGACGCTGAAACTCGGGAGACGATCAGCGAGCGGCGAATCGGTGGCATCAAGTGGAGTCGGTAGGTTTCCGGGTTCATCCCCTCCTGCGTGGAGGGGTTTGTTTTCAACACTATTTCAAGGGGTAGGGCGATGAGCGAGATACACACAATTGACGTAGATGACACCCGATATCTTCCAGGCGACAGCCGCAGGGCAGGCGGGCTAACTGTGTCAGCGGTCGTCACGGTTGACTGCCAGGGCATTGCATGGGGTACGCTTGTCGAGGCCCGAAATACACAGGAGCGGGAAGGCGATGAGCCTCCACGGCAGTGTGATGTTGATTACGGTTTGCGCCTGCTGGAACAGCTGCTTTCGACTTGCGATTTTTACAATTTCAACACTATCTGAGAGGGCAGGACAATGAGCGAATCAGAACAAGCAATAAACGTCAGCGAGTGGAAGGAGCTACACGCAGAGATTGAGGAGGTTCGCGCAAAACGTGACAGGCTGCAGACCGAGAATAATCGGCTTAAAGCCTTGATGCAATTGACGCAAAAGGAGTGCGATGAGGCCAAAGAGCAGCTATCGCAAGCCAAAGATGTGGCGGATATGTTCGAGCAGGAGAATGCCGAACTGCAGGACACGGTGCGCCATTTGCGAGAACAGCGGAAAGCGATTCTGGCGAAGCAGATTCACGACGATTTGCCCGGCATCCTGATGGTGATACAGCGAGCGGCAGAGCAGGCACGGGAATTGATTTGAGGAGCACACACACACATTGAAAGGGGGACGCTGTGGATTATCAGGATTTTTTGCGGTCTAAAATGCCGCCTGTGGTAATGGATGGATTTGTTCCGGAGTCAGATTGTCCTGACTGGTTTTTGCCGCATCAGGTCGATTGTGTGCAATGGGCGATCCGGAAAGGTCGGGCGGCATTGTTTGAGTCGTTTGGCTTGGGCAAGACAGTTCAGCAGTTGCAGATTTGCAAGTGGATTCACGAGCACACTAACGGGAAGGTGCTAATCATCGCACCGCTGGGAGTTCGCCAGGAGTTCACTCGCAACGACGGGCCACGAATGGGAATGGTGGTCAAATACTGCCGGACAGATGCGGAGGTTGCGGAGGCTGACACACCGTTCATAATCACAAATTACGAACGTGTAAGAGATGGCGACATCGACCCAAAACAGTTCGCCGGGGCGACGTTGGACGAAGCGAGCTGTCTTCGATCATACGGGACAAAGACTACTCAGCAGTTTGCTATGCTGTTTCGGAAAGTGCCGTTTCGCTTCGTTGCGACAGCCACACCTTCGCCGAATGAGTTCATCGAACTCATTAACTATGCTGACTTTCTTGGCGTGATGGATCGTGGTCAGGCGATGACGCGATTCTTTCAGAGGGACAGTAAGAAAGCCGGGAACCTGCAACTGTACCCGCATGAAGAGCAGCGGTTCTGGCTGTGGGTTGCATCGTGGGCAGTCTTCGTCAATTCTCCGAGCGATCTGGGGTACGATGATGCTGGCTATGATATGCCGGAAATGCAGGTCCACTGGCACGAGGTCGAAGGCGATCAGGGAAAGCCGGGAGCGTTTGTTGATAGCTTTGGTCAGCCTCTTCTGTTTGAGAAGCCTGGCGGCGGGATTAAGCACGTATCAAAGCAGCGACGAAAGACGGCTGACACACGCATTGCTAAAGCTGTTCAGATTGTCGAACAATCCCCAGACGATCATTGGATTATCTGGCACTATCTGGAATCCGAACGTCACGAAATTCAGAAAGCGTTCCCCGATTCACGGGCTGTTTTCGGAACGCAAGAACTTGAAGTGCGTGAAGAGATTGTCGGAGATTTTGCCGATGGCCGATTGCAGATTCTGAGCAGTAAACCGCAGTTGTTGGGCAGCGGTTGCAATTTCCAGCGACATTGCAACAAGGCTATTTTTATCGGGCCAACGGACAAGTTTAACGACTTCATCCAGGCCGTTCACCGCATTCATAGGTTCATGCAAAAGCAGACGGTGGAAATCCATATTGTGTACGCTGATACACAGTATGACACGAAGATGATTATGGAACAGAAGTGGCGACGACATGACGAGCTGGCCACGCAGATGCGTGCGATTATCCGAGAACATGGACTTTCAGGCGAGGCGTTGAAAATGAAATTCGAACGAGGTATGGGAGTGCCGCGACACGAGGTCAGCGGTCAGACTTACAGAGCGATAAACAATGATTGTGTTTCGGAACTGACATCATGGCCTGATGATTGCGTCGATGAGATCGTCACCAGTATTCCGTTTTCCGATCATTATGAGTATTCACCGAACTACAACGACTTCGGTCACAATCAGGGCGATGACGGATTCTTTAAGCAGTTTGATTTTCTGGTGCCGCAGTTGTATCGAGTGCTGAAACCTGGGCGAGTCGCCTGTATTCACACAAAGGACCGCATCCAGTACGGCACGATGACAGGTCACGCGATGTACAGCGTGAATGAGTTTTCAGATAAAACTGTCGCAGCATTCAAGCGTGGTGGGTTTGTCTTCATGGGCCGCATCGTGATTGACACCGATGTGGTCCGGGAGAACGCACAGACCTATCGGCTGGGACATACGGAGAACGGCAAGGACAGTACGAAGATGGGCTGTGGTTCAACTGAGTTCGTTTTGTTGTTCAGGAAGTGGGAACCGAGCATGTCACCGAATCAGACCGCTTCTGGTCCTGATCCTGTGACCAAAGACAAAGCGGAGTACAGCCGGAGCCGGTGGCAGATTCACGCGAGCGGGATCTGGCGTAGCGATGGCAATGAGTTGGTTCAGCCGAAGATTCTGGCCGGAATGGGCACGTCGGATATCTATCACTGGTGGCGGCGGTACGCAAAAGAAAACAACTACAACTACCACGACCACGTTGCGTTTACTGAAGCTGTAGAACAGCACGGGCATCTTCCAGCGTCGATGATGTTGTTCGCCCCTGTCAGCAACAATCCGGACATCTGGACTGACATCGTGCGAATTAAAACGCTGAACACAGAACTCAGTCGGAAAACAACGGAGAACCACGTCTGCCCATTGCAGCTTGACGTGATTGAAAGACTGATCGAGCGATACAGCAATCCCGGAGACGTGATTCTTGATCCGTTCGGTGGCGTTCACTCAACGCCGTATGTTGCGATCAAAATGAAGCGTAAAGGCTGGGGAATTGAACTGAATCCGGACTACTGGAAATTCGGCGTGTCATTCTGCGAGCGTGCAGAACGTGAGTTGACGGCACCGACTTTATTTGACCTGATGGCTGATGATGAAGTATCTTTTGAATAACACAACACAAGGGGACACACATGAAAACAAACAACTGGCAAGAGATTTATCTTACAATGCGAGTCGGTGAGACTCGCTACATTATCACGAGTTCCCGGAAGTACGCTTCCGAGCAATTACACCACTGGCGGAAGCGACATCCGGATAACGCAAGGTGGTTCCGAATTGAACGGGCGTACTGCGGGCGTGAGGGCATGGAAGGCATGATAATTACACGGCTGCGGGAGCCGTCAAGAGAACAACGAGCGGCACAGAGGGCACACGAGACACGCAAGCAAAACAGAGAGGCGGTGGCGGTATGAACAGCGTTAAAATCACAGCGTACACGGTTCCGGTCGGCGAACAAACGGACAATTGTACCAGCCCTGAGCAGTACATGGCTTGGGCGGCACGGGTGAGCAATCCCGGAAATCAGAGTAATCATGACACGGGCGAAAAACTGCTGCGGTACTGTATTCGAAAAAAGCACTGGTCAGTGTTTGAGCAGGTGAGCATTTCGATGGAGATCAAGGCACCGAGAGACATCAGCCGGCAGATTTTGAGGCATCAATCTTTTCGGTTTCAGGAGTTTTCGCAGCGGTACGCTGAGCCGTCTGGTGAAATCTGGCTGCGCGAAACACGGCTACAAGATTCAAAAAATCGACAGGCGTCTATTGAGTGTACTCACGAAGATCTAAGACATAGGTGGAATATACTGCAAGGCGAAATTGCACAGGCGGCACTAAAATCTTATGAATGGGCGATTCAGAACGGCATCGCGAAAGAGGTGGCTCGTGCAGTTCTTCCCGAAGGCCTGACGCAGTCGGTCCTGATTATGACTGGCTCTGTCAGGAGTTGGATTCATTATTGCGAAGTCAGACGATCAGAAGAGACACAGAAAGAACATCGCGAGATTGCTGATTTGTGCTGGGAACAACTCCGGAAAGTGTGTCCGGTTGTGTGTGCGGCTGTCGAGGCTGAAGGGGTGGAGTGATGAGTAAACACAACGGCAAAGAGTTAAAAAAACGCGAGGACTGCAACGAGCGGCAGTCGATAGCCTGGGACATGCTTGACGCTTGGATGGGCACGAATCGGTTTTCGCGTATCCGTGAGTGTGGCGACGGGATTGAATTTTGTCCAGTTGGCGACTTGAGCACGTGGGATTGGAATCAGTTAACAAATGTGGTGCTGTACGCTCATGCGTATCGAGTGCGAGTTGAACTTAGTCCTGCGTCTCCGCGCCGCCTGCGGGTGTGTCTGCACGCACGAGAGGCGACAGGCTCGACGACTGAGCGGCATCCGGGGCTAAGGGAGTTGGTGGAAATGGCGATGAATCGACGACAGGTTAGATGAGGAGGGGTAGCGATGAGAGACAGAAACCTAAGCAAGTTATTGTGGGGCGATCTGCAGAGTGATCGCGAGAGACTGGAATTCATTCGATCCGGCCTAGCTGTTGACACTGGTATCCTTGCCCCGGCAATGGTCGAGGATTTGGTCGAGGTGTATCGCCGGATCGATGCGGCGATAAGCAGAGCGGAGCGGGCGATACAGTTTGGGCTGACGCGTGAAAGTGACATCCTTTGCGTGTTTGCTCGCGATCTTGACGAGGTCGTCGAGATCCTTCGCGGCAACAGTCCAACAAATTTGGAGGGTTCGGAATGAGTAAACAAAGCAGATGCAAGTGGTGCGGGGCTAAAGCTACTGTCCTACACCGAAATATTTTTTCACACTGCGGAACATGGATATGCACCAGCAGTCACGCCGTTAGTCGCAGTGCGAGATGTGAGCGTGATGAGCTGCGGAGGCGGGTTAATGCGGCCGCAAAGGCACTGCAAGGCATGACGCGGCATGAGATTGAGCCGGATGATCAGTTTGGAATTTTAAGCGAGTACAATGAGCACGGCCACTGGGTTGAGTGGGATGACGTTGAAGACGTTGTCAAGATCCTGACGGGCAACAGTCCAACAAATTTGGAGGGTTCGGAATGAGCGGGCAAAAATACGGCGAGATGATTGCGGACAACGATATCGACGAAGCGGTCGACGTGCTTGCGGTCGTCGCACAGCGATTTATTCCGCACGGGTGGTCGATCCATTTACAACTCTATGGGCACGGTGATGTCTATGCCAGTGTTCACGACGTGGACGACAGCGGCGAGGTGAGATTCGTTTCATTGCACAAGACATTTGCAGCGGCGATTGATGCGGCGATTCGCGGCAACAGTCCAATAAATTTGGAGAGTTCGACGTGAGGACGTTTCAGCATCAATCAGTGAAAAAATCCCGCAAGCGCAGGCGGTGCGACTGGTGCGGCGAGATGATCGACGTCGGGCAGCCCTACGACAGTTATCGTTTTGTGACCTTCGGGGATGCCGGTACAGTGCGAATGCATCCGGAGTGCTTGGCGGCATCAGGCGAGGTCGCAAAACAGGAGGGCGGTTGGTTTGAGTGGGATTTTTGCGAGTTTCGGCGAGGGTCGACGGAGCCAAGGTGAGGCAGCGGTCTAACAAATTTGGAGGGTCCTGAGGGGTAGTAATGGCTGATGATTTTACATTTAAGTTCATCGAATTTAACCCCCGACGCGCGGCACGTGGTGCGCGGGCGGCGAGGGTCGAGGTTAATGGCGATTTGGTCTGGATGAGCGTAGCGGATTTGAAAAAAAATGTGGCGATTTTTGGGCCACTGGCAGCATTTGTTGAGGCAATTGAGGCGTACAAAAACAAAGGGCGGTGATAGCGATGACTAGCAAAACGACTGAAGCAATTGGCAGGCTCAGGACATACCTTCGGGGCAATGCGGACCGACACACGCCACAGTGGGTGGCTGATTTGGAGACTTTGATTGACGTCATAAAAGGTGAGCAGCGGCAGGAGCTGATCCGGCGGTTTGCGGTGTCGCTGGTAGGCACTGAGTGGTGCTATAATCCAGGGGCCAGAAATTTTACGCCCAATCAAGTCTGGGGGTGGGCTGAGGAGCTGGCGGACGCTGAGCCGTCCAGTAATCCTTGACATCTGACACAGTTGACGCCAATCGAGTCGAAGCGAGCGGCGAAAACATGACACAATTTCGGCGGATACTACCGCCGAATCTTAACCCGTCTTGCCGGACTTCGACCCGGTAAGACGGGTTTTTT
>Ga0105097_10000922_pt1 | contig 13772 bp, 10 predicted proteins | sample PPLLak12cMay2015_FD_87035 | JGI IMG/M metagenome (GOLD analysis project Ga0105097, IMG submission 87035) | Freshwater sediment microbial communities from Prairie Pothole Lake near Jamestown, North Dakota, USA - PPLs Lake P7 Core (1) Depth... | ecosystem: Environmental > Aquatic > Freshwater >... | reverse complement strand
GGATATATATACTTATTAACATATTCATTGAGCTTTTACCAGAAAACGAGTAAAAAAAGAGTCCCCCTGGAAAGCAAACCCGGTTATCCCCTGAAGGGCTGCCGGCATCCTTCGTTCGGGCCACGGAAACTGCTCATCTGAACTGGCAGGATCTTATGACCAAACCCCGTTCCATGAGGGAATAAAATAATAAGCTTCATTTCCAAATTCGTTGATCACCTTTTTGATGAAGGCTTGCCAAGGGCCGATCGGTACTTTCTTTCCGGATAGGTATGGCCCGTTAGCCACAGATGCGACAAAAGGAATTTCCTCTGGAAGTTTGGCCGAAATTAACCCCGGAGGTTAAGCGGCTTTTTGAAGCGCAGGTTCGGCGCCATGCATTAGAGACGCTAATAAGGAGCCACCAGGGTGAATTTGGCTGGATTATGACAAGACTGGAGGAAAAATTGCATCAACGGGAGAGCCATAAGAGAAAAACGATCCACATGTTGGCAAAGAAGCCAAACGGTCAGGGGTGCCGAGACAGTCGATCATCCAGGTTTGGGCAGCGGAGAGACTTCAGAAAGCAAATTGAAAATAGCTGATCTTAACGGTTCTGTTCAACCCAGGGGAGGATTTCTGGCCGCCGCAATTTTCAGGGGACCGAATTGCTGAAGCCTTTGCGGGGAAGAAGCATCGGAAATACGCTTTTGAGTTTTATGGCGAATCGTCGATCATCAAAGATCCAATATTGAAACGATGGGCCTGCTTCTTTTCGGATGCAGGCCGATCTTACGGAGCTCGATAGTTATAAAGACCCTGGACTCCGGGTTTCATCCGAGTGACGGCTTTTTACGAGATCATCAATGGTCAATTCCTTAAAATTCCGAAAGGGCTCTGGTTGAATTCTAATGAAGGTTAAGAGGAGAAAGCAGAATCTCGGCAATTCGAGGGCTTACCCTCTCAGGCGCCAAAGGGCGCCGTGAGAATCTCTCTTTGCGAGATTACTTCTCCTTTGAACAATTTCCCCATTGAAAATTTCGGGGATTCCTTGCCTTAAGCGGAAATTATTTTTAGGAAATGGGTCAACCTTTCCTGGTCTTCCGGCAGGATTTCCAGGAATTTCAGCCCCACCCGGTATTCCGCAGGCTTTTCTCCCATGGGAATATCGACCCAGGCGACCTCCGCGGTCATTTCCACTTTTTGGAATGTCGGGATGGAAAAATAGATCATGAGTCGAAGGGTATTTCCCACCGGCACCAGTTCCGGCAAATAAACCAGCAATCCCCCGTGACTGGCGTTGGCGGCCCGGCCGTTTCGAGGATCGGCGGCATTTTCAATCCGCGAATATTCGATGGGCAGGTCCACTGAGATCCGGGGGTGTTTGCGTCTTTCAAAATTGACGATCCCGGAGCGAAGCTTTTTCACATTTTCCGAATCCATCTTGCCATCCTTAATGATCTCCTCGGCCTCTTTTGCCGGCCGCTTGAATATTTATTACGCTCCTCCGCTTATAATATCAGATAAATTAAGAAACCGGAGGGAAGATAGAAAGAAGCCCCTTTTTCCTGAACCCCTTTGCGGCGTTCAGGGCCTCCTCTCTGCTCATATAACCGCCGGCGAGAACCCGGCGCCAAATCTCCAGGGATGAAACGCCGTAACTCTCGATTTGAAGCGTCCTCCCTTCCAACTTCTTTATTTTTTAAAATTTTCCGCAAGATCTTTCTCTGTAAACGTAGCCAGATGGACTTGAAAGTCTCCGCCGGAAGATTGCCGGATCAGCGACTCCTCTTCGCCGTCAACAGGGAAAAAGCGTCCCTCCCCCTACTGCGGAAACCTCACGGCCCGGAAAGACGTTCTTTGATCCAGACGATGGATCCCTTCTTCTTCTGCTATCCGTAGCGCCTCTTCAAATTCAGCGGGGGTCAAACGGCGGTTCAGGTGCGGATATTCCCCGGCGCGCCCGCACGGGCGATACTGGGCCATCAGGTTCACATAGGTCCGGGGCGAAATATCCCGGGCCAGAAAACGCATGGCTTGGCGGGTGCCCGCCAGATTCTCCGGCAGGACCAAGTGACGGACGAGGAGCCCCCGTTCGGCAAGACCGCGGCGATTGATGACCAAATCGCCTGTCTGCCGGTGCATTTCCCGAATCGCTTCCCGGACTCTTTCCGGGTAATCCTCCGCCTGGCAATATTGCCGGGCTATTTCTCCATCCATGAATTTTAAATCGGGCATATAAATGTCAAAAATTTCTTCGAGCAATTTGAGCGTCTCGACGGAGTCGTACCCGCCCGTGTTATAAACGAGAGGGATCTTCAGTCCCTCCGAGGCGGCGAAGGACAGGGACTCCAAAATCTGCGGAACGACATGGCTGGGAGATACGAAGTTGATGTTATGGCAACCCCTCGCCTGCAGATCCAGCATGACCTGGGCCAGTTGACCGGCGCTAACCTCCCTTCCTTCCCCTAAATGGCTGATCTCATAATTCTGACAGAAGAGGCAAAGAAGGTTGCAATGTGCGAAAAAAATCGTCCCCGATCCCCCCGCTCCCACCAGCGGATCTTCCTCCCCGAAATGAGGCCCAAAGCTGGAAACGACCGCAAACCTCCCGGTGCGACAATAACCTTTTTGATTTTCCAGGCGGTTCACCCGGCAATCCCGCGGGCAGAGGCGGCAGGACTTCAATTGCGGCAGAGCTTCGTCAACTCTTGCGGCGAGGTCGCCCTTTCTGGAAGCTTCGATATAAACGGGTTGAGAAATTTTTCCCCCTTGCCGATCCTTCAGGAAATCAGCTTTTTCTGCACGGACGGGGAACCCATCTCTCTTCTTTTCAGGAGGGCCTCGGTTGTTTCTTTCCCCCTCCGGGTCAGACGGATCTGGGTCGGCGTAAACCCATATTCGATCAAGCCCATCTTCTCCAGACCCTTCAGGCACTTTCCCAATTTCGTCAGGGCATTTTGATATTTCTTGTTGTATTTAAAGTGGGTCTGCCCGAGGATTTTGGAGGGCTTCTCCGAAACTTCGAGATCATAATAGTTGAGCAGAATTTCAGACTTCAGGAGCGTGTTCAGGAAGTGCTTTTTCCGCTTCTTCCCGAACTCCAGGGATTCCTCGTCGACGCCCCAGACGTTCGGGGACTTCCAACCGGATGGAAGTCTCCCCTGGATTTTTAAAAAGGTATGAACCAAGATGAATTCCTGCCTCTTCCCCAAGCGCATGACCGGATTATGCCAAAAAATGAAAAGAAAGTTAAGTAATTTTTTCGTCCTGGGGGACGAGGTTCGGGGCGGCGGTTCCAACGAAAGCGGGAAATCGGCAGAAACCGGTCCTGATCCTCTGCTCCAACGACCCTCAAACAAAAACCACCGTTTGATCGCTGGGGATTTCGAACCTTCGCCGGCAGCGGGGGTTCGGGCAGGTCAGGGCATCATCCATCCGCACCAAATAGTCGCGGGCCTTGGCGAATTTCGCCCGGTCCTGCTCGTTGGCTCCCGGCGGAAGGGTCTTCTTTTTGCTCCGGCGCATCCAGCGGACCTCGAATTCGGCGGACTGGCGGCACTTCGGGCAGAAGTAGCTGAGCCGCTTGGTCTCAACACTTTCCGTGTAAAAGTTTCTTTCATCCATGTTTTTATTCTAACCCCAAGGGCGCGCCGATTCCAGGGAATTTTTTTCTATCCCCCGAGCCGATAGGCCCCCTTCTCAACGCACCGGGAGGAGGCAGGCTTCATTTCCGCCCTTGATTAAATCTCTCCGCTTGGGGTATTTTATCTTATGGTTTCGTAAAAAGTCCATCTGCGGCGTTGCGCTGCAACTTCGTCGTTGAGGCGCACCTATATGTGCGCCTCACTCCTCAGTTTTTGCGCGCCTTGCATCTGGAGCTTTTTACGAAACCATTGTTTTCCTGACTTTTTACGAGTTCATCTTATTTGAACCTTACGGAAATATTTGGAGGTGATCGTATGCGCCCCGAATCGTTTGAATTTCTGAGAGCCTTGGCCGAAACCCCCAGTCCTTCCGGCTACGAGCAGCCGGTGCAAAAGATTTTCCGCGACCGGATTCAAAATTACGCGGATGAAGTCCAGACTGACGTGCTCGGGAATTGCTTCGGTCTGATCAAGGGACAGGAAAGGCCCGTCGTCATGCTCGCCGGTCACTGCGACGAGATCGGCTTCATGGTGAAATACATCGACGACCAGGGTTATCTCTACTTCGCTTCCATCGGCGGGGTGGATGAACAGCTTCTCCCGGGAAAACGCGTCTGGATCCACGGGCAGAAGCAGTCTTTCCTGGGAGTCGTCGGCCGCAAACCCATCCATCTGCTCGACCCGAAGGACCGGGAAAAAGTCCCGCAAATCCACACCCAGTTCATCGATATGGGGGCCAAAAATCGCAAAGAGGCGGAAAAACACGTGCGCCTCGGCGACCCGGTCACCTTTGCCGTGGGGTTGGAAAGTCTCCTGGGAGACCGGGTTGTCTCCCGGGCGTTCGACGATAAGGTGGGCAGTTTCGTGGTGGCCGAAGTCCTGCGGATGGTAGGAGAGAAAAAGAACCGCCCTCCCTGCACGGTTTACGGGGTGTCCACGGTTCAGGAGGAGCTGGGGCTCCGCGGGGCCACGACCAGCGCCTATCAGATCCAGCCGGACATCGGGATCGCCATCGAAGTGGGCCACGCCAGCGATTACCCGGAGGTCGACAAGAAGCGGGTCGGGGAATACAAAATCGGGGCAGGCCCCATCCTCGCCCGGGGGGCGAACATCAACCCGCAGGTCTACGACCTCCTGACCAAGGCCTCCAAGAGGCGAAAAATTCCGGTGCAAATCCTCGGGGCTCCCCGGGCGACGGGAACCGATGCCAACGTGATCCAGCTTTCCCGAAAAGGCGTAGCCACCGGTCTCGTCAGCATTCCCCTGCGCTACATGCACACCCCCGCCGAAGTGCTGTCTTTAAAAGATCTCGACTCCGCCTGCGAGCTGCTGGTGGCTTTTCTCTACGAATTAAAAGAAGGGATGAGCTTTATCCCCCAATAAAGACAGGGTTCAAGGATTCAAGGGGCCAAGGGTTCAAGCACCCCCCCTCTAAACTTTATACATCTCTGCGTTCTCTGCGCTCTCTGCGGTGAATTTACTCATGCCTTTTCGGCAATTCTGTATTTTTTCATCTTATAACGCAGGACCCGTTCGTTGATCCCCAGCCCTTCAGCCGCGCGGGTCTGAATCCCCCCGCTCCTTTCCAGGGCGCGGAGGATCAGCTGGCGTTCCAGGTTCTCAAGGGTTTCCGGAAGGCTGCCCGCCTCCCGGCTTTTCTCCGGGGGGATATCCCGTTTGCTCTCCCTGAGATTCAGAGGCAGGTCTTGAATGGTGAGGGTGTCCCCGCGGCACAAGACCACGGCCCGTTCGATGATATTCTCAAGCTCCCGCACGTTTCCGGGGTATTCGTACTGCAGGAGCAAATCCCTGACCTCTTTCGTCATGGAAGCCACTTCATTTTTGTTTTCCCGGCTGTATTTTTTCAAAAAATGATCGAGCAGGATCGGAATGTCTTCTTTCCGCTCCCGCAGAGGCGGCAAGGAGAGCGTCACCACGTTGAGGCGGTAATACAGATCCTCCCGGAAAGCGCCCTTCCGGATGGCTTCTTCCAGATTGCGGTTGGTGGCGGCAATCACCCGGACATCGATTTTTATCGTTTGATTGCTCCCGACCCGCTCGATTTCTTTTTCCTGCAAGACCCGAAGGAGTTTGGACTGGAGAGCCGGGGAGAGGTCGCCGATCTCATCCAAAAAAATGGATCCTCCATCCGCCTGCTCGAAACGGCCCACCCGCCGGGCCACGGCTCCGGTGAAGGCCCCTTTTTCGTGTCCGAAGAGTTCGCTTTCCAGGAGGTTCTCCGGCAACGCCGCGCAATTGACCTTCACCAGAGGCTTGCCGGCACGCGGGCCGGCATAATGGATGGCCCGGGCAAACAGCTCTTTACCGGTTCCGCTCTCCCCCAGGATCAGGACCGTTGCCTGGCTCGGGGCCACCCGGCCCACGAGGTTCAAGGCTTCTTCCATCTTTCCGCTGGCGGTGAGGATGAAATCCACCTGGAATTTCTCCCGCAGCGCCTCTTTCAGGTCGCGGTTTTCCCCTTTCAGCGACGCTTCCCGCTCCACCCGCTGAATCCGGAGAAGCAGCTCGTCCAGATCGATGGGCTTGGTCAAGTAGTCGTAGGCTCCTTCTTTCATGGCCGCCACCGCCGTGTTCACGGTTCCGTAGGCGGTCATCATCACCACCACGGCCTCGGGGTTGCGCCGCTTCAGTTCCGTCAGCAGCGCAAAACCGTCCATCCCCGGCATCCGGAAATCTGTCAGCACCAAGTCGAAGGAGCCCGAGGCATACCGCTCCAAAGCCTTGGCCCCGTCCTCCGCGGCGACGGCTTTGTAGCCCTGCTTGCTCAGAAACCCGGCCAGCATCTCCCGTTGAATTTTTTCGTCGTCGACGATCAGAATTTGAAACCCCGCGGGCCGGCTCATTTCTCCTCCTTGAGAACGGGGAGAAGGATTTCAAAGGTAGTTCCCTTCCCCCGCTGGCTGCGCACAGCGATGGTCCCGCCGTGCTCCTGGATGATCTTATGGGCCAAAGGCAGACCCAGCCCCATTCCCTTTTCCTTGGTGGTGAAGTAAAAGTCGAAAATCCGGCCCAGGTTCTCCTCGGGAATCCCTTCCCCCGTGTCCGAAATTTCAATTCGGATTTCTCCGGGATTTTGGGGCCTGGCGCTCAGGCGAAGTCTCCCCCCGGCCGCCATGGCCTGGAGACTGTTTTGAATCAGATTCCACAGGGCTTCCTGGAGCCTCTGCCGGTCCCCCCGCATGGGGGGAAGCAGGGAATCCACGTCTTCCTCCAGGATGATCTTCCCCCTCTCGGCCGGCTCCTTAAGCAGAACCGCAAGATCCCGGAAAAGGTCTTTCAACCAAAGCGGCTGAAGACTCAGCCGGGCGGGCCGGGCAAAATAGAGAAACTGCTCGATGATTTCATTGACGCGCTTAACCTCTCCCCGAAGAACATCGGTAAAATGGAAATACTCCTTCTGCAGCTCCGGGTTCTTTTGCGGAAACTCCCGCTGGAGCCTTTGAATCGCCATGCCGATGGCATTCAGGGGGTTGCGGATTTCATGGGCGACGCCGGCGGCTAAATCAGCCAGGGAGGATAATTTTTCCGACCGGTGAATTTTCTCTTCCATCTCCCGCACTCGCGCCAGGTGGCGGGTTTCCAACCGGTAGATGAAAACGATCCCGACCCCGGCAAAAGTTAGGAGAAAGAAGCTGAAGAGGATCAGATTCCGCACATCCCCCGCAATGATCTGATCCACTTTTTCCGTGCTCAGCCCCACGAGAAGGAAGCCCTGACTGTTCGCATCCAGGAACACGGCCTGGGTCGCTTCAAAGACTCCCTTCCCGATTCGGCTCCGGATGGTTCCCGGACGGTCCGCTTGGGCCCCCCCGTCGGCTAACCGGCTCCTCTCTTCGTTTTTCCGACCTTCCCGGGAATCGAAAGCCGCCCAAACCTCCCCGTCCTTCCCTTGGAAGCGAAGGTACAGGATGTCCGCCTTTCCGGCCCATTCGTCGATCATCCCCTGCAAAACGACCCGGCGACGAAGATGGTAGATATCCGTCTGGTCCGCATGCAGAACCAGAATCCCTTCGCCCGTTTTGCGCAGGATGGCGACCGAGAGAAAGTCCATCTGGCCGCTCGCCCGTTTTTCCGAGCGCCGGATGGCATACGAGGCTTTCCCCTGGACAAGACCTTGGTAGAAGGGCGGCTGGCTATCGCGGGGCGTGATGCCCTTTTGGCGGTGATAAACAATATGGGTCTGTCCGGTGACGACCTCGGCGCCCGCAATCCGCTCCTCTCTTCCCACCTCGGCGAGCCGCTCCGATCCAAGGGGTTCCCGACCCAGTTTCTGATCGATTTGCAGAGCGATCTCCAGAAACCAATCGATCACCGATTCCTCTAAGGCAAGGAGGTTGCCGGGGGAATAGCCCGCCAGCAAAGCAGCCTCGGGCATCGTTTCGATGGCGGTCAGGAAGGTCAGGGAGCTCTGCGCGGCCCGCGTGAGTCCTTCGATGATCGCGGCGCCCTCATCCGCAAGAAGGCGGTAGAGGTTGTCTTTGGCCCGCTTTCCTTCGTAGAGGCCGTTGAGGATCAAGAGCAGAGCCAGGAGCCCCCAAATGACGAAAAAAGAGAGGGGACGGAAAATCCGCCGTTTTTTGGAAACCGCCGGTTCATTCATATACACAAAAGTATCAGGCCTTGAATTGTGAATTTAACATCCTGCCCTTTTGCCCGGGCATCGGGAAAACCGGGTTGAGCGAACAACGAAGAGGAAGGCAAAAGCCCTATTTTCAATGCCAACTTTGATGGTCTCGTAAAAAGTCCATCTGCGGCGTTGCGCTGCAACTTCGTCGCTGCGGCGCACCCGTAAGTGCGCCTCACTTCTCAGTTTTTGCGCGCCTTGCATCTGGAGCTTTTTACGAAACCATCGATTTGCCGACTTTTTACGAGTTCATCAACTTTCCCTCTCGGCTTATTTTATCTTCTTTTCATCATTCCGAAAAGGCATAAAATCCAGATGGTTTGACCAGCCTGATTTCCCCTCGATTCCTGGCAAGATTCAATTTATAATGGAATTGGGTCCGGAGGTCCTTCCTTTTATCGGCAGGGTTTGAACTCCAAACAGGAAAGGGGGATGAATATGCGCTGGAAAAAATTTGGGGTCATTTTCGGAGTCATCATCCTCGGCTTGATCGCCGCAAGCCTGATCATTTTGTTTTTCTATGATTACAACAAATTCAAACCCTATATCGCCCAGGCAGCGAAAGACGCAACCGGCCGGGAGTTGAAACTGGAGGGAGACCTGAAACTCCAGTTGGGGTTCACCCCCGCCTTGGTAATCGAAAACATCAGCTTCCAAAACGCCCCCTGGGGTTCGCGGCCGGAGATGGCCCAAGTCAAACGGTTTGAGCTTGAAGTTGCCCTCTTCCCGCTCATCAGCCGGAAGATCCAGATCAACCGCTTCCGTCTGATCGAGCCGGATATCCTGCTTGAAATCAACAAGGACGGCGCTTCCAACCTGGCCTTTGAGATGAGAAAGGAGGGCAAGCCGCCCCAACCGAAAGAGAAAGAGGAAAAAATCGACCCCCCCGGATTTCTCATCCGCGAGCTGCTCATCGAAAAAGGACGGCTTACCTATCGGGATGCCCGGTCCGGAAAAACGTACGCCCTGATCCTTGATCGGTTTTCCATCGCCATGGACGCGGACAAACCCGTTGAAATGAAGGGGAAGGGCACTTTCAGCAAAGCTCCCTTCGACCTATTTGCCAAATTCGGGTCCCTTGAGGCCCTCACCAACCCGGCCAAGGACTGGCCCCTGAATCTGAAGGTCGAGGTTGCGGAGACGACCCTCTCCCTCGACGGCACGATCCGGGATCTCCTGGCCGCCCGCGGGTTTCAATTCAATCTGGGAGTCAACAGCAAGGATCTTACCAAACTATCGCCTGTGGTAGGTTCGCCGATCCCGGTAAAAGGACCCCTGGAAATCTCGGGACAGATCACCGATCCCGCCCCCCAGGTTTACAGAATTTCAAATCTTAAGATGGTTCTGGATAAGAGCGACCTGCAGGGCGGCGCGGAAATCAACCTGAAGGGACCCCGGCCGCACGTTTCGGGAAATATCTCCTCGCGTCTTCTAGATTTAAAGAGCCTGATTCCCCAAGAACCGGCAGCCGAGACCAAGGCGGCAAAGGATGACAAGCCTCTCAAGAAAGCCGACAAGGTTTTCCCCAACGATCCCCTTCCTTTCGGTTTCTTGAAAACCCTGGATGCGGAAGTGAAGGTCGCAGCACAGAAGATTCTGGCCCCCCACCTGATCCTTGAAAAAATGCAGGTCGAAGCCCGTTTGAAGGATGGGACCCTCGTCATGAAACCCTTGCAGGGCGTTATCGGCGGGGGATCCCTGGACGGGTTTATGAGCCTGCGTTCGGAGAAGAATGAGGTCGTCCTGATGAGCGCCATCAAAATCGACCGCTTCGACGTCGGCCTGCTTCTGAAAGAATTTGGCGTAACGGATCTTTTTGAAGGCAAGGTGGATATGATCCTCGACCTGCAGGGCAAGGGAAATTCGGTGGCCTCCCTCATGTCCGGCCTTTCCGGGAAAACCCAGGCGATCATGAACAAAGGCCGGGTGGGCGGCCGATTTATCGATCTCTTGGGCGCCGGAGTCTCCGGAAACCTGCTTCGTCTTTTGAATCCTTTGAAGCAGCAGACTGAAGACGCGCAGCTCAACTGCTTCGTGAGCTTCTTCGACATCAAAAACGGTCTGGCTAAAAGCACTGCTCTGGCCTTGGATACGAGCTATTTCACCGTGGTCGGGGAAGGAACGGTGAATTTGAAGACCGAGGAATTAAATTTTTCCTTCAAGCCGGTAATCAAGGACACCCTTGGAACAAAGGGCTTGGCGGATTTGGGTCTTGGGGATTTGGCCACACCCCTTAGATTGACCGGAACTCTGGCCAAACCCTCACTGGACGTGATTGCGGGACAAGCCTCCCTAATGGCGGAAACAATGCTCGGGGGCGGATTAGCCGGTTTGGCCGGGTTGATCGCCGGAAGCAAAGGCAAGGCGGAGCAAGATTTTTGCCTCGCCGCCGTCGAAACCGCTAAACAAGGCGGGAAGGCAGCCTCACCGAGAAAAGAAAAAGGCGCCGTTGAAAGGACGCCCGGGGGAGTAAAGGAAGCGACGGACCAGGCCAAGGACACCTTCAAGAAACTATTTGGAAAGTAGCTTTGATGAATTCGAAAAAAGTCGTCACTCCGGTGGAAACCGGAGTCCAGGGTATTTATAACGCTTTGAAAATACCGGATTCCGGGTCGCACTTCGCTTGCCCAGAAGGAATGACGAAAAAAAGGCGCATGATCAGGCTTTTTACGAAACCCTCAAGATTGCCCCTCGGCCGAGAAGGGAATCCTCGGCGATCTCGGGGGTGACTTCAGGATTCCCGCTTCAGGACTTTGGCCAACACGGCCATGCGAATGCAGAGGCCATAGTGGATTTGTTTGAAGTAAACGGCCCGCAAATCCTTGTCCACCTCGGGCGAAATCTCGCTCTGCCGCGGAAAGGGGTGCATGATGATGGAGTTCTTCTTCATGGCCTTCAATACCTTCTTATCGATGACGAAATTCTTCTTCGATTTTTCGTAGTCGTCCAAGCGGTCCCCGAAGCTTTCCACCGGAATCTGGGTCACGTAGAAAACATCCACTTTCCGGGCGAGATCGGTTAGGGGCGCTTCCAACCCGTAATTCTCGAAAAACGTCACGCCGTTCTTGTTCAGGTACTGAACCATATCTTCCCGCATTCCCAAAGGAGGCGGGGCCACAAAATGGACTTTGATCCCGGAGTATTTCGCCAGGAAATACCCCAGGGACCGAATCGACCGGCTGTTGGCCAAGTCCCCCACAAAGGCGATTACCACCCCGTCGATGCCACCCAACTCCCTCTCGATCGTGTACAGATCGAGAAGGGCCTGGGTGGGGTGCTGAGCCATTCCGTCGCCGGCGTTGATGATCGGAACCGAGGAAACCTTCGCCGCCCGTTTGGCAGAGCCGCCCTGATGATGGCGCAGAACGATCGCATCGGCATAATACCCCATGGCGATGACGGTGTCTTCCAACGACCCGCCCTTCAGCTCAGAAGAAAACGCTTCGCCCCGATCCGAACTCAAAACCCGGCCGCCCAACCGGGTCATGGCGGATTCGAAGGAAAACCTCGTTCGGTTGCTGGGAACATAAAAAAGGCTGGCCAGAATCTTTCCCCGCAGAAGGTCGTTCTCGCCGGTTCGGGTCACTTCTTCCATGCGATCGGCCAGGGTAAAAAGCTCTTTCAGCATTTTTTTATCGAATTGCTGCGCTTCCAGAATATGGTTAAACTCCATGATTTCTATCCTCGTTTTTCAGGCAGGATGTGCGTTCCGGCTCTCCCGTCCAGAGCCTCCACCGCGCGGTCCAGAGAAGTGATCATGGACCTCTCGCCTCCGTATTTGATGAACCGGATGCAGGCTTCCACCTTCGGCCCCATGCTGCCGGCCGGGAACTGGTTGTTTTTCAGGTACTGCAAGGCCTTTTCCAGGGAGAGTTTCCCCAGCCCCACCTGCCGCTTTGTTCCGTAATGGAGAAAAACCTTCTCCACATCTGTGAGAACCATGAACAGGTCGGCCCCCACCGCCTCCGCCAATTTTTCTCCGGCCAGATCCTTGTCGATTACGGCCTCCACGCCGCTCACATGGCCTTGTTCATCCATGATCACGGGGATTCCGCCTCCCCCTGAGGCAATGACGATCACGCCTCTTTCAAACAAGTCCTTGACCATCCGCCCTTCCAGAATTCGCAGAGGATCGGGAGAGGCGACAACCCGCCGGTAGTGCTCGCCGTTGCTGGTCTGAATCTTTTTGAAGGTGAGGTCCCCTTGTTTTTCATACTTTTCTTTCTGCATTTTTGGGTAGAAGGGGCCCACCGGTTTCGTGGGGTTCCGGAACCCCGGGTCCTCCCGGTCCACCACCACCTGGGTAATGAGGGTGACCACATTGCGGCTCAGGCGGGCGTCCTTCAGTTCGTTGAGGAGCGCCTGCTGGATCATGAATCCGATCTGTCCCTGGCTCATGGCCCCGCAAATGTTCAGCGGCTGGGCCGGGACCGCTTTGGCGCCTTCTTCCTGTTGAATCAGCAGGCTCCCCACCTGCGGCCCGTTCCCGTGGGTGATGACGACCTGATAGCCGCGCTGAATGATCTTGACGATGTGCGCGCAGCTGATTTTTACATTTTCATACTGCTCCCCGGCCGTCCCCTGCTGATTCCACTGCTTGATGGCGTTGCCCCCGAGGGCAATCACGATTTTCTTCATGCGCTTTACCGTTTCCCGAAGATCATGGCCAAAAGAGCCATGCGGATGGACACCCCGTTGCGAACTTGGCGGAAATAGGCGGCGCCGCCGTAGGAGTCCACTTCATTATGAATTTCATCGACCCGGGGGAGGGGGTGCATGATGGTCATGTCCTTCTTCAGAGCCGCCAGGAACTTACCGTCCACCACGTAGCTCCCCTTCACCCGTTCATACTCGGCTAAATCGCTGAAACGCTCTTTTTGGATCCGCGTCATGTAAACGAGATCGGTCTGGGAAGCCGCGTAGGCAAGGTCTTCCGTTTCCACGATCTCGACCCCCTTGGATTTCAAGTGGGCGGTGATTTCCTGGGGCATCCTCAGGAGGTTGGGGGAAACGAAATACAACTTGGCCCCGTAAAGGGAAAGAATTTCGACCAGGGCATGAACGGTCCGGCCGTTCTTTAAATCCCCCACCAAAGAGATCTTCAGGTTCTTCAGCGATCCCAACTCCTTGGAAATCGTGTAGACGTCGAGGAGGGCCTGGGTGGGGTGCTGGCCGGCCCCGTCCCCGGCGTTGATGACGGGAATGTCGGCGGCGTCGGCTGCTTCCTTGGCGGAGCCGATCCGGGGATGCCGGATGACAATGGCGTCCGCATACTGGGCCACGGTCATCGCCGTGTCGGCCACGGTTTCCCCTTTGGCCGCGGACGAACTCTCGGCCGAGGCCATGCTGATCACCCCGCCGCCAAGCCGCTGCATCGCCGCTTCGAAGGAGAGGCGGGTGCGGGTGCTGGGCTCGAAGAAGAGGGTCGCCAGGATTTTACCCTTCAGTAAACTCAAGGCGCCCTTCCCTTTCAGCTCCTTTTCAAATCCGGCGGCCACTTT
>Ga0105097_10000921_pt1 | contig 13777 bp, 9 predicted proteins | sample PPLLak12cMay2015_FD_87035 | JGI IMG/M metagenome (GOLD analysis project Ga0105097, IMG submission 87035) | Freshwater sediment microbial communities from Prairie Pothole Lake near Jamestown, North Dakota, USA - PPLs Lake P7 Core (1) Depth... | ecosystem: Environmental > Aquatic > Freshwater >... | reverse complement strand
GTGCATGCGCACCGCGGCAGGACCTTCGTCGTGGCGTTTTCCGGCAGCCTCATCGAGGCCGGCGCATTGACAGCGCTGATCCAGGACGTATCGCTGCTCAACGCCATGGGCATCCGCATCGTCCTGGTGCACGGTTCACGACCGCAGGTGCAGGCGCAGCTCGCGCTCAAGGGCCTCGAGTCGCGCTTCCACAACGACGTCCGCATCACCGACGCGGCGGCGCTCGAGTGCGTCAAGGAGGCCGCCGGCGAGATCCGTCTCGACATCGAGGCGGCGTTCTCGCAGGGCCTGCCCTCGACCCCGATGGCGCACTCGAAGGTGCGCGTCGTGAGTGGCAATTTCGTCACCGCGCGTCCGATGGGCGTCATCGACGGCATCGACCTTGCGTTGACGGGCGTCGTGCGCAAGGTCGACACCGAGGCACTGCGCTTCGTGCTCGCCAACGGCGGCCTCGTGCTGCTTTCGCCCCTCGGCTTTTCTCCGACTGGCGAGGCGTTCAACCTGACGATGGAGGACGTCGCCTGCAGCGTTGCCACTGCGCTCAAGGCCGACAAGCTCGTGCTGCTCACCGAGACGTCTGGCATTGCGGACGCCGCGGGGCAATTGCTCAACGAACTCTCCGTCGAGGACGCGGAGCGCATGCTCGGCGCCGGCGAAGTGTCCGGCGATGCCGCCTTTAACCTGCGCTACGCGGTGCGCGCCTGCCGTGGCGGGGTGGCGCGGGCGCACATCCTCTCCTACGCACTCGATGGCGGGCTGCTGGTCGAGCTCTTCACGCACGAGGGTGTCGGCACGATGGTTGCGCCGGAGAACCTGGAGAAGATGCGCGAGGCGACGTCCGACGACGTCGGCGGCATCATCAAGCTGATCGAGCCGCTGGAGGCCGATGGCACGCTGGTCAAGCGGCCGCGCGAGCTAATCGAGCGCGAGATCGACCGCTTCACCGTGCTCGAGCACGATGGTTTCATCTTTGGCTGTGCAGCGCTCTACCCGTTCCCGCGCGAGAAGTCGGGTGAGCTCGCCTGCCTGACGGTCCACCCTCACTACCAGGGCTATGGCGATGGCGAACGGCTGATGAAACGCATCGAGGCGAAGGCGAAGGCGGCCGGCATCGAACGTCTCTTCGTCCTGACGACACGCACGGCGCACTTCTTCATCAAGCGCGGCTTCAAGCCCGCAACGGTCGACGACCTGCCGCCCACGCGGCAGCACATGTACAACTGGCAGCGCCGCTCTCAGGTGCTCGTCAAGACGCTCTAGGAGGCCTCACCATGGCGCGCATGATTCACTGCGTAAAGCTCGGCCGCGAAGCCGAGGGACTTGATTTCCCGCCGGTGCCCGGCGACCTCGGCAAGAAGATCTGGGAAAACGTGTCGAAGGAGGCCTGGGCCGGTTGGCTCAAGCATCAGACGATGCTCGTCAACGAAAACCGTCTCAATCTGGCCGACGCGCGTGCCCGCAAGTACCTGCAGACGCAGATGGAGAAGCACTTCTTCGGCGAAGGCGCCGACATGGCTCAGGGTTACGTCCCACCGACGAGCTAAGCCTCCAAGCCCCTGCGCCGGCGCGTGCTCAGCGCGCAGCGCCCGCCGGCAGGTGATGCATCACCGCGATATCGAATGGGGCCCACCATGCGGTCCGGACTCCGGCCGCCGCCAGAGCACGACGCGTCCACTCGTTGCAGGTGAACCAGAACGTATACGTTGGCACCGCCTCGTAGAAGGCATCCGTGCCGAAGTAGCCCGCAGCGTCGATCCGGCGCACCGCGCCGCCGGCATCGCGAACGAACGAATCCCGGATGAATGCCGTCAGGCGCCAGTACTGCTCCGCGGAAAGTCGCACGCGTCGCGCGTCGTAGGCGCCGGGCGAATCCAGGTACTCAACATGCATTGCCCCCTGGCCCACGCCGCTGAGCGCAATGAAGGCGGTGCCGGGCCGTAGGTCGGCCCAGGTGGGCGTTGTCAGCATGAAGCCGCGGTCCCCCCAGCCGAAGGCGATCCAGCGGGCGGGCGCGACGAGCCCGCTCATGTCGTGCGCCGGGAACTCCGCGCTCCAGTCGACACCGTTCCATCGTGTCGGCACGACCAAGTCGGCATGCACGCCGTTCGTTCGTACGTAGATCTCGACCCCGTCCGCGGTCTCGACGAAGCCCGGGTTGCGCGGAACCAGGCCAAGTAGGAGCGCCGCCAGCACGTAAAGAAGAACCATGCCGGCAACGAACCCCAAAGCCAGGGCAACTCCGCGAACCAGCGTGCGCATCACGACGTCTGTCGCGCCGCGCACGGCACTCAGACGCGCCGCGACTCGCGGACGCCGTCCGGTGTTCCGAGCAGCAGGACATCCGCGCCGCGCCGCGCGAACAGTCCGTTGGTCACCGCGCCGGCAATGCCATCGATACGCTGCTCGAGCTTCTGCGGTTCGTCGATGCGAAGCCCCAGGACGTCGACAATGACGTTGCCGTTGTCGGTCATGAACCCCGCGCGCAGCCGCGGTGTCCCGCCCAGGCGCTGGAGTTCCCGCATCACGTACTCGCGCGCCATCGGAATCACTTCGACCGGCAGCGGGAAGCTTCCAAGTCGCTCGACCAGCTTGCTGCCGTCCGCAATGCACACGAAAGTGCGCGCGACAGCCGCGACGATCTTTTCTCGCGTGAGCGCCCCGCCGCCGCCTTTGATCATCGAGAAACCCGGGTCGATTTCATCGGCGCCGTCCACGTAAACGGAGATCTCCGTCACTTCGTTGAGATCGACAACGCGGATGCCGCACGCTTCGAGTCGCCGCGTCGAGCGCTCCGAACTGGAAACGGCAGCCGGCACCGGCACTTTTGCAGCCGCAAGCGCGTCGATGAAGAAATCGACGGTCGAGCCCGTTCCGACACCCAGAATCTCACCAGGCATCACGAAACCGACCGCGGCCGCGGCGACGGCCCGCTTCAATTCGTCTTGTGTCATGGCGTTCTGATGGGGTGGTCGAGCTTCAAGCGTAGCAGCGCGCACAAGGGGTCAGCTCGGCCCCAGGCCGAGACCGCGCATGACGCGTGTCGACTTCCTGCCTCACCGCAACGCAGAGAGAAGTCCGGCACAGACTCGCCACCGACAACGGTGCGTTGTTTTGCTCCTCCGTGTCAAAGAGAGTCCGACAGGATGCTCGAGGAAATCGAGGAGACTACAGGGCTAAGGTGCTGGATTGCGGAAGTGACCTTGGCATGAGATCTGGGCAACCGCGGAAGACAGGACACGACCCTACTCGGCCGTTCGCGCTCTCTGTAAGCGGCCGTCGGTTTCACGCTGAAAGCTGCCATCCGCGCGATGGGCTGATCGCGACCCAGCGTGGCTCTCGACAATTTCTGAAAGCGGTCGTCGCCTCCTCGCCAAAAGGCGACTTGGGTCTCATCTTTAAGACCGCGACTCCAAAACGCCCGCTGTCTCTTGCGAAAGTGGAACCAATCGCGCGCTGGGCGCTGACAGCGTTCTCACTCGACTGACGAGTTCGAACTCGGGCTGAGCTCCGATCGACGCAAGACGCCAAGTCCCGAAGGCCACGGAGGCGCTGCTGTGTGCCCTGCATTGAAGGAGTTCAGGATTTTCATCAGGAGTCCCCGGGATGCACCTTGGGGGTTGTGATGCGAGTGTTGCGACAGATCGAAGTCAGCCGAGCAGGCGCACTTCAACACGCTCAAGATCGCTCGACGAACCGAAGAGCACAACGACGTCTTCGGCCTGTAATGCCATGTCGGGCGGCGGCGCAAGCACGCGCTTGCCGCCGCGCACGAGCGCAGTGACCAGCACATGATCCCGTGCCAGGTCCAGTTCGGAAAGAGTCCGGCTGACCGCTGCAGCGCCGTGCGGCAAGGTCACCGAGTGCAGCCGGTCCGTCCTCACCCGGTCATCGGCCAGCGAGTCTCCACCGCGGAAGAACTCGCGCATCAGCCGGTAGCGGTCGACACGCACGTCGCGCACCCGCCGCAGCACGCGCGCCAGTGGCACGTCCAGCAGCAGCAGCGCATGCGTGACGATCATCATGCCAGCCTCGAGCGTCTCAGGCACGACCTCGGTGGCGCCGGCGCGCATCAGCTCGTCGACGCGGCTCTCGTCGCGTGTGCGCACCATCACCGCCAGCTCGGGCCGCAGGCTGCGCACGGCGTGAAGCGTCTTCAGCGCGGCGCCGACGTCGTCGTGGCTGATCACCACCAAACGGGCGTCGCTCAGGCCGACAGCCTCGAGCATGTCGCGCTCTGCGGAGTCACCGTAGTAGGCCGGCTCGCCGGCGGTGTGGGCCTCGCGCACGCGCGCCGCATCGAGGTCGAGCGCGACGTAGGGGATCGACTCCTGTTCGAGGAAGTGGCCAACGTTCTGGCCAATGCGGCCGTAGCCGCAGATGATCACGTGGTGGTGCAGCGCCGCGGTCTGCGGCAGGTCGGGCGCCGGCGCATCCGTGCGCGCGGGCAGGCGATGGGCACCGAGCAGGTCGGCCAGCGCGCGGCTGTGCCGGATCAGCAGCGGTCCGGCGATCATGCTCGCTAGCACCGCCGTCAGCGTCACCTGGCCGGCGGCGCTGTCGATCACGTTCGCCCCGATGGCCAGCGCCAGCAGCGCAAAGCCGAACTCGCCGCCCACTGCCAGCGTGATGCCTGTTTTGGCGGCGGTCGGGCGATCCAGCCCGCTGGCGCGCACCAGCGCGGTCACCAGAACCGCCTTGACCACCAGCATCACGGCAGCCGCCGCCAGCGCCCAGTGCCACACGCCGGGCAGCGCGTGCGGATCGACCAGCATGCCAATCGAGACGAAGAACAGGCCGAGCAGCACGTCGCGGAACGGCCGGATGGTCGACTCGATCTGGTGCCGGAACTCGGTCTCGCCGAGCATCATTCCGGCCAGAAAAGCGCCGAAGGCGAGCGACAGCCCGAGCTGGTCGGTCGCTGCGGCGGCCGCGAGCGACACCAGCAGCACCGACAGTGTGAACAGCTCAGGCGAACGACGCGCGGCGATCTCGTGGAACAGCGGCCGCAGCAGCCAGCGACCGGCGACGTACACCACCGCGAACGCCGCCAGCGCCTTGACGAGCGCGACGGCGAGCGCACCCGCCAGCTGGGAGCCGGCAACCGTGGCCGCCGCGCCGAGAACGGGTATCACCACCAAGAACGGCACCGCGGTCACGTCCTGGAACACCGACATCGCCAGCGCCAGCCGGCCGTGGCGCGTGCCCAACTCGTCCTGCTCGGCAAGCTGTTTGGCGATGATCGTGGTCGACGACTGTGCGAACACCGCGCCTACAGCAAAGGCCGCGGCCGGCGCCAGCCCGATCAGCCAGGCCAGCAGCCCGACGCCGACCGTGGTCAGCACCACCTGGCCGGTACCCAGCCCGAACACCGTGTGGCGCAGCGCGTAGATCTGCGGCAGCGAGAAGTTCAGGCCGATCGTGAACAGCAGGAATACGATCCCGAACTCGGCTACCAGCCGGATCGACTCGGCACTCGCGACGAGGCCCAGCGCATGCGGTCCAATCAGGGCGCCGACGAGCAGATAGCCGAGGCTCGAAGGGATGCGCGCGCGCTGGAATAGGCCAACGGCGAACACCATCGCCGCGAGCAGTAGCAGGATCTCGAACAGCGGCTTCAACGGGATATCGCTCGCATAGGGGTGAGGCGGTTCGCGCGGCGTCAGCTCGCCCGCGCTGCGCCGCCGCGCAGCAGCAGCACGTCGCAGTGCGCCGCCATGACCGTGTGCAGGCTGACGCTGCCAAGGAAGGTGGCCTCCAATTCGGACTTCCCATGTGCTGCGATGACGACGAGATCAGCGCCGGTCGTCTCGATCCACTGATCGATGCACTTGGGCGCGTAGCCGTGCGCGACGTGCAGCACGCGCCGGCCCGGCGCGACGCCAACCTCGTCGGCGAAGTTGCGCAGCGTCTCGTGCAGTCGCGCGCGCGCCTCGCGCTGGTAGCGCACGAGCGTGTCGGGATCGACGCTGGCGTATCGGGCTAGCCCTTCGTAGGGCAGTTCGAACGCATGGGCCACGTGCACGGTGGCCTGCGGCAGCAGGCCTATACAGGTCTGCAGCGCAGCGCGCGACGGCGCGGAGAAGTCGGTCGGCGCCAGGACAGTGCGGTACTCGGCGGTCGGCTTGCGCCTGACCACCAGCACCGGGCAGGGACTGATCCGCAGCAGCTTCTGCGCCGTGGTGCCGACCAGGAGGTCGCGCACCGGGTGCGCGCCGTGGGCGCCGATCACCAGCAGGTCGGCGCCAGCGCTCTCTGCCGCGTGCGCCAGCGCGCCGGCGGTGCGCCCGGTGCTGACCGCGACGTCGCAGCGCACGCCGCTCGCGGCCTCGATCTCGGTGGCGCGGCGGCGCAGCGCCTCGGCGGCCGCGGCCTCGGCCGCGGCCGGCGCAGGCGTGTCAACGCCGGCAGCGGAGGCGGCCGTGCTAATCACGTCGTCCCAGAAAGAAGAGGAAACCACGTGCTGCAGGGTGAGCCGGGCCGACCAGCCACGCGCCAGTTGCAGCGCACGTTCGACCGCCGCTTGGCTCGCCACCGAGAAATCGGTGCCAACCAGAAGTTGCTGCGGGAACTTGTCCATGAGGCTACTCCGTGATGAGTCCGGCCCGGACACTACAGGCGCTGCACGCCGAAGCGTCGCAGCACGGCCTTTTCCGCCTCGACCGCAAGGAACTTAACCAGCCCTAAGCCGAGAATCAGCGCCCAGGACGCGGCATCGAGCGGCACGGTCCTGAACATGAACTGCAGCGGCGGCGCATAGGTGAAGGCCAACTGCAGCACAATCAGCACCACGCTGGCCCACAAAGCAATCGGGTTTGCGGTCAGCGTGTCGCGCGCCAGCGAGTGGGCAACGAAGTGGCGCGAGTTGAACAGGTACACCAGCTCGCCGACGACCAGCATGTTGACGGCAGCGGTGCGCGCGGCTTCCAGCGACTGACCGCGCGCCAGTTCCCATTCGAACACCCAGAACGCCATTCCCATCATCAACAGGCTGACGTAGACCACGCGCGCCAGCAGCAGCTTGGTGATCAGCGGCTCGGCTGGCGGCCGCGGCGGGCGCTGCATGACGCCCGGCTCGGGCGGCTCGAAGGCGAGCGCGATCGCCAGCGTCACGGTAGTGACCATGTTGATCCACAGGATCTGCGCCGCCGTGACCGGCAGCGCCAGGCCGAGAAACACGGCGAGCAGGATCACGCCGGCTTCACCGCCGTTGGTCGGCAGGATGAACAGCAGCGACTTCTTGATGTTGTCGAAGATGGTGCGGCCTTCGCGCACGGCGAGGTCGATGCTGGCGAAGTTGTCGTCGGTCAGTACGAGGTCGGCCGCCTCGCGCGCGGCGTCGGTGCCCTTCCTGCCCATGGCTACGCCGATGTCCGCGCTCTTCAGCGCCGGCGCGTCGTTCACGCCGTCGCCGGTCATGGCGACGACATTGCCACGCGCCCGCAACGCAGCGATCAGCCGCAGCTTGTGCTCGGGACTGGCGCGGGCGACGACGTCCGTCTGTTGCACGCGGCTGCCGAGCTGCGCGTCGTCGAGCTGCTCGATCTCGCGGCCGTCGAGCGCGTGTTCGTGGGCCAAGCCCAACTGCGCGCCGATCGCCGCCGCGGTGACGCTGTGGTCGCCCGTGACCATCTTGACGGCGATGCCGGCGGCGCGGCAGTCGGCGATCGCCTCGATCGCCTCCGGTCGCGGCGGGTCGATCATGCCGGCCAGCCCGAGCAGCGCAAAGCGCGGCGTGATGTCGGCCATCGCCAGCGCGGTGGTGCCCGCAGGCATCTCGCCGCGCGCGAGCGCGAGAACGCGCTGGCCGGCGCGCGCCGCCGCTTCGATCTGCGCCTCCCAGAACGCGCGGTCGAAAGGCCGCCCGTCGGCCGTACTCGTACACAGCGCTAGCACCTGCTCGGGCGCGCCCTTGAGATATACGCGCGCGTGTCCCGCGTGGTCGTGGTGCAGCGTGGCCATGTAGCGGTGCTCGGACTCGAACGGGATCGCGTCCACCCGCGGCAGCGCGGCCTGCTCGATGGCAGGGTCGAGCCCGGCCTTTAGCCCCAGTGCGAGCAGTGCGCCCTCGGTCGGGTCGCCGGTCAGCGTCCAGTGGCCGTCGGCGTGGCGCAGGTGGGCGTCGTTGCACAGCAGCGCGCAGCGCGCAAACTCGGCGAGATCGTCGGTCTCGGCGGCGACCGTCGCGCCGTCGTGCGTGAAGCCGCCCTCGGGCGCGTAGCCGGCGCCTTCCACCTGCAGGGTGCGCGCCGGCAGCGCCGCGCGCACCACCGTCATCTCGTTCTTCGTCAGCGTGCCGGTCTTGTCGGAGCAGATCACCGTTACCGACCCGAGCGTCTCCACCGCCGGCAGCCGGCGCACGATCGCATTACGCGCAGCCATGCGGGTGGTGCCGATCGCCAGCGTGATGGTGACGATCGCCGGCAGCCCCTCGGGGATCGCCGACACGGCCAGCCCCACCACCGCGAGGAAGATCTCGATCGCCGGGAAGTCGTGGACCAGGTAGCCGAACAGGAAGGTCAGCACGGCGCCGATCACGATGAACACCGTGATGCGCGTGGCGAACTGGTCGAGCTTGCGCGTCAGCGGCGTGGCGATGCCCTGCACGCCCGCCACCAGTGCGCCGATGCGGCCGATTTCGGTGCGCGGGCCGGTGGCCACCACCAGTCCGGTCGCCTGGCCGTAGGTAACCACCGTGCCCGAGTAGGCCATGCCATGCCGCTCGGCGATCACCGCGTCGGCGGCCACCGGCGCGCTGTCCTTGTCGACCGGCACCGACTCGCCGGTCAGCGCCGCCTCTTCGATCTGCAGGTTGCGGCTCTTCAGCAGACGCAGGTCGGCCGGCACCTTGTCGCCCGAGGCCAGCAGCACGATGTCGCCTGGCACGAGGTCGGCAGCGTCGATTTCGTGGCGCACGCCGTCGCGCAGCACGATCGCGTGGCTGGCCAGCATCGCGCTGACCGCCTCCAGCGCACGCTCGGCCTTGCCTTCCTGGATGAAGCCGATGATCGCGTTGACGATGACCACGCCGAAGATCACCGCGGTGTCAACGTAGTGCGCCAGCAGCAGCGTGACCACCCCGGCGGCCATCAGAACGTAGATCAGCAGATTGTGGAACTGCAGCAGGAAACGCAGCCACGCGCTGCGCTTGGGCGGCGGCGGCAGTTCGTTGCGGCCGTGCTGCGCGAGACGGGCGCGCACCTCGTTGGCGTTGAGTCCCTCCTGACTGCTCACGAGCGCCTCCAACGCCCGCTCGGTGGTCAGGGCATGGAAGCCGGGCAGCTCATCGCTGGCGACGGATCGTTCGGCGGCATTCATGCAAGGTCCGGGTCGGTCGGGAGGGGCGAGTCGGTCCGTGGCGGTTCGATCAGCCGAATCCACAAGACGGCGGTCGCGGCTTGCGGGCCGCCGCAGTCGGCCGGCAAGTGGGGCGATATCCAGTGCCGCATCGATCCTCGCTTCGCGAAGCGTGCGGCGTCAGGAGATGCCAGCTGAGGAGGCGCCGACATTCGCCGCGAGACTCTCTTCTACGAGCCGAGTGTAGGAACCGTGCGCTCACGCTGGCGCGGTATCGAGTCGCCGGTTGACTCTCGTCAATCCGCCCGCGCAGATGAGGGAAATGACGGATTGAAGTGAAGTGCTGGAGCGCCCAGCTACTAAGGCTTACGTTGCGTCGGCTGAGTTGACGAAGAGTTTCTTGTGGTTTGCTGATCGCATGGTGGAAAGAGGGATCATGGGTGGCAACCAGCCGGATCGCGTGGTGAGCAGAAGACACCATCGCCACCCCGCGCGCGAAGCGTCGCTAGACCCGCGACCAACGCGAAGCGGTCGGGCTCTCGCTGTCCACACTGATAGCACCCAAGATCGATCGGCCGCGCGATCGGGCACAAAGCGCTCTGCTCGCGCTTCAATCTCCCTTCCCAGGTTGGAAACCAGTGCAACGGCGCGGCGCAATAAGGGTTAACTCCCAAATCGGAGCACCGACTGACAGTTGTCAAGCCTTACCCCGGCTGTTGCCCCGGAGCAATTGAGCCACTCTTAGACTCGATTTGGTCGCAGCGAGTGCGCTCTCGTGTGACACCACTTCCACGTGGCCGCAACGCTGTTGGTTTCCCGGCGTAAGTTCGGCAGTCGCTCTGTACCTAGTGTGCGTCAGCGAGGCACTCTACCGAGCGCTCCCCACCGGACACCAGCCTTGGCGACACGTCCCTCGCGGCTCATCGCAGATGAGCAGGGCATTGGCCGGCCGCGAAGCGCGGCGCACGAGTTCTTTGCGGAGTGGAAGCCATGAAAATCCTCATTCCAGTCGACGGTAGTCCCTACAGCGAGGCCGCATTGCGATTCGTGGCTGCGCGCCCGTTTCAGCACGGTTCGCACCCGCAGATCGACTTGCTCAATGTCCAGTACCCGATCCCGCCCCGCGCGGGTCGCGCTGTGGGTGCCGAGCTAGTGCACGCATGGCATGAAGCTGAATCACGCAAGGTGCTGAAGCCATCCGTTGCCATCCTCAAGGACGCACTGCTGGAGCCCGCCTGGTTTTATCGAGTCGGTAATCCCGGACTGGAGATTGCGCTGTGGGCCGAGAAGCACGATGTCGACTTGATCGTGATGGGGTCGCACGGGCGGACCGGGCGCCTGAATGCGCTGCTCGGCTCGGTGGCACAGGCCGTGCTCGCCGGGTGCCGAACACCGGTGCTGCTGATACGTTGCGACACTGCGCCAAAGCGCGGCTCGCTCCGGGTGGGTCTCGCCTTTGATGGTAGTCGTCACAGTCACGCTGCACTGAGCTTCGTCATCGCGCAGCGGATGCTCTTCGGCCCGCGCTTCACTTTGCGCGTCGCGCATGTCGTTGACGAGGTGCCGATCCAGGTGAAGACCGCGTTGGCCAACCTGGCCGATACCAAATTCAAGCACGAGGAGGTTCGTGCGCTACGACAGGAGGCATTCGACCGCGCTATGGCACCTGTCCACGAAGCGCTCGCTTTAGCCGATCTGTCCGCCGGCGAGGAGATGCTCGTCAGCTCCAACCCTGGTGAGGCGCTCGCCGCATGGGCGCGGCGGGAGAAGCTTGACATGCTGGTGATGGGATCGCACGGTATGAGTGCCTTGAAGCTCGTCGTGCTTGGCTCAGTGGCGGCGGGAGTAGGAGCCCGCTGCAGCACTCCCTTGCTGCTCGTTCGTCCGCAATAAACCGCCCGAGAGATCGTCGCCTAGATGCAATCCCCATGAGAGTGCTCATCCCGGTCGATGGCAGTCGTATCAGCAACGCGGCCCTCGCTTTCGTGGCATCGCGACGAGCGTTCACTGGCACGTCAGCTCAGATAGAGGTGCTCAACGTGCAGTTGCCGATTCCAGCTCGTGCCGCACGGGCTGCCGGGCCTGACATGGTGCGGTCTTTCTATAAGGCGGAGTCCGCCGCGGTCCTTAAGCCGGCGCTCGCTCGGCTGAAGAAGGCGGCCGTCAGGGCCGACGGCCGCTACGTGGTGGGCAGTCCGGGGGTCGAAGTCAGCGCGGCCGCCGCGAAGCCGGGCGTCGATCTGGTGGTGATGGGCTCGCACGGACGCTCGGCGTTCAAGGGCCTTCTGTTCGGCTCGGTGACGAACACCGTGCTGGCCTCGTGCACCACGCCGGTTCTGCTTGTCCGCGGTTCTACGGCGCCGACCAAGGATTCGCTGACGGTCGGCATCGCCCTTGACGGAAGCGAGTACGGTCTGGCTACGCTGCGTTATGTGACGCGGCATCCGACACTCTTCGGCGCGTCGCCGCGGTTCTTCCTCATTCACGTCGTACCCGACTACACGATGCGCTTCGTGCCAGGCTTAGGCGATGCCCGGCTTCTGGTGAGCTCACCGCAGCAGATCCTCCATGCCCAGGTGGGCCAGTTCGATAACGTGATTGTTCCGGCACGGCGGCTGATTGGCAGTGCGGGATTGGTTGTGACTGAGGTGTGCCTAGTCGGCAACAGCGCTGGCGACGAAATCGCGACCTTTGCGACGCGCACCGGTTTAGACCTCCTGGCTCTGGGTTCACGCGGACGAGGTGCACTCAAGTCACTTGTCCTGGGGTCCGTGGCAACGCGCGTGGCGGAGCGCTGCAAGGTTCCTTTGCTGCTGATTCGCCAGAAATCCCGAGTCTGACCTTGTTCGACGATATGGCGAGTTTCTCGCACTCCCCAGCGTCAAGCGTGGCAGGTGACGCGAACCCAGGGCCGCGCGCCCGAGACCGGGAGGAACAACGATGACAACCTCACTGCGCGCCCTGTTGGCGGTCGACGGATCCCCGTGCTCTCTGGACATGACCCGTTGCTGGTCAGCGTGGCGTAGCGAAGCGGATCGTTCGCTGAATGCGCTCCTACTGACGGTCGTAGCGCCGCCACTTCATCTCTGGCCGACGCCCGGTTTCGACCAGGGGTTGATCGAAGAAGCGCTTCGCTCGATCGGTCGCGCACGCCTTGCGGAGGCCGAGCGGCTGATGAAGGCGGGCCCTGTGTCTTGGGAATCCGCCGTCCGGATCGGTCTTCCGGCCGAAACCATTGTGGCTGAAGCCCAGCGGCAGGAAGCTGATCTGATCGTGATGGGCACCCGCGGGCTCAGCGCGCTTCGCGGCATGTTGGTGGGCTCCGTCGCCCTGAGGGTAGCGCAGTCGAGTTCGACTCCGGTCTGGTTGATGCCACCGAACGCGCGTTGCCCTGTCGAACTCGGACGTCGCTTGAAGCTACTGGTTGCAGTCGATGGCTCGGGGGCGGCAGATCATGCTGCCCGCTGGACTAGGCGAATCGCACCTCGCTTCGGCGATTGTTCCATCGACCTAATTTGCGTGCGGCCGGCGTTGGCACCGATCGGCGCCGCGCTAGGAATGCCGTCAAAACGGATTCGTAGCTGGACTGAGCAGCTTGGCAGTGCGGCGATCTCTTCTGCTCGCGCCGCAATGGGTGATGCGGGCCCATGCGTTACTGCTCACATTGGCGAGGGCCACGTGGTTCACGAGTTGTGCCTCTACGCTGCGCAGATGGATGCTGACGCGATTGTCGTCGGACCGCGCGATCTCGGAGCGTTGGGGAAGGCCACGCTGGGATCGGTATCGAGTGCGTTGCTGCAGACGTCCAATTGCAGCGTGATTATCGTGCGCGAGGCGGTCGTGTGACGCCCAAAGGCGAACCTCGGAAGAGCGCGACCTCGCGACAGGCGCTAGTCTGGCTGGGACTCTATCTCGCTGCAGTCACCTTGCCGCTGTTTGCGTTGCTGCCGGGATCAGAATCCGGCTACGGCTTCACGTGGGACTTCGCAATGGCACTCGGGTACGCCGGCGTGGCGATGCTCGGTGTGCAGTTCGCTCTGACAGCGCGGTTCAAGCGTGCCACGGCACCGTTCGGTATCGACATCGTCTATTACTTCCACCGCTACCTGGCGGTTTGTGCGCTCGTCATCGTGTTCGCACACTACGGCCTGCTGCGGTGGAATGTACCGGGGATGCTCGCTCCAGTCGACCCGCGCTTCGCTCCTGCGCACATGACCGCCGGGAGAATCGCACTTGGTGCGTTCATCGTGCTGGTAGTGCTTTCGCTTACGCGGCGTGCCCTGCGCCTGGAATACGACAATTGGCGAGGCATGCACGCAGTGCTGTCGTCGACGGCGTTTGCGCTGGCGCTGTGGCACGTACTGGGGGCCGCGCACTACCTTGATACCGCTTGGAAGCAGGTGCTGTGGGCGGTCTTCGGGATGTTCTGGCTCAGCCTGATTGCATATGTCCGCGTGGTCCGGCCATGGCGCATCGCGCGGCG
>Ga0105097_10000919_pt1 | contig 13810 bp, 19 predicted proteins | sample PPLLak12cMay2015_FD_87035 | JGI IMG/M metagenome (GOLD analysis project Ga0105097, IMG submission 87035) | Freshwater sediment microbial communities from Prairie Pothole Lake near Jamestown, North Dakota, USA - PPLs Lake P7 Core (1) Depth... | ecosystem: Environmental > Aquatic > Freshwater >... | reverse complement strand
TTATTGTAGAAGAGATAAACATGGTAGAGAAAAACATACTAACACTTGTAAATGGTGTTTAGGAGTTAAAAATCCAGATAGAAAACACAAATTTAAAACAGAAGAAAAAAAGCCATCACAAAAAGAGATGATGGCTTTTATTGATGAGATGAATTATAAGAGTGGATATTTTGATTATGTAGATTGTTTAAGATTAGTAGATATATTCACAAGACAAAATGGTATAGTTCACACAACACTATCTACAGAACATGAATTAATGTATATGTGGGAAGAATTAAAACATAAGATGAGAAAAAAATGACTTTTAGAAGTTAATATATAACTTACAAAAAAAAATTAATCACTATGGGACTATTAAAAGTAAGAGAAGAAATAGATAGTAGACTTAGATACCTACCAGATTGGATAGATACTAAAAGTCCAAAACATAAAAAAGTATGGCATTCAATAGAATATTGTCACGAAACATTATTTATATTTATTGTTGATATAATTTTATCAAAAAAAGCAATTGAAAAAATAACCAGTAAATTTGATGAATATATTGAAGAGATATGTGAATTAGTAGATGGTGAATTACAAATGCTTCTAAACATATATTTTATATCAGTAGTAGAATATATGATTTTAGTTTGTTTAGAAAATGAAGAATATGAGGCAGCGACTAACTTAAGAAACTTTAATGAAATATATTTTCAACAAAATATAAATCCTATAAATGAATAATAAAAATGATATAATAGTTTATATATGGGATAATAAAGAAATTATATCATATTGTAAAGCAGTTGGTAAAAATAACTGGGAAGAATTAAGAAGTGATTTAATAACACAATTATATAAAATGGATTTTAATAAATTACTACAAGCTTATTATAATAACTTTTTAGAATATACATGTTTCACAATATGTAGTAGAATTAAAAAAGGTAGAATACCCGATACAGGTTTATTTTATCAACACGGTTCAGTTAATTTACAATTAGATACAGATGAGATATTTGACATAGAAGATAAAAGTGAAAAAGTTTTAGAATTATATGACAAAGTATTAAGTTTAGTTGATGAACAACACTGGTATAACAAAACACTATTTAGACACTATTATATTGACGGACTTAAATTGAGAGAGATAAGTGATATGTATAAAATAAATATTAAAAGTATTCACTACGCAATCGGTAAGGTTAAAAGTGAAATAAAAAAACAATTACAAAATGATAACAATACTTTTTTCTGGATTTAAAATGTTTATATTGAGTTGGATGATTACAAGATTTCAACCATTACAAATTATATTAGAGATGTTGCCAAATAAATTAATATACAACTTTATTAAATTACTATTTAGTTGTTTAATGTGTGTTAGTTTCTGGTCTACTTTAATATGGACAGGTGATATATTCATAGCATCATCAGTAGCCTTTGTAGGTTTCTGGTATGACAAGATAATCGGATTTTATGAGAATAGAGTTAGATTAAAATAACTATAAAAAACCAGAGTGTAAAAAAATCAATTTTAGAACTTAATATATAAAAGAAAAACAAAAGAATATGGGACAAAAAGAAGTTTATTTACAAAATGGTTTTAGTTATACGGTTAAATTAAAACATCTTAAAGGTAAAGATTACACAGAATTTATTGTGTTTTATTATGATATAGAAATATATCAATCAACAATTAACTGGAGAATTAATACAGAAAAAGCTTTTATTAATGTATGTGAAGACTTTTTACAAAATAATTATTAAGATATGAAAGATATAAAAGAACTTATGAAGAAACAATTAGTGATTGACCCTTCAATAGAATTAGAAAACGAATTAGATGAATTAGTAAGAAATTTTAAGATTAAGATTATATCTTTTTCTGATGATGAAGTTATACTTACAAATTTATATTACACAATGAAGATATATTTTTCTAACACGATTATTGATGAAATACTTAAGAGTTGTTTAGATAAAGCAGCTGAACCTATTTTAATTGCAGGACTTAGAAACAAAAAAATAAATGAATTATTAAAATGATAGATTTAACACCATATGTTCATAGAGATAAACCATTTTATAAAAAAGATAATAAGATTGATGTTTTTATGACAATAGATAAAAATGTATATGATGAGATAATAAATCATAAAGATATATTATTACTTGATGGTAATGAATATAATTTAATTGAGTTTGACACTCGGTTGTATTCCGTTTTGAATTGTAAAGAATTTGATATACACATAAGTATTGTATTAGAAGAAACAAAAAGTAGCATTAGAAACAAAAAAATAAATGAATTATTAAAATGAATTTAGAAGAAAGTAAATTATTTATGTTATGGTTTGAAAAAAATAAACTAAAAAATAATGATGTTGGTAAAATAGAATGGGATGAAGCAACTATTATTTATTATAATATAATTAAAAGAAACTATGATAGAATAGAAAGTTTAGATTGTTATAAAGATTTCTATAATGAAATCTTATTACCACTTAACAGAGAAAAAAAAATAAAAGAATTAGGAATATGACAGAAGATTTTAAGAAGTGGTGGATACATTATGTATCAAGCCAAACACCTGAAGGTTATTTTTATCTACCTTTAGAACCAAAAAATATTAATGATATGACACCAGAAGAATTTGATTTATTAGATGCTTCAGAATGGATAATGGAAACAGATAATGCGTATGGTATAACATATTTTATATGTAAAAAAATAGAAGAAAAAGAAAATGAGTAAGAAACAATTAGACCCAGATAGAATGTTTAGTATAGAAGATAGGAATGAAATCTTAAGACTATTTAGAGTGGCTGTGGCAACACAAGAAGATATGGATAGTATTTATCATCTATATAAAAAATATATTAATGAGAAAGCAATTATGTATCAAATAAATTGTAAATGTCATACTTCAATAGCAAACTATTATCAAACACTTTTAGATTATTATAGTGATAATGTTGAAAAATTTGAGAACTGATTTGGAAAAGTAGATTAATAATCTATTATAGTGTAATACCGGCGTAAAATACGGAATGTATATACAAAAAATAATAAAGATAAATGCCTAAACAAGTTAAGACAGAAGATTTAATTAATGGTATAGTAAAGATGAGAGTTGAGAATGGTGCTTCTAATAAGACCATTCTTGACTTCTTACAAAATGATTTAGGTTATGGTCAATCATATGCCTATGAAGTCATTAGAGAAGCTAGAAAGAAAATACAAGAGATATGGGATAGAAATGCTGAAGCTCATTTAGAAGAGAGTAAAGGTCAGTTAGAAGAATTATATGAAGTATCTATTCGTAAAAAAGATATGAAGTTAGCACTACAGATTAGACAAGAGTTAAATAAACTTATGGGTTTATATTCACCTGATAAACTTGATATAACATCTAACGGAAAAGAAATAACTGAAATCAAATTGATACAGATAAAAAGTAAAGAAGACTTAAAAGATGGCGGAACTGACGATAAAACAGACACCGGTATTTAATTGGAACTTTGATGCCTTAAAAAGAGATGATATAAGATTTCTGGTTAATCAAGGGGGGTCGAGAAGTTCTAAAACATATTCATTGTGTCAAATGGTTATTGTGTATTGTTTAACTAATCCTGGTAAGATGGTTAGTATCATTCGTAAAACCTTTCCAACTTTAAGAGGAACGGTTATGAGAGACTTTTTTGAGGTTATGAAGGAGTTAGAACTATATGATGAGAAACTACACCACAAGACAGAAAATATGTATAACTTTCCTAATGGTTCATCAGTTGAATTCTTTGGTGCTGATAACGAACAAAAGTTAAGAGGTAGAAAAAGAAATATACTTTGGATAAATGAAGCCAATGAATTAAACTTTGAGGAATTTACACAATTAAATATGAGAACAACTGATAAACTTATATTTGACTTTAATCCATCTGATAACTTTCACTGGTTGTATGACCTTATAACAAGAAAAGAAACTATTCTAATACATTCAACCTATAAAGATAATCCTTTTTTAGGTGATGCTCAAGTAAAAGAGATAGAAAATCTAATTCAATATGATGAAAGTTATTATAGAATATATGCTTTAGGTGAGAAAGGTTCTGGTAAGACAACAATCTATACACACTGGAAGTATTATGAAACACTACCTGAGATAAAGAGTGTAATATATGGACTTGACTTTGGTTTTAACCATCCAACTTCTTTAATTGAATGTTCATTTACTGAAAATGATGTTTATGTTAAAGAGATTATTTATCAAAGTCATATGACGGCTGATGATTTAGTTAAAAAGATGAAAGAGTTAAATATATCTACTAAGACTGAGATTATTTGTGATGGTGCCAGACCTGAAATGATTGAAGATATAAGAAGAGGTGGTTTTAATACTAAGGTTGCTATAAAAGAAGTAAAGAAAGGTATTGATAGTGTTAAATCATCAGGTTTATTCATTAATAAAGAAAGTGTTAATGTTGTAAAAGAGATAAATTCTTATAAATGGAAAACAAATGGTGATGTTGTGTTAGATGAACCAGTTAAAGTATATGATGATGCGATGGATGCTATTAGATATGCTATTCACTGGTGGAAAAAGAAAGGTAAAAAGACAGATACAAATTATTTTAGAATACATTACTAATTGTATTAGAAAAAAATAGAGTTTGTCTATTATATAAAAAAGAAAAAGAATATATGAAATTTTTTAAGTTAAATGAAAAAGAGTATCAAGTTCCAGAAAGCTGGCAAGAGATGTCACTTAAACTATATGTTAATGTGGCGAAACTTGAAGAGAAAAGAACAGAATATTTTTTAGGTGAATTATATTTACTTAAAATTATTGAGGCAATATGTGATGCTGAAGATGGTGAATTAGATGAATTAACTTTAGAAGTAGTTAATGATATATCATCTTCACTTGTTTTCTTACAAGAACACAAAGACTGGCCAAATGTTAAGACATTAGAAATTGAAGGAGTAACATATGTGTTTCCATCTGACTTAAATAAACTGACAATGGGTGAGTATATTTCTATGAAGACGTTTCAAGAGAACACAAAGTCACAATCAGAAGCAATACCTTATATACTGGCAATTATATTAAGACCAGGTAAATTGGTTCAAGATGGTGAGACAGGAGAAGAGAAGTGGGTTCAAGATAAATTCACAGCTAATAATATAGATTATAGGAAAGATATATTCTTAAATCAACCTGTTATGGACCTTATGGGGCCAATAGGTTTTTTTTTAGGTGGGAAGTAATAATATACAAACAATATAAAGGTTTGTTTAGTAAGAGTTCAAAAGAAGACAACCTGGCTTTAGGTCAAGTAAGTATAGACAAAAGATGGGGATGGCTGGCAATGGTAGATAGATTAAGTAATGGTGATATAACAAAACATGATGAGGTCTATCAAAGAAATTACATAGAATGCTTAAACTTATTATCTTATTGGTATGAGAGAGATAATTATTTTGAGCAACAAAATGAAATAAGAAAAAATAGTTATAGACATGGCTAATAACACGGTGAGTATAAATAAAATAGTATCAATCTTTCAAGATTTATCTATTAGACAAGAAATGGTTAATGACTTTGGTTATGGACCAGCATATAATATAGGAACATCTCGTGAGATGAAGTTTCCTTATATATGGGTTGAGAATGGCACAGGAACTACACAAAGAAGTGATAATGGTTTTAAGACTAATCTATATACCTTTACAATCTATTGTATGGATAAGATTAATTTTGGGGAGGACAATTATAATGAAATTATATCAGACACTCATTATATTTTAGACACAATGGTTCAAGAGATAGCTCAACATAAATACTATATTGATATGAATTTGTCTATTGATGGAGACATACAATTTACACCTGTAATAGAAGCAACAGATGATAATGTTAATGGATGGCAAATAGACATTACGATTAAACAACCAATTAGATATACTTATTGTAATTCACCAATAGAACCTATCACACAATATACAACTCAATCAAATAATCAATTTATAGAATATAGATTGATTGGTCCTACTGGACCAACAGGACCAGCTGGAGCGACAGGAGCTGATGGTCAAGGTGCTATTGGTAATAATGATGTTGGTGTTATGTATCTAAAGAATAATACTATTACAACTGATATAACAGCAATTAATCAAAGAAAGGTTGTTTCTGGAACTATGAGTGTTGGAACACTTTATAACTTTATCAAAGACCCTTCTACTAACTCACTTAAATATACAGGACCTGGTGGTAGATTTCATATAATATGTAACTTTAATTTTTATGAAGGTAATCAAAATACTTGTGGATTTTATATTGGTCACAATACTAATGATACAACACCATTAGACCCTGATGCTGATAGAATAAGTGAAAGTGAGATTTATGCGAATAGTAGTAATCCTTCATCACAACCAATAGCAGCTACTATACAAACCGTTTTAGATTTAAATACAAATGATAGAGTTTTCTTTATAGTTCAGAATAAAGATGCATCTACTGATATAACGGTTGAGTTTATGAAGTTTGTAGTAACATCTTTAACAGCTGAAAAAGGTGCGACAGGAGCCACAGGTTCAAATGGATTAAATGGTGTTCATAATCCAATTATTATTAGTGGTGGAAGATACACCTTATCACTGGGAGCAGCTGCGAAATCAACACTTCTATCTGTAGCAAATAGATTAGATTTAATGCCTTATATACCAATAGTAACACATACATCAACAGGTTTAAGTATAGATTGCAGTTCAGCAATAGCTGGTTCAAATGCTAGAATTTTAGTTTATTCTAATAATAATGGTCAACCAGGAACTAAAATAGTAGAAAGCACTAATTTATCAACTGCTGCTATAGGTATAAAAACATTTTCAACTTCACAAACATTTACAGCTGGAGAGATATATTGGATTGGAGTTCATACAAGTTCAACACAAACATTAAGAGCAGTTCCAGTAGCGAATATGTTAAATATAGGAACACCAACTACGCAAAGCACTACACATTTTACAATGTATAGAGTAACCGTTGCATATGGCTCAGCACCAACTACATATTCAGGTGGTGTATTAACATCATCAATTGCCAATGAGATTAGAATAACTGCGGCTTAATAAAAATAATAATATAATTATGGAACAGACAAGAGTAGAAGTTTATGATGAGACAGGTTTAATAGAAGTTTATTATATAGATAGTAATGAACCTACAACTGAAGAATTAATAACTCAGAAGGAAGCTGAGTTAATAGCAATCTATGATGAGATACAAAGATTAAAAAATAATAGATAACTATGCCATTAAAGGAATGTCAAATAGAAGGTAAAAGAGGTTGGAAATGGGGTGAAGAAGGTAAATGTTACACAGGTCCTGATGCTAAAAGAGATGCAATTAAACAAGGCATAGCTGTTGAAGGTGATAAGTTTGCTGATAGTTATACAGATTATCCTAAAGAAGCTTCAGAGAATGCTAAAATAGCTTTGAGATGGGCTGATGAGAATGGTTGGGGTTCATGTGGAACACCAGTTGGTAAGGCGAGAGCTAATCAATTAGCAAAAGGTGAACCTATATCAAGAGAAACAATTGCGAGAATGGCAGCATTTGAGAGACACAGACAGAATAGTCAAAAAGAATTAGGTGATGGATGTGGAAGATTAATGTGGCTTGCTTGGGGTGGTGATGCTGGTGTAGAATGGGCACAAAGAAAACTAAAACAAATTGATAAAGATAAAAATGGAAGATAATAAGAACCTATTAGACACTTTAGATAAGGTCGGTGAGGATTTAGTTAAGACACTTGTTAAAAATCTATTAAAGGCAGATAAGAAGGCAACTGGAACACTTATAAAAAGTGTTGATTATAAATTAGTTGAGAAAGCAAATGGAATAATGATTGAATTACTTGCTGCTGATTATTTAACTAATGTTGATGAAGGTAGAAAAGCAGGTTCAAAACAACCACCATTAAAATCATTAGATAGATGGATTATAGCTAGAAAGATAGCACCAAGAGATAAGAAAGGTAAATTTATACCAAGACAAAGTATTAAGTTTTTAATAGCTAGAAGTATTGCTAAAAATGGTATTAAACCAACAAATGTAATACAAAAGACAATTGATGAAGTTTATTCTAAAAAGAAAGCTTTAATTGAGAAGGCAGCAATTGAAGATATAAATGCTTTGATTGATAAAATACTTATAAATAATAAATAAAAAAATAAAAAAATAAATGGCAGCAACCGTATCAATAGTAACACAACCAGATGAGTGGTCACCAGTTAATAAAGAACTATGGTATAAAGTAGATAGTGGTTCATCATCTGTATCTGATTTTAAGTATTTATTTAGAATACTTAAAAAGAATGAACCATTCGCAACTACAAACTACTCGGTTCTTTCAACATATAAAGTTCCACCATCACCAAGTGGATACGCACTTTTTTCACCTAATCAATTACTTAAATCATTTTTTGATTATAATGTAAATCCATTTCAATCAGGATGGGCAAGTAACTTTGTAGGTGGTGCTAACTCAGGTATTCCAGATGGATTAGTTCAATATACAATTAACTATGGTTATGAATATAATCCAAGTCAAGAATATTATGATGTTTTTTATTTTGATGCTACAAATGCAGGTTTAACATTTTCAACACCACATGGTTTAACAGCTGGTGATATAATTACAATTAATAAAACAAACAAACAAGTAAATGTTGTTTATGACGGAACAGCATCGGTTGTTTCAATACCTAATCCTTATTTTGCTGTTATCAATAAAGGTTGGTCTGGTGTAAACACACCTAATGGAACTGATGGAGGAATTATTACAAATATATTTAGATTGAATGCTACAGCTTCAACAAGATATGCGTTTAACGGAACAAGACAATATAGAGAAAGAACTAAAAACTTTAATGAGTATATTTTAGGTTTAACTAATAATAATAAGTTTTTAAGAAACTATACATCAGAATATAAATCAATAAACTACGGACCAAATACAACAACAAATGAATATGAGACCGTTTCTTTAATTGTAGCAACAGCTTCAGGATTAACATCATCAGTTAGGTTCGCTATGTTTAATTCAACAGGTGTTGAACAGACTACTTATTCATATAACCTACCAACAAACAATGTATATAGAAGATTAGATATTGGTGTAGGAACACAGAATTTATCAAACTCATTTAGTATAAACTGGGGTTCAACAAACTATGACTATTATACGGTGACTTATTTACAAAATGGTGTGACTGCATCAGAGACACTTAAATATAAATTAAGAAATGAGTGTTCACCTTATAACGCAAATGAGTGGATAAGAGTTCTATGGTTAAACAGACAAGGTGGATGGGATTACTTTACATTCACAAGAGATGTTAAGAAATCTGTTGCTATAACAAGAAGTGAGTATAATAGAATACTTGATTGGGATTATTCAGTAGGTGATAGAGGTAGAACTATATTCGCAACAAAAGCTGAAGAGATATTCACTATTCAATCAAACTGGATTACAGACAATGAAGCAAAATGGTTAGAAGAATTAATGACTTCACCAGAAGTTTATATTATTGGAAATGATAATGAGACACTTTATTCATCACCATCAACAGCATATAAACTACCAATTATAGTTACACAAAATAGTTATGAAGTAAAAACTACTATGAGAGATAAGATGTTTAATTTTGTCCTTTCATATAAGATGGCTTACAACTTAAACTTACAAAATGACTAAAACATGTAGCACCATGATACAAACAATATAATTAATATGACAAGATTTGAACTTTTAATTGAACTTAATGGAGAAAGAAGATGGTTAGACACTTATAATAGTGAGACAATTAGTTTAACTTATAATGTAGCAGATATTATAAACATAGATAAGATTAATTCATCTTACTCAAAAACAATTAAACTACCTGAGACAAAGAATAACAGAGAAATCTTTGGTGATATATCTGATTTAGGTGTTTCAGCGACATTTAATCCAAACAAAAAGACAAGAGCATGGATTTTAGTTGATACAGCAATGATTTTTGAGGGTCATTTACAACTAAGAAAAGTTATTGTAGATAAAGATGAGGATAAAAGAGAGTATGAGATTGTAATCTACGCAGATAATGATAATTTCTTCAAGCAACTTGGAGAAAAGTTCTTAACAGATTTAGATTTTAGTGAATTAAATCACGACTGGACAGCAAATAACATTAGACAATCATGGACAGCATCATGGGATAAAGGTTATTTCTATCCTCTTATTGATTATGGTTATAATTGGAACTTAGGAAGTATAAATGGATGGACGAATACATATAACACAGAAGTTAAGACAACACAAATGTATCCATCAACGAATGTTAAATATATTTGGAATAAAATATTTAATGATGCTGGTTATTCATATCAATCTGATTTCTTAAACGATGAGGTATTTGAGAGTTTATATATTCCGTTTAATAAAAAAGAGATAATCAGAAATATTAATTCAATCTCTGATAAATTTACGATTGGAATGCTTGATGCGGTAACATTTTCAACTCCAGTAAGTAGAATTATACCTCAAGATTATGTTAGTGTTAGTGGTGGTTCTAATGTTGCGAATAATATAGCAGTTAATTTTGGTAAGTTTAAACTACCATTTAATAATGAGAATACACCATTTGGTGACCCAGATGGATTATATAACACATCAACATATGAATATACAGCTCCTGTTGATTTTGTAGCAGGTAGATTTGTCTGTGATTTTGATATAACATGGAGATTTACAAGTAACTTAGATACATTGCTTGTGCCACAAACAACACGACCACTTACTTCAATCTGTTTTAGAAGAAGTAAAAACCCATCAACTGGTTTAGATGTAGTAGGTGGTGTTGTAATTCCAGTGAATGGTTCAACAAATCCATTAAGATTTATTCAATCACAAATACCAGGAATACAATATGATTTAATACAACCATTGGTTGCTGGAACAGCACCAGCACCATCATTAAACTCAGTTATTACATTTCCTGGACCGAGAAGAGTATATGGTCAAATATCATCAGATATATTAGATGATAGCACAGCAAATAGAAAGAAATTATATCCAGGTGAAAAAGTATGGGTTGAATTAAACTATGGTGCGATGAATTCACAAATTAGAAAACAATTTGGAAACTCAAACTTACTACCACCATCAGCAACATATAGCACAACCGTATATAATACAATACTTCCAGCTGGAACTCAAATAGGAACATTTAGTGTTAGTAATAAATTCTTCAATATACTTACAGATAATGTATTAGTTAATGAAGAAATGGATTATAAACAAGTTATTCCATCAAACTTCAAGCAAAAAGATTTCATCACTTCAATTGTTAAAATGTTTAACTTAATAGTTGAACCATCAAAAGAATTTGAAAAGACATTAATAGTTGAACCAAGAGATGCTTACTATGCCGCTGGTAGGCTTAAAGATTGGACGAGAAAACTTAATATAAATGAGCCTATTGAAGAGCAAATACTTGCAGAAACTCAAAATAGACAGACAAACTTTAGATATAAAGATGACAAAGACATTTACAACGAAGATTACAAAAACAACAGAGGAGGCCTCGCATATGGTGAGTATCAATATTTTATTGATAATGATTTTATTACAGGACAAAAGAAAGTAGAGATACAATTTTCACCAACACCACTTATTCCATTAGAAGGTTCAGTTCAACTTGTTATTCCAGTTATTGCTAAGGTTGATAATAATGTTTTAAGTAGAACAGAACACAATCCAAGAATTTTAACAAGGTTTAATTCATCAACAAAGTCAACTTGGGTTTATTCTGATTATCAATTTCAATCAGGTGGTCCATATAATGCTTATGTTAAGTTAACAACAACTGGATTTACAAATTTAATACATCCAAACTATCAAGTTGGTGATTGGATTTCAATTAATCAATCAGATGGTGGTGTATTAAAACCAATGCTTCAAGGTCAATTTAAAATATTACAAATTGTAGATACAAGGTCAATTATAATTAATATACCATTTTCATCAGTAGGTTCAGGAGCAGTAGTTTCAGGAACAATTACACCATTAAATGGTTTACTACCAACAGCATCAGATAATGATACTTGGTCATTTGAGGGAATAAAATATAAAGCATATCCTTACTTAGGACATTTTGATAATCCACAACAACCTTCATATGACTTAAACTGGGGTCAAACAACAGGATTATATTATCCAGAAGATACGGTTACTAATAATAACTTATTTACATCATACTGGGAAAATACAACAAATGAAATTTCTGATAGAGATAGTAGAATTATAACAGCAAGTTTTTATTTAAGTCCATTTGATATAGCAGATTTTAGATTTAATGATAATATATTTATTAATGGTCAATATTATAAAGTCAATAAGATTATGAACTATGACCCAACAAAAGAGGCATTAGTTAAAGTTGAATTGATTAAATCAATTTATATTACAATACCAAGAGCATTTAAGAGAGTATTTGCACAAAGACCAGCAGATACTATTGCTGTTTTATCAACAGGAACAGGAAAACCATTAACAACAACGGGTTTAATAGCACCAGGAAAAGATATAGTTCTTGGAAGACCATTAGGAAAGCCAGGTATTTTATCAGGTGCTGTAAAAACAAATACAACAAACTTAACAACAAAATCAGATGTTATTGTTTCAGGTAGAGATAACGAGATATATGGAATTAATGTTATTGTTTCAGGTAGTTCAAATATTGTTTCATCAGATAAAAACTTTATTCAAGGTGATAACAATATAGTTCCAGTAGGAAGTGATAATAACTTTGTTGTAGGTTCTAACAATATAATTGACCCATTGGTTAAAGGAGCATTTGTTATTGGTTCAAATTTAACAATATCACAACCAGGTCTTTATATTGAAGCATCTATTATATCAGCAGCAAATGAAGTTAACGCATCAAGAAATGAAGTATTAAATCCATTTTCATCTAAGATACCAAATTATATATCAGGTTCAAGAAATTTTGTTAGAGAATTAGGTTCATATGATACTATAAGTTTAATTTCAGGAGGAAGATATAATCTCTAATTATGATTAGAAAAAATGATAGTTTATCTATTATATAAAAAAATATAAAAATTTAAATGTCAAAAGTTACTCAATATAGTAGAATTTCACACCATACTTTGGCTGGTTCAGCATCGGCAACCTTTTCAGTTCCAGCATCGGAAGATTTTACAGATGGTTCATGGTCAATATATGACTTAGCTTTAAGTGAAATAGGTATTAATGAAGATAGTAAGAAAGCATATATCAGAATAAATGATGAAGTAAAAGAATTTGAATTTATAGGTGGAACAGCTGGTGGTGAGAGTTTATCTGATACATTAGTTGTTGGTAATACAACAGGAGCAAATGACATTATTGTTGATAATGATAGACTAATTAAAACAACTGATACTGGATTTATTCAATTTGGTGATACTGGTGCTGACCTTAATGCTATAATAATTAATAATGGTGGTGATGGTGTTACAATTCCAGCAAATAGTTTTGGATTTAGTGGTGTCGACCCGTATTGGACTTCACAAGTTGTAGATATTTCTGGTATAACAGATACTATTTCATTAGACCCACAAGGTTTAGGAAATGGAACTGGTATATTATCAGAAGATACTACTAATAATCAATCATCACAATTAAATATTACACCAACAGACCAATCATTAAATTTATATGATACAACTTTTACTAACTATAATGTTGGATTAGAAAACGCTTATTTG
>Ga0105097_10000917_pt1 | contig 13826 bp, 10 predicted proteins | sample PPLLak12cMay2015_FD_87035 | JGI IMG/M metagenome (GOLD analysis project Ga0105097, IMG submission 87035) | Freshwater sediment microbial communities from Prairie Pothole Lake near Jamestown, North Dakota, USA - PPLs Lake P7 Core (1) Depth... | ecosystem: Environmental > Aquatic > Freshwater >... | reverse complement strand
TACCGGCATCTCCGGCGGGGGAACCTTGTTTTCGGCCGCATGGTCGTAAAAGTTCAACCCCATGGCAATGATTTTTCCGGGTCGGGGCACGGGGGCCATCAGGGTGACGCCGGCAAGGGGATAGGCGAGGTCTTCCCCTTCCGAGGTTTTGGGAAGGGCATTTTTATCTTTTAGCCAGCCCGCGGCAAACTCCCCCGCCTTCTTCGCCATCAAAAGCGCCTCTTCCCCCCGGCTCAAGAAACCGGCCATGTTTCCGGGAAAACGGTCGAGAGAAAAAGACCCTGGATCTTTTTCCCTCCCGGTTTGCTGAAGATAGAAAGCGGCCGCTGCGCGAAGATCCAATACGCAATTTTCACCCAGCAGGATCCCGACTTTCATTTCCGCTCTGCCCTTTGCTTCCGACAAAAACGTTACCAGCCTCATCTTTCCCTCCTCGTGTTATTTAAAGATCGATCGGACTTCCCCTCCCGGTTTTTCAACCTTGATAAAACCAAAGCGATCAGTCCCAGCAAAACCTCATCGGCGAAAGGGATCAGATCCGGCACGGCGACATCCAGGATGAAGACCCCCAGAATGATCAAGAGCAACCGCGGGTAGCGAAGGCCGGAGGCGTAGCGCTCCAAAAAGCTTCGAATCCCAATTCCGAATTCTTTCATGGGAATGCCTCCTTCTCCAAGGGAATATAAGGCGCCTGCTTTTTCGGGTTGCGCGGCAACTCGCCAGGCCGGAACAAAAAAAATCAGATCATCTCCAATTTCCTTGGGCCATGGGAAAGGACCCCCAAAAATCATTGTTTCTCCCCATCTTCCCGAGAGTTAACGAAAAAGTACGGTTCAATTCTTGCCTTCTCTGTCCAGCCCCGGTAATATCGTACCACTCGTCTCCTCAATTCGTCCACGGCTCGGGAAAGGGCCTTTTCTTCCGCGTTTCGAGGGCGGGATGCCGCGTCAGTTAGTTTCTTTCCCAGACCCTCTTCGTCCATCGCTAATACCCTCCCCTCTTCCACAACAATCCTCCCGCCCACCATCACCATGTGAACGTCGCTCCCCTTCCCCCGATATAGGAGAACCTCGATGGGGTCGTGAGAGGGGTCGGCAAACGGGAAACACATCTTTTCGTAATCCAGAAGAACCAGGTCGGCAAACCGTCCGGGTTCTAATCGCCCCAATTCGCGGCCGCACCCCAACAGGCCGGCGTTCGTTTCCGTCCCCATTTGAAAAACCTGACGGGCGGTGAGATGGGGCGAGTCCAACTCCAGAGACGGAAGCCGATGGAGAAGGAAGCAGACTTTCATTTCCTGGATGAAATCCTCGTCGTCATTGATCGTCTTGCTGTCGATCCCCAAACCAACTCGAACCCCTGCCTGGAGCATATGGAAGACCGGAGCGATCCCGTTTCGCACCCTCAGGTTGCAGCTTGAGTGATGGGTGACTCCCGTCTTGGTTCGGGAAAGAACCTCGATATCCTTTTCCGTGGGCCAGACGCAGTGTCCGATCACTACTTCTTCGCCGAGGAAGCCGATTTCATCCAAATCGGCGATTAGGGTCTTTCCCAAGAATTCCATTCCGTAAATTTTTTGGAAGATGGACTGCAGGGCGTGCGTGTGGATGGGGCATCCGAGGAATTGGGCGGCCCGTTTGATTTCGAGAAGAAGATCCTTCGTGCACCACTGCGGGGACATGGGGCCGAATCCCACCCGGCACATGGAGGAATTGTGCTGGATATGAAGATCGGACACAACTTCAACGAAATCCTTGGCGTTCAGCGACCCCGGAGGAGGCAGGGCAGTCAGAATTCTGCGCGAATCCTCCGACAAGGATTGCAAAAACCCCTCGTTATCCCCGTAGACGAACGGATTTTGGTTCCGGACCCCCGGGTTGAACTGGACCCGGATGCCCGCATCCCGATATGCCCGGATGGCGTCTTCAAATTCCTGCCGGAAGTTTGCCGGGTTCTGAAGATTATGGTTGTGCATCGTCGTCGTGACCCCGGACTTCAGAAGTTTGGCGGCACAGAGGGCGACGTCTTCATATACCGGCAAGGGGAGGAATTTCCTGTTTCCCAGGATCCAGGATTCCAGGGTGTCGTCTAAGGATCCGCGCTGGAAATCGGTCAGCCCTTTTCCGTGCCCATGGCCGTTGATCAGGCCGGGGATCAGCAGGAATTTCTCCCCGCCGATTTCCTTGGCCCCGGAATAGCGGCCCGCCAGTTCCCGGTATGGGCCTACGGCTTCGATCCGGTTTTCGGAGACGGCTACGGCTCCTTGGAAGATCGCCGGCTGATCGTGGGCCGGAACTACCCAACCGCCACGCACAAGAAAAGCTGTCTCCGACATTTCGTCCCTCTCTTTGAATAGCTGTAGGGGCGTGAGGCATCGGCCTCCCTATCGGGCACGCCGGCTCGACTGACCTCCCCGAAGCCAGGCATACCCCAAGAGCGTCGAAAATGCCCATAAAATGAAAAAGGGCAAGTCCAATGGATTGGAATTACCCTCCCCCCGATTTTTCACCGCCCGGAATAATTTTTCGGCCCTTTGAACCCTTCCTATTTACCAAGCAGAAGCTCCGGCAGCCAGGTCGCGATTTCCGGAAAAATAATCAGCATGACGAGCACGACAAGGTCGCAGATCACGAAAGGCCATACTCCCCGGTAGATATCCTCCAGGCTGACGTTGTATTCCCGCGGGATGACCCCTTTCATGGCAAAGACGTTCAACCCGACGGGGGGGGTTACTGCCCCGATCTCCGTCATTTTGAGGGCGATGACCCCGAACCAGATCGGATCATATCCAAGTTTTACCAGCATCGGGAAAACAATGGGAAGCGTGAGCGCATAGATGCCGACGGGGACCATAATCATCCCGAGGATAAACATGATGAGAATGACCCCTAACAGGATGGTGAAGCGCGAGACATCCGCATTCATCAAATACACGGTGACTTCGGTAGGAAGGCCGGTGACCGCCAGAACGCGGCTGTAGAACAAAGCCCCGATGTTGATGAGAAAGAGCATGGCCGTGGTGCTGGCCGAATCCTTCATCGCGTCCGAAACCCGGGACATTTTTCGAAGGCTTCCCTGGTGCAAGCCGAAGACCAACGTCACCAAAGCTCCCGCCCCCGCCGCTTCCGTGGGCGTGAACACCCCCGTGTAGATCCCCCCTAAAACGATCAGGGCGATCACTACCACGGGCCAGGCCTGCCAGGCTTCTTTCCATTTTTCCATGCCGGTAAGAGCCTGTTCACTGGGGGGGGGAGGAGGGGCAAGCTTCGGATTCTTTTTCACCCGGTAGATGATCGATACGGAGTAAACGATGGCCGTGATGATCCCGGGAAGAATGCCAGCCGCAAAGAGTTTGCCCACCGATTGCTGGGTAAAAAGGGCATAGATGATCATCATCATGCTGGGTGGAATCATGGACGCGAAAGTCCCCGCCGAGGCGATGCAGGCGGAAGCAAGCGTCTTGTCGTACCCCAGGCGTCTCATCTCCGGAAGAGCCATTTTGCCGAAAATGGCGGTGGTCGCAATGGAGGATCCGGAAATCGCCCCGAAGAGGGCGCACCCAAAGCAAGTGGCGACGGCGAGAGAGCCGGGAATCCCACGAGTCAGGGCATAAACGCTTCGATAGGCTCTTTCGGCGTAACCGCCGGAGGCGGCGAAGGCCCCCATGAGGATAAAGAGGGGGATGCACGCCCAGGTGGGAGAGGCGACGGAAAAATAGGAGGATTGCCCGAGGAGGGAAAGGGAGCTGTTCAACCCCATGAGCAGGACACTGGTTATAAAACCTCCCAAAAGGAAGGCTAAGCCGATCTGCAGCCCCACCCCCATCAGCGCCACAAGCAAAAGGATACAAAAAAATCCGCCAGTTAAAAAGTCCATGAATTCATAACCGTCGAAAACGGAGGCATGAAGTTCATTCGCGCCCGTTTAGAAAAGGTCGCGCCCGGAGGGGCCCTCTTCCTTCCCCTTGCCCGCGTCCACCCAGGTGAAAAAAGTCTGTATTATGTAGAAAACGACACCGACGACGATGATAAACTTCGTTGGCCAGATGGGGAGCTCCACGGTCCCCTCGAGGGATTCGTTGCGGAGGAAGGAAAAAATGGCGTTATCAATAATGGCGTAGGAAAAAATTCCCACGGTCGCGACGGCGAGCAGGGCATTGATCCAATCCAGGCCCTTCCGCTTCCCCTTGGGGAGAAAATTCCGCAAGAGCTCGAGGCCCACGTGCTCCTTGCGCTCCTCGCAGCGCGCCAGACCCAAATAGATTACGACCATCATGACAAAGACGGAAAGTTCGGCCATCCCCTGCATCGGCCGCCCGATCAAACGGGTGACTACGTCGAGGACCAGCAGGAGCATCATGGCCAGCATGAGCCATCCGCAGAATCCGGCGAGGAGCTGATTGACTTTGTGGGTGAATTTTCTCATTTTCGGATCCCCCGGGGAAAGTGAGGGGCGTTGAAATCGATAAGGAAAGAAAGACCTCACCCCCGGCATTTTCATCCGAGGGTGAGGCCCGCTCAAGCGTTATTTTTCGCGATCGATGGCCTGTTGGAGAAGGACCCGCATCTTTTCCATGACCTTGGATGCCGTCTTGAGTCCGCCCGCTTCGGCTTCCTTGATCCACTCTTGTTGCATGGCGTCCAGTTCTTTCTTGTTTTCCCATTTCAGGATGTCCTCTTTGGACATGCTCCCCACTTTGAATCCCGCGCTCTTCTGCTTTTGAAAGATGGTGTCGAACGTGTCTTCATAAACTTTTGCGAACTTCTGCTCCGCGATCCGGGAGGCCTTACGAATTCCTTCCTGGACGTCCTTGGGCAGGCCGTTCCAGAAAGTAAGATTCACATTGTGCACAAATGGCATAGCATACCAGAGTTCTTTGGAGACCAGCAGGTTCGGGGCAACCTCGTCGAACTTCATCATGTGGAGGCCGTCATAATTCGTAAAGCACCCCTCGATCGTTCCGGTCTGGAGGGCCATGTAAACATCTCCCCAGGGAACGGAGACCGGCGTGGCGCCTGCATTCCTCAGGAACTTCAAGGCCCACTTGTCCCCGGCTCTCCATTTCTGCCCTTTGATGTCGTCTATTTTGGTCAAGGCCTTTTTGCTCGTAAAGGCCCCGGGCAGGCCGGCCGTGTAAACCAGGGTCATCTGGTTGGCCTTCTTCATTTCCCCGCCGAATTCCGGAATTTCCGCGATCATTTTGTGGTAGAGCCAGGCCATGTTTTCAAACTTGGCCGGCCCCCGCGGGAAAAGCTTCAGGATCGTGTAGGAAACCAGCTCCGTGGGATAGTGCCCGGGATAAAAGAACCCCATCTGGGCCACTCCGTCGCCGATCCCTTTCAGAATTTCCTTGGAGCTCATCAACGCCCCGCCCCAGAAATCCTGGATCTTCACTTTTCCCCCCGTTTGCTTCATGATTTCGTCAAGCCAGACCTCTTTTATGAATTTCGTCCGCATTCCGCCAGGCGGATCGTGGTCGGAATATTTGATATTGATGGTCTGGGCCTGAAGAAAAGCTGGCAGAATGAGCACTGCGGAAATAGCTACGACCAGACGAAAAAAAAACTTCTTTGAATCTCTTGCCATGGCAACCTCCTCCTTGGTTTCATTTGATATTTTGTCCATACCCAAAGGTTTTTCTCTTCTCGGGCCATTACAATGTGAATGGCTCTGGCTTGCCTTTATTGATAAATTCGAAACCTTTTGAATGAAGGAAAAGCCCCCCGCTCGGACAGAAAACATAATATAAGGGTTTGGGGAGAAAGTCAAATTGCAATCTGCCCGGCTAAAAAACGAGCCAATTTTGGCGATCCCAAAATGATATAGCGTGTGCCATACCCGTAACTGCCTAATTTCCTTTCGTTATTGCATGAATGGTTTGCATCAAGCGCCTATTACTTCTCGCAACTTTTTTGGGCTTCAAATTTTCCACAAACATAGCAGTTAACAACAGTACTTTAATTTATAAAAAGGCAGGACCATTTTTGCCCCCCCTCCCTCTCTGAAAATTGCCTAAATCCTTTTAGCTTTAGAGTATGTGGTTGGGGTTAAACAAGCGCTTAAGATGACAGCGATAATACTAAAAATCAAGCAAGTGGAGAAAACAATCTGGTAGCTGCCCGTGATGTCAAATAGGTATCCCGCTAAAATCGGCCCGATGGTGCCTCCAATAGTAATAACAAAGTAGACCAGTCCAAAAATGGTACCGTGTGAAGCTATTCCGAATAATTCGGCTAATACGGGAGATAACAATACCCAGAGACCGCCATGCCCGAAGCCATATACAACAGCAAACAAGCATAATACCCATAACTCGTGAATTGTCAGAATGGTGATGAATGCAATAATAAAGCATGCAAAACAGATGATATAACCCCATTTGTTGCCTATTTTATCACTGGCGCCGCCCATAATAAATCTTCCGGCGATACTAACCCCACCTATAATAGAGAGAATACTGGCGGCAGTCGAGGGGGAGGCTCCAATATCTATCGCATAGGGTGCAGAATGGATCATAACCGTTTGGAGGCAGAAACCGAAAAATAAACACATAACACAGAGCATCCAGAATTGCTTGGTTTGAGACGCTTTTTTCAAAGGAAGTCCAGCCTCTATCAAACTGACCTTATCTATAATTGTTCTCTTTTCGCCGTCAGGTAATAGTCCTATTCTGGAGGGGTCCCGTTTCAGAAACTGAGAAGCCGCCACTAAAAAGACGAGCACGACGCCACCCATGATAATGTAAGAAGTTCGCCAGCCATAACTCAATATCAGCCAGTTTATTGCCAGAGGCCCTATCATCAGTCCGACACCGGCGCCAACCTTTATCGTACCGGTCATTGTCCCCCTCCGCCGACTAAACCACCGGGCTATGGTAGATAGCGTAACAACATCAATCGCACTAAATCCGATTGCAACAATTAGTCCATAAAAAAAGTATAATTGCCAAACAGATTGTATTTGCGACATCAACATATAACCCGAACCATAAAAAATACCGCATCCGGTCATTACGATTCTCGGGCCAATTTTGTCAACCAGTCGTCCTGTCAAAATCCCCAGTAGCCCAAACATAAAAAAGTATAGAGAAGAAGCACCGGATATCATGGCTCTGGACCAGCCAAATTCGGTCAAGAACGAGTTAAAGAAAATGCCGTAGGTAATATAGGAACCCGGCCCCAGAATCTGGATGATGAATGCAGATGATGCAATGATATATCCGTAATATATTTTGTTATTTTTATGATTAACCAATTTATTTTCCATCATCCGTAGTCCTGGTCTCACTAAAAACCTCGCCGGCCGGTCATTTTAATCGTATGGCAGACGTGTTTTCCCATCAGCCAAAGAAGGCAGGATAAAATTTTGCCAATTTGCGGGTTCCCAGGTTTCTATATCAACAGCGCTCCTGGCGCATTATCGTAGCTCTTAGCAAGAGTCAGCCCGATTTTAGCAGAGATAGAAATATTATCAACACTTTTTAAGTCGCTGGATTATCAGGAAAAATAGCAGACCCTGAAGGGAAAAAACGGAATTTAGGCAATAAAGGAGGGCCGGTGGGGATGATCACCGGCCCAGGAACAGAAGCATGGGGTGCAGGAGGTTATGGCTACACCCACAATTTTGATTTTAGAGGGGTAAGGGGTCGAAATCAATCAGGTGAATACCGTATTTTTTATAGCTATCGAAAGCGAATCGATGAAGATCGGGATGAGCGTGGCAGAAACCAGGGGGCAAAAAAAGGGGGCGGGTGGAGCGGGGCACCGGCCCCCCGAGGAAATGGAGTGCGGCGGAGGACCCGCACCCCAATTTCAGAAGGTTAGCAACTTTAATGCCAAATCATGAGCGAGGCCAAACTTATCAATAAGTAAAAGGTTTTTCTCAAAGTCAATATTTTTAAAAATCCCGAGTGGAAGGACTTTTCACAAAAATGCCGAACAACCGGCGGGAATAGAACCCCCCAGTTCTCGCGAATAACAACAAAGCCTGAGGGAGTATATCTGATAAGAGTCAAAGACCTGAAGCCTGCCAAATTTAATCCCCGAAAGATCACCGAGAAAAGATTGTCCATGCTCGGAAAGCCGATGCGGGAGTATGGGGACCTTTCGAGAGTCGTCTTACGGCGGTCTAAGGTTTTTCCCGATTAGGTAGAACTCGGAGGTTGTCGGCCCCGGGTCACTCCAGGCAATTCGGGGCTCCTTAAAGTTTCAAAATGGGCCTAAAACGAGGTGCATGATGGAAACCAAGGGGGAAAAATGACCATGGCCTTGATGGCTCAGGCTGCCTGCTCTATGATGCGCCAACGTCTTGGCTCTTCCTCGCCCCCACACGCACACTGACACTATTTTTTAAACTCCTGCCTCCGCAAAGGTTTTCCTCACCAATTCCTGAGCCTCTTCCACGATCTGACAAAGGTGGTTTTCTCCCTTGAAGCTTTCGGCATAAACTTTATAAACATCCTCGGTTCCCGAAGGACGGGCCGCAAACCACCCGTTGGCGGCTGTGACCTTGATCCCCCCGATGCCGGCATCGTTGCCCGGGGCCCGGGTCATAACCGCGCGGATGGGCTCCCCTGCCAGAGTGATAGCCTTCACCTTCTCGGAAGACAGCTTTTTCAGCACTTCCCGTTGAGGGGCTAAAGCCGGGACATCGAGGCGAAGGTAATGGGAGCGGCCGAATTTTTCCTCCAGACCCCGATACCCTTCCGCCGGGTCTCTTCCCGTGCGGGCCATGATCTCCCCCGCCAGCAAATCCATGATGATTCCGTCCTTGTCGGTCGTCCAGACTTTTCCGTCCCTTCGCAGAAATGAGGCCCCGGCGCTTTCTTCCCCGCCGAAGCCGTAGGAACCGTCGATCAGTCCCTGCACAAACCACTTGAAGCCCACGGGGACCTCGGCGAGCTTCCGGCCCAGATGGGCCGCCACCCGGTCAATCATCGAGGTGGAAACCAGCGTTTTCCCGATGGCGGCATCCTTTCGCCAAGCCGGGCGATTTTGAAACAGGTACCAGACGGCCACGGAAAGATAGGCGTTGGGGTTCATGAGGCCGGCGCCGCGGGTGACGATGCCGTGGCGGTCCGCGTCCGGGTCGTTTCCGAAAGCGATATCGAATCGGTCCTGCAACTCGATCAGACCGGCCATCGCGTAAGGAGAGGAGCAGTCCATGCGGATCTTGCCGTCCCGGTCAAGAGTCATGAAGGAAAACGTGGGGTCCACAACCGGATTTACAACCTCCAGAGAAATCCGGTATTTCTCCGCAATGAACCCCCAGAAATCAACGGAGGAGCCGCCCAGAGGATCCACGCCGAGGCGCAGCCCTGCCCTGCTTATGGCCTCCATATCCACCGCCTGGCCCAGATCTTCCACATAAGGCGTGAGATAGTCATACATCTGGGTGGTGGAGGCTCTCAGGGCCTTTTCAAAAGACATTCTGCGAACGGGTTTCAGACGCTGCGCCAGGATTTCATTTGCCCGTTCTTCGATAATCCGGGTTGTATCCGTATCCGCGGGGCCGCCCTCCGGCGGGTTATATTTGAAGCCTCCGTCTTCCGGAGGGTTGTGGGAAGGGGTTATCACAACCCCGTCGGCCCAATTTTCTTTCCTTCCCCGGTTATAGTTCAATATGGCGTGGGAAATGACGGGGGTGGGGGTGTACCGCAGGCCTTTCTGCACCATTACCTGGACTCCGGAGCCGGCAAAAACTTCCAGGGAGGTTGCCAGGGCAGGCTCGGAAAGGGCATGGGTATCCATTCCCAAGAACAAGGGTCCGGAGATTCCCTTCTGCCGACGGTGCTCGCAGATCGCCTGGCTGATGGCCAGGATGTGGTCCTCATTGAAGCTTTTCCGGAATGAGGAACCCCTGTGGCCTGAAGTCCCAAAGGCAACCCGCTGTTCCGGATCGGAAACATTCGGTTTCTGGGTATAGTAAGCGGTGACCAGGCGCGGAATGTTAACCAGCATGGACCTCGGCGCCCGCTTCCCTGCAAGGTCATGAACCTCCATCTTTCCCCTCCAGATCGCTTTGATGTCTTTTCGTGTCAGCCTGAGCGACGGAAGCATCGGCGGCTTGAGTGGCTAAAATATCCCAATTGGAGAGGGAAATCAAGTTGCCGGGCAGGAATTTTCCTTTTTGCTGCGGGGTTCATGGCCCCCTTCCCCCTCAGCGGGCCAGGATTCCATCTTATTTTTCCCTTGGCGGGGGCGGGACTGCGGTTCTCATGCCGCAACAGCCGGGGGTAGGGTCATGGGTCGGCATGTCTGCGGGAGATCTGTTGAAATTCCTGTTTTACTTCCAGGAAGGCGTCCACCGCGTCCGGATCGAAATGCATTCCTTTTTCCCCAAGAATGATCCCGACGGCTTTTTCGTGGGAGACTGCGGGTTTGTAGATTCGGTTGCTCGTCATGGCGTCATAGGCGTCCGCAAGGGCCATCAGCCTGCCCGACACGGGGATTCGCTCGCCCGCAAGTCCCTCCGGATACCCGGATCCATCCCATTTTTCGTGGTGAGTATAGGCAATTTCCCGCGCAAAACGGAGGAAAGATATCTTTCCCAGTTTTTTTTCTGCGGATTGGAGGGCGTCGCGCCCGTAAACCGTGTGCTTCTTCATTTCTGCAAACTCCGCGGCCGTGAGCTTGCCGGGTTTTAACAGGATCCGGTCGGAAACCCCCACTTTCCCGATATCGTGAAGAGGAGCGGATTTGCAGAGGAGATCGATACTTTCCTCATCCAGCATTTCGCGGAATCGGGGATGATTTTTCAAGCCTTCGGCCAAGGTCCGGACATAAGTCTGAGTCCGCTTGATGTGCCCGCCCGTTTCCGGATCCCGAGTCTCGACCAGCGAAGACAGGCTCTCGATCGTTGCCTCTTGAACCATCGCCAGCTCGCGTGTGCGCTCCCGCGCCCTTTGTTCTTCCCGCCAGAATTTCAAAAAGGTCAGAAGGGAGAAATTTCCCGCCAAAATCATCAAGGGCGCAACCGGCGAGATGAAAATGCCTTCCCCTTGAAAGATCAGCGACGAGCCCTGCCAGATTCCCACCCCCAGGGTTCCCAGGAGGAGCGAACTCCATCCGGCTCCGGTTCGGGAGAGAATCAGGGCCGAGAGGAATCCAAAGACCAGCACGAGCAAGGATTCGAGACCCGGGCCCAATTGCGGCCGCACGCGGAAATGATTCTTCAGAATGTTGTCCACAATCGTGGCGTGGACCTCCACCCCGGGGAAAACAGGGTCGAAAGGCGTGGACTTCAGTTCCTTCATTCCCGAGGCTGTGGTTCCCACAAATGATATTTTCCCTTGGATCCTGCTTTTCGGAACGCGATCGGACAGGAGGTCTGCCGCCGAGATGTATTCGAAGGTCTTGCCTTTCCCCCGAAAGCCGATGAGCATCGTCCCATTTGGAGAGAGGGGGATTTCCGTCTGGTTCAGAGAAATGGAAACCGGACCGCTTTCCCCCCATTTCAGCAGGATTCCCCTGGGCGACATCGCCCGCATGAGGGTTGCCAACGCCAGGCTGGGATACAATCTCCCCTCGTATTCGATCACCAACGGAACCCGCCTCAAGATCCCGTCCGCGTCCGGGGAGATGTTGAAAAACCCCGAGGCCCCCGCGGCCCGGGAAAACATCGGCAGGTTGCACGCCGCGCTCCGAGCCCGGATGAAACGACCCGCCTGGTCCTCCATCCCCTTGCGGATCAGGCTGTCGCCCGGCAATGGATGCAGCAGACATCCGTCTGCCTTGGGTTCTTCATCGAAGAGAAACTGATAACCCAGGACGGCCACATTCCCATAGAGAACCTCCGCGAACTTCTTATCATGGTCCCGGAGATCCTGGGACACCCCCTTGAATTCGAGACGGATGCCAAAATCACGCCGCAGCTCGTCCTGGATCGCTGACAGCGAAGTCCGGTCGGGTTCCGCAAAAAGCACATCCAGACCGATGCTCCGGGCTCCCATCCCTCCGATCTTTTCCACCAGGGCCGCCACCCGGTGCCGAGGCCAGGGCCATTGACCGTATTCTCTGAGACTCCGTTCATCAATGTCAACAATGACCACCGGTGAAACAGACCCTTCGCTTGGCAGCGAGGCCAGGAGCAGGAAGTCGTACACCTTGTGACTGAGAAATTCGCTGAAGGCAGGCTTAAAAATGCTCAGGAAAAAGAGAAGGGCGGAAAATAGAACACCGTAAAGAAGGATGGGCAGGCTGCTTTTACGATTTTTTTTACCAAGCGTTCTTCTGTTTTCCGAGGGTTCCATATTTCTCAAGGGCGGCGAAGCATCGCCAAGAACCATGGCGATGTCCCCGCGATCGGGGGGCGTGATGCCGGGTATCGTGAAGAGGAGGCATCAACTTTCCTCCGGCCATCCTCCGGTTTAGACTCCGGCCCGGAGGTTAAGGGGTTGCTCTCGGCAATTTGATAAAAACTTCCACCCTCCGGTTTGAGGGCTCGGGAGCCTCGTCCTCGGTAGGGACCAGAGGCATGGTTTCGCCGTGGTAGGAAACGATGAACCCCCCCGATTTTATGCCGTTGGCGACCAAAAAATCTCTGACATAGAAGGCGCGCTTCGAGGAGAGTTTGAGGTTGTGCGCTTCGGTTCCCACGCGGTCCGTGTGACCGGCCACATAGATTTCCGTAGATTTGCGATTCTGGATCGTTTTCACGATCTCTTTCAGGCTTTTTCTTGATTCGGGCGTGAGCTTGATCTGGTCGCTTTCAAACCAAAGAAAGACGGAAACGAAACGATTCGCCAGGTCCGGGTAAGCCTCCAGGGCCGTCCCGAAAATATTCTGAACTTCGCTCTCCCCCATCGGTTGAGGAGTCAAGGGCCTTTTTCCGGATTCTTCCACCTGCACCCCAAACCAGGGTCTGTCTATCACCTGGGAGTTCCCCTCCGTTGTAACCCGGATCTTCCCGACCTTGCCGTCCGATTCAGGCAGGAGGACAATCAAATCCTGACCGGTCCTTCTTTCCTCTTCCTTTTCGATTTCTTTTTCAATAGGGGATGGCGGAACAAGAGGAGGCGAGGAGACGATGAGATCACGGTTGGGGCCACAGGCGGGGAGAAGACCGAACAAGGTCAAACCAAGGATTACGGATTTTCGCAAATTCATCACGATTGCCCGGAAAAGGGATTTCCAAGAGTTTTGCGACAGGGCGCCGCCAGGAGACAAGACCCCATGTTGATCTCTATCTCCCTTCCACTTTTACGGCAAACTTCGTTCCTCGAATCCCCACCGAAGCGGACGGGGTTTCAAACCGGGCCGAATCCGGCGCGAGTTTGGAAATGAGCCCGGACAAATAAACGGCAGTTCCCTTGACCATCTTGAGAACAATTGAAAATTTACCCTGTTTGGGGGCAAAAACGAACTCATCGATCGAGAGGATGCTATCCGGCCCCAGGGACAACAACGTTTCATCCTGGAACACTACGCCGATCGACCCGTCAGCCCCGGTCTGCAGAGTATCGTTCATCCGTATTTTCAAACCGGGCTGAACCGGGATGGTTTGTCCCTGCCGGACCACGGCGGCCGTTCCATTCGCCTTTTGAATAGAGCCAATGGCTCCCGAAACATCGGCAGGCGCGGCCCACCCGGCCCCCGCAAACAGGAGAACGAATGCCAGGGATAGAAGGAACAGCCTTTTCCAAATTTCAGGGTTCATAAGATCCCCCCAGATTTCAATCTTTCCCGACCATTGGGAATATTTCCAGAATTTCCATCCCACGCGGGAAGGACAAAACGATCTCTAAATATTGATGGTCTCGTAAAAAGTCCATCTGCTGCGTTGCGCTTCAACTTCGTCGTTGCGGCGCACCTGTAAGTGCGCCTCAC
>Ga0105097_10000916_pt1 | contig 13832 bp, 8 predicted proteins | sample PPLLak12cMay2015_FD_87035 | JGI IMG/M metagenome (GOLD analysis project Ga0105097, IMG submission 87035) | Freshwater sediment microbial communities from Prairie Pothole Lake near Jamestown, North Dakota, USA - PPLs Lake P7 Core (1) Depth... | ecosystem: Environmental > Aquatic > Freshwater >... | reverse complement strand
ACCCGTCTGTAATTGACTCGTAGTTAAATCCATCCTTCATAATAGCCCTTAATCTACCCATATTAATAGCAAGTGAAGATTCTCTCAAGAATTGTTGTGATTTAGCTCTCACTAAGTCTTGTAGTTTTTTAAGGCTTGGATTATCCTTAACCAAATCAAACATTTCGTTCTCTAGAGACACATATAAAAGAGCCTTCTCGTGAGCCTTTAGGTTTGCGGTATCAAGGAACTCAAGAGTCTTCTCAATGTACTTATCTCCATAAACTTCTTTAGCCATAGCTACAGTTTCTCTACCGTGATTACCAGCCTCAACAAGTGGCATAATATCTATCTCTTGAATGTTACGAGGAGCCTCACCTTCAACTCTTTCAATTGTTTCTCCACTTAAGTACTTGCTTACCTTTCCAGATTCTGGGATATCTTTAATTTTATCTCTAAATGCCTCTACATCATTAGTACTTACTTCTTTTTCTTCTCTAGAAACCTCTTTAGCGCTAACGCTTTCAAAACCTGTGCTCTTGTTAAATTCTTCTTCATAGTAATTAATTGCATCCTCATCGGATAGTTCGTTTATATAATCGTCTTCTGCTTTAATCGATTCATACATTGCCAATTCTTTTTCAGATAAACCGCCTAAAGAAGCTTCGGCTTCTTGTCGTTGAAGTTTAGCAGAATCCTCACTTGTTGTACTTACTAATCTTTCTCTAACTTCGGATAATGAACCATTACTATTTATAATGTCAATAAGCTCACCTCTTATTTTACCTTCATCTAATTCAGGATAATCACTTGCTAAATCTTCAGCTAATTTTTCAATAGAATCTGCTTTTTTATCAGTAACCCAACCTGCTCTATCACCAGACTCTCCTTTAGGGTTATTTACTTTAATACCTTTAGCGATAGCCTCTAAAGCCACTTCATATTCGGTAGTAGGAGTGTATTTGTCTAAGGCTTTTCTAAAAGCTTTTTCTTGTTCTACCTTATATTTATTGTTAGTAATGACACCTAATGCTTCAGCCTCTATTTGAGTATATCCAGGATTTCTTTTTAGCTTTATTTCTCCTTTATTATTTTTATATTCAATAAACCGCTTAACTTCAACACCTTTCTTGGTAGTTATCTTAGTAACATTGCCATTATCATCGTAGGTTATATCATATTTAGATTTAACTTCTTTTGGTGTAGTTGGTTTAGGTTCTTTCACACTCACTACTTCCTCTAATGGAGTTACTTCTTTTGCTAGTAACTCTTCTTTTTTATAATTTTCTATAACCTTATCTAATAAAATAGCGTCTGGAACTCCGTTTGGAAAATCAGTTTCTATTTTTTTAGCTATACTTAACGCCTCATTTAAATCGTCAAAATATAAATTATCTTTAGGAAATTCACTTCCCTTTTCACCTACATTTAAAACATATTTACCATTATCGTTATAATTGCTATCGTTTAATCTATGTTTTCCAGTTTCAAAATATACATTAGACCCATTTCCTAATTGCCCTATTGGCTTAATTTCTTCAGCAATTTCAGCAACCATCTCTTCAGTAGGTTTGACTTCTTCAGTAACTACTTCAGGTTCATACTTAGTGTCTATTAGAGAATTTCTCTCTGTTTGAGCATCTCTATAATCTGATTCTAACGACTTGATTAACTCTGCTTTGTTTGGTAAGTTACCTTCATTTATAGCAACTGCCTCTGTTTTAATATCAGCAACTTTATTGTTTAAATCAATAATTTTTCTATATACCTCGTCAGGCATATTGTTTACATTTTCAATTGTATTGGCTATTATTTTAGAGTTCTGAGCAGTAGCTTTATCTATTTGCTTAGTAATTACAGATTTTTCTGTATCGTTTAAAGATTCATTCTCTAATTGTTTAGAAAAATCAATAATCTTTCTTGAGTTCTCATCTAAAACATTTAAATCACTATTATTTTGATGTGACTTAAGTATTGCTCCTGCAACGTGTGGAGCAGCTTTTAACACGTTTGTAAGTGTAAATGTATCCTTAAGAACTGTACCAGCATTATCTAATAACCCTACATCTTTTTTACCTAAAACGTATTTATTTGTAAAGTTTTGTGTGAAGTTAGTAAACTCTTCTCCAGTTATTTCCTTACCCATATCTACAGACCAATCTTTAGCCCATTCCTTAGCCTGTTCTTTTACCGTTTTTTTTATTAAATCACCTTCATTTTTTACAATAGCGTCAAAGACCCTTCCTCCCTTTGTAAGTATAGATAGCGTAGGAATCTCAGATATTACCTCAGCAGAACCCCAAAGAGCTGGAGCTACTGCCATTTGTAGTGGAGAATAAGTAGCCTTACCTTCAAGAACTTCTTTATTCATTTCAGTATATTTCTCACCAGTAGACGAAATACCAACGACTCCTAACCCACCTATACCAGTAGATGTAGCTACAAGATTAGGTATCTGTTTAGACATAATATCAGATGCGTAGTTAATAAATCCTTCAGGACTTTCAATACTTTCAACTGACTTTCTTAATTGACTCTCTTCGTCAGATATATAGTCGTTTATTTTATTTGTAACCTGTTGTCCAGCTAATGAATATAGTTCTCCCTGAGCCCCCATTCCAAATTTAGCAGTGTAGTTAGTAAAACCTAATATACCATTTAATATCTTAGTACCTCCTAAGCCAATATTTGTAACTGCATTATCTATATCACCATACCTTCTTTTAAGTAAATCAAATTCTTGTTTTACAGTACCTAAATCTTCCTTGTTCTTGTTTATTACGGATTGTCTCTTCTGTATACTATTTCCAATACCAATTATCTCATTACCTAAAGAAACATACGAGTCATATAAGTCTTTAGGAAGTGCTTGATTATTATTCTTATACTTAAGAAGTTCTTGCTCTATAACCTTATATTCATTTATTTTTTTATTTCCTATAACCTCATAAGCATTTATAGCTTTTTCTTCCTTTAGATTATTTTCTTGTAAGTGCTCACCTAAATTTTTTCTACTTTGCTTTAATAGATTCTTATCGTTTTCATTAAGATTATCTAAAAATGAATTTAAGTTATCAGTTTCAATATAATCTTTTTGTTTGTTTTTATATAATTGCTTTGCACGTTCTTCTACTTCAACATCACTTAGCTCTATTTTATTTTTAGCAGCATCCTTTAAAACCTCTTTCTTTTCATCTGATAATACATCAGTATCTGCCTTTAGTTTATCAACTCCAATAGCTCTTAGTGCGGGCTGATCTAAAACAGCGTTGTACATGTCTATTGAAGTGGACTTTACATTGTTCCAAATACCAGTATTAGTAAGTGCGTCATTTAGTCTTTTATCAGCCTCGACCTCAGCAGCCTCATCATCCTTAGCAGTCTTAAATTGCTGCTCTATTTCAGATAATCTATTATTGCTAATCGCATCTTGTTCTTTAATTACAGATGAAAGCTCATCAGTCTTTCTTAATATCTCCTCTTGGTTTTGAGGAGTTACTTTAGTAGTAGATAATTCTTTCTGAAGTGTAAGTTTTTTACCTATTAAAGCAGCTGATTTAGATATTTTAGGAACAGGTTTAGCCTGAAGAGTCTGTTGTTCTTCAGGTGTAAATCCAGTAAATGTTTTCATTTTAGGCGATCCACCTAAACCATCCAATTCCACAGGAGGTTGAGTTTCTTCTGTATCCGAGGAAATAGGAGTAGGTTGAGTTTGTGTAGGAGAAGCCAATTGCTTTTTTGGAGCAGTAGGCTGAGTAGCTACTTTTTTTTTTACTCCAGCAAAATATTCATCTATTGCTATACCTATCTGCTCATTAGTTACATCATCTTCAAATGTAAATGTTTTCCCGTTTGCTTTTACTTTTTTTGGCATAATTAGTCTTCTACTGTATATTTAATTCCACTTGCTGTTGTTTGTGATCCTCCGCCCTTCTGTATTTGTTTCCAATTAGCCAACGCTTGAGGTTTAAGATAATCGTAAAGTTCTTGGTATCCGCTTAGATACCTTCTTCTTGATGGGTCGTATATCTGAGTAGCTATATTTGATATTTTTGAAATATCTGGAGCTACATCACCCTTTTTCTTGCTAGAATAAGTTATATCTGCTACAGTTGTATTACCATTAACTACACTCTTCTCTTCTATCTTCATCTGCAACTCATTAGTCACAGGGTCAATATATATAGCCTTAAGATTCTGAGCAGCACCAGTAGATTTATCTATTACTGGTACATCCATTGTAAATCCAGACCTAGATGTTCTTTTCTTAGTTTTAGGGTCTATAGTAGATGTGGTATATCTTATATCCTGAGTAGTAGGTACTACTGGAGCAGGTTTATCTGGAGTTCTATCTGGAGCAAATACTGGAGGTCTATAAGTGTTTTCAACTTGTTTTTGTTCGTATTTCAACCTCTCTCTTAAGTACCTCTTAGCAGTCTCCTTTGCGGCAGTATCTTGCTCCTTAGTAAGAACAGGCTCTGGGTTTCCAGACGCATTTAACTTAATATATATTTTAGAAGGATCTTTCTTAGCCTCTTCTGCATTTATTGTTGGGATATATCTTTGTCCTTTTATATCTCCGTAATCAACAAGTACTGATAATGCTCTTAATGGATCACTTGTAAGTCCATTAGCTACATTATTCTCAAATAAATCAAACTCTTTTCCACGACCAGTAGCATCACTTATTGTCCATATTCCACCAGCTCCAACTTTTCCATACTTTGTAAATTCAGCTATTTTATCTGCCTGAGCATCAAGCTCTTTATCCAACTGGACTTTTGGTATAAGTAAGTTTTTTTCGTTATTAAGCCAGTTTACCTCAATTAAATCATTTGGGTCTTTTCCAGCAATAAAACCTCTACCAGTTTTAGGGTCAGCTATAATGTTCTTGCCAGTTAATGACGCAGCCAAACCCAATGTTTGAGCCATATAATCAGAAGCAGCAGATAAATTACCAGCTTTATTTTCTACAACATAAGTATCGTATGCGATTTTAGCATTTTTACCTACAGCGTCAATTGTATTAAAAGTATCGCTTATGTTTTGATTAAACATATTAAAATCTTTTTGAGACATCTTTCCTTCACGAACTAATTGAGCATTCTTTCCAACTACTCCTTTAAAATTATAAGCAGCATCAGTAAGTTTAGTATTGAGAGCTTCGTCCTTACCAAGAGTAATTTTACTCATTGCAGTAAGCGTATCGTTAGTATCTTTCTCTAACTTGTCTCTACTGGCTTGACGAGCATTCGCGCTATCAGTTAATGATTTTTGAACGTCCTGCACAACTACATTCCAGTCAAATACTGGGGTTGCTTTTACATCGGCTGGGTTAACTATTCCTCTATATTCTGGCATAATTTATTATTTATATTTATTTTGGAGCCCAAGCATATTTACTAGTATCTGGAATGCTAAATGCAGCTTGCCAACTAGCCCCAGGATTTCCTTCAAATCTCTCACCTGTTTTAGATTGAAAATTAGGATTAGGTCCAGTAGGCTGTGCATTCATTCCAAAAGGAGATATTGTACTAAGACCAGCATTTAACGCTCCAATACCTGCTTCAGCAGCACTTGTATACGCTGCTAATTCAGCAGCTCTTGCTTCAGCAGCTGTTTTTTGTGCTCCAGCCAGTCTTTGACCTTCTAATTCAGCTAAAACTTGATTTACATTTGTAGCAGATTGCGCTTGAGCAGCTCCTAATCTATATAAATCTTGCGCAGCAGCATCTCTTGTCTCTGCTTCTCCTGCAATTCCAGCAGCAGCAACTTTTCCAAGACCACCTGCTAATTGACGAGAGTCACCCTCTTGAAGAGCTTGAGTCATCTGACCTACCTGAGACGTAGTTTCTCTTGAAGAGCTATCATATACCACCATAGGAACTTGTAATCCACTAAAAAAGTCTTGACTTAATAATTGTTCTTGCTTTCTAGCTGCGGTCTCAGCTGATCGTTGAGCCTCTTTAGCTGCCGCTGCTTGTTTTCCAGCCTGAGCTAAACTTAATGCACCTCCAGCTACAGCTCCAATAGCCATTCCCCAAGGTCCTGCTACAGCTCCTGCCGAAGCTCCTGCTGCTGCTCCACTAGCTACTCCTCCTGCTCCTTGTCCCATATCATATCTTTTTTATATATTCAATAATGTTTTTAGAAGATGATGTATAATTACTATCTTCAAATAATTTCTTTAAAATTGGATTGCTACTTACAGTCATAATAAGGCTATATCCTATGCTTTTCATATATTGCTCTACGTTATAAAGCAAAAAATTAAGGGCATTTTTTCTATATTTCTTCTCTGAGTCTTTATTACCAGTTATAAATCCAATCCAGCATAATGCGGAATCACTAACATAAACTGGAATAGCATATAAATCAATTCCTTCGGCACTTACTACAAATATTCTTTGTGGAAGTGATGACTTTTCTAATATTGGAAAATTCCATTTAATCCACCATTCTACTAACGTTTCGTAATATGTTTCCTTATTTTCTAATCTACATTCATGCATACTGCAAAGATACTAAATTTAAGGATAGCTTTTGAATATGCTACTTGATATAGAAAACATCTCCACTCTTGACTTCTTCTCATTCTCTAATTCAATCTGCATATAGTATCCACGAACCCCATAAGATTCAGCAACTGAATTTTGGAAATAAAATATAAAATCAGAGACCAACGGTATAGTACCTCCGCCAGTAGTATTTATAGTTATTGTTGTATTTGTTTTACCAATTATTTTACCTAGTTTTAAAGGAACGCCTAAATTATTTTTGTAAGCATTAGCTCCAATAGTTATAATGCTTCCTAAATTATACCCAAACGTAATTACAACCGCTGACGGAACTGTAGAATCTAACTCTATAGGCACGCCTATTCCTTGAGTAGACCTTAAGTTTAAATCTTGAGTATCTGAATTACTTCTTATATATGCAAAATAATCTCCTTCTTTTAATTCAAAGTATGAAGAGTCTATAAATCCAGTTGATAAGTCAGTAAGAATATTGCAAGTCCATTTATCATCACTATTTAATGACAGAGCGTTAAAGTTCTTAACAGTTCCTTGATCAACGTTAAATATTGTTGTTATTTTTGAATTATTAGGCTCATTATAGAAATTATTCCTATCAACATCATCTGAATTATGACGATATAAGTTACCGCCCTTAAACGAATAAAAGTAAGAGTTCATACCAATCATATTCTCAGGTATGTACGAGAAAAATGAGGTCCAGCCTTTAGTATCGTTACTATATGATAATGTATTTTCCATTTAGTCTAATGAAATTACTTCAAAATGAATTTTTAAATTTTGAGCTTGAGCATTTGTTTCTGACTGAATATAATAGAACTGAGTAGTAGATATTTTTTTAAATGATTCTCTTCTTATCTCTGTATCAGCAGTATATGTTCCTAAACTTTCTACAAATGACCTTACATAGTAATTCATAGACGGCATAGATGTAGTTAATGTTATTAAAACGCCATTGCTTGCGGTTCCTACCGCACTAGTAATACCTCCATTTACAGTTAATGAAGATCCGTTTGCAACTGGTAAATCAACGCCAGTAATATACCCAACATAGTTGTTTTGAGCCTTACCATAATTAAGTAGTGCTATTTCTACCTCACGATGTTCAGCAGCAGTGATATTTGATGCGCTAGCTAAATTTGTATTTATTAAATCTAATACTTCTGTGTAGTTCATTTTTATTTATTTTTAAAAAGTTGTTGCGTAATCAAGTGGTGAATAATCTAATTCTGAATAATCAGGTTCTCTATAATCCCATACTAAATATAGGTAATATCCTAAAGTATCATTATACACAAAAGAAGATTCATATAGTCCAGTAGAAGGATTTAACGTAGGAGAACAAGTAGTTAATAAAGGAGTTATAATATCGGCATCTAACTCAGAATAAAGAGTATCGGATATTAAATATTTAAACCTGTAACTATATTCATTAAATACAAAATCATCGCCAAAAACCTTATCTGATTGCATTTTAACCGTACTTCCATTAGCTGGAATAATTCCAACAGATGGCATGCCTGATATTTCATGATATAACGATACTCCATCGGATTCAATAAGGACAAAATCTACATTATATACACTATTAAATCCATTTAACGACCAGTTATAATTATTATGGATAGTCTGTCCCTCAAATACTGGAGAGTTATATACTATCCTAATTACCGAAATATCTTTTGCATAAGGACATTTAGTTGTTATCACATAAGATGACTCTTCAAGACATTCTATAGTAATAGTTATTTTGGTTTTAGTTGTTAAATCTTTATAGAAAAAAATAGATCCAGTACCTGTAACTGTTTGATTTATAACCTCTACTGAATTATAATTTATAAATATATTTGCAGATCCTATTATAAAGTCATAATTAATATATATATGCCCTAAAGATGTCCCAACCTCTACGTCATATGTGTATGTATCAAATTTTAGCTGTCTAGATATGGCACTATTACATTTATAAGCATCTGTAATAATTGGTTTTAATTGACTATTAGTAGATAATACATATTCATTCATATATGGATCATATCCGCCAATTTTTTGATTATTGAATGTAGACTTAAACTCATCTCTAAACCAGTTCTTTAATCCAAAGTTAGATATAATATCTAAATCCTCTGCCTGAGCAGAACCTCCTTTTAAATTCAATACCGAATTACGTTTAGCATCAGTAAAATATATATCAGAGCCACGAACCGCAAAACTCTCAGGGTTATTACTTATTCCATAATCTTCAATTCTAGCTATTTGAGTACCTAAAACTTCTGGAATAGAGGTAATAGCACCACCAGCAGCAGCGTCTGAAAGTAAGTTCTTACCAGCTAATACATAAGATATTTTATCTTCCTGTAGTACAAGTATATCAGTTTTACGAGCAAATAGTTTATTTATTGGTCCAAATGACTTCTCGCAGTCTTTCCAATTAGAAAGAGCAAGATTAAACTCATTTAACTTATTTATATTTGTTTCAGCATTATATACTCCGCTATATGTTAGCCCAGCATATCTATTAGCTTCTTTAAATTCTTCTTGAGATACAGAAGTAACCCTACTTCCTAAATAAAAAGGAGTTCCAATAATTGAATCGTTTATCTTATAGCTTTCAACACCATTTCCAAATGTAAAACAATTAAAAAAATTCAAATCAATTACAGCTGGAGCTATAGACGTTTGATTAGAAATATTACCAGTATGTAATCCATTAATAATAGAAAAACTATCGCTTCCCTCGTAGTATATCTCTCCGTCAGAATCTTCAGCCTCTGTTTCAAACACCATCAATGAAGTGGCTCTTTGAACTGTTATATGTATAGAAGCTCTTGATACGCGTTCGTTACACCAAGGGGTTCCGCTTGAGACTACAAACCACAATTCACCAGTAGTATCATCAAATTGAAATTGATATTGATTTACATTTTGAATAGGTGGTAAATGGCAAGAAGTACCCAGAATAGTGTATGGAGAGCAATTAATCCACTGCTCTAGGCTATGCGTTTGTTCATTATCATTCGGTTCTTCACTACCGCTATATTCACCTGATGAAAAATTAACATTGTCTCCTTCAACAAAATCATATAAATTATCATAATCTTGAGACGACGTAAATGTTTTGTCAAATACATAGTGAGATGATCCGCATTTACTGCCAGTTCCCTTTCTGTTTAGGTCGATAACGATTTTAATCCTACTTCCAGCAGGTATAGTATATGGTCTATATGGAGGTATTGTAGGAGTTAATGTATCTGAAATATAATCTGGATTGTCTTCATAGCAAGGATATATAGAAGTTGAAGGATATTTTTTTTCTCCGAAATCTATATAACTATTAGGTTGATATTCGGCATTAAAATTAGAGCATTTTAAAGCCATGTATAATCCAGCAGGCTCTTCTATTAGTTCGTCATTTTGATTTTTATTCCCAGTTATAAAATCTATTGGTTGAGATTTTAATTCTAGTACTTTTGTTTTTACTAATGAATCTAAAGGTCCGTCAGTATCTAATTTTACAATCAATACAGAATCTTCTTGCACCTTACTTCTATTATCTCCTTCTAATTTAAACCAAGTTATGCCAGAATCTTCTTTATAAAATTGATTTGAATACACTATTTGATAAGTAGATTTAGATGGCTTTACTACAAATTTATATCTTGTAGCCCATTCAGGAGCTACATTATAAATGCTAGCTCTAATATTATTTTTAGTTTCTGACGCAAATGATGGGATAAATACAGTATTAAACGTATCTACTAATGCTGTAGAACTTCTATTATACTGATCCATATAAACTATAGCAACTTCGTAATCTCTATTACTATGAAGACTTTGTCTAGCTCCTATTTTAGAAAATATAGTTGAAAACGCAGAATTATTAAAATATTCATAGGCATAAAGATAGGTTCCTAAGTTATCAGGATCTTCTATTTTAAATTTAATAGCTGGAACTTGAATTGTTATTGTAGTTCCAGAAGGAGTTGCTGTAATTGTAAATCCACCATCAACACCAGCTATACCAGAACCCACCTTATCCCATGACTCTGTAAACGGAGGGAATATGCCTTTAGAAACGACAGAGTTATTAAATATATCTGTAAGAGATGTCCCAGGTTCTCCAAATGGTTGATGTGTGTATATGGCGTTTACAAACTCTGTACTTGTAGCTAAATCATATACGCTGCTGTAATTTCTTCTTAATGTAAATATAAATGAATTTTGAAATTCATTATATGGAGCAGGTGATTCTGGTGGATTATCATAATCTACATATCCAGAAAATTTCTCATGCTGCAATGAAAAGAACATAGAAAATAAAGATCCTTCAACAAGTTCTACTCCATCTAAATCAATAGTTACGGTAGAATTATTTGAAGATATGTTTTGAGTACTATCTATAGAATATATTGATCCATCACTTAAGTCATAAGGAACTTCAATAGAACTTATATTTTCACTTATAACGTCTAACGAATAGCTTAATTGCGAGTCAATATTATATCCGTCAATATAATTTCCATAAATTAATCTATTACCCATTGTAGTTTGAGACTTTGCTGTTCTAGGAACATTATCATATAGTCTAAGTAATTCGCTTTCGGGTAGAGTTGTATATATCTTCCTATTGTTAAAAGATATTGTTTGAATATCATTATCAAACCATCCTTGCTCGGTTTTTTTGTACCTTTCAATTACATTTATTATATTTGAATCAGATAGTTTAAAACATAAATCAATACCGATTACGTGTTTACTACCAGTATTAAATGAAACATTCACAGAATTAAATATATTCTGCATTGATTTATTTGTATATGTAGAATAATCTAATTCAAAATTACCTGGTTCAAACGCTATCTCGCTAAATTGAGATAAAGCACTATATTCATTATCTACATACTTGTATCTATAGCTAAACGATATAAATCTTTCGACAATATAGTTTTCTTCTCCAGCTTGATTATAAAGTTGTAATGATGGAGCTTCTAATGGAGGAGCTACAATAACAGAAATATCGTCTTCAGTTATTTGGTCAATATTATATATTGGCTGAGAATAACTTCTTGTTACATTTATCTTTCTTGGGGGGTTTAAATTATCAGTCCAAAATAATAAGTCATCAACCTTATTTATGCCATTTATAAGGTAATCAACACTAAAATTAAGTACAGATGTAGATGTTATATGGTATATGATTACGTCATTATTAGTATTATAAGATAAAATCATATCTACATTATCTGGATCGCATATAAACCAGTATAACGTTTCGTTTGAGCCGTCTTCATAAGATCCAATACATCTGGCATTTACTCCAAGAACATTTCCTTGATGTCTAATATCTGTAAGTCGAATGTTTCCCTTTGAATTTTCCAAAGCACCAATACTATTATCTTCACTTGACCCTATCCTTACGTTTAAAGCATCTATATATTGACCAGGGGGAATTAACCTCTCGTCAAAATCCTTATTCATTTTTCCAGCCAAGAAGTTTACCTCAACGTTTGCCATATTATTTTATCCATTTGTCTTTGCCTCTCAGATTCATCAATAATCTTCCTGGATGCATATTACTCAATCTTATTTTTGCGTTTCTTAAAAGGGCTGTTTTGTCCTTTTTAGCACGTTGTACGACATATTCTTGCACTCCTTGTTTGTTATTTAATATAGCATACTTCATATATGCATACATAAACTCCTCAGCAAGTTTATTTACCTGAACCTCAGCATCATCCCCACCTTCCATACCATCAGATATATACTCTAAGATACATAACTCTCCAGCCATTCCAGAACTAAAATTAATTACTCCCGATTGCTTGTCGATTCTATATGTAGGATTTGAGTTAGCCGTTTCTGTATTTAAACCAAAACGAGAACCTACATTATAGTCAAAGTACCATCTTCCATCAATATTATACCCCTCCCTACCAGAGAATTTTCCCTCTCCTAAATAAATAGTCCTTAGTGTATCATTAATTCTATCGTGGTCCAATATAGACGTTCCTTCTAATACATCTCCGTTTTGGTCAAATAATACACGACAGTTATTATCCTGTAAGTAACTATTACTATGATTGACTTGTATATTTTCAGAAAGAGGTCTAAGTATTCCGTTTTTGAACAGTGACATTCTAACATAATTAACGTAGTTGTTTGGCAGAATGAATTTTAAATTGTCACATATACTTATCTCTAATACTTTAATCTCCTTTAAAGCATCGTAATTTATTTCTTGAATCCCACGTTTTGCGTGAAATAGGATATTGTATTTACTAATATTATTTATTAGTTTGTCATTACCAACATACATTAACATAAAGTTATTTACTAGGTCAGACAATGATATATATTGGTAAGATCCCCAGTTTTCATTTTCAGGATTATTCCCTGAGTTCTCGTAGTATTGGTAACCGTTTAAGTACGCCATATTATCCTTCTATTTGTTTATTAGCGGTTTCTTGAGATGTTCCAAATGCATACACATCAGCCTCTCTAATAGATATTCCTGCGTACTGTAATATTTTAGAAACTAAAGACACCTCATCAAATGCTGGTATCTCAAAGTCTTGGTAAAGTAAGTTTGTTTGGTCAAATAATGGAGAGCCTTGTCCTGGAACTAGCTCATAATAAGTCCATTTCGGGTCCTTAGGCATACGAATGTACTGAGCCTTAACCAATGAGTCAATAGTGTCAGGATATACCGTCAAAGACGTTGATTCCATTGAATAAACAGGAAACATAGTCGATGGACTTGTAAGGTTAGATGTTAACAAATAAAGTAACTTATCTTGAGTAACTCTATCAATCTCTTTAGAGTTATTGTATCTAATTGAGTTTAGGTAGTAGTAGTCTGATGGTAACTCAAATGTTCCAGATGGAATGTCGTAAGCCAATGTAGCAGTAGTTGAAAAACTATCAATAGTTTCTTCTAAGTGTTTTACAATATCTGAGTATCCAGTACCAGACATTCTTGCATTTTGTTTAACTATCCAATTATTATATTGGTAGAAATAATTCTCAAATATATCTAACTGTGCTTGTTTGGCGTATAAGTTAAAATCTTCAGGTGTAATATACCCAAAGTTATTCTTATTAGCTACCGACAATACAGTGTTCCTAACCGAATTTATCATTTATAAAACTTTTTACAAAGATACTAAAAAAAAACACCCTATTTTTTAGGGTGCTTTATTAATTTACTTAACGTGATTCTCTAATAGTCGTAAGACCTCGATACCTTCATCGGTCTGAAGAAATGACGCTAAGATATATACTGATTCCTCTCCAAATGGAACGGTAAGTAATTTCTTT
>Ga0105097_10000915_pt1 | contig 13833 bp, 12 predicted proteins | sample PPLLak12cMay2015_FD_87035 | JGI IMG/M metagenome (GOLD analysis project Ga0105097, IMG submission 87035) | Freshwater sediment microbial communities from Prairie Pothole Lake near Jamestown, North Dakota, USA - PPLs Lake P7 Core (1) Depth... | ecosystem: Environmental > Aquatic > Freshwater >... | reverse complement strand
GTCTGGCGCACCGATTTCAGCAAAATCAAGGCCGGCTCGCTGCTCAAGGCCAACGGCGGCGCCCTGGTCTTCAACCTGCTGGACGCCATCGTGGAGCCCGGGGTTTGGCAGTCCCTCAAACGGGCCCTCAAGAGCGAAAAACTCGAAATCCAGACCTACGACCCCTTTTACCTGTTCACCACCACCAGCCTGAAACCCGAAGCCATCGCACTGGATGTCAAGGTCGTTCTGATCTCCGACAATTACCTCTACCAGCTGCTGCTGACCTACGACGAAGACCTGCCGAAAATCTTCAAGGTACGTGCTGATTTCGACACGGCGATGCCCAAGACCGACGACAGCATTCGCCAGTTTGCGGAGTTCGTCCGGATGGTCAGCGACGAGGAAAAGCTCAAGCCTTTCGACCGCAGCGCGGTAGCGGCGCTGGTGGAGCAGGCCGTCCGGATGACGGGCCGTCAGGAGAAAATTTCCACCAGCTTCCCGGCCATCCGCGACCTGATCCTCGAAGCCGATTTCTGGGCCACCCAGGACACAGACCAGATTACCCGGGACCGGCACGTGGACCGGGCCATCGAGGCCCGCATCTACCGCTCCAACCTGGTGGAGGAGCACATTCAGGAAATGATCGACCGCGGCACCCTGATGATCGACGTCAGCGGCGAAATCGTCGGCCAGGTCAACGGCCTGGCCGTTTATGCGCTGGGCGACTACATGTTCGGCAAGCCTTCGCGCATCACCGCGACCACCGCCATGGGCCGCGCCGGGATCATCAACATCGAACGCGAGGCCGACATGTCCGGCAGCACCCACAACAAGGGGGTGCTGATCCTGAGCGGCTACCTGCGCAAGAAATTCGCCCAGGACAAGCCCCTTTCGGTCAGCGCCAGCATCGCCTTCGAACAGTCCTACAGCGGGGTGGACGGCGACAGCGCCTCGTCCACCGAAATTTATGCCCTGCTCTCCAGCCTTGCCGAGGCCCCCATCCGGCAGGACATCGCCGTTACCGGTTCGGTCAACCAGAAAGGTGAAATCCAGCCCATCGGCGGGGTCAACCAGAAGATCGAAGGGTTTTTCGACTGCTGCCGCAGCCGGGGGCTGACCGGCGCCCAGGGTGTGATGATCCCCGAGAGCAACGTCAAGGACCTGATGCTGCGCAAGGACGTGCTGGCGGCCGTGCAAGCGGGCCGCTTCCACGTCTATGCCGTCAGCACCATCGACCAGGGGATCGAGATTCTGACCGGTCGGCCCGCAGGCGCCAAACAGGCCGACGGCACCTACCCCGAGGAAAGCATCAACGGCCGGGTGGACCGCAAACTGGCGCAACTGGCCGAAGGGTTGAAGGGCTTCGCAGACGGCGGCGACAAAGGCGAGCGGGGCAAAACCGGGAAGTCAACTGCCTTTCCACCCCGGCCGAGCGGCCGCACGGCCTGCAGGCCGGCAGGGCGCGGCAGGGGAAAGGCACCGGGTTTTTTCACGCGCTGATTTTTTTCAGCAGCCAAGCCATATTGCACCCCAGGGTGGCCATGGTCGCCAGCCCTTCGGCATCTGCGGCCACATCCCCCCTGTCGAGGCCGATCCCCATGTTCCAGTAGCTCGACCCGGGGATGATCATCTGGCTGATGGTGAAAAAGTGGTTCATGGTGTCAAAGGCATGAATCGACCCCGCGCGCCGGACCGCCACCACGGCGGCCCCCACCTTGCGGCGCAAAAACGAATCGTTGGCCATGGCGACCATCCCGGCGCGGTCGATCAGGGCCTTCATCTCGGTGCTCACGTCGGCGAAATAGGTCGGCGAGCCCAGCAGGATGCCATCGGCCGCCGCCATTTTGGCGATCAAGCCGTTCATGTCGTCTTTATCCACGGCGCAGCGGCCGTCCTTTTTTTCAAAACACTGCATGCAGGCGGTGCAGCCCCGGATTTTTTTTCCCGCCAGTTCGAGGGTTTCGGTCTCGATTCCTTCCTTTTCAAGCTCCGCCACCACATGGCTGAGCAGCAGGGCGGTGTTGCCCTTTTTGCGGGCACTGCCGTTGAAGGCGACGACTTTCATGGCAAGCATTCCTTTCATGAGATCGAATTGAATCCAAATCCTTCGGGTGGCCCGATCAAGGTGACCTTCTTAGCCTGCGGCGACGCAAAGTTCAAGAGGCCCGACGGTTTTCGGACCACCTGTGGGACGCGGTTTTAATGGTGATCACGCCACGGAAGAGCGCAGGGCGACGAGGCGGGGTGGGAAGGGGGCAACGGCTGCCGCACCGGCCGCCGGGGCCGCGAACCGCTGACGTTCGCGACCCGGGGCGGGGTTTTAGGCGGCCACGGGGGAAAGCGCGCGGACGTCGAGGCCCAGGGCTGCCAGACAAACCTCCGGCTTGACCTCGACCCCCGTCCAGAGGGCGAAGCTACGGCGCGCCTGATGCACCAGAACCGGCACCCCGTCCATGAAGGGCACACCGCCGCGCCGGGCCCAGTCGCGCCAGAAGTTTTGCTCGCGGCCGTAGTTCAGGTCCACCAGCAATTCACAGCCCACAACTTGCAGATTCCGAATCAGCCGGTCCATTTCGGGGGATTCGTCGGGGCTCGAGACGGCCGTGGCGTTGACCACGATGTTCGCCGCCAGCGGGGCCGCGGCAGCCACATCGGCCAGCGCCAGCGCTGTTCCGCCGATGGTCTGCACCAGGGCAGCCGTCTTGGCCGCATCGCGCCCGGCCACGTAGATCGGCCCGGCTTGCAGCCATTTGAGCATGAAGACCACGGCCCGGGCCGCCCCGCCGCTGCCGAAGACCAGCGCCGAGCGCCCCGCAGGTGCAAAACCCGCCGACTCCAGGGCGTTCATGAACCCCACCGCATTGGTGTTGAACCCCTTGAGCTTTCCGCCCTTGCAAACGATGGTGTTGATCGCGCCGATGATTTTGGCGCCCTCGGAGAGGATGTCGAGATGCGCGATCGCGGTTTCCTTGAAGGGCACGGTGACGTTCACCCCGGCAACGTTCAGGGCGCGCAGACCGCCGAGGGCCGCCGCGATCTGGTCGGCCTCGACCCGCAGGGGGACATAGGCGCCGTTGATCCCTGCATGCTGCAGGGCGGCGTTAAAAAGCGCGGGCGAATGCGAGGCGAACACCCGGGCATTGCCCAAAATGCCAAAAAGCTTGAAGATTCGACCAGGGCCGGGGGGCGGCCCGGCGGTCTTTTCGTGCATCCTGCACCTCCTTTCACCGGCCGAACGCCCCTGGACCCTGAAAAGATCCCCGGAAAACCGGCCCGGGTATTCGAGGCCTTGGAAAGGGCCAAGGGCCCCCTCCCAACGTCCCGCGTCCCCCCGGGCCGGTTCAACCTTCAGGCCGCGAAGTCCGGCAGCCCAGCGGCGCCGAACACCCCCCAGGCATCCCGAAGGCCATCACACGGCGGATTCCGGGTGAAAGACGTTCACCTCCTTGAGGTCCTCGCCAAGGTACTCGCGCTCGTTGGGACCCAGGATTCCCAGCGACAGGCAGATCAACGTCCACAGGTGCACCGTGTGATAGCCGGCCTCGAAGTGCTCGCTGAGATCATGGACCTGGGCGTGGCAGTTGTGGCACGGCGTGATGCAGTAGGCCGCACCGGTCGCCATGATCTGGTTGTACTTGAGCTTGCCGTATTCCCGGCGCGCCTCGGGCATCCCCGACTGCAGAAACCCGCCGCCGCCGCCGCAGCAAAAGTTGTTGGAGCGGTTGGGGGTCATGTCGACGAAGTTCTCCTCGCCGACCACCGCCTTGACCACGTAGCGCAGCTCTTCGGCCACCGGGTCGCCGAAGCTCTTGCGCACCAGCTGGCAGGGGTCCTGCACGGTGAATTTCACCTTGAGGTCCTTGTTCCACTCGGAGCTGACCTTCAGCTTGCCCTCCCGGATCCACTGGGCGTAATATTGGATGATGCTCTTGATCTCAAAGTTGTAGGGAAGGTTGAACTTTTTCAGTCCGGCCCGGACTGCAAAGAGTTCGTGCCCTCACTCGGTGTTGAGCCAGACTTTGCAGCCCAGGTCCTCCACCGCCTTGACCTTGACCTCGACAATGTGCTTCCAGCTTTCATTGTCGCCCAGGAACATGCAGTAGTTTTCCGCCGCCCAGCCCTTGGTGCCGTATGTCCAGTCGGCCCCGGCAAGGTGCAGGATCTTCCACAGGGGCACCATCTCGTCGGGCTCGGTGACCGGCTCGCGCGAGTTCTGGTTCAGGAAAAACTCGGCACCCTGCTTGTTGACCGGCGCCTGCATCTCCGCGAATTCCGGCTGGGATTCCTGGTATTCCCCCAGGACGTCTTCCACCACGAACTGGAAATCCTCCTCCGATGCCCCCATGGCGCTGCAGGTATCGCTGCGCAGGGCCATGTCGCAGGAGCCCAGAATCCCCTTGGGACGCTCCTCCCGCGGCCAGCTGGCGCGCGCGTTGAAGACCAGCTGCGGAATGTCGATTTTCATGGGGCAGACGTAGATGCACCGCTGGCACATGGTGCACATCCAGACCCACGGGTGTTTGGTGACTTCCTCGTCCAGCCCCAGCGCCGCCATGCGCAGGAACTTGCGCGGGTCCATGCTCTCCAGCCCCGTCGCCGGGCAGCCCGAGGAGCACGCCCCGCACGTCAGGCACAGGTTGAGGTTGCCGCCCTCGGGCAGCAGTCCCTTGACCTGATCCATGAACGACCCTTTATGGGGCTTGATTTCAATGACTTCAGGTAACATGCGATCCTCCTGTAACGGCTGCCCGCCACCCGGACTTCCGGCGCCGCGACCGGCCTGCCCGCAGCGCGCAGGCGACCGGCGGCGGCGCCGGATGATCCCCGACCGGCAACCTTATTGCTTAGAGATTCAGCAGGCTCTTGATGCTTTCGGTGATCTCCTCGGCCGATGCCGGTTTGGGAATGTAGTCGTCCGCTTCGGTGCTCATGCCGTCGGCATGCGAATAGCGGGTCGAGGAGACGTGGGAGGCCACCGCGGTCAGCAAAATCACCGGGATGTCGCATAATTTCTTGTCCCTCTTGAGCTCACGGCACACCTGGTAGCCGTCCTTTTCCGGCATCATGACGTCCAGCACCACGGCATCCGGCGGGTTGGCCTTGATTTTGGCAAGGCCCTGGACCCCGTCATAGGCCACGTCCACCTCAAACCCCTCCTTTTCCAGATTTCCCTGGACAATCGCGGCGAAATCGGGCTCATCATCCACAACCAGGATTCTTTTTTTGGCGTTCATAGATCCCTCCTTTGAAAAGTGTAGCGCAGTCCACTGTAAGCTGTGACAGGGGGACGGGTGAGCGCCGCAACCGGCGCGGATGACCGTTCCCGGCTGATACGCCGTTTTTCACACCACTTTGGGGCGGGGGTAAAGGCCGGCGCGCTCGATGATCTCCGGCACCTTTTCCTCCCACTCGATGGCCATGACGTGGAAGCCCGCGACCCCTTTCACTTCCTTCAGCCGCTGGATAGCCTCCACGCAGATCGTGATGCCCTCCTCGGCCTGTTTCTCCTTGGGGGTGTCGGCCAGCCGTTTGACAAGCTCATCCGGCACGTCCATCCCCGGCACGCGGTTTTTCATGTAGCGCGCCATGCCGGCGGATTTCATCGGGGTCATGCCGGCGAGGATGTATACCTTCTCGGTCAGCCCCCGGTCGCAGGCGAGCTTCATCCACTCCTCGAACTTGTCGAGGTTGTAGATGCACTGGGTCTGGATGAACTCCGCCCCGGCGGCGATCTTCTTGGCCAGACGCGGCACCCGGATCTCGAATGGGTCGGCAAACGGGTTGGCGGCCGCCCCCACGAACATCTCCGGCGGCCGTTTGATCTCGTCGCCGCCCAGGAATTTGCCCTCGTCGCGCATGTAACGAACCGTCTGGACCAGTTGCAGCGAGTCCAGATCGTGGACGTTCTGCCCCTTTGCGCAGTCCCCAAAGCTGTTGTGGTCGCCGGAGAGGCAGATGATATTGTGAATGTCGAAGGACGCCGCCCCCAGGATGTCGCTTTGCAGCGCCAACCGGTTGCGGTCGCGGGTCACCATCTGCAGCACCGGCTCCAGACCCATGAGCTTGAGGCGGATGCAGGCGGCCAGGCTGCACATCCGGGTCATGGAGGTCTGGTTGTCGGTGATGTTGATGGCGTCCACGTGATCCTTGATCATTTCGGCCTTGCGGGTGATGCCCTCCGGGTCGCTGCCGCGCGGCGGCCCGCACTCGGAGGTAACGGCCAGATGCCCGGCGGCCAGAATCTTTTCCAGTTTGCTGGGTGTTTTAACGGTCATAGCTGCACATCCTCCCTGACAACTTTACGCGGTCCGCCCGCCCGATCGGTGGACCAGTCTTTGATCGGACTCAGTTTTTCGTAGTCCTCCAAGGTACCCAAGGCTTTCATGCGGTCGATGATCAACTGCCAGGCACAGTCGACCTCCTTGCTGATTTCGCACTTGCCGTTGCTCGACCCCCCACAGGGGCCGTTGAACAGCCGCTTGGCACAGCGCGAAACCGGGCAGATCCCGCCGGTCGTGGCCAGGATGCACTGCCCGCAGCCCTGGCAACGTTCGACCCAGAGCCCGCGTTTTTCGGTGGCGCCCATAAATTTGGTGTTGACTCCCGGCAAAACGGGCGTCGCCTGGTATTTTTCGGCGGTGAACTGGACGCCGACGCCACAGGCGATCGACAGAATGCCGTCATACTGGTCGACCACGTTCCGGATCTCCTCCAGGTACTCGTGGTCGCACTGCCGCTCCAGGGTGATCTCGTCGATTTTGACTTCGCGTCCCTGATTGAGGGCATTCATGCGCAGCGCCGAGGCCAGAATGCCGACCTCTTTTTTACCGCCTGCCTCGCAGACTGTCACGCACTCGTTGCAGCCCAGGATCAGGAGGCGTTTGAAGTTTCGGGTGGTTTCGATGATCTCTTCGATGGGTTTTTTGTCGGCGACAATCATTTCCGGACCTCTCTTTGTCGTTGATCTTTTTTATTGGGCGGTTTCACACCCGCACGCCTGCGTCCGCCGCCCCTTCAGGCGGCGGCGCGCTTGCGGGCCAGCTTGATGGGGTTAGGGCCCAGGGCGGTGACCCGCTCGGTCATTTCGACGGCATACTGTGCAAAGCGGGGGCCCTCGCCCGAAGACAGATTGAACATCTTCACCCGCTCTCCGCCGATCCCGATCTGCTCCAGGAGGTGGCTGACCTGCTCCACCCGCTTGCGGGCCCTGAAGTTGCCACTGTTGTAATGGCAGTCACCTTCCATGCAGCCGATCACGCAGACGCCGTCAGCCCCCTTTTCAAAGGCCCGCAGGATGTGGATCGTATCCACCTTGCCGGTGCAGGGCACCCGGATGATCTTCACGTTGGTCGGGTAATTCAGTCGCATCGAACCTGCCAGGTCCGCGGCGGTGTACCCTCAATAGTTGCAGCAGAAGGCCAGGATGATGGGTTCGAATTCGGCGCTCATAAGACTCCCTCCAGCAAGGCTTCCACCTTGCACAGCAATTGGTCGTCCTCGTACCAGTTGAGTTCAATGGCCTTGGCCGGGCACTCGCCAGCGCAGATGCCGCACCCGTGGCACAGGGCCGGGTCGATTTCAGATACGCCCTCGGCGTTGATGCGCGGCACCCCGTAGGGGCACGAGCGCACACAGACCAGACAGGAGGCGCATTTGTCGGCATCCACCTGGGCCACCACCGCCGAGAGCGTCATTTCCGACTGTGACAGGAAGGTGGTGGCCCGCGATGCGGCGGCATATGCCTGGGCAATGGTCTCCGAGAGCAGTTTGGGGCTGTGGGCCGTGCCGCAGACGAAAACCCCCTCGGTCGCCATTTCCACCGGCCGCAGCTTGACGTGGGCCTCCATGAAGTAGCCTTCCGCATTGCGGGCGAGCTTCATGATGGAGCCCAGTTCCTCGGTGTCTTCGGCCACCATGCCGGCGCTGAGGGCCAGCAGATCGGCGCTTACCTGGAGACGGCGCCCCAGGATGGGGTCCTCGAAGGTCACCGCCACACCGGCTTCGCCGGCCACCACCTCCGGCGGACGCTCGGGGGAGTATCGGAAAAAGAGCACGCCCTTGGCCCGCGCCTCGGTGTAGTAGTCCTCCAGCAACCCGTAGGTGCGGATATCACGGTAGAGGACATAGACGTTGGCGTCGGGGTTTTCGGCCTTGATGTGCAGCGCGTTTTTAATGGCGCTCTGGCAGCAGATCCGCGAACAGTTGGGATTCTCCTCGTTGCGCGAGCCCACGCACTGGATCATGACGACCTCGTTCAGATCGCCGGCCCCTTTTTCCGCCAGGCGCGCCCCCAGCTCCAGCTGGGTCACCACCCGGGGGTCCTCCCCGTAGCCGTATTCCTTGGGCTGATACTCCCGGGCGCCGGTGGCCAGCACCACGGCCCCGTGCGCGATCTTGCGCTCGTACATCCCGGGGCCCACGAGCACCTCGGTGCTGAAGTTGCCCTTAAAGCCCGTGAAGCCGACGATCAGGGACTGGGTCTGGACCTGAATCTTGGGGTGATCGTTGACCTTCCGGATCAGATCGTCGACATAGGCCCCCACATCGGCGCCCTCGATGGTGTGGGTCAGGCGGTTGGCAAGCCCGCCGAGTTTCTCCTCCTTTTCCACCAGAACCGCTTCGAACCCCTGGTTGGCCAACCCCAGCGCCGCGTTCATGCCGGCCACCCCGCCGCCGACCACCAGGGCCCTGGGGATGACGCTGATCTTTTTCTCCTCGAGGGGATGCAGGGTCCCGGCACGCGCCACCGCCGCGCGCACCAGGTCTTTGGCCTTGCGGGTGGCGCCGGCGGGGTCTTTGGAGTGAATCCAGGAATTCTGGTTGCGGATATTGGCCATCTCGAAGAGATACTTGTTGATGCCGCAGGCCTGAAGGGTTTCCTGGAACATGGGTTCGTGGGTCTTGGGGGTGCAGGCGGCCACGACCACGCGGTTGAGCCGGTGCGCCTTGATCTTGTCCTTGATCTTGTCCTGGGTGTCCTGGGAACAGGTGAAGAGATTCTGGTCGGTGTAGACCACATTCGGCAGCGTCGCGGCGTAGTCCTGGACTTCCTGGACCTTGACAATCCCGCCGATATTGATGCCGCAGTTGCAGACGAAGACCCCGATGCGCGGCGTCTCGCCGCTCACGTCGATTTCATCCGGAATTTCGATGCTGCGGGTTTCGGTCCCCCGGGCGGCCGCCAGGTCCCGGCCGGCGGCGCAGGCCGCGGCGCTGGCCTCGGTGATAGAGGAGGGGATGTCCTTGGGGCCTTGGAAGACCCCGCAGGTGTAGATCCCCGGCCGGGATGTGGTCACCGGTAGGAAGGGGTCGGTGGCGACGAAGTTGTACTTGTTGAGTTCGATGCCCAGCTGGCCGGCCAGCGCCACCGAAGCGCGCGGGATCTGCAGGCCGACGGAGAGCACCACCATGCTGAAGATCTCCTCCCGGATGGCGCCGCTCTCGTCTACGTAGCGCACCGCCAGGTCCCCGGTTTCGGCGATCGGGTCCACGGTGTGGATCCGGGCCTTGACGAATTGCACCCCCTCCTTGTCGCGCGCCCGCAGGTAATACTTCTCGTAGTCCTTGCCGAAGGTGCGGATGTCCATGTTGAAGATGGTACAGTCCAGATCCCCGTGGATGTGCTCCTTGGCGATCATCGCCTCCTTGATGGCGTACATGCAGCAGACCGACGAGCAGTAGCCGTTGCCGCAGCGGTTGGTGTCGCGCGAGCCCACGCACTGGATCCAGGCGATGCGCCTGGGTTCTTCACGGTCCAGGGGCCGCATCACGTGCCCGCGGTAGGGGCCCGAAGCGCTCAGGATGCGCTCGAACTCCTCGCTGGTGACCACGTTGGGGGAGCGGCCGTAGCCGAAATAATCCAGCCCGGAGGGATCGTAGCCCTCGCTGCCCGAGGAGAGAATCACGGCCCCGACCCTCAGGGCCGACTCCTTGATGCGGTCCGCGTAGCGCACCGCCTTGGCCAGGCAGATGTTTTCGCACAGCCCGCAGCCGATGCAGACCTTGGGATCGATGGCAAAGGCCAGCGGCACCGCCTGGGGGTACTCGATAAACGTCGCCCGCCGATCGTCCAGGTTTTTGTTGTAAGGGTTCACAGCGGTCACCGGACAGTGCCGGGCGCAGTCTCCGCAGCCGGTGCAGGCGGCAGAGTCGATGTAACGCGGGCGGCTGGTGATGGTGGCGGTAAAGTTGCCGGGCTCGCCCTCGATGCGCTGGACCTCACTGTTGGTGATGATATTGATGTTCAGATGCCGGCCGACCTCGACCAGTTTGGGTGAGATGACTCACATGGCGCAGTCGTTGGTCGGAAACGTCTTGTCCAGCCGCGACATCATGCCGCCGATGGTCGGCGATTTTTCCACCAGGTAGACGTTGTAGTCCGAATTGGCCAGGTCCAGAGCCGCCTGCATTCCGGCGATACCCGCCCCCACCACCATCACGGATCCGCTTGTGTTGACTTTTTCCGCTTGCATGTTGACTCCTTCGTGTTAAAGCACGCCGAATACGGGTTTGCGATCGTGCATGCCCTTGAATTCCACCCGGTTGGTCTTCTCCAGGTCCGTCAGCAGGTAGGAAACCCGCATCAGTGCCAGCCCAGTGGCGGCGCTGATTTCGCGGACCGAAACAGCCCCCTCGCCGATGGCCAGATAGATCAGATTTTTCTGGTATTCACGCGCCAGCACGTCGTCCATGATCTTCTCCAGGCGCTCGGTCTCCCAGCTGCGGCCGTAAACGTCGCCGCGCCGGGTGATCCGGACCTCCTTGCCCGCCAGCCAGCGAACCACCTCGCTGTTCAAGGTCATCTCGGCGGCCTTCAGCGCCAGGGGATAGGCCCCGGGGTCAAACGGCCCCTGCTGGACGATGGATTCGGTCACGGTTTTGACGATGTCGACGAAGCGCTGGGCCTCGGCCGACGACACCCATGCCAGGTGCAGGCGCCCCTCACCGATGCCGGAGAACTCCAGGAGCTTGCGGGCGAAGCGTATTTTTTTGTCGGCTTGAACATTACCTTCCAGGTAATGGCAGTCACCGAAATGTCACCCGGCCACCAATACCCCGTCCGCCCCGCGCTGCAGTGCTTGAACGACGAACAGCGGGTCCACCCGGCCGGAGCACATGACCCGCACGGTGCGGATCGAGGCGGGGTACTGGAAGCGCGACACCCCGGCCAGATCGGCGCCGGCATAGGCGCACCAGTTGCAAAGAAAAGCCACGATTTTCGGTTCGAAGGCTGTCATCGGTTTTCCCTTCCGTCTCTGGGGTTGGCCCCTGGCCAACCGGTTTCACGTCGCTGTCGCAAACCCTCAGCCCACCGCGGCAATCGCGGCGATGATCTGCTGGTCACGGAAATGCAGCATGTCGATGGCCCGCTGGGGACAGGAGGCCGCGCACAGACCGCAGCCCTTGCAAGAGGCCGGGATGTTGCGCGCCCGCAGGCCCTTGCCCTCCACCGGCATCATCTCGATTGCGCCGAAGGGGCAGATTTCGGCGCACAGCCCGCAGCCGATGCATTTCTCGGCATCCACCTGGGAAACCAGCGGCGAAACCTTGACGGCATCCCGCGCGAGAACCGTGGTGGCGCGGCCGGCGGCTGCCAGGGCCTGGGCGATGCTCTCCTCCAGGGGCTTGGGATAATGGGCCAGACCGCAGACAAAGATGCCGTCGGTGGCGAAGTCCACCGGCCGCAGCTTGGCGTGGGCCTCCATGAAGAAGCCCTCGGCGGTCAGGGGCAGTTTGTAGTGTTCCGCCAGGCGGGTCTGCCTGGGGGGTTCCACGGCGGTCATCAGGTTGAGATAGTCGGCGGGAATGGCGAGTGAGCGCTGCAGGACCGGATCGAAGACCTCCACCTTGAGCCGCTCGCCGTCCGCGCGCACCACCGGCTTGCGCTCCAGGCTGTAACGGATGAAGATCACCCCCATCTCGCGCGCCTGTTTGTAGAGCAGCTCGGCATCGCCGAATGTACGGATATCGCGGTAGAGGATGTAAACCGCCGTCTCCGGGAAACGGCTGCGGATCCAAAGGGCCTGCTTGACCGCCGAGGTGCAGCAGATCCGCGAGCAGTAAGGCCGTTGGTCGTCGCGTGAGCCGACACACTGCACGAATACCACGCTCGCAGCCCCGTCCAGACGCTCGGGATGCTGCTCGAGGTCGTGCCAGCGGGTCACCCGCGGGTGTTTGCCGTAGAGATATTCATCCGTCTCGGTGGCCTGGGCACCGGTGGCGATGATGGTGGCCCCGTGCTTGACGGTGCGTGCGCCCTCACCCGAGACCACCGTGGTTTCGAAGTTGCCGACGAAGCCCGAGGCCGCCGTCACTTCGGCGTTGCACAGCACTGTGAGATCGGGGTGCTGCTCCACCCGCGCGACCAGTTTTTCCAGAAAAAGCGGCACATCCTGTCCCTGGCGGGTGCTGCGCACATCGCGCGCCGCGCCGCCCAGGACCGCGGCCTTCTCGACAATCACGGTCGGAAAGCCCTGATCGGCCAGGCTCAAGGCCGCCGTCATGCCGGCCACGCCGCCGCCGACCACCAGGGCCGACTTCTCGATGGCTACTTCCAGATCGGGGATCGGCTCCAGCAGGGAGGCGCGCGCCACAGCCATGCGGATCAGGTCGCGGGCCTTGTCGGTGGCCTTGTCCTTGTTTCCGGAATGCACCCAGGTGCACTGGTTGCGGATGTTGGCCATCTCGAACAGGTAGGGATTGAGCCCGGCGTTGCGCAGGGTTTCCTGGAAAAGGGGCTCATGGGTCCGGGGGGTGCAGGCCGCCACGACGATGCGGTTGAGTTTCTGCTCCCGGATCACCCCGACCAGCTTCTCCTGGGTGTCCTGGCTGCAGGAAAAGAGATTATCCTCGGCGAAGACCACGTGCGGCAGCCCCTTGGCAAACGCCACCAGGGCAGGCACATCGGCGATGCCGCCGATGTTGACGCCGCAGTTGCAGACAAAAACCCCCACCCGCGGGTCGTCGCCGCTGACCTCGCGCTCTGCGGGAAAAGAGGGCGCAGCGACCCGGCTGCCCCGCGCCGGGGTAAGGTGAAGGGCCGCGCTGCACGCCGCCGCACTGGCCTCGACCACGGACTGGGGAATGTCCTTGCACCCCTGGAGCACACCGGCGACGTAGATTCCGGGCCGTGAAGTGCTCACCGGGCTCAGATCGTCGGTGGCCACGAACCGGTGAGGATTGAGCGCCACACCCAGTTTCTTGGCCGTTTCAACCGCGCTCTCGGCCGGCTCCATGCCCACAGAGAGCACCGCCAAATCGAAAGGCTCGTCCACCAGGGCCCCTTCCTCGGTCACATACCGCAGGCTGAGGGTGCCGTCGGCGGCCGTTTCGGTGATGGTGTGCACCCGGGAACGGATAAAACGGACCCCTTGGGCTTTAGCGCGCGTGTAATACTTCTCGAACTCCTTGCCGTGGGTGCGCATGTCCATGAAAAAGATGGTCGGTTCGAATTCGGGCCCCAGGTGCTCTTTGGCGATTACCGCCTCCTTGATGGCGTACATGCAGCAAACCGAAGAGCAGTACTGGTTGCCGCAGCGGTTGAGGTCGCGGGAGCCGACGCATTGCAGCCAGGCGATGCGTTTGGGCGCACGGCCATCGGAGGGACGTGTCACGTGCCCGCCGGTGGGCCCGCCGGCGGACAGCAGGCGCTCGAACGCCAGACTGGTGACCACGTTGGACAGTTTGCCGTGCTGGTAGTTGTCCAGCCCGGAGGGGTCAAAGGCCTGTAGCCCGGCCGTCATGATCACGGCGCCCACGTCGCGGCTGATCTCTTTGGCGGTGTCGTCAAAGCGGATCGCCTGGGTGGGGCAGATCTTTTCGCAGACCCCGCACTTGCCTTTCTTGAGCCAG
>Ga0105097_10000913_pt1 | contig 13852 bp, 9 predicted proteins | sample PPLLak12cMay2015_FD_87035 | JGI IMG/M metagenome (GOLD analysis project Ga0105097, IMG submission 87035) | Freshwater sediment microbial communities from Prairie Pothole Lake near Jamestown, North Dakota, USA - PPLs Lake P7 Core (1) Depth... | ecosystem: Environmental > Aquatic > Freshwater >... | reverse complement strand
TGAAGATGCCGTTCAAAAGCAAAGCACAACAGAAAGCATGTTACGCACAGAACAACCCGAAGTGGAATTGCGAGAAATGGAGCAAAGAAACGAAGGGTCCTTTGAAGATGTTATTCAAGAAATCACAGACGAAGAAGTAAAAGTAGAAGCTAAAGTTATTGAAGAAGCTGTTGAGAAACATATTCAAGAACAGATTATTACTGGAAAACCATTACCTGAAAACATCGAAAAATTGGTTACCTTTATGGAGGAGACTGGTGGAACTGTTGAAGATTATGTTAGACTAAGTACTGATTATGCTTCAGTAAACAAAGAGGCTTTAATAAAAGAATATTATAAAAAATCACGACCACATTTAGATCTTGAAGAGATTGAATTCTTAATGGAAGATAAATTTAGTTATGATGAAGACGAAGATGATGAGCGAGACATCAAAAAGAAAAAACTCGCGTTTAAAGAGGAGGTTGCAAAAGCAAGAAATTTCTTAGAGGATCTTAAAGACAAATACTACGACGAAATCAAGTTGAGACCCGGCGTAACTAAAGACCAACAAGAAGCTTCTGACTTTTTTAACCGATACAAGGAGAACGAAGACAAGTCTAAAACGCGACACGAACGTTTCAAACAGGACACTAAAAGTTTATTTAACAACGATTTCAAAGGTTTTGAATATAATGTTGGGGATAAAAGATTTAGATACACTGTACAAAACAACGACCAAATCGCTGAGAACCAGTCAGATATTAACAATTTCATCGGGAAGTTCCTAGATAAAGAAGGAAATGTTAATGACACAAAAAGTTATCACAAGGCTTTGTATACTGCTATGAATTCTGACAAGATTGCGCAACACTTTTACGAACAAGGAAAAGCTGATGCAATTAAGGAAGTAGTATCTAACTCAAAAAACCCTGGAGCTGCTCAACCAAGACAAACGTCTGGAGAGGTTTTCATCAATGGTTTGAAGGTTAAATCTATTAGTGGTTTTGATTCTTCTAAATTAAGAATACAAACAAAAAAATTTAACAATTAAAATTAAAAATTTATGTCAAATGTGACTCCACAATTTGGGACAATTAAACCGTCTCAAAAACAACAAGCGTTAGAAACAAATTACTTAAACTTCGCAGACGGGAGTGGTAATGATTTTGCTCAACAATATTTACCTGAAATCTACGAAGCTGAAGTAGAACGTTACGGGAACAGAACTCTTTCTGGATTCTTGCGTATGGTTGGGGCTGAAATGCCAATGTCTTCTGATCAAGTTATTTGGTCTGAACAAAACAGATTACACATTGCTTACAAAGATGTAACTTGTGCTACTGCTACTACTTTAACTTTCACTACTGGTGGATCAGGCGCTAACTATGTTGCTAACGTTGTTTCTCCGGGACAAACTTTAGTAGTTATGAACCCTGTTACAGGCGCTGAACTTAAAGTTCTTGTTACTGCTTCCGTTACAGTATCTACTACTGCTACAATCACAGTTGCTACTTATACTCAAGCTAGTTTAACTTCAGGGGCTGTAAATCTTACTGGAGCAACAACTCTTAAGATCTTTGTTTATGGTTCTGAATTCAAAAAAGGAACTACTGATGCGTCTATTAACGCTGTAACACCTTCATTCACTCAATACAATAACTCTCCTATCATTATCAAAGAAAGATACCAAATCTCTGGATCTGATACTGCACAAATTGGATGGGTTGAAGTTGCTACTGAAGATGGAACTGGTGGATTCTTATGGTATTTAAAAGCTGAATCTGAAACAAGATTGCGTTTTGAAGATTATTTAGAAATGTCTGTGATTGAAGGTGAATTAGCTGCTGCTTCTTCTGGAGTTGCTAATATTGCCGCTACTGGAGACGGAGCTGTTTATAAAGGAACTCAAGGTCTTTTTGCTGCTATCAAAGAAAGAGGTAATATCGTAAACAACTTTACTGCTGCTAGTGGTTTAAGTGATTTTGATTCAATCTTGAAAAACTTAGATACTCAAGGAGCTATTGAAGAAAACATGTTCTTCTTGAACAGAGCTACTTCTCTTGACTTTGATGATATGTTAGCTTCTTTATCTTCTGGCGCTGCCGGAGGTGTTGCTTACGGTTTATTCGAAAACTCTGAGCAAATGGCTTTAAACTTAGGTTTCTCTGGATTTAGAAGAGGATCTTACGATTTCTACAAAACTGATTGGAAATATTTGAATGACGCATCTACTCGTGGAGGTGTTGCTAATACTTCAATTGACGGTGTATTAATTCCTGCTGGAACATCTACTGTATACGATCAACAATTAGGAACTAACATCCGTAGACCTTTCTTACACGTTCGTTATAGAGCTAACCAAGCTGATGACAGAAGAATGAAATCTTGGATCACTGGATCTGTTGGGGGTGCTTACACTTCTGATCTTGATGCAATGCAAGTACACTTCTTGTCTGAAAGATGTTTAGTTACACAAGCTGCTAACAACTTCGTATTGTTTACTGCATCAGTGTAAAAATATGGTAATATTACCCTCGTTGAAACTACGGGGGTAATTTTTACCTTTTAAAAATTTATTAAATTATATTATATTATGGCGACAACGCAAAAACCAAAGATTAAAGAAGTAGAGTACGTAGAAACAAACAATGTTGAAGTACTAGATTATATTGAAACGGTTGAAAAACCAAAAACTATTGAGGTTAAACCTCCAAAGAATAACTGGGAAATAAAAGATAGAACGTATTTAATTGCGGACAGTCATGCATCGTTAACATATACTTTGCAAGGTAAACACACTCTTAGATACCCATTGTTATGGTTTGATAAAGTAACGGGCGACCAAGAAGAAATAAGATATGCTACAAATCAAAACTCTCCTTTAGTTAAAGATCAAAAAGGGCAGGCTACATTAGGGCATATTATATTTGAAAATGGAACTTTATTTGTTCCAAAAGAAAAACAAAATTTACAAAAATTATTATCTATATACCACCCAGGTTTAAATATTAAATATACGGAATTCAATGCGATTGAAGAGGCTGAAGATGATTTAGATTATTTAGAATTAGAAGTTGAGGCAATGAATGCTGCTTTTGACATGGACATTGATATTGCAGAAGCAATTGTAAGAGTAGAAGTTGGTTCTAGAGTCACTAAGATGAGTTCTAAGGAGATAAAAAGAGATTTGCTATTATTAGCTAGAAGAAATCCTTCTTTGTTCTTAGAATTGGCTAATGACGATAATGTTCCGCTTAGAAATTTAGCTATTAGAGCTACTGAGGCGGGAATAATTAAACTATCCCAAGATCAAAGAACATTCCATTGGGGAGAGAATGATAGAAAATTAATGACAGTGCCATTTGATGAGAATCCTTATTCTGCAATGGCTGCATTCTTTAAGACAGATGAAGGTATACAAATTTTCAAGTCTATAGAGAAAAAATTAAAATAATACGTAATAATAATAATTAGGCGGTTATTGTACTTAAACCTGCAATAACTGCCTAAATATTATAATAAAGATAACAGATGGCAGTAAATGTAGATTCAGTATATAAAACGGTCTTATTAATACTCAATAAAGAGCAGAGGGGATATATTACGCCTGAAGAATTTAATAAGATAGGTAGTCAAGTCCAACAAGAAATATTTGAAACATATTTTGAGGATTTAAACCAACAACTTAGAGTTCCTCAAACTGATGCAGAATATGCTAACAGGCAAAAGAATATAGATAATAATATAGCTATATTTAAAACTTTTGGTAATTGTACTTATACAACTCCTATTGGCGCTCCAGCTTATTACGCTCCACCGACTAATACACACCGTATTGGGACAGTTATATACAAAGACGAAATTGAGATAGAGAGAGTTCAAAAAAACGATCTGTTATACTTAAATTTATCTACATTAACAAAACCTACTACAACATTTCCAATTTACTTATACGAGAATTCAACTGCTGGCGTACTAGGTACCCCAAATTCAGTGCCTAAAATATACGTATCTCCTAAAACAATAACTGGAGTAAATGATATATCTTGCAGTTATATTAGAAAACCAAATGATATAGTCTGGGGTTATAAAGGCTTATCTACGACTCCTAACGCTGGAGTACCTTGGACTACCGGTCCTTATATATATGACCCGACTGCTTCTATGGATTTTGAATTAAGTCCTACAGAAAAAACAAATATTATAATAAGAGTACTTGGTTATGCAGGTGTTATAATCCGTGATCCTGAAATTGTACAAGCAGCATCTCAAAAAGCACAATCAGAAGAAGTTAATTCAAAAAGCTAATAAGACATGCCGATACCAAATGACGGTTTAATAACCGAAACAAACAGACAATATTACGAAGGAGCACAAGGGTTTATAGGAAACTCAGCGCAGCTTTCATTTGTAACAACATTTAATACTAATTTAATATTTGGTGGCCCAAATGCTTGGGACCCTACTGATACTGACTATGCTTTAAATAATTTTAAATTATACTATAGCGATAACGGTATTCCCGGTAGTTTTAATGAGGTTGATACCGATTATCAGGTTGTTGGTAATACTATTATATTGCCTTCAGCTATTAATACTGGAGCTTATATAGTAGTACAATTAAAGATATTAGATGGAGGTAATTATGGCAATCAAGATGCTTACGGTAACACTGTGGAGCAGAACTACGGAGGATATTCTTATATTGCTTTAAATGATGTTATAAACAACTTTATGAGTGCTTACGTGGGCCCAGAGAAGTTAATACCTTCTGTTAAAAGGACTGATGTAATATTTCATGCTAAAAGAAGTATGCAAGAATTTAGCTATGATACTTTAAAAAGCGTTAAGTCTCAAGAACTAAATATCCCGCCTAGCCTAAGCATCGTTATACCTCAAGATTATGTTAATTATGTTCGTATGTCATGGATAGACCATTCAGGCGTTAAACATATAATATATCCTACAAATAATCTAACTATAAGTCCTTACGAAAATCCTATTCAAGATTCTAGAGGCGTACCTATTCAAGACAACTTTAACTCGAACATTGAAGGAGAATCTCTAACAGAGAAAAGATGGAAAGAAAATTCATCAGATCAGCTTACATTTGATATTAACAATTTCGTTGGAGATTGGTATAATGGAGATATGTGGGTTCAAAGCGCTTGGTATGGCAGAAGATATGGAATGGATCCTCAATATGCTAATATTAATGGTTACTTTACAATAAATGATAGAGAAGGTAAAATATCTTTTAGTAGTGACCTTGTTGGCAAACTAATAGTATTAGAATATGTTTCTGACGGTCTTGCTTATGATTTAGACTCTAGAGTACCTAAAATGGCAGAAGAGGCAATGTACGCTTATATCTTACATGGTATTATTGCATCAAGATCAAACCAACCAGAATATTTAGTACAAAGACTTAAACAAGAAAGAACTGCTAAATTAAGAAACACAAAGATAAGATTATCTAATATCAAATTAGAGGAAATCACTCAAGTATTAAGAGGTCAATCTAAATGGATTAAACACTAAAATTAAATGGCTGAAGTTAAAAATAATTTTCTAGGAGCAAAAATGAATAAGGATGTAGATCCTAGAATAATTCCCCCAGGAGAGTATAGAAATGCTGTAAATTTACAAATAAATAAATCTGAGGGTTCTAATGTTGGTGATTTACAAACTTCATTAGGGAATGAATTATTTGTTGATTTTAGAGACTTGACAGGATATGCAAATATTCAGTGCATTGGTTCTTATGCAGATGAAAAAAGTAATACAATTATATTTTTTCTAACTGATTATAACCAGCCCGCTGGAGACTACAAATATGAAGAGAATGCGCATAACTTTATATATTTATATAATGATGCAAATGGCCAATTAAGTAAGTTGGTAGAAGGGGCTTTCCTTAATTTTTCAATATCAAACCCTGTAATAGGTGTTAACTTATTAGAAGAATTATTATTTTGGACAGACAATAGAAATCAGCCTAGGAAGATTAATGTAGTTACCGCGCAACAACAACCTGGTTATTATACAACAGAAGAACAAATATCAGTTGCTAAAATTAGCCCTTATGTTCCAATTGAACTATATAAGATTAGTACAGAGGCTCCGGTTACAATTCCCCCAACATACGAAACAACTATGTACGATGTTACGTCTAAATTCTTACCAGACGGAGGCGAAGTAAAAACCGCAACAATTACTGCAGCAGACACAGAGGTTATTATATATTCTGTTTCAGACCCCGAAGAGCCTTATTTGACACCAAAACCTGGTCAATTAGTTACAGGAATCGGAATCGTTGGTAATCCATTTGTGGTCAGCTTCGAAGAAAGTCTTGTTGATCCATATTACGGCACTCTTACATTAAATACTGCCCAAACAATAGCGGCTAACACTATTCTTCAAATAAACGCAAATCCTTATTATGACGCTGATTTTATAGGAGACCCTAATTATTTACAAGATAAATTTGTTAGGTTTAGTTATAGATTTAAGTTTGATGATGGTGAATATTCTATATTTGCACCATTTACTCAAGTTACTTTTATACCAATGCAAGATGGCTATTTCAAAAGATCTCTGTTCAATGGGGTAGTTCCTATTCCAACAATGAAAAGAACAGACACGGCTCAAGGAGCAGTTGGTGTTTCTGCTGGATCTAATATTAAATTTGAAGATAATTTAACAGTGCCTTTGCCGGGCCAGTTAATTACAGGTCTTTATATTGCCGCAGAAACTTATGTAGTTGAATGGAGTCCACCTTATTTATTAATGAGTAAAGAGGCGATTGCTGGGCTTATACCAAATAGAACTGATTATACGTTTACAACTATACCGCCATCTTGGCAAGAAGATGACCAAGAAGCTACATATAAAAGCACTGTAGTAGACTTTATGCAGAATAAAGTAAATAAAATACTGCTAAGAATTACATTACCATGCGATGGAGTCGATCTATTATCTACCTATAAAATTACTAGTTTAGATATTCTTTATAAACAATCAGATGGGCTTTCTGTATCTGTAGTAGATTCTATCCCTGTAGAATTAATAGCTTCTGCATCGCCTAGTTCTAATATATATGAATATAGTTATGACTCAAAAAAGCCATTTAAAACATTACCAGAAAAAGATTTAGTAAGGGTATATGATAAAACTCCAATTAGAGCTTTAGCGCAGGAAATAATAAGTAATAGAATTGTATACGGTAACTATCAAGATAAGGCTACATATCCTAAATATTTAGACTACAATGTTAAGTATTCACAAAAGTCTGCTTTTAATCCTTCTCCATTACTTGGAGAATATAGAACTAGTATTATAGAATATCCTAATCATAGTTTAAAACAAAATAGAACATATCAAGTAGGTATTATATTACAAGACTTCTTCGGAAGACAATCCGGGGTTATTCAATCAAATTCCACAACAGGAGCTACTTACGGGGATAGTACGTTATTTAAAGCATCGTCATTATTTGTACCTTATAAAACATTAGCAGACGAAGCAGAATTTGAAGGTAATGCTTTATTCTTTCCTGGCTATTCATTAAAAATACTTTTCAATAATATAATACCTAATGACCCACCTGATCTTACTACCGGCTGGCCTGGTTTATATAATGGAACTAAAACATCTCCTGATTATAATCCATTAGGTTGGTATTCATATAAGATTGTTGTAAAACAAGTTGAGCAAGATTATTATAACGTATATTTACCTGGTGTATTAGCTGGTTATCCTGTAGAGCCTTTTCAAAAAGAATCGGCAGCTCTGCCTGGCGAACCTGGACAACTTGCTTATGGAAAAACATCTCATATAGTTCTTTTCAATGACAATATAAATAAAGTACCTAGAGACTTGCAAGAAGTAGGACCGGTACAACTACAATTTAGAAGTAGTGTAAAATTATATGGTAGAGTAGAAAATAATATATTATGGAGTGAGACGCCAGGGGTTGGTCTATCGGTCTCTTCTAACGCGCAATATTGGCCAGGGAGTACTTTTCTATTCGCAAATACAATCGCTACGACTGAGTCCTTGTTTGGCGTTACAGCAACTACACCAACGTATCCATTTGAAGCTTTATACCAAGTGAATTCTAATCCTTTAGTAGCCAGGTTATCAACGCCTGCTTTATACGGAGTTCAGACGCAAAGTGCTCCAACAGCATCTACCACGGCAAGTGATGTAATTTCATTAGCGGTATTAGAAACGCAAGCGGATCAATCTTTATTAGATATATATTGGGAAACATCTACTGTTGGTTTAATAAGCGAATTAAATGTAGCTATATTAACTGGGTCAGAAGGAGCAACGCAAATCGCAGGGTTTAATTTTGATTTAACAGAAGCGGATGCCATTGGTACGGTTTGTTCTGGTAGGTTTGCTTTTTTAGATGTTGAGGGTATTGAAATACCTCTTATAACAGTAAATAATTTTTTAGTAACAAATTTATTAAATACACCTAGAACAAGTGATTTTGATCTTGTTAAAATAGATAAAGATTCTACACTTGATCCTAATTTTCCAATAGGATTACCTTATGATACTTTTTATTTAAAGACTACAACTTATTTTTATTATGGCCCTAACGCGGCTTTTAATGAATCCTATAGATTTAGATTTACAACTACGCCCCCAAGTGGAGTTAGTACTAATGTTACAGTAGCAGGTGGATTAACTAATATAGCACCCACAATAACAAATACACTGCCAGAAGATGAATATATTACATTAACTCAGTTTGTTTATCAATTCCTTGGTATTAATGGGTCTAATATATTAGGGCCAGCAGAGAGCTTAGATCAATTGTGGTCTATTATAAGTCAGAAAGATTCAAACGGAGACAATGTTAATATGTTCTTCGTAACAAATAGTATAAATAATATTTCAAATAAGCGCGGGCAGGTATATTTTATAAATCCTGTAATACCAGGCGGAGAATTTTATTATACAGTTATATTAAGGTTAACAGACGCGGGCGGGATGTCAACTCAATGTACAATGTATATTACAAATGTCGTACCAGAATAATTAAAATGTAACACATGGCTGCAGAAATAGAGATTAAATATTTTAACACTTTTATACTAAAAAATACCCTAGACACTGTAGCTTACAATGCTCAGTCCGTTTGGAATGGTTCATTTGGTATTCCAGAAGTCATTGGCGGTTATCCAAGAAATGCCGCAATACAAACTCCTGACCCAAACCGAAACAATTGGTTTATAGAAGAGGCTCGCATTAGAGGTGGGTATAATAATACAATAGTAAACCTTGGGGTAAGAGCATATATAGTAGACGAAGACAATACCGCTAATCTAAGAAGTAGCTCTTTAATATACTCTGGTATATATAATTCAAGAACGGGTATAAACCAAACGAATGAATTTTCAGTAGCAGAAGATATAAGCAAAAGCGCTGATCCTGCAAATGGTTCTATACAAAAATTATATGCAGAAGACACCAATTTAATAATATTCCAAGAAAACAAAGTAAGTAGAGCTTTAATAGATAAAGACGCGATATATTCCGCAGAGGGTAGTCCAATCACTACTTCTGGAAATGTTGTTATAGGACAAATTCAATCTTATGCCGGTAATTACGGTATAAGCAAAGACCCACTTAGTTTTGCTGTTTATGGATATAGAAAATATTTCACAGATAGATTTAGAGGCTCCGTTTTAAGGTTATCTCAAGATGGTATTACTGAAATCTCTGGCAATGGAATGATTGACTTTTTTAGAGATGAATTTGTGAACATAGATTCTGCTCCGTTTGGCGCTGGACTAGTAATTGGTGGGTGGGATATTCATAATAAACAATATGTATTGTCCTTACAACGTTCTTATATAAATCCAGATAAAAGTTATTATACCGTTACTTTTGATGAATCTTGTGGTGGTTTTACTAGCTTCTTTACTTATGATCCTTCGCAAATAATTAGTATAAAAAATAGTTTTTATACTGTAAATAACGGTATATTATGGAATCATTATAGTAACGTTGTAAATAACAATACTTTCTATGATATATATAATAAATCCAGCATAACGCTTGTCTTTAACGCAAATTCAGGTGTGTCTAAGAATTTTAAAACCATTAGTTATGAAGGAGATAATGGTTGGCAATTAGATAGTTTTGAATCAGATGCTCAGCAATATGATTTTAATGATCAATTTCAACCTAATACTGAACCTCCTTTCTTATTGTGGAACGCAAGCAATAACTGGTTAATTAGTAATGATGTAGTTGCTTTAATACCTAGTTATTTAGGAGGCGCTTATGATGCTCTTGGAAATACTTACCCTTTAGCCTTGAGTCCTCCTATATATAGATATGGATTTGAAAGAAAAGAAAATAAATACTACGCGAACCTAGTGAACGCTAGTGCATCAACTAATGGAGAGGTTATATGGGGTAATGATATTTCCGGAATAAAAGGAAGATATGCCACGGTAACTTTATCTACAGATACAATAACTAATTTAGGCGGACCTAAAAGACTATGGAGTGTCGGTTCAGAATATGTTACATCAAGTTATTAATAATTAAATTAAATTAAATGGAATTAAAAGCAAGAGCATTACAAGAATCAGATTGGGAAACATTGGTTAAATGGTGGTTAGCATGGAAAGATTGGGGGGTTAATCCTTCAAAAGACATGCTTCCCCAAAATGGCACGGGTGGATTAATAGTTGAAAATAACGGAACACCTATAGTTGCTGGTTTTCTATACTTAACAAACTCTAAAGTAGCATGGATAGAATGGGTAGTATCTGATCCTGAATATAAAGATAAGAATAAAAAAGAAGCAATACAATTATTAATAAATTCTTTAGAAGATGTAGCTCGTTCAACTGGAGCTGAAATAATATTAAGTATAGGTAGGAATAAAAGTTTATTAAATATACACGAAAACTTAGGATATACAGTAGATAAAAAACCTTCTTATGAATTATCAAAAAATATAAAATTATGGCAGTAGTAGCAGCAATAGGTGCAGGAGTCGCAATAGCTGGTTCATTAGTTCAGGCTAATCAAGCAAGTCAAGCGGCAAAAGGATATAAAAATGAAGCTGAAAGGAAAGCGGCTGAAATAACGGCGTTGGAAAAGAGTAGGCAAGCAATACCTAATCCGTATGCTAACGTAAAAGACCTTAGTGGTATAGCTAAAGATCTTAGTAGTATGATGGGTAATCCGTTTGCTAATTTAGGAGTTGCTACTCAAGCGGCAAAAATGCAAGCAGAAGAATCAGATATATCATTAGCTAATACATTAGATACACTTAGATCCACTGGAGCAAGCGCTGGTGGAGCAACGGCTTTGGCCCAGGCTGCATTGCAAAGCAAACAAGGGGTTTCTGCTAGTATCGAGCAACAAGAAGCTAATAATGAAAAATTAAAAGCAGAGGGGGCTTTAAAACAACAAGAGGCAAAAGTAGCTGAAGCACAAAGATTGCAACAAGCTAAATTTAGCGAAGCTCAAAGACTACAATCAGCAGAAACAGAAGCTATTAAGTTTAAATATGGAGAACAAGAATCTAGAGATATTGCTCAATTAAATAGATTAGCTGGTCAACAAGGACAAGCACAACAAAATCAAGCTGGGGCAATGCAAGCGGAAAGTGCCGCTATAGGCGCTGGCATAAGCGCAGTTGGTAGTATTGGCGGAGCAATGGCAAGTAAGTAATCAGTAATAAATTAAAAAATTATAAAATATGGGATATTACGAGAGTCCTCCAATGATACAACAAAGTAGAGGTAGTGAGATTATATCTGCCGCTATAACTAATGCAGCTAGCGCATTGTCTCAAGGAATTATTGCTAAAGGAGAAAGAAAACGCCAAGAAGAAAAGGAACGAAAGTTAACTATTCAAAAACTACAAGATAGAAAAAATGAGACGGATTTATATTACAATGATAAACTGTCAGATTGGTCCTCTAAAGAAACCGCTGTTAATGATGTTGTAGATAAAAAAATATACGGCATAATTCAACAAAAAATAACTTTAGCAGCGGATTCCAGAATTGCATTGTTAAATGAAACTAATCAAGAAAAAAGACAAGAATATTTAAAGAATATTAGAAATGCAGACAATGCCTTAGGCAACGCAGCAAACTTTAGTAAACTAATGGCTCAGCAGACTGCTACATGGCGATTAGATACAAAAGCTAGTAGAGTGGGTACGCAAAATGGTCATGTTATAAACGGTAAAGACGATGCGGAAATATTAAATAACACGGCGGCGGTGGAGATACTGGGTGGAATGACTGCGTTATATAATAATACTAATGTAGATGTTGAAGAAGATGAGGACGGTGATGGTTTTATATTAAAAGTATCCGGAGAACATAAAGGCGGAGCCAAATTTAATATACCAATTAGGTCTAAACAATATTTAAAAGCAGATGCTGAAACCGGTGACGCATTATTATTACCTGTCGAAAGTTTAGATACATTCCATACTCAAGCTATGCAAGACGTGGCGGATAAGAAAGGTAAGATATATGAAGGTTTATTATTGCCAACCACAGATACAGTGGATTTGCCAAGTTCTGGTGGTGATATTTATCAAATGAGAAATGCTAGAAGACTGCAAGAAGGAGCAATTAGAGCGGCTATAAACAAGAAATCAAACGTGACAGCTTCTGGTTTAATAGGGGCAGATAGTCAGTCTAGGATTAGAACTTATATAGATTATACACTTGCTCAAGGGCCAGGTTGGTATGATAAAAACTTTAAAGGAATTACAGACCCAAATGAACAAAAAAACATTTTGTCAGGATTACTTACAGATAAAGCTTTTTCAAACCTTGTTATAGATTTACCTAGGGTAAAACAAAAAGATGGAACTACAGCATATTATAACCCTGATCCGCCAACGGGTATAAAACCAAAAGAAAAAGAGTTAAAAGCATCTAAACCTACTGGGCAAACTGGCACTCAGAAAAATCAAGTAGATTTTAATGCTAGAATTAAAGACGTTATTGCAACAGGAGAAGGTGGTATAACAAAAGGCGGGTATACATTAGAAAAAGATGAGCAAGGCTTATGGGTATTGCGAGACAAAGATGGATTACCAAAAGTGGGAACTGAAGACCAACATAATCCTTATGTATTACAAAAATATATTGGGGGAACATTAAAAAAACCATTAAAATAATAATTAAATCAAAACTATATGGAAGAGTACATTAACGAAGAAGGCGATTTATATACAGTAGACGAAATAAATCAAACCGCTAAAGATAATAATACAACGTTTGAGGATATTATTGAAAGAAATAAATTAGGTTTAAAACCTAAAAAAGAGGGAAAAGTAAAAGTTGAAGAGCCGGGAAAGCTATTACCAGTTGCAAAGAAGGATGCGGGTGCAACTGTAAAAAGTACGGTATCCAAATCGGTAAAACCTTCATCGGCATCTCGTACCAATGTATGGGGCGAAGATAGATCACAACCAGAATTTGTAACTAATCTTCAAAAACAAGCAAAAACATTAGTGCCTAAAGCTAATGATAAGTTTGACGCTAAAAAGTTTGCCAAAGAAATTAGCCCTATTAATACTGACGGGTTTTACGCTAAAGGAGAAAAGAATATACAAAGAAGCGGGGTAAAAGAAAAAAAATTAGAATCCGAGGTTGTAGATAATGTATTTAATAATTTTGAAACATTAAATTATTCAAAATTATCTCCTGAACAAAAATTAGATTTAGATGACCAAGCAGTAAAAATATTACAAGCTAAACAATCGCCTGGGGCAACATATAATATTCAACCAGAAGAAATTGAATTAAAAGCACAAGAGATATTAACAAAAGCATCGGATAAAAAGAATAAAATTATAGGC
>Ga0105097_10000910_pt1 | contig 13880 bp, 13 predicted proteins | sample PPLLak12cMay2015_FD_87035 | JGI IMG/M metagenome (GOLD analysis project Ga0105097, IMG submission 87035) | Freshwater sediment microbial communities from Prairie Pothole Lake near Jamestown, North Dakota, USA - PPLs Lake P7 Core (1) Depth... | ecosystem: Environmental > Aquatic > Freshwater >... | reverse complement strand
TCTTCGACAAAACTGAGACTGTGGAGAACGCGTATGGCCTGATTCTTCAGATCCCGCTGGCCGCCATAGAAATCAAGCACCTCCCCGAATCCACGGCCATTCAGACGAAGCGCCAGGGCGTTGATCGTAAAATCACGGCGATACAGATCTTTCTTGATCGAACTTTGTTCGACGGTCGGAAGCGCAGTCGGATATTCGTAGTACTCGGTCCTGGCGGTGGCCACATCGAGCTTGAACCCATTCGGCAGCACGATGACCGCGGTCCCGAATCGCTCATGGGCCTTGACGCGCCCAGACTGTTCCGCCGCCAGTTTACGTGCAAACGCGATCCCGTCGCCTTCGACCACCAGGTCGAGATCGAGATTTTCGATCCCCAGCAACAGGTCGCGCACGCAACCCCCGACCACATAGAGCGGCAGATCCAGCCGATCCGCCAGCTGCCCTGCTTCCTTGAGCAGTGTGAAGAGCGGCGGCGGCAGCTTCTCTTGGAGTTGTCTCTTGAGATTACGATGATGCAACAGCCCTGGCACGCCGCTTGGATCCATGACTTTCGGGCGAATCTTCACGGAACGCAGCACATCGTCATGCCACGCCCTGAGCAGATCCGTACGCGTAATGACCCCGACGACTCTCGTGCCTTCAAGAATCGGCACGAATCGCTGATTCCGCTCCAGCATCGCCTGTTCGATCGTATGGAAGTCGGTATCGGGATAAGCCGTGAACTGATCGGATTGGAGAATATCGGCCGCCGTCATCTTCCCCAATCGGTGGAACAGCGCCTTCTGTATCTGCTCCCGGCTGACCAACCCGGCATACCGATCTTTGCCGTCTAACACCGGGAGGACGTTCACGCCGTAGTTCGTCATCCGCTGTTCCGTTTCAGTCACGGTGGCCGCTCCGCTGATCGTCTTGACCGGTTTGGTCATGACATCCTTGGCCAACAGCGTTGGCCGGTATCGCTGCGTCAGCAAGTGTACGAGCCGCTCCTTCACCTCCGTGAGCGTCTGACCTTTGACAATCGCGGCTGCCGCCACTGCGTGGCCACCTCCACCGAACTCCTGGGCGATCCATCCGACATCGATCTCCGGCGTGCGGCTGCGCCCGATCACTTCCACATGCTCTTCGTTCACCACGGCAACCAATACCGCGTCTACTCCTTCAAGCTCGGCCAGTTGATGCACCGCCTCGGCCGCTTCCACACGATCACGATCGAAGGTGCTGGTCGCCACGAGTACCTTCCGGCCTTCCAGGTAGTGCACTTCACTGTGCTGCAGCAAATCGTTCAGCAACGCGACAATATTCGGGTCAAGCGGCCGGTGCAGCGTCTGGGTGATTAATTTCAGGTCTGCCCCCGCACCGATGAGAAAGGCCGCAGCCTGCAAATCGCGCGAAGTGGTCGAGGAATATGTGAATGCCCCGGTTTCATCGTAGAGGCCGAGCGCCAACACGGTTGCTTCCACCGGTGTGAGCGGGACACCAGCCTCTCGCACCCGTTCAATCAACATCGTCGCCGTAGCCCCGACGGTCTCAATGACCTGAGTGATGGATTTCCCGATTGATGGAGCACCGGTCACACCCTGATCTACTCCATGGTGATCAAACACCAACACCTCGACCTTCGGATCCAGCCAACATTGTTTGAACGGACCGATCCGATCGGGCTCATGGGTATCGACCAGAATCAACTTCGTTACTTGCGTAACGTCGAAATCTTTAAGCTTGGTGAGATTCAGGTCATGCGCTAGAAGAAAAGCATGCACGGCTTCCTGTGCCCCGCCGGACAGCACCAACCGTACATCGGGGTACAATTTCCGCACGGCGACCATCGAAGCCAGGCCGTCGAAGTCCGCGTTGTGGTGAGTCGTGACCACTTCCATTCCGGCATTCTAGCAGGGTCGGTGACCTCGCGTAATGCGAGGGATTACCTTTCGGCTCGTCTTATTCAGCGACAGGTCGATTGGAGGGGCGGACGATGCCGAATGTCGTGTTCGCGCAAGCGGATGTCCGTCAGGAAGATCGACGCGCCGATCGGCAACAGGATCGACGGGAAAACCATCGGACCGACGGGGGCGATCGCGGTCGCGACGATCTGCGTCAGGATAGAAATCCCGACGCCGTGGTGTTGTGCCCGCCCCCAGACGTCTAGCGATGCCGCCCGCCCTGGGCATCATTATGCTTCTCACGCACGATATGGCGCAATGCGCGGTCCTGTGCGCGATCAATCCTGGCCTGTTCGCCCTTCGTCACGACACCATCGGCCTTTGCCTTGTCTTCCATCTTATTGATGTGTTCCTGTTGCTTGTTCAATCGATTGGCTTCACGCTCATTCAATTGGCCGCTGGCAATCCCCTAATCAATCCGCTTTGCTTGATTGGCCTGACGCTGGTCAATCACCGGCGTTTCGGCTTGGGCATAGGCCATCCTGCTGAAACCAAGGATCAATCCACACATCGCAAGCAGCATCGGCTTCATCATCATTGCCTCAAAGAGTGAGTCTCCTTGGCCTTAAGCAACGCGCGAGAAACCGGTCGGTTGACTCAGCCCGTACGATGGATGAATCCAGAGGCAACCTTTCCTATCAGGCTGCTTGAACCCCGTCTAAAATTTCTGTGGTATTGAGAGAAATCTGGAATGCCGATATTCCCACCTTTCTTCATTCGCTCCTGAAACAGTGTCAGTGGGTGGCCACCGATCGTTTCAGCTCGTTATAAATCACACCTGAGGTACAACCGGATACGAACTGGAGAAGCACGCCCCCAATCGCCCTCCTCTATCCGGCCTCTCCTGACAAATTAGACGTGAGGGAAAAAGAAAAGCACATGGGGATAAACGAAGAAGGACGAGAGAGCCCCATCGGATCAATTCAAGTACGCAATCTTGAGCCCCCTCATTTGCAGAAATCCCCTTATTTTAGAGCCCTCAGGCCTGCTTGGGCAGATTTGCACGGCGGCATGACGTTTTTTTTCCTCTCTGCAGTCGGTCTACGTGTGCGACCTTAGGCCAGCCTCTCTAAGCTCCCGTATTTTCAAGACTAGCTCCATCTCCTCCATTGCGGCACATGCTTTGCTGTATTCGATCACCAAGAACTAGGTACGGTTCATACTAAGGAGGTTGTCGATGAAGCACCAGATGATGATCGCTGTTGCCGCCCTCGCCATGGTGGCGCTGGCCGCTGCGCCGGCGTTGGCCAAGGATAAGGAGGCGAAGAAGAAGTCGTCCGGGATGCACCATTCCTCCGCGGCGGCTGCCGCCTCGTCCACAGGCCACATTCCCGAAGTCGGCCATGCGCCGAAGCCTGGGGAGCATGACTCAAAGCCAGGCCCGGCCTGGAAAACCGTCGGTGGAACGGTCAAGCAGATCGATGGCAACGCCTATACCGTGGAAGACTATGAAGGTAACCAGGTGAAACTGTACGTCGGCCAGGGCACGAAACACATCAAGCAGAAGAAGGTCGGGGACACGGTCCGCGCCGAGATCACGCGGGGTGGCTTCGCGAATTCCGTGCAGTAACGAAGTTTGAATCCGCGCACCCACCCGGGTGCGGGACGGTCCTCGAAGGGGGCCGGCCCTGTACAGGCCGGCCCCCTTTGTTTTATCCGGAATCGACTATCGATTACTTCGCAGCCTTCCTGAATTCAATATCCCCGTAAAACGCGACCGCCCGCTCCTTCGTATTGTCCGTATCACTCATGATCGCGACGCCGTTGATCAAGGACGGCTCCCCACCAAAGGCTTTCTTATAGTCTTCATAGATATTCCGCTCCTCTTCTACCCACATCCCGACTCTGGACGGCCCGCTTTCGACCACAATCATCTGGGCAAAGTCCGTATAGGCATTCTCGACAATCGTGCCGACCGGCGTCTTTGTCTCCCAGATATAGTTCAACGCGCCAATGGGAATGTCACCGAAGAGAGCCCGGCCTGCTTTGTATTTCAACTTCCTCCCGAAGCTCACGCGGTCCGGGTCATAGGCAAACGTAATGTAGAGCCGCGCCGGGTAATCGTCCCCGTCCTTCCGGCTCACGTCGCTATGCTGGAGCAGACTCTCGACTTTCCAACGCCAGCGGACAATGGGATAGTCTTTGGGATTGATGGCGACTTCCTTCGTCAGCCCGGAAGCTGAAGCGTCACTCGTGGCCTTCACCACGACCTGTTCGCCCTCTTTCACCAGCACGTACTCCGTCTGCTTCGGGATCTTTTTGAACGTCAGGGGCTTCCAGCCGCCGGGAAGGCCTGTCCCGGGCTGATCCGAGGAGAACTTCCCAACCTCGATCACCGGCGCAGATTGCCCCCAGGACATCACCTGACCACCGAGGCTGCCCGCGACCAGGACCGTGAAGGCTATCATCTTCTGCAGGGCCGTCATGCAGCGTCCTCCCCTACCGCCTCATCCAGGCAAAGAGCTTGATGAGCCGATCCCTGGTCGCCTGCGTGAAGTGCGCCTTGCGCCAGAGATTCACCACCTTCTTATTGACCTCCGCCTGCGTGGGATAGGGATGAATAGTTCCGGCAATCGTCTTTGCCCCGAGTCCGGCTTTCATCAATACGGAGAATTCGCTGATCATCTCGCCTGCATGCGCTGCCACAATCGTCGCTCCCAGGATCTTGTCCGAACCCTTTTGAATGTGGACCCGCGCAAATCCTTTGTCTTCGCCGTCAAGGATGGCACGATCGACTTCATCCAGCTTGAACGTATAGGTTTCGACCTCGAGCCCTTTCGCCTTCGCATCCTTCTCATACATCCCGACGTGGGCAATCTCCGGTTCTGTGAACGTGCACCAGGGCATGATCAGCGAATCCACGCTGGCATAGCCTAAACCGAACGGATGGGGGAATAGGGCATTTTGGATCACGATCTGCGCCATCGCATCGGCGGCGTGGGTAAACTTGTGGCGGGAACAGACATCCCCCGCCGCGAAGATGCGTGGATTGCTGGTCTGCAGCCGGCCATTCACCTTCACACCGTTCTTGTCGAACTCGACCCCGATCGCTTCCAGCCCCAGCCCCTCCACATTCGGAGTGCGACCGACGCCCACCAGGATTTCATCGACCACCACGTCATACCGTTGGCCATGGGAATCAACCGTAAGACCTTTCCCGCCGACCACCTTGCTGACCTTCAGATCTTTGCCGCAACAGAGGAGTTGCACCCCCTCCTTCACCATCTGTTGTTCCACGATCTGCGCCGCATCCCGATCCTCATTCGGCATAATGCCGTGCTGGGCTTCGATCAAATAAACCTGGCTGCCAAAGCGTGCAAATGACTGTGCCAGCTCGCACCCGATCGGCCCCGCGCCGATCACGCCGAGGCGCGGCGGCAATTCCGTCAGCGAGAATACCGTCTCGTTGGTGAGATATCCCGCCTCTTGTAAGCCCGCTATCGGAGGCGCCGACGCTCGCGCACCGGTGCAAATCGCCGCCTTCACAAACTGCAGCGTGCGATTGCCGGTCGGCCCTTCGACCTGAATCGAATCAGGGCCGGTAAACCGTCCGTTGCCGATGTAGACATCGACTCCCAACTTGCTATAGCGCTGTGCCGAGTCGTTGTAGCTGATCCGGGCCCGCAGTTTGCGCATCCGGGCCATCGCAGCGCCAAAGTCATATTTCACACCTGCGGGAATATGCAGACCGAATTCAACTGCTTTGCGGAGGTCGGCCCAGGCCCGCGCGGCGCGAATTACTCCCTTTGACGGTACGCACCCCACATTCAGACAATCTCCACCCATCAGATGCTTTTCGATCAACGCGACCTTCGCGCCCAAGCTCGAGGCGATGACAGCCGTGATCAGACCGGCTGTCCCGGCCCCGATGACCACAATGTTATAGCGACCGGATGGCTCCGGATTGACCCAATCGGAAGGATGCACATTGGCAACAAGCCGCTGATTATGTTCATCGTCCGGCAGCATCACGCTCTCATCATGCTGACTCATCACCGCGCTCCTCTATATTTCTTATAGACCGTCGGGATGAGGGCCAACAGCCCCAATAACACAAAGGCGCCAATCACATTCGGCGAGGCGATTTCTTTCAGCGAATTGATCGTCCCCAACTGCCGACCGGCATAGGCATAGACGAATGAGCCCGGAATAATACCCAGCGCCGTCGCCGCGACATACGTTCCGACATTCATGCGTGTCAGACCGGAGACCAAATTCACCACGAAAAACGGGAACAAGGGAATCAGACGCAATGTCATCAGATAACTGAACGCATTATTGGTAAAGCCCTGCTGAACGGGTCCCAGCCACTTTCCGAACTTCTGCTCCACCCAATCACGCAACAGATAGCGCGCCGTTAAAAAAGCCAGCGTCGCCCCGGTCGTCGCGCCAAGATTCACAAAGAGGGTGCCCAGAAGACTGCCAAACAGAAATCCTCCGGCCAGCGTCAAAATGACTGCCCCCGGCAGAGATAAGCCTGTCACCACGATATAGGCAAGAATGAAGAGGCCGACGGCGGCGGCATAGTTCGCCTCAGTGAACGCCAGCAAGTGGTCACGATTGTTTTTTAATGCGTCGAGAGACAGAACTCTGCCCAGATCGAAATAGAAAAACAGCCCGATGGCCAGGACGATGCCTGCCAACATGGCGAGTCTGCTTCCGTTCGATTGCTGAGATCGGCTGGTCGTCGGCGCTTGGCTGGTCATAGCGGCTTCGTTCAGTATCATGGGGACTCCTCTCAGGTCTGTCAATGGAGCAACCTCACAGCATAGCCGGCGCCGCTGCCGGTTTCTTACAAGAGCGGCACAGACCGAGCCTCGCTCCATCGCGCTATGAAGACGTACGGAACTGGTTGGTATCTGGATGTGGCTACCTGAAGCAGAATGAGGACAACTGACTAAAGTCAGAGGGGTATACTCAGGCGAAGGACTCTAATCTGACCGGACAGATCTTCCGGTAAACCTATGGGCGTGGGAGTCGAAACGCCGTGGCAGCGCCACTGAGCGCATCGCCGACGTCATTCCACCTGACAGGTTGAGCGCGGCAGGAACGCCCGGGGATATCGTCACGCTGAGGGTGGTGCAGGCGAGAGGGGCACGGATCCTGGCGAGAGGTCTCCGTCAGGTTGTTGATCGGGGTGGGGGGATTCCGGCACACCCGAAACCGATGAGTAACACCACACAGAGTCCGGTCCGCATCCATCCCTCCCTGTCTGCCGACTACGCATGCCCAGTGCCTCTATCGGTGGCCGAAGGACTTTCCTGAAGTATCTGCAGATTGACAGATTTACTGCCACTGGTGATCAGCGAGATCGCGATCAAGATCGAGCCGGCCCAAGGCCCGCTCAAACGGATCGATCGAGCCGTCTCGATTCTTATCGAGTTCTTCGAAATGCTCATGAAGCAGCGCGCCGGCATTCGGGTTTGGAACCCCTCCCTTGCCATGCTCGTAATGCGGGGTATACCGCTGCGGCTGCTGGAGCATGCCATGATAGGACACGTCAGGCTTCGGGGTGAGCGTGGCCTGAGGCCTGAGCGGTTTGGCTGCTCGCGCACGGCGATGCGCTCGGCGGGCAGACTGTTCCTTTGTCGGCCTCAAGGCTTTTCCGACCGAAGGGTTCTGCCCAGCTCGCTGTTTTTTGGACCCCCCCATATCTGTTCGAGCTGAGACAGCTGGTCGAGTCTTAGGCCGGCTGGCAGCCGCCTGATTGGCAGCGAATCCTCCCTGTTCAGTTGAGACCTTAGGTTCAGCCCGGGCAGCACTCCCGTCCCCTCCCCAGGTCATTACCAGGGCTGCCACAAGCAGAGCCGGGCCAGCGGCAGAGCGATATGGCCTCACACGAATTCTGAGCATAGGACGTGATCTCATAGGGTATCCAAGTGTAGCAGGCCCTATTGTGCCTCCAGGCCTTTGATTCGAGAAGGAAATTCAACGTCTGTGAAATGGTCGAACGAAGCGGATCAACCGGGGCGACTTGTCAAAGGAGGCCTGATTCCCGTACCCTTCGACTGGAGGCCAGAATATGGACGATGACTCCCGGTTAACAAAATCCAAAGAGCAGTGGGCCAAAGCCCGGCGAGGAGGCGAAGAACGCGAAGTCTTCTATGAAGGCGACGACCGGCTTCCGCCGGGACAACATCTTGTCGAAACCTTCCCGGTATTGGACCTCGGATTCAAACCAGAGATTCCGCTTCCAGACTGGACCCTGACCATCGGGGGCTTCGTCACCACGCCTGTGACATGGACCTGGGATCAGTTCCTTGCACAACCCCAGTTCAAAGACCGCTCGGATTTTCACTGCGTGACCTCCTGGAGCCGCTACGACAACGACTGGGAAGGCGTGAGCTTCAGGCAGATCATCTCCGTCGTGAAACCGCTGTCGCTCGCCAAATTCGTCCTCTTCAAATCATACGATGACTACACCACGAATCTGCCGATCGAAGTCTGCGACGATGCCGACGTGCTGCTGACGTATAAGTGGAACGAGAAGCCGCTCACCAAGGAACACGGCGGCCCGGTCCGTGTCATTGTCCCAAAGCGCTATGCCTGGAAAGGCGCAAAGTGGATCAAGGAGATCACCTTTTCAGATAAAGATGAAAAGGGATTCTGGGAAGTGCGCGGCTACTCCAATACCGCACTGCCATGGAAGAACGATCGCTACGGATAGACTCCTTATTTTCTGGTCCAGCCCCCCGGCCCCTCGACCATATTCCCGGGCTTCGTATTTTGAATTGCCTTCTCTCCGGCCAGTGTCTCGACGGAGTTCAGACTGGTACCGTTGCGTTTCGCAATGTCCTCGTAAGCCTGCCTCCGCTTCTGATTGATGTCGCTGACCAGCGCCTGAACATCGGCGTCCCCCACCGTCACCGCACCCAGATAGCCGCTGGCCTTTTCTCCTACCTGGCCCTTGGCTTTCGCCTCCTCCAGCGACAAGGCCCAGGCAGGAATGCCGGTCCCAACACAGAGAGCCACGAGAACCGCACCAACCACCATGCGTATGCGTGCCATCCTCATCTCCTTTGCCGTTCGTTAAAACAATCCGCTGTTGTCAGACAGGACCTGATCGAGATCCTTATCAACCTTCACCCGGATCTCATGATCGATCTTCACATTCAGATTGATGGTAATCGGCTTTTCGGGTGCGGCCACCTCCACACGGGGCGTACAGCCGGCCATCCCCCCCACAAGCCACAGCCCTACCACAAACCCTACTCCACATCGTCTCATGATATTCCCCTGCCCCGTCATCGTCGTTGCATCTTGCCCTGAAGCGATCCTTCAATATCCTGTACCAGGCGGAGACTTTGCAAGAGCGCGGGAATATTTTCCTGGACGGTTACATTGAAATGGATAGGGGGACTCTTTTTCATGTCCGGATTTCTCCCCTCCAATTGCGCCGCCAATTGCAACACCCCGTCTTCAGTATACTGCACCCCGCCTCTCAGGACCGTGTACTGAAAATTGCTGAGCGCCTGTGACACCAGCTTCATACTCGAATCGGCGTCGGTTAGGAGGGCGGCGGACTCCGGCGAGGGTTGGTAGCGAAGCACCCCGCCTGGCGCTTCTGCCTCCACAGTCCCATCCTTAACACTCACCCCTTTCGCTGTCACCGTGAGAGGAATTGTCCCGTTCAACAGGCCTGTCCCTTGCAATCCCTTTTGCTGCTCAAGGCTCAAGAGCTTCGCCAGATCCAATCGCCGCAACGACAACACGAGTCGGTGGGGCGGCTTGGCCAGGTCAAGATGAAGACCGGGACTCGTGACAAATCCTCCGAAGAGACTACCCTGAAAATCCTTGAGATCGAGCACCGGCCAGAGTTCTGACAACAACCACTGCAGGTCGACTGTCACAGACACATTGGTCAGCACCACCCCCGTCTGAATGGCCGCCACATTCACCACCGCCGGCTGACTCGATCGCACCTGTTCAAAACCCTGGAGATCAAAATTCAAAGTCGTGTTGATCCCCTGAATCGCCGTCCCCGGAACAGCCGCGGACAGCTGTTCCGCCTGGATCGTGATCTTGCCGGACTGAAGCACAACCGATGTCGAGTCCTTCGATCGACTGGGTGTCCACGCAACATCCGTGCTGGCCGTTATCCGACCGGCCGTGAGATCGAACGAAGCGGGCAGGCCGGGCAACCACTTCTGCAAACTATTCGCTCCTGAATCGAACTGGAGTGGCCCGAGCACCAGTCGTGCCGATCCATCCCCCCCTTCAAACGATTGCGCAACCTTCCCTGTGACGAGGCCCTCTCGCCCAAGTAGATCGCTCCGCACATCGGCCTTGAACCCGGCCTGGTTGGCTGCAAACTTGACCTGCCACGCAGACGGAGGAAGCGTCACTGGTAGCGGCTCGACCCGCACACCGGCCAGATTGATACCGCCTTGGGCTGTCCAGGAACTCCCCTCTGATTCGACACTCTCCAGCGTTACGGTCCCCTCTGCCAACTTCACGTCATATCCGGCCGAGCGAATGCCCTGCGTGGCGATCCGGAGCGACCCCGGACCGGCCGTGCATCGCCCGGATTCCAGCCCGCAATGGACCGGAATCGGCGCGGCCACCTCGATGGTCGCGGACGACATCACCACACGTCCTTGTTGAAACTGCTTCACCGTCATTATGGATGGCACATGCAAGGTGCCACCCACGTCGCGCTGCTTGAGCACCACGCGTCCCCAAAGATCGCCCCGGACTTCTCGCACAGAAAACCCCGCAGTCAAACTGGACGGCACCAGCCCTCGCAAGTGGAACTCCCCCTCGGCAGACACGAGGTCTTGGCCGACCAGATCTGCGTGAACAGCATCCACTTCGACCACCAGCGGCCCCGTTGCCGCCCCATAACTCACATGGACCGGACCATCCACCGTCAGACGAATCGGCGATTCTGACCAATAGAGTGTCCCCTGAAGCGGCTGGCGCTGTTCGACACGAATCGGCTGATCGCCGCGGGGCAACAACGACTTGACCACATCCGGCACAAAGCGAGGCTGCATATTCACCGTCGCCGTTCCCAACATGCCTGGATCAATCGTCCAGCCCAGTCGCGCCGGGGACCCCGAGAAATTCCCGGACGAAGATATGGCGATCTGCTTGGCCACGCCTTTCAACGCGGGCAACGTCACGGTAGCCTGAAACGACCCTTGGAATAGCGATTCAGGACTTTCACGAAGCGCACTCAGTGCCGCGCTGGACGGAACCGTTCCCGTCCATGCGACGGCCACATGCCCTGACACTTGACTCAGCTCCGGTCCGATCGGGACGGCCAAAGCAATGAACGGAGCCAGTTCCCGAACATTGATCTCCAGTTTTCCCTCAACCTGCACCTGCCCGTCACGCGCCTGCGCCGTCGATTGCCAGGTGAGAATCGGGGCGGCCTGCGGCCGTTGCGACACCAACGTCGCCGCCCAGGTCGTCGCGGAATGACCGGTCAGAGAAAGGATATACGACGCCGTCTCACGCCCCTGAACCGACAGTCGCCCCCCGAGTTCACCATCCCGTTGTTCGATCACACCCTGAATCGCCACTTTGCGAAGCGGACCTGTCGCCTGCTCACGAAATACCGTCACCTGGCTCAGTTGCACCTCCTCGAAAGGCAACACCGGGATCCGTCGAAGCAAATCACCGGCCGTGAGCACATTCCATGGGGATCCGCTCCCTTCATCCGACACATTCGCGTCGGCGCGCACGCCAGCGGGAGACCGATCCTGATTGTTGAGCATCTGAATAGCCAGATACGGTAGCACCACACGCGAGACTCGACCGTGCAGGAGATCGGGAAGTCGGTACTCCACCTGAACATTGGTCACGGACACCATCAATACTTCATCGCCAAGATCCAGCTGAAACGAGACGACAGGAATCGAGAGTTCCTGCCATCCGGGATATCCCAACTGCACGATGACATTCCGATATCCCTGGTGACTTAGCCACTGCGTCACTCCATAAGACACCATTAATGGAACCAGGAGGTAGACGCTCATGAGGCCGGTGAGGGCCAATAACACAATACGTTGATAACGATAGCGCAGCATGCCGATCGGACCCATCCTCTCTCTGAAGTCGTTCAGGGTTGTCGACCAATAACCCCTACCCTGTCAAGGGCCAGGCCGGACAAGGAGTCCTCGTGACCCGTCTGCCGTGTATTTCCTGATGACAGCAGGATCTCCCTCTCGGTACTATCCGGTCACATGACGGTGACAATGAGGACGCCACACGTGCCGAAGATTTCCCGCGATCAGATCATCAAAGTCGAGTTCTGGGCCGTCGATATCCCGATTACCGACCCATTCGTCGTGGCAACCGGTGCCCGTGTCGTCGCGGAAAATATCTTCGTCCGTATTACGTTGCACGACGGGGTACAGGGCTATGGAGAATCTGCCCCCTTCCCTGAGGTCGGTGGAGAGACTCGCGATTCCTGTCTGACCACCCTCCACCAACTCGCCGAGACGCTGATCGGAGCATCGGCCGGGCACTATGCCGTCCTCGCTGCTGATATGGCACAGGTCGCTCCAGCTCACCCTGCCGCCCGGTGTGGGCTTGAGACGGCTATGATCGATGCGTACTCTCGATCCGCACAGGTTCCGATGTGGCAGCTCTGGGGCGGGCAAGACGTCCGCCCGCGGGAAACCGACATCACCATTCCCATCGCCACCCTTGAAAAATCCGTATCCTTAGCTCGCGGCTGGTATGCCCAAGGCTTTCGCCTCTTCAAAATGAAAGTGGGCAACGATGTGGATCAGGATATCCGTCGACTGGAAGCCGTGCATCACTCGCTGCCTGGCATTTCGTTTATCGGCGATGGGAATCAGGGGTTCTCTCGGGAGGAGTGCCTGGCATTTGCCAAAGGGGTCCGACGATTCGGTGGAACGATGGTCCTCCTCGAACAGCCGGTCGTGCGGGACGATCTCGACAGTATGACGGCCATTCGGCGGGACACCGGCATCCCCGTGGCCGCCGATGAGTCGGTTCGATCACTGGCAGACGCCCACGACGTAATCGCGCAGGAGGCGGCTGACTACATCAATATCAAAATCATGAAGACCGGCGTGGTCGAAGCGGTCGCCATAGCAGAAGCCACGCTCGCCGCCGGATTGAAACTGATGGTGGGAGGAATGGTTGAAACCCGCATCGCGATGGGCTGCTCGTTCAGCCTCGTCCTGGGGATGAAGGGGTTTGATATCCTGGATCTCGATACGCCGCTTCTGCTGGCTAATGATCCCCTCGTAGGAGGCTATCAGTATCGAGGCCCACAACTTGAACCGTGGCATACATCAGGACTCGGCATAACCACTCTTCCACAATCCGATCTGACAACTATCGAGTAGACTCCTCCCCCTCATCGCATTTCTTGCATGCGAGAATCTGCCCAACTTGCTGAGCCCTGCCTTCCTGCGTGAGCACCCAGGGACGAGAGAAAAACGGCGGTTGATGGCGCACATGCTGACCGTGGCCACAGGCCAGGTCGGCGACCCAGTCGCTATACTCATCCAGGTGGTACCCGACGATCGGCTGGTTCATGGTCCTACCCCAGGCGGCGAGTCTGTCACCGGCCATTCCATATTCGCCGTTGAATGTAGGCTATCGCTTCTCAAACGGACGCTCCGGACGTTCAGCGGCCGACACAAATCCCCAATGCTCTTCAGCGTCTTCGTCAAAACTTCCGACGAAAATGACTTCTCTGTCGAGGTGCCGGAACTCCGCGAGTGTAACGCTGCACTGGCGAGCATCGATCACACGGGCATCGAATTGCCCGACGACATAGATCTGGGCCTTGGCCGTGACATACACATTGCGGCGGCTGGTGTGTCCGGTATCGGGGAATAGGTCTACCGTTTGCGCACAGCCACCTGCACGCTCAATCGTCATGGCCAGGTTATGCCGGGAAAGAAACGGATCTGTGGCAATCCGCACAAGCGTCACACGCAGACCCGTTCCTGG
>Ga0105097_10000909_pt1 | contig 13890 bp, 16 predicted proteins | sample PPLLak12cMay2015_FD_87035 | JGI IMG/M metagenome (GOLD analysis project Ga0105097, IMG submission 87035) | Freshwater sediment microbial communities from Prairie Pothole Lake near Jamestown, North Dakota, USA - PPLs Lake P7 Core (1) Depth... | ecosystem: Environmental > Aquatic > Freshwater >... | reverse complement strand
TGGCGGCATCACGCCAGGAAAAGGCGGGCAAACCCATCTTGGTTTGCCAGTCTTTAATACTGTCAAAGAAGCCGTACAGCAGGTTGGAGCTGAAGCCAGCATTATTTTTGTGCCGCCGGCTTTTGCCGCTGATTCGATTATGGAAGCAGCCGATGCAGGCATCAAATATTGCGTGGCGATTACCGACGGTATTCCTACCCAGGATATGATGACAGTGAAGAACTTCCTGCGTCGTTTCCCAAAAGATGAACGCATGGTACTCACTGGTCCTAACTGTGCGGGTACAATCAGCCCTGGGCGCGCCATGCTGGGTATTATGCCGGGCCACATTTACATACCGGGTAATGTCGGTATTGTGGGCCGTTCAGGTACTTTAGGCTATGAAGCTGCCGATCAAATGAAACGCCTGGGTATTGGCATTTCCTCATCAGTGGGTATTGGTGGCGACCCCATAAACGGAAGTTCACATCGGGATATTCTGGAGAAATTTGAGCACGACCCAGAAACAAAAGTCGTCGTCATGATTGGTGAAATCGGCGGCCCCCAAGAGGTTGAGGCGGGACTTTTTGCCAAAGAACATATGAGTAAACCGTTAGTTGCTTATATTGCAGGATTAACCGCGCCCGAAGGTCGCCGCATGGGTCATGCCGGTGCGATTATTTCATCTGCAGGTGAAAGTGCGGCAGAAAAAGTCGCAATACTGAAGGAGTTGGGTGTTATTATCTGTCCCACACCTGCCGCGATGGGGGCGACTGTGGCGGCCGTGCTGGCTAAGATGTAAAATTACAAATGGCAAACGGGTTAGAAGTTTAGCTGACGTATAGGAAAAGACTCATGCCTTTGCCATATTGTGGTTATCCATTAGTTTTATCTTGCAGGAAGTGGAGCGTTATATGCAAAATTCAGATCAAAGCAAGGAAAACAATAAAAACTTGGATGAGCTTTTTATTGCGACACGCTCTTGTCCTCGATGTGGCGATCGGAAAATCAGAAGATCATCGAAGAAAATAAAAGATGGGTTGTTGAATATACTGTTTTGTAAATTCTACCGCTGTCATGAATGCCGTTACCGATTCCGGGTGATGAATCCTATACGTATGGTTTTTTTCACAGGCATTATACTTTTATGGATGCCCATTTTGGGAGCCTTGTGGATGAACTTCAACCAGGGAACGGATGTTGCCGGTCCCGTCGAGAGCATTTCCAACGATCAAATTGAGATTCTCGCAGAGAAAGGCGATCCCGAAGCCGAGTTGCAAATGGGATTGCGTAATACATCGTTTGCCCGGGGTGTCAAGAACGATAGGATAGCAGTTCAATGGTTTGAAAAAGCCGCCCGCCATAATCAGGTTGAAGCTCAATACCGGTATGGCTTGGCTCTGCTCGAAGGAAAGGGGGTGGTTCAGGATTACAAGACGGCTTTTTACTGGCTCGAAAAATCCGCACAGCAAGGCCATGCAGAAGCACAGGCTACTCTTGGCGAGATGTATCATTCCGGCATCGCCATTAATGGTAACATTGAGCGTGCCTATTTATGGTTTAATCTGGCTGCAGCTCAAGGAGTAGAAAGCGCTGCTTCCGCCCGTGATCTCGTGGTGAGGCAACTTACCTCAAGTCAAATTGCTGCAATGCAGGAAGAGGCAATTCGTATTAGTCGTGGCTATCATTCGTCCTATGTGCCTGAGCAGTCAAAGAGTGTGATAATAGAGGCCGATCCAGTGGGTGAAGACAGTGCTTATAAGGATGAGCCAATACCAGGAGTGAATAAGCAAACGGCAAAATCATTATTTCCCAAGTTAAAAGACTGGTTGAAAAATAATCTTTTATAGCATAAAAATTATTCTAAATTGAAAATTTTATAATTCTTTGCGTAACATCAATGATTCATCATTTTATGTTGCAAATAACGTCGTAATAAATCCAGTGTCATCAGCGCCGCTTGATTTTGCTTGCGTTTGATGGGGCCGGCTATTGAATGAATGCTTTGATAAAAGTTATCTCCAGTCAGGAGGCTGTTATACAGAACAATGGACTTATCTTTGTCATGCAATGTTTTATTGTTACCCGCATAAAGTTGAACGAGAACAAAATCGGCTCCGCTGGTTTTTTGTATATCAACTGCGATTGCTTTCGCTGTCGTTATTAAATATTCCGTATTAGCTTCTGCAATCAGATTTTGTCCTAATCTGGCTGTGGATTGTTCATATATTGCACTTATCAACCACTCCGAGCCTACACATTTGGCCGCCAGCAAACCTTGACTGGCAGTTTCTAATACGGCTAAGGTATGACTATTTCCAATAGTCATCAGCTTGTCTATTTCAAAAGCCAGATCTCCCGTTATTTCGCCCATCCCATCAATAGCAAATACATAATCACCTAATTGATTAGCAATCATGGCGACTAACGTTGATATTGCCGTTTCTGGATAATCAAACGGAAACAATAGCTTAGTTTGCACATCATCTGCACCTGCACGAAAGCCCAATTGCACCTGTGCTGGAATCTCAATTGAGTTTATTCGTTCCTGAATGGCGGATTCTCCTAACCCTAAGGTTTTTATAGTAATTAATTGGCCGGGCTGTAATAAAAAACGGGTGGACAGTTTGGGCAAGACGCGATCGTGAAATAAATGCTTCATTTCCAACGGCACACCGGGCAAAAAAGCAAACCAGCAGCGACCGTACGTTAGTGAAAAACCCGGCGCAGTTCCCCATTCATTATCTATGCGTTCGGCTCCTTGAGGCAGCATAGCCTGTTTGCGGTTTGATTCGGGCATCGCTCTGTTTCTTTGCGCAAAAAAACGACTGATTTGTTCAAAAGCTATTTCATCAAACTCTAGTGGAATATTAAAGGCATAAGCTACGGCTTCGGCGGTCAAATCATCACTGGTAGGTCCAAGACCCCCGGTACAAATACAACAATCGGCTCGCTGAGATATGTCCTGTAGCAAAACAATGAGATCATCCAGTTTATCGCCTACGGCGGTATGTCGTGTGACGGTAAAGCCGCAGGCAACTGCTTTTTGTGATAACCAGGCGGCATTGGTATCGACTGTTTGTCCGGTTACAATTTCTTCGCCTTGAGAAAAGATTTCCAGTGTTGGATTCATTTTAAAAACTCATTGAGCAGTACGCCATGCCAAAACGGCAGGGTAATTAAACTTAATGCTGTTGTGACGGTGACTGTCATGGCATAAAGCGCACTATCAAGCCTATAGCGATCACAAAAAACCACACCCAAAACCATGCTTGGCATCGCCATATCCAGTACGGCTGCTGCTTTATACTTGCCTTCCATAGGTAAATAACTCACCAGAACGATTGCGAACAAAGGCATTAATAGCATTTTTATCAGAATAACGGGCATCACATAAGGTATGTTCCGGGCAGTGACTGCTTTCCAGTTTAATGCCAGCCCCAAGGAAACCAGCATCAGAGGTACAACTGCTGCGGATAATTTTTGTAACACGCCGGCAAACCATGCGGGGGCAACAAGTCCGTTAAGATTTAAAATTACCGCAATCGCCGCTGCCCAAAATGGCGGTGCATTAAGAAATAACAGCGCTGACTTAGGCTTTGGTGTCGTATCTTCACCGTAATGCTGTGCAATCATGATCCCTAAAGTAAACACTATCGGCGCAGTGGCAAACAGGTCTATTTGTATGACGACAGACCTCGCCCAGCTACCAAAAGTCTGTTCTAAAACAGGTAAGCCCAGATAAGTGACATTAGGCACGGCAGCCAGTATTATCGCTCCCAAGCGTTTATCTTCAAATTTAAAAAGTATGCCGATTATCCAGGTACAGAGCATGGCAAAAACAATACAGCCAACACCGAGTATTGTATATTGAAAAGATTGCAAGCCTATATCCGCCGTCCATAAGACTTCTAAAACCATAGCCGGCAATAGCAAATAATAGACAAATGTAGTCAACACCAGTCGGGTTTGCTCTGCTGTTAGTCCTGCGGGCCTAAGCATTCGCCAACCCACTCCGCAAGTCATTAACAAGGTCATTTGAATTAGTGTTGAGTTCATAAGCGAAGTGTATTGTCGATTTGCTGAGATTAACATTCACTGTCAATGCAAGTTCCGGTAACATATACCGCATGTAGCCCTAGCTACGGAACTGCGAGCGTCACAAAACCTGAATTATAAGGTTATTGATAATATCATTTTCTGCAAATAGGGCTCAGTTCATTATTAAAGAGCTACTAAATGCGTGTTTTTTCAAAATTTTGCCGGTTATGTTTTATTATTTTATTAATGGGATGCGCTGTTGCAAAGGCAGATATGGGTGAAATCGAATCGATCTTTCCCAAGGAGGCTTCCGCAATGCATACAGGTCAAAAGGCGGTCATTGCCGATGTTCGTGAAGATATTAAAAACAGAATAACCCTTCCAGAGTTGTAAATTTAAAGATTTATCTATTACCTTTTATATTGAGCCTATGTCATTTATATCAACCAAATCTATTCCTGTTCGTGAACGCTTGATTATGGCGCTGGACGTTCCCAGCATTCAGGAAGCCCAAGCTTTAGTGGAAGAACTCGGCGATTCAGTAATCTTTTATAAAGTCGGCATGGAACTGTTTATGTCGGGTGATTATTTTGGTTTTATTGAATGGCTGAAACAACACAATAAAAAGATTTTTGTTGACCTGAAGTTTTTTGATGTTCCCGCTACCGTTGGGCGAGCTATCAAGGCCTTAAGCAGTAAAGGGGTTGATCTTGCTACTATCCATGGAAACGATGCTATTATGGAAGCGGCAGCTAAAGAAAAAGGTGATCTTAAAGTGCTGGCAGTCACCGCTTTAACCAGTTTGGACCGCGGTGATCTTGATGATTTAGGCTTTAAATGTGATGTGCGTGATCTGGTATTATCTCGAGCTAAACGTGCGTTGCAAATCGGCTGCGACGGCATTGTTTCATCAGGACTTGAAGCATCCATGATTAGGGAGCAACTTGGACATAAACTATTGGTTATTACGCCCGGCATCAGACCTGTTGATAACCGCGAAGATGACGATCAAAAACGTGTGGTCAGTGTTGAAATGGCTTTCCGGAATGGTGCTGATTATATTGTCATAGGCCGGCCTATTCGTGATGCTGAAAATCGAAAAGCGATGGCTGAAAAAATTCAGGCGCAAATTCTTGCTCAATTTTCAAGCAATTAAGTAATGCAAGGTACAAAGAACAAAGTGGGCGCATTTGTAGCTTGGCGGATTTTACCTTTTACCTTGAGCCTAACACTATGTCTTTAGATCCCGCTTTTACTGCCTCCTACCTGGTCGCTTTTATAATGGGCTTATTCAGTAGTATGCACTGTATAGGCATGTGCGGCTCGATTATTGGAACGTTAACCCTAAGTCTTAGCCCGGAAATACGTAACAATAAGAAACTATTATTACCTTTTGTCTTTAATTATAATTTTGGCCGGATTACCAGTTACACGATAGCGGGTGCATTGGCGGGTCTAATTGAGGCTTTACTGACCATGCATCTGGGTGAAACTCACGGGCACAGATTTTTACAATTAATATCAGCTGGCATCATGGCGAGTGCAGGCCTTTATATAGCCGGCTGGTTTCCCCGTTTTGCTTATATCGAAAAAATCGGAACGCATTTTTGGAAAAAAATAGAACCCTATGGACGGAAACTTATTCCCGTAAAAAATCGCACCCAAGCCTATCTTTTTGGTATGGTATGGGGCTGGTTGCCTTGTGGACTGGTATATGCGGCTTTAACACTCGCAGCTACTGCGGGTGATGTCAGTAAGAGCGCATTGACTATGCTGGCTTTCGGATTAGGGACTTTACCTGCAGTCATGGGAGTAGGTATAATGACACACGTATTAACTAGGTTATCCAGAATGCAGCGTTTCAAACAGGCTATTGGCCTGTTTATGATAGTTCTGGCACTGTTAGCCGCCTTGCCATGGCTTAATCCGATGGCGTTTCCAACACACATAGCAATACATTAAAAGAGGCTACTATGGGGCATTTTAAGTCGATCATTGGTCAATCTCCCGCATTGGATTCCTTAATTCGTAGCGCCAGAATGGTTGCGGCTACCGATGTAACGGTATTGCTTAAAGGTGAAACCGGTACCGGCAAGGAAGTATTTGCTAACGCTATTCAAAAAGAAAGTGCTCGCGCCGATAAAGCCTACATTACCCTTAACTGTGCTGCATTACCTGAAAGCCTGATTGAATCGGAATTGTTTGGACATAAAAAAGGTTCTTTTACAGGTGCGACTGCCAATACCCAGGGGCTTTTTCAGGCAGCTCATGGCGGTACTTTGTTTCTCGATGAAATAAACTCATTGCCTGTTTCAATTCAGGCAAAATTATTGCGCTTCCTGGAGTCTGGAGAGTGCCTTGCTGTGGGTGACATCAAACCTTATAACGTTGATGTCCGCATTATCGCAGCGACCAACTCAGATCTGAATAAACAGGTTGCAACGGGTGAATTCAGGCAGGATTTATATTACCGGCTCAACGTTGTACCTTTAGAGCTTCCTCCATTGGCACAACGCACTGAAGACATAGAACACCTCATTATGCACTTTTTGGTTATGATGGCAGAGACACATTCACTAGCCGCACCAAAATTTAGTAAACAGGCCTTGAAAGTTTTGAAAGATTACTCATGGCCGGGTAATATTCGTGAATTGCGTAATCTGTGCGAAAGACTCAGTATTTTATTAGCGGGGAAAACCATTGAACCGGAAAATCTCCCACATGAATTTGTTACCCACAGCAGCATGCCTAAAGTTCCGGATTTTACCTTGCCTGAAAGGGGTATACAGCTTGACTCTTTAGAAGCCAACTTGATTCATCAAGCTCTCAATCGTACTAAAGGTAATCGCAGCAAATCTGCCAAACTACTGGGTCTTTCCAGAGATACCCTGCTTTACCGTATGCAAAAACACGGTTTATCGACGCATTAACTGCGCGGTACAAAAAACATCAGGTAACTCGCCAAAAATAAACCACAAAATCTTGACTGCTTGGTTACCAAAAATAGAACGCGGATGACGCGGATGATTATGATTGACACAGATTTTTCATGGGCATTCCGTGTTTATCATAATCATCCGCGTCATCTGCGTTCCATTGTATTTGTGTTTTATTTTTTGCGAATTTCCTTAGCACAACGCCGATCAAAAAGCCTGCAACCGTGCCCGCCTCATAACCTGCTTTAAATCTTTAACCGTCTGGGACAAACCCGAAAACAAGGCTTGAGCGATAATCGAATGGCCGATATTAAGCTCAACTATTTGGGGTATTGCACATATTGCTTCAACATTATAAAAATTCAAACCATGCCCCGCGTTAACTTGTAATCCTGCGTTGTGTGCATAATGCGCTGCCAGTCTGATGCGCGCCAGTTCTTCGGCTTGCTGAGCCAAATTTTTAGCGGTTGCATAACAACCGGTGTGCAGTTCGACAACTGGGGCCCCGGCTTTTACCGCCGCATCAATCTGCGCTTCATCGGGATCAATAAATAGCGATACCTCAATACCTGCTCCCTTTAAGTTATCACAAGCCCATTGCATACGCTTCAGATTGCCTGAAACATCCAAACCACCCTCGGTAGTTAATTCCTCGCGTTTTTCAGGCACCAGGCAACACGCATAGGGTTGTACTTTTATTGCAAGACCAACCATTTCATCGGTCACCGCCATTTCCATATTCAGACGAGTATGGAGCATGTCTTTCAATAAAAAAATATCCCTATCCTGAATATGCCGACGGTCTTCTCGCAAATGCGCTGTAATACCATCCGCCCCTGCTTGTTCCGCGACAAGTGCCGCCTGAACAGGTTCAGGATAAGTCGTACCTCTGGCTTGCCTTAAGGTAGCAACGTGATCAATATTTACGCCCAATAAGATGTGTGTTTTATCCATTTTTATATGTGTTGACTGATTTTATTAATGACTGCGCGACTTTTTAGTGGCTTACCTTGCAAATGAAAAGCGATGACTGTTCTCATCAGTATTTTTGCTTCAATGAGTACCTGAGGATCTGTAAATTCTCTTGATTTCATTGCCTGTAATGTCATACCCGAGAAATGGCCGTCCTGTGCTTCAATCGGACCCTGTTCTATGTTAAAGTGATATTTAGATGATAGATGTACTGCCTTTTCATTGTGGAAATCATATTCCAGTTGTAGTCCATAACCCACGGCATCCATTAAGTTAAGTTCAAAAATCCGCAGTGCCGCTTCTATTTTTGAACCATCCGAAAGACTGGATAAACATTTGCCATAACAGGCAAACACGTCCTGGTGAGGATCGTTGCGATGCAAAAAACGGCTTACCAGTTCATTAACATAAAAGCCGCAATAAAGTGCGAGTCCTTGTAATTGAATGAATGGTTGTGTTATTTCAACATCAGTTAGTGTTTTTAACTCTGTCTTACCAAAATATGACATTGTCAAAGGTATAAAAGGCTGCAATAGACCTGCAGTTTTGGATTTGGCTTTTCTTACTCCTTTAGCCAACAGGGAAACTCTACCAAAGTCCCTGGTCAATACGTCAATGATAAGACTGGTTTCCCTGAATTTGTGCTGTTGCAAGATAAAGGCTGGTTGCAAATAAACAGCACTATCAGTCATTAAATCCCAGGCTTTGCATGGCGCGTTCATTATCCGACCAGTTCTTTTTAACCTTAACCCAAAGCTGTAAATAGACTTTCTGTCCGATCAGTTTTTCTATATCGAATCTCGCATCCGTGCCGACTTTTTTTAGCATTTCCCCCTCCTTGCCAATAACGATATTTTTTTGCGTCAGTCGCTCTATCCAAATAATGGCATATATTTTAGTAATGCCTGGGAGTTCTTCGTAGCGCTCAATTTCGACAGTTAATGCATAAGGCAATTCATCGCCCAAGCGTCGGGTCAGTTTTTCTCTGATAATTTCAGCCGCTAAAAAGCGCTCAGGCCTGTCAGTAATCTGATCCTCTGGATAGATTAAATCACTGGTTGGTAAAAGCGTCATAATCAAACTTTCAAGTTGATCCAGATTGGTTCTTTTTAAGGCCGAAATAGGGATCAAATGCTCAAATGGAAAACGATGCCGGGCCTCGGCAAAAAACGTCAATATGGCATCCTTATCCTTCACCTTATCAACTTTGTTGACCGCGAGAATAACCGGCAAGCCCGCTTGCTCCAGTTTTTTAAAGATAACTTCATCATATTCATGCCACGATAAACCATCGATTAACCAGACAATGACATCAACACCGAGCAGTGTCGTTTCAGCTGTCCGGTTTAAATACCGGTTCAAAGCTCTCTTTTCACTGCTGTGCATACCCGGCGTGTCCATATAAATGGCTTGCCCTGCTTCAGTGGTATTAATTCCCAGAATTCGATGCCGGGTTGTTTGCGGCTTACGTGAAGTAATGCTGATTTTCTGCTTCAGCAAATGATTCATCAGCGTTGATTTGCCGACATTTGGACGCCCTATCAGCGCTACGAAACCGCAATTCATTCATTATCCTTATTTAATAATTCAAGCATAAGCTCTGCCGCTGCCTGTTCGGCTTTTTTTCTGGAAATACCTGTGCCGACACAAGCCTCTTCTATTAAAGGGATCGTGCATCTAACCTTAAACATTTGTTCGTGCGCAAGTCCCGACATGCTTATTAATGTATATTCAGGTAATTCCAGTTTTTTGGACTGCATCAATTCCTGCAATTGGGTTTTGGGATCTTTTTGCCAGTTATCCAAAGACAGCTTATTCAGTTTTTCTGCAAATAAACGTTCTATCCATAGTTGACATGCCGTTATGCCCTGATCTATAAACAATGCGCCCATAATGGCTTCCAATGCATCCGACAAAATGGAATCACGGCGAAATCCACCACTTTTCAATTCCCCTGAACCCAACAATAAATAATCCCCCAAATGATGCTTTCTGGCCAGTTCTGCTAATGAACTCTGATTGACTAAACTTGCTCTTAGTCGGCTTAAAACGCCTTCACTGGCATCTGGAAATAAATCATACAGTTTTTTTGCGATCACGAATCCCAGAATTGAATCGCCCAAAAACTCCAATCGCTCATTATTATTAGAACTTGCGCTTCGATGGGTTAAAGCCATAGTAAAAAGCTCTGGATTATTAAATGCCAACCCCAGCTTTTTACTCAATACCTCGGGCTTTTTTATCACTTCTCACCGACCTCAATAGCGTCATTAAATTCTACTAAAACACTCAGGTTACCGGCAATTTTTCTGACAACCTCATACTCAATGGCCACTTTCAGGTAATTACCCTGTTTGGTAACAGTAATGTCATCCTGTGTGACATCATTAACATAATTGATATTGAACCGTTTGCTCAGGCTGTTTCTGATTTGGGCTTCACTTAGTTCTTCAATATGAGCGGTTTTTTCAATCTCAGTCAGAGCGCTGACTACTTTGCTGTGATCAAGGTAAATAGGTCCGATTTTAAGACCCAATAAAACAAAAAACGCGATGAGACCGAGAACAAAAACAAGAGAGATAAAAGTTAAACCTTGTTGACGTTTAGGTGATATATTCATTTATTCGACCCTCGAAACTATTCATGACGGTGCACAAGGGTTCAATGAGAGACGTTGCAATTCAACGTCTATAACCTTGTGTATTGCAGTTACTTTATTCAATTATTTCAATACCGTTCCAATACGGTCAAAACCAACGCCTTTATCCTGCCAATCCCAGTTCATCCAGATAAAAAAAGCTTTGCCGACCAGATTTGCTTCAGGCACCGGCCCCCAGTAGCGACTATCATTGCTGTTATCACGATTATCGCCCATCATAAAATAATGGCCTTTCGGTACGACGTAAACAAATTCAACCGAAGGCGTGCCATTCCTGATCAGGATACTGTGTTCGATACCCATCAAATTTTCCAGCAACTCTTCAGCTCCGGTCATATCCTCACCCTGACCAACACCTTGATAACGCCCCAATGAAACCTGCTTAACGGGGACATCATTAATGGTCAGTTTTCTATTACTATAAACAACTTTGTCGCCAGGCAGGCCGATAACACGTTTAATATAATCGACAGATGGCTCTTTAGGATACCGAAAAACGGCAATATCGCCACGCTTTGGTTCATTCAATTCAATCACTTTTTTATTGATAACGGGCAGGCGTATGCCATAAGTAAACTTATTGACAAGGATAAAATCACCGACCAGTAAAGTAGGCATCATTGAGCCGGAAGGAATGCGAAAAGGCTCGGCTATAAATGATCGCAGCAACAACACAATCAACACAATCGGAAAAAAAGAACGTGCGTACTCGACAACTACAGGTTCATTTTTTTCATCAAAAATGAGGCCTTTTGATTTAAGGAATAATAAATACCCTCCCCAAATTAAACCTGTAACGACAGTGGCAAGCAAAAGAAAAAAGGAAAAATCAAAGTCCATAATTTATATATTAGTAAAGTGTAGGGGCAATTCTTTGTGGTTGCCCTGATGCATAAAGGATATGTAAGGTCTGTGTTATTCTTTGTTTAGCTGCAAAACGGCCAGGAATGCCTCTTGAGGAATCTCAATATTACCGACCTGTTTCATCCGTTTTTTACCAGCTTTTTGTTTTTCCAATAATTTTTTCTTACGACTAATGTCACCGCCATAACATTTGGCGATCACATTTTTCCGCAGGGCTTTTACGGTAGATCTGGCGATAATTTTAGAACCAATGGCGGCTTGAATTGCAACTTCGTACATTTGTCGTGGAATCAGGTCTTTCATCTTTTCAACCAGATCGCGCCCGCGATTATTACTTAAATCCCGATGAACAATAATCGACAAGGCATCCACCTTTTCGGAATTAATCAAGACATCCAGTTTGACCAAATCCGCTGTCTGAAAACGCAAAAACTCATAATCAAAAGAGGCAAAACCTCGGCTTACGGACTTTAAGCGATCAAAGAAATCCAGTACCACTTCGCTTAGCGGCATTTCATAATGCAGTGACACCTGCCTGCCGACGTACTGCATATCTTTCTGTACGCCGCGCTTTTCGATACAAAGCGTAATTACGCCGCCCAGATAAGTTTCCGGAACAAGAATATTAGCCCGGATAATAGGCTCCCTGATTTCCTTAACAGTGCCGCCTTCCGGCAATTTAGCCGGATTATCCACCATTAAAACCTGGTCGGTTTGGGTAATCACTTCATAAATAACCGTGGGCGCTGTGGTAATCAAATCAACGTCATATTCCCTTTCCAGGCGCTCTTGAACAATCTCCATGTGTAACATACCCAGAAAACCGCAGCGGAAACCAAAACCTAAAGCCTGGGATGTTTCCGGCTCAAATTGCAAAGCGGCATCATTGAGGTTTAACTTATTGAGCGCTTCACGCAAATCTTCGTAATTATCGGAACTGACCGGGTATAAACCAGCGAAAACACGCGGCTGAACCCGTTGAAATCCGGTGAGCTGTTCTTCAGCCGGTTTATCTGTCCAGGTAATGGTATCACCCACCGGCGCACCGAATATGTCTTTAATACCGGCAACTACATAACCGACTTCACCGGTATTCAAAATTTCTTTTTCGAGGCGTTTTGGAGTAAAAACACCGACTTTTTCAGCGATGAATGACTTGCCGGTGGACATGATAGTAATCTTCTGCTTTCTGCGAATACTGCCATGCATAATTCTGACCAAAGACACCACGCCCAGATAACTGTCAAACCACGAGTCAATGATTAATGCTTGCAAGGGGCCTTCTGTATTGCCTTGCGGTGGAGGGACTTTAATTACCAGTTGCTCCAGGACGTCCAGAACACCCAGGCCGGTTTTAGCGCTAATCATCAGCGCCTCATCTGCCGGAATACCGATCACCTCTTCAATTTCAGCCATTACGCGTTCAGGCTCGGCAGAAGGCAAATCAATTTTATTCAGCACCGGCACAACTTCCAAGCCCTGTTCTATTGCGGTATAGCAGTTTGCCACACTTTGCGCCTCAACGCCTTGCGCCGCATCAACAACTAGCAACGCGCCTTCACAAGCAGCTAATGATCTGGACACTTCGTAGGAAAAATCAACATGCCCCGGCGTATCAATAAAATTAAGCTGATAGGTTTCGCCATCTTTGGCTTTAAAGTCCAGCGTAACACTTTGCGCTTTAATGGTAATGCCGCGTTCTCTTTCAATATCCATGGAATCAAGAACCTGTGCTGACATTTCCCGGTCACTTAAGCCGCCACAGATTTGAATAAAACGGTCCGCGAGTGTTGATTTACCATGATCAATATGCGCGATAATGGAGAAATTTCTGATATGTTTTAAATCCACTGTGTTTTAACTTGTTATGAGGTTGTTAAGGCGTTATTGCTTCAGAGCAAGAGGCAGTGATTGCCGTCAAGGTATTTGTAAAGTTTGATAAGTTTTGAAATTATAACAGATTCAGGCAAAGTCAAAGCCAAGTTTCTCAGCGAAACATCCTCATGCTGACGATAGACGTTTGCCAACATCACATCAAGCGTTTCTGCGGTTGCTACGGTAATGTGATTGACAGCGTCAATAACAGTACAATGAAAAAACCCCTGATAGCGAGGATAACGATAGAAGGGCCTGAACTGGTTGATAATCAGGTATGGTTAACCGCTTCAGGACATTCATCCAGGGAGCCTGTCCGAGAATGCAAAAAGCTGGAAATTAGCATAATATAAAGTACTTTGCTGGCCTATAATCAGCACAATAGGTTGGTTAAACGCATGATTTGGAGACTTGGAGGTATTTATGTTTCGGCAAATATTAGGATTTATTCTGCTGGTAGCCACGGTGGGTTTGGCGACGTGTCAGTCTGTGGTAAAAGCTGATCCAACCGCTGATGTCAAAGCAGGGTACGCGGTTACGGCCATAAAGTCATGAAACCATTAT
>Ga0105097_10000908_pt1 | contig 13922 bp, 7 predicted proteins | sample PPLLak12cMay2015_FD_87035 | JGI IMG/M metagenome (GOLD analysis project Ga0105097, IMG submission 87035) | Freshwater sediment microbial communities from Prairie Pothole Lake near Jamestown, North Dakota, USA - PPLs Lake P7 Core (1) Depth... | ecosystem: Environmental > Aquatic > Freshwater >... | reverse complement strand
TTCGATTACCAACCAGAACGGCGGGACCTGGGCTGCAGTTACAAACTCACCGCAGGGAACCGGAACAGCCGGCGGCACAAGCGCCACAAGGCTTACGGTATTCTGGTCGAGATATAACGGCACTCAGGGTGCTCCAACCGTATCTGATTCAGGCAACCATACAGCCGGCAGGATGATAGCTATTCGCAACGCTGCTGCCACAGGCGATCCGTGGAACGTTACAGCAGGCGGAGTCGAGGCGACATCAGATACAAGCGGCTCTATTCCGGGCGCAACCACAACGGTGAACAATACCTTAGTTGTGGCTGCGATTGCCACAAGCCTGCCCGATGCGAGCAACACGACGACCTTCTCGAGCTGGGCAAACGCCAACCTGACAAGTGTCACTGAGGTTATAGACAATGCCAGGAACTCGGGCAACGGCGGCGGCATAGGAGTTGTTACGGGTCTTAAGGCGACAGCGGGTGCTTACGGAAATACCACTGTTACCTGTGCTTCATCAGCGGTTAAGGGAATGATTAGCATCGCGATTAAGCCTTAATAACCGAAAAAAATAGCAGCCGATGAGTTTATTTACTTTGTTAAATAATTCTCATTGATATGCTGATACAAAAACCCGCCTGTACGAAAAATGCAGGCGGGTTTTTTATTTCAGATGCAAATTAAAATAAATATCAATCTAATATAAACAACAGCGAATCTTCTTGTCCAATTACTTCGTCTGTCTGTTTTATTGCAGCCAGTAATCTACAAAAATAGTGAAGTCTTTGAAATCAATAATGCCATCCAGATAAAGGTCCGTTCTCCGGCGAGCAGCGGGAATTTTTCCCCCGGCAAGTTCCGCGACCTTAGCGTCAGACAAGACACTGTCAAATATATCAACCCGGTCAATCGAGCCGGCAAAGTAATTAACGTTGGTTTGCAGATTGCCAAAATGCAGTGTCGGTGGCGATGACTTTGCTCCTGTCGGCCCGGTCGCACTGTTTTCAAGTACACCATCAACATAAACCTTCATTAAACCGGTAGATGAACTGCGCGTTGCAGCTAAATGATGCCAGACGCCGTTATTTATGTTCGTTGCAGATAAAATGGTAATATCTGAGCTGCCGACGCCGAACCCGAATTTGCTTCCCACAAGAGCAGTTCCGAAATCGTGGGTTGAGCCTCCGACCTCGCCGTCAACCAGCCCCCTGCCATTATACCAGTTCGGGGTGCCTCCCGTCTGGGTTGTCCTGGCAAAAAATGCAATTGTAAAATCAGTCGAAACAGGCCTGCTAATTACCGCATAATCATTGGACCCGTCGAAAGTAAGAAAACCCGAACCATTCAGTGCTGCCCCGCCGTAAATGGCAGCATTATTACTGCCGATGCTATCGAAGGCGGTTGTGCCGCTTGCTTCATCGAAGTTCCATTGTCCCAGAGGTGCCGGCTCGAACAACTCATACTCGAAAAGCCAGTCCAGTGTAAAAATTTCAAGGTCATTGTAATCAACATTTCCATCATTGTTAAAGTCACAGCGGCTCATTGTCTTTTCACTTGAAGGTTCTGAGGCACTTCCAATATTGCCCCTCGAATCACGCATTTTTACTGTGTATGTGTATTGTGTGTCAGAGTTCAGTCCCCAGTCCGTAAAAGTTGTGCCTGTCTGCCAGGCGCTGTCACTTCCGCCCGGATTGCCGCTTGTCTCATCGAAATAATACTGGATAGGCAATGAGACATCGCTTCCAGTGGTTGCTGTCATCGTAATACCATTTTGACTGACAGCCGTCGGAGGTGTTGCAAATGCAGCCGGCTCCGGCGTCGGTGGCGATGCATCATTTCTAAATATTGTAAACTGGTCGATTATGACTCCGTTCTTATCAACACCCTGCAATGTAAGCTCGTCGCCGTTGATTGTAATCTTGCAGAAATGATATGTCCTGCTTGTAGCCTCAACATAACATACCGTATCCCCGGGCTTGATATAGTTCGGATTGGGGGTATATTGAGTTGCACAGCCTCCGCCGGTCGTTATATGTTTAACTCCGTTGACCGTACATCGTGCATAATAATGATTATGACCCGCAAACAGAATAGCAACGTCATAAAGCTCGCACAGCGGCTGAACATTTGTCCTGATATTACCAGCATCATCATGTGTTCCTGCTGAGTAACCAGGCGCGTGAGTTGTGATGAACTTCCATTGCTTGGTTGTATTGCTCAAATCGTTCTCCAGCCATATACGCTGCGCCGCACCGGGCGATAAGCTGATCGTCTCATCAATAATTATAAAGTGCGCAGGACCATAATCGAACGACCAGTATTTGCCTGCTACATAAGGATATGGATAATATTTCTGATAAACGACTCCGCTGTCCTCATGATTTCCTCTGCACCCCTGAATCGGCAATTCCGACTGCAGCTTTTTGCAATTGGCCATTGTGGTATTAAAAAATTCATTCGTCCAGGCCGATTCAGTTCCCGCCGATGACCAGTCGCCAGAATGTAGAAGAAGCGTTTGAAATGCCGGGTCTGCCTGATACACTGAAACTATACCTCCATGGACATTGTTGTGCTCTGTCGGATTAGTGCGAGTATCGCCATAAGCAAAAAACTTCAAAGTTGTCGCATTCGCAGCCGGCGCTGTATAAAAATTCCCCGTATAATATGCCCCGCTCGTTACCCCTTCGCGGACCCTGTAATAATACTTCGTTCCGGGCGCCAAAGGTGTGGCGCTTCCGATAGTATACTTATACTGATGTTCATTATTACCGCTGCCTATCTCGGTTAATACGGTATTGCTGTCGTAAGTGGTCGTCAATCCCCATTCCAAAAGACAGCCCTCCGCAACCGTCGAATCAAGCTGCCATAATACCGTCATCCTGGTATTATCATTCGGATAAATCAGGTATGGCCCCTTGACCATCGCAGCCCAAAGACTTCCGGATGCAAAAAACAAAAAGACCACCATTAGCACGATTATTTTCTTCATTTCCATACCTTTCTTCTTCAGTACACCCCTGTGTTACTTCATTTAACCTTCCTTCCAACACTTCATAATAACGTTTTTCGTCGAAATTTCAAGTTTTTTCGAGTTTTTCTTGCCTATTATGAAGAAAAAAATGTAAAATTCCGCTTTAAAGAGGCTATGGAAGGTTTCTTTTAATTTGGAACTTTTCCGTTTTTATTGGAGAAACCAAAGTGGATAAAATAGATTTTATAATTGTTTTCGGCTACCTGCTCGGAATTATGATTGTCGGCATTGCCGCAGGCTACAGAAAAAACATTTCAAGCGAGCAATTTTTTCTTGCCGGCAAATCCCTTCGCTGGCCTATAGTTGGGGCAGCTCTGTTTACCGCAAATATCTCAACCATTCACTTAATAGGATTATCTGCGGATGGCTACAGGATAGGTCTTGTCGTAGGTAATTTCGAATGGATGGCATCTTTCTGCCTTATAATATTGGGGCTTATTTTTGTACCCTATTATCTGAAAACAAGAATCAATACACTTCCTGAATTTCTGGAAAAAAGATACGGTAAAAGCGCCAGAATGTTTCTGGCTTTTATTGCCATTGTCTCAGCCCTTTTGATTCATATCGGGATAAGCATTTATGCCGGGGCAACGGTATTCAAGTATATCTTCGGAATCCCCGTAATCTGGGCTGTGCTGATGATATCAGTCATAACCGCCATTTACACCATTCTCGGAGGTCTCAAGGCGGTAATGGTTACTGATGTTATCGAAGCGGTCGTTCTTTTAGGCGGCGCGATAACCTTGACTTTGATATCCATTTTCGCCTTGCCGAAAGTTGCTGATGTCCACAGCTTTGAGCAGTTCAAGGAAGCCCTCAAACCCGCTCAATTCAACATGCTTCATTCTCTGCGAAATCCTGAAACCGGCAGGCTAAACGAATACTCCTGGCTTTCGGTACTGCTTGGTTACCCGATACTCGGTATCTGGTATTGGTGCAGCGACCAGACCATTGTACAAAAGACTCTCAGTGCCCGCTCGATGCGCGACGGCCAGCTCGGCGCACTTTTCGCGGGCTTCCTGAAAATTTTGCCGGTCTTCTTTATGGTTTTACCCGGTGTAATCAGCTATGTTCTTTTCGCAGATGAAATTGGAAACGACCCGAATAAAAGTCTGCTCGTTTTAATAAATAATCTTCTCCCTGTTGGAGTTAAAGGGCTTGTAGCAGCAGGTTTGCTGGCAGCAGTTATGAGCACAGTCGAAGCCGCTCTGAATAGCACAGCCACAGTTACCGCCGAAGATATTTGCAAGCATATATGGCCGAACCTGAAGGATAAATCACTTGTTCTTATAGGAAGAATTACCGGCTGTGTGGTGATTCTGCTGGCCATCGCCTGGTCAACCCAGTGTGGAAAGTTCAAAAGTATATTCGAGGCTATCAATAAGATCCCAATGATGTTTGCTCCTGCTGTTACCTGCGTTTTTCTTTTCGGTGTTTTTTGGAAAAGAGGCACAAAACAGGCTGCAACAGCCACCTTCATTTTCGGCAGTATTATTGGAGTCATATACTTCCTGATTGACCTGCCCGCCTTCGGAGATACCCGAATCGTAACAGACAGCTGGGGTATTCCATTTATGCAGGTTGGCTGGTGGCTGTTCTGCATGTGCAGTGCTGTTTATATCCTGACCAGTCTCTTTACTCCGGCTCCGACCGAAGAGAGCCTCAAAAAAATGGGCTGGGAGCCTCCTCTTAAAGCCATAGCGAGTGTAAAATTAACTGGTATCTTCGATGTGAGGATTATGGCAGTTGTGCTCTTTGTAATCATGATAGTTCTATACTATGTCCTGCGTTAAACAAATATCTGATAATTTTCAAAAAGTTTAGGCTGATTATAATGAAACAGGCAATAATGACCCAACCGGGAAAGATTGTGTTCGAAGATGTCCCTGTCCCGAAACCCCAAAAAAATCAAATTCTTCTGCGGATTAAACGCATTGGCGTTTGCGGCAGCGATATTCACGTCTATCATGGCAAACACCCTTTCACTCCATATCCTGTTATCCAGGGACACGAATATTGCGGCATTGTCGAAGCGGTCGGCTCGGGTATTAAGAATATAAAAATCGGTTCTCTTGCAACAGCACGGCCTCAGCTTGTCTGCGGCAAATGCGGGCCTTGCCGCCGGGGCGATTACAATGTCTGCGAAAATCTAAAAGTTCAAGGCTTCCAGGCTCCCGGCTGTGCAAGGGAATTTTTTGCAGTCTCAAAAGACAGGTTCGTACCCCTCCCGAAAACGATGAGTTTCGAGCAGGGTGCCCTTGTCGAACCTGCTGCTGTCGGAGCTCATTCAACATCGAGAGCAGGAAATCTTAAAGGAAAAAATGTAGTTGTTCTCGGTGCAGGGACAATCGGAAATATGGTCGCTCAATTTGTCCGTTGCAGAGGAGCGAAAAAAATCCTGATTACAGATATCAGTGACTACAGACTTGATATTGCGAAAAAATGCGGAATAAAAAACATCTCTAACGCCGGCAAAGAATCTTTTGCTGATGCTGTCAAGCGTGTGTTCAGCAAGGCCGGCTTCCAGGTTGCCTTCGAGGCCGCTGGTTCAGAACAAACCCTTTCAGCAGCGATTCAAAATATTGAAAAAGGCGGCAGCATTGTAGTCCTCGGTGTCTTTTCACAAAAACCTCAGATTGATATGTCCGTTGTCGGTGAGCACGAAATCAGCCTGATTGGAACACTTATGTACAAGCACGAAGATTATATAGAGGCCGCACGTATGATTGGAAAAGGTAAAATCATTACTGAGCCTTTGGTGACAAAACATTTCCCCTTCGAGCAGTATGCCGATGCATACAAATATATCGAACAGCAGGCAGATAAAACTATGAAGGTGATGATTGATTTATAATTCGTAATGACTTTTTCAGTATATCGCTGAATTTGGTTGAGGGCTTTTAAGTGGAGTGTAAGAAAATAAAATTTTTATTCGTATTTTTAACAATAAGCTTATTTCTTATTTCAGCAAATCAATCTTTCTGTGCCGGCATAGACAAAACAAATGTTAAAGGCGCGATTGATTCGGGCAAAGGGGATGATTTCAACTCTGTGAAAGCCCAATTATGCGCAGGCTCGGAAGGCAGAACACCTACTGTAAAGAATTTTTCCGACAAATGGATCCTTTCACTGGCTGAACGCGGAAAACCGCAGGTATATAAGAAGTCCAACAGCAGCAATTTCGAATATATCGGCATGCCGATTGGCGGTATTGCCGCCGGGCAGGTCTATCTGGGCGGAGACGGAAAATTATGGTTCTGGGACATCTTCAACAACAAACGGGCAAGGGATGTAAAAATCGTTGAGGCATACCAATATCCATATAAGCGTTCGAGCAGTAATGATAAAGCCCGTAACTATATAGAGCAGGGTTTTGCAATCCAGGTAACTTCAGAAAGCCTGACCAAAATGTGGACCCTGGACAGAGATGGTTTTTCGAACATCGAATTCTCCGGTCAGTATCCTCTTGGATTTGTCAGCTATTATGATTCCAACTGTCCAGTGTCAGTAAAGCTGGAGGCCTTCTCACCTTTTATCCCCCTTGATTTGGAAAGTTCAACTTATCCAGCAACAATATTTAACTATACGATTACGAACAATAGTAAACATACAGTCAGCGCAAAGTTAGTCGGCTGGCTTGAAAACCCTGTCTGTATTGACAGCAGAACCAGCACAAGAGGACAATTGCGTAATCAAATAATCAGCACACCCAAGATGAAAGTCATTTTATGCGATGCAGCAACAGAGCGTTCTGATGCTGAAAATGAAAAAATTGCTTTCGACAAAAGGCCCGACATCGGCTCAATTGCCCTCGCAATTTTGAACGAAAACAAAAAGGCCGGCAATACATTCTCAAGAACTGACTCGAATTTGCCTGTTCAGATATTTTCCGGAGATGAAACAAATTCGGTCAATAAACCTTTTGAAGCCGGCGAGCAACTTATCGGTTCACTCGGAAAGGAATTTGTATTAAAGCCAGCCGAAAAAACAGATGTTACTTTTATCTTAAACTGGTATTTTCCAAATCTATACTTAGAGGAGTTCGGAGAAAAGTTACTCGGCCGAAGTTATGGAAGGCGATTTTCTTCAGCTCTTGAAGTTGCAGAAAATTTAGGCCTCAACTATAAGAGTCTTGCAGAGCAAACCCGATTGTGGCACAGGACGTGGTACGATTCCACCCTCCCACACTGGTTTCTCGACAGGACTTTCCTCAACACATCTATTCTTGCAACCAATACCTGTTACATCTTCGGTGACGGCCATTTTTACGGTTCCGAGGGCAACTACTGCTGTCCGGGAACCTGCACACACGTATGGGGATATGTTCAGGCCATGGGGCGATTGTTTCCGCAGCTTGAGAGAAAACTTCGCGAACACGTAGACTTCAATCCTGCAATCTCCTTCGATTCACAAAACGGCAGGATTTGTTTTCGTGGAGAATTCGACCGCAATGACGCCGTTGATGGACAATCCGGCATTGTGCTCAGGACTTATCTGGCTCACCAGATGTCCGAAAACGATTCCTTCCTCCGGAAAAATTATGATGCTGTAAAAAAGGCAATGAACTTCCTGATAGAAACCTATGATTCAGACAAAGATGGAATTCTTGTCGGAGGCCAGCACAACACCCTCGATGCAAAATGGTACGGCAGGATTACCTGGCTCAGCCTTTATTATGGTGCCGCGTTGAGAGCTGCCGGCGCAATGGCCGTGGAAACGGGTGACAGGGAATATGCCCGATATGTCCATGATATTGCAGACCGGGGACGAACATATATAGAGAACAAGCTTTTCAACGGCGAGTATTTCATTCAGGAACCAGACCCGAATCATCCGGATTCTCCCGGCACATTCAAAGGCTGCGATTATGACCAGCTGCTCGGCCAAAGCTGGGCTTATCAGGTCGGCCTCGGCCGAATTCTTGACGGCACAAAAGTTACAACAGCTTTGGACCACTTGTGGCGATACAATTTTACTGCGGACGTCGGGCCATACCGCGAGAAATTTAAAGAAGGACGATGGTATGCAATGCCCGGCGAAGGAGGGTTAATCGGCTGTACCTGGCCCTATGGCGGCGAGGAGGCTCTGCAGCACGGCGACAGATTTTTTGCAGGCTACCTCAATGAGTGTATGAACGGCTTCGAATATGCAGCCGCTTCGCTGATGATGTGGCACGATATGACTTTCAGGGCTTTGGCCCTAACGCGGTCGATTCATGAACGTTACGATGGCTCTAAACGAAATCCATTCAATGAGGTCGAATGCGGCAGCCATTATGCTCGCTCGATGGCAAGTTATGGAATTTTCACCGCAGCTTGCGGCTTTGAATACAATGGGCCGAAAGGATACATCGCTTTCTCCCCGAAACTAACACCAGATAATTTCAGAGCTGCTTTCACCTCTGCCGCCGGCTGGGGGACATTCTCTCAATTGCGTCAGAAAAAATCCCAGGCTGAAACAATTGAGGTAAAATGGGGCAAGCTCAATCTGCAAACGCTTGCATTTGATTTGCCTGAAGGCAAAAAAGCAAAAGAAGTGACCGTAAAATATAACGGGAAAAAATACAAAGCTCCATTCAATATGAAAGATAACAGGGTCGTGATTAATTTGCAGAAAAGTCTGGAAATTCAAAGTGGTCAGGCCCTGAAAACAGAAATTTTATTCGATAATTGATGCCTTCAAAAATCCAAATAAAAAACTAATGGATCGAATTTAAATATGGCTAAACAAACCGGTTCCGCTGTAGGTCTTGGAGAAGCTCTATGGGATATGCTGCCGTCAGGAAAAGTCCTCGGCGGCGCGCCTGTCAATTTTACATATTACGCACAGGCACTTGGAATCAAAAGTTTTTTCGCAGGCAGTATCGGCAAAGATGAACTCGGGAAAGAAATCCTCTCCGCCCTCAAGCGGACAGGATTAAACAAAATATATGTCTCTATAGATAAAATTCATCCCACTGGAAAAGTAGATGTTGAAATCGATAAAAAAGGAAAACCCGAATATCTATTCGCCCCGAATGTTGCGTGGGACCACATCCCTTTCAATCGCAAGATGCTTCGTCTGGCACATCGCTCGATCATTGTCTGCTTCGGGACACTTGCACAAAGGTCCGCAGATTCGAAAAACACAATAAGAAGATTTCTGAAGGCTGCCGGAACAAATTCCATTCGCATCTTCGATATAAACCTGCGCAAGCCTTTCTACAACAGGGAAATAATTGTTTCGTCGCTGAAGTTTGCCGATGTGTTGAAACTCAACGATGATGAATTGAAAATCGTCAGCAAGATGCTGCATCTGCACGGCACAGAGGAAATTTTGCTCGAAAACCTTCTGGATAAATTCAATTTGAAGCTCATCGCCCTGACAAAAGGCGAGAAAGGCAGTATTCTTCTGGGTAAAGGGAAAAAATCAGTTCATAAAGGTTTTCGCATTAAGGTCGTCGACACCGTCGGAGCAGGAGATTCCTTTAGTGCCGCACTCGCCGCAGGATTGCTCAAAGGCAAAGACCTCGATATAATAAACGAATTCGCAAATCGCCTGGCTGCCTTCGTGTGCACCCGGGCCGGTGCGATTGCTAAATTGCCAAAAGACTTAAAAAAATTTTGATTTTGAAAAATTTAAGTTAGCTCAAATGCTTTTATAACAATTTTTTTATGGAAAGGTTCGCAAATGCAAAGCTTCAATTATTATCAGCCAACTGAAATCAGATTCGGCCGCGGACGCATCGAAGAAGCAGGGCAAGTCACGGCCCTTTATGGCAAACGCTGTCTGCTTGTAACAACCCCTGATAAACCGCTGCGTCCTCTTTATACAAAAGTTAAAAAACTCCTCACCAAAGCCGGCCTGAGGGTCGCTCACTTTGATCGTGTTGTTCCCAATCCCACAACCGACAGCATCGCTGAAGGTTCAAAGATCGCAAAGGCCTTCAAGGCAGATGTTATCCTTGGTCTCGGCGGCGGCTCGAGTATGGATACTGCCAAGGCAATTGCAGTCGAGGCAACTCATAAAGGAAGCTGCTGGAACTATATCTGGTGCAGCAAAACTCAACCAACCGAAAAGACCCTGCCTGTGATTGTTGTTACTACTACTTCCGGAACCGGCTCGCAGGTCACTCAGGTTTCCGTCATAACCAATACGAAAAAACGCGACAAGTCAGCAATTTTCAATTCCATCATTTATCCGAAAGTAGGCATTGTTGACCCGGACTTGATGGTAAGTGTGCCCAAACACATAACCGCATCTACAGGCTTCGATGTCTTCGCACATGCATTCGAATCGTTTATTCATCCGAATGCCTCGCCTTATACGGAAATGATGGCAAAAGAAGCGATAAGGATTGTCGTGCAATACCTTCCTGCTGCAGTTAAAGACGGTAAAAATATGGAAGCCCGCACTGCTATGGCCTGGGCCGATACTCTCGGAGGCCTTTGTATCGCTAACGCTGGTGTAACACTTCCTCACGGCATGGGAATGGCCATCGGCGGTATGTATCCGAATGTAATGCATGGTGAGGCACTTGCAATTACTTATCCGGAATTTGCACGATATACCTACAAATCAGCAGTGGAAAAATTTGCAGCCATCGCGCGGATTTTTAACAACAAGCTGCAGTCTAAAAACGATAACGCAGCAGCAAAGGCCTTCTGTAACGAACTCGAAAAGTTTTTGAAAAAAATCGGTATGTACCTTAACCTGAAACAATTCGGCGTGCCGCCCGAAGAGCTTGCCGGCCTTGCAAAACAATGCATGGTCCTGCCCGATTACAAGGCCAACCCGAAGCTCGCAAATTTAAAGGATGTTCGAAAGATTCTTGACCTTTGTTATCACGGTGCATAAAACCATTTATCTTCTTGATGGACATCCGATTTTGAGGGGTGAATGCAGCCAAAAATTTTATTTTTTCAAAACAAACTTTTATAAAGGAGCGAATATGAAACTGTCTTTTGTGTTTTTTGCAGCAATCGTTTTTATTTCCGCTGGTTGTTCTTCCGCCCAGGAAAGCTTCACTGTAGTTGACCGTCCCGACGGCAATGGTGTAAACAGTTACTATTTCGGCAACAGACCTCCCCTGCTGCCCAGTCCCCTTGTGAAGCTTCCCTGCGGCGCCATCAAGCCCCAAGGGTGGCTGCGGAAACAGCTCGAACTCCAGGCCGATGGTTTCGTCGGAAATCTCGGTGAAATCAGCAGCTTCCTCAAAAAAGAAAACAATGCCTGGCTTAACCCCAAAGGAGAAGGTCACAGCGGCTGGGAAGAGCTTCCCTACTGGCTAAGGGGCTATACTTCGATGGCCTTTGTTCTCGGTGACAAAAAACACATTGATGAGGCGAAGCTTTGGCTCGAAAACGCCTTCGCAACGCAGCGGCCAGACGGCTACTTCGGGACCAAGTCCAACGTCGGCGACGGCAAAGGCGCTCCGGACCTTATGCCCAATATGTCAATGCTTGCCGCTCTTCAAACCTACTATGAATACACAGGCGATCAAAGAGTAATTGACCTTATGACAAAATATTTTCTCTGGCAATTGACTATCCCGGACAATAGATTCTTCTCCGGCGGCTGGCAGGTGCCCCGAAACGGCGACAACCTCAACAGCGTTTACTGGCTTTATAACCGAACCGGAGAAAAAAAGCTGCTCGAGCTGGCCGATAAATTGATGAGAACTGGTTCAAGCTGGATGAATATCGCCACCGGCGGCCATAACGTCGATTTTTCACAAGGATTTCGAAAACCTGCAATTTACTATCAGCAGTCCAAAGACGCCAAACATCTCCAGGCCTCTGAAAATAACTGGGAAAACATAATGAATATTTACGGTCAGGTCCCCGGCGGAATGTTCGGCGGCGATGAGTTCGCAAGGCCCGGATATACCGACCCAAGGCAGGCAATCGAAACCTGCGGCGCAATCGAGATGATGAGGTCAGAGCAGATTCTCTTTCGCATTACGGGCGATACAAAATGGGCCGACCGCTGTGAGAACATTGCCTTCAACACCTTCCCCGCAACGATGACCGCCGATTTAAAGGCCCTCCGATACCTTACATCTCCTAATCAGGTTAATTCGGATAGCCGAAGTAAGGAACCGGAACTCGCCAACGGCGGACATATGCAGGTGATGAACCCTCATGACCACCGCTGCTGCCAGCACAACGTAGCAATGGGCTGGCCTTATTTCGCTGAATGTTTGTGGATGGCCACACCGGACAACGGCCTTGCTGCAATTTTTTATTGCGAATCTGAAGTCAAGGCAAAAGTCTCAGATGGAAGCGAGGTCACAATCGCACAAAAAACAAATTATCCATTCGATGAAACCGTTGAGTTTACACTCACCGCAAAGTCATCTGTCCGGTTTCCTCTTTACCTTCGCATCCCCGCCTGGTGCAAAGATGCCAAGATAACAATTAATGATAAGAATGTGGATGTAAAGGCAAGACCATCTTCGTATGTCAAGCTGCAGCGTCTCTGGAAAGATGGCGATAAAATTAATCTGAATATGCCGATGAAACCAGCCGTAACAATCTGGAAGAAAAATCAGGACAGCGCTTCGCTGAATCTCGGCCCCGTCACCTTTTCTGTAAAAATCGGAGAAAAATATGAACGTTTCGGCGGAACAGATAAATGGCCCGCCTGGGAGATTAAGCCAACCACTGCCTGGAACTACGGGCTTGTTGTTGATGTTAATAATCCAGCTTCTTCAGTCGAGGTCGTCCGAAAACCCTGGCCGGCATCCAATCATCCGTTTACTCTCGATTCGACACCGATCGAACTGAAGGTGAAAGCAAAAAAGATTCCGACCTGGACAGAAGATTTCGTCGGCCTCGTAGGTAAACTGCAGCCAAGCCCTGTCAAATCTGCTGAGCCGGTTGAAACAATTACTATGATTCCTATGGGCGCTGGAAGAATTAGATTATCTGCTGTTCCCGTAATCGGCGAAGGACCGAATGCACATAACTGGACATTGCCGCCGGCACCGATGGCTTCTTACTATCGAGGCAGCGTTGACCCCATCAGCGCAATCAGCGATGGAAGAGTTCCCTCAAGCTCCTATGATAGAGGCACCCCGCGCTTTACTTGGTGGAGCTGGTCGCAGTTCGGCAAACTGCAATGGGTGCAGCAAAACCTTGATACCGAAAAAACAGTTTCCTCCTGTGAAGTTTACTGGTTCGATGAGTCCCCTGCCAATGCTGATTGTCGCGTGCCTGAATGGTGGAAAATCCTTTATAAAGATAAAGATGAGTGGAAAGAGGTCAAAAATCCCAGCGGCTACGGCGTGGAAGTAGATAAATTTAATTCCGTGACATTCGAGCCTGTAAAAACAACAGCGCTAAGACTCCAGGTCCAATGCCAGAAAGGCCGTTCCGCGGGCGTTTATGAATGGCGTATTAAATAAACTTTCTTAGTAAAAGATGAATATGTATCTGTTCAAAAAGAAATGTTGCTTAAAAGTTTCTTCTCTGATTCTTCTTTTATACACAGCTTCCATTTTTGCCCAGCAGGATGATTTAATTGCTTTCTGGAACTTCGATGATGTCCAGAACAGGATAATTACGGAAAAAATCAGCGGCCAAAAGGACACCATCAAAGGAAATTTTAAAATTGTCGATGGTTTTTCCCACAAGGCGATAAAGTTTGATGGTTTTACAACCTGTATCACCCTTCCCGCTGAACAGGCGCCGAAGGTTGATGGTGCATTCACCATTGAAGCCTGGGTAGCTTTGTATGCCTATCCCTGGAGCTGGTGTCCGATTGCTGCTCAAACAGATGACGAAAAAGCTGGCTTTTATTTCGGGATTGATTCTCGCGGCTGCTTCGGCCTGCAGCTTGCTGTTGATGGTAACTGGGTTACCTGCAGGTCACAAACTGACCCATCAACTAAAGTCGGCCTCTCGCTTGCAACATGGCACCACATCGC
>Ga0105097_10000905_pt1 | contig 13972 bp, 11 predicted proteins | sample PPLLak12cMay2015_FD_87035 | JGI IMG/M metagenome (GOLD analysis project Ga0105097, IMG submission 87035) | Freshwater sediment microbial communities from Prairie Pothole Lake near Jamestown, North Dakota, USA - PPLs Lake P7 Core (1) Depth... | ecosystem: Environmental > Aquatic > Freshwater >... | reverse complement strand
GATTGCATTGAAGCCACTGAAGCAATCAGGAATAACCAGGAAAATGTCAGGAATCCAAAAATACCCATCATTGCCCTTACTGCTCATGCACTTAAGGACTACGAAGAAAAGTGCTACAAAGCCGGGATGAATAGCTACCTGACCAAACCGATCGATATTGAAAAGCTTACTGAAGTTTTACAAGCTCTTTGATTGATGATTGGCAGGATTTAAATCTGTCCTTTATTTCCATTTTAAAAATATTTCAAATTCTATTCTAAATGTAAATGCAGGAGGATCAGAATAAAAAACGATCTAACTCATTGCAGCATTCTCAGCCTTTTTAAAGCTTCTGATACTGACTAACTGTTGTGTTTTTTCATTCCACAACCGGAGTTTCATTGTCCTGAGACTGGAGAAAAAAGTGATGGTATTAACATCATGGAATAATGAATTTTCGTTATGACATTTTTCAAGCTTATAGTTCGGAATTCTTGGGCTAAGATGGTGGATATGATGGAATCCAATATTTCCAGTGAACCATTGTAATATCTTAGGAAGTTTAAAAAAGGAGCTTCCCTGGATAGCCAATGTTTTATAATCCCATTCAGAAGATCGGGTCCATAATACATCCTCGAATTGATGCTGGACATAAAAAAGCCAGACTCCATGAACGGCAGCAATATAAAGAACTGGGATTTGGATCATTAAATAGGCTTTAAGCCCGATGGCCCAAATCATTAATAAAATTATAGCGATCACTGCCAATGTGGTCAAATGAACATAAACCCGTTCTTTGAAAGTCATATATTTTTTTGTAAACCGGTTTTGAAAAATAAACAATAACATGGGCGCTATGCCAAATAAAAAAATAGGATGCCGAAATGCCCTGTAACGCAACCGGGACCACTTTGACATTTTTTTGAATTCATCGGTGGTTAAGGTAGGTACATCACCGATTCCGCGCTTGTCAAGATTACCTACAGTGGAATGATGCAATTTATGGTCACGGTGCCATTTGTGGTAGGGCGTAAATGTAAACAAACCTGTAAAAATCCCAATGATGGTATTCAATCGGTTCGACTTGAAGAAAGAGCCATGGCCGCAATCATGGAATATAATGAAAATCCGGATCATAAATCCTGCAGCAATGATGGAAAGGAACAAAGTAAGTATATAGGAAATTTTTAAACTCTGAACCATTAGAACCCAAAGCAGCAAATAAGGAACAACAGAGTTTATTATTTGCCACCAGCTTTTCGCCGCATCCGGAAAATTATATTGTGAAATTACCTGAATCCAGGTTAACTGATTATCTGTTTTGTTTTGGGATTGACTTTGCATAATACTATAACGGAAAAATTTATATCAAATTATCAGTAAATGAAATTGCTTGACACCTGTAAAAAATTCGGTTAGAAAACCGCTATAAAAATAAACAATTATTTGTAGTTTTTGTTGAGAACGCTTATCCAGTTTTGTTAAGCCATGTCAAAACACTAATCAGGAGCCTTCGAACAACTTTTAAAGCGGACTGGGATAACAAATTAATTTTAATTCTTTCATCTTCCTGACCAATTGATTTGAGAAACCACAATTCCCAATAACATTAGTCCGCAGCCCATGAGTCCCCTGGCTGTATAGCCTTCGTTTAAGAATAGCCATCCCCCTAATGCAGCAAACAGTGATTCAAAACTTAAAATAATTGCTGTATGGGAAGGTTTTGCCTTTCGCTGCCCAATAACCTGAAGAGTAAAAGCCACTCCAATAGAAAAAATTCCACCATAAATCAACGGCAATGCTGCACCTTTGATTGCGAACCAGGTAATTTCTTCTGTTAATAGGGCAATAATAAAGCTAAGAAGCGCACAAACTGTAAATTGAATAATTGAAACTTTAATAGGATCGGTCCTGGGTGATATCTTACCTATGACCAATACATGGAATGCAAAAAAAACGGCACTGATTAACACGATTCCATCTCCGGGTGACAATGACAATCTTTCGGTCGCTGAAAGAAAATATAAACCGATCGTTGCCAGAAAAGCCCCGATCCAGGTTTGAAGATTAGTGGTATGTTTCCAAAAGAATCCAAATATTGGAACCATGATGACATAAAGGCTTGTTATAAACCCCGCATTTCCAGCAGTTGTTTTAACAATACCCACCTGTTGAAACGAAGCCCCGGCGAAGAGAATTAATCCTGCCAGTACCCCGCCAGTAAGCAGTTGTTTATTGGAATAATAGTTTGATCCATTAAATCTGATTTTTGCCAGTTTAATAAAAGGCAGAAGCGCAAGACTACCCATTGCAAAACGAATCGCATTAAAAGTAAATGGCCCCACATACTCCATCCCGGCTTTTTGTGCAACAAAGGCAAAGCCCCAAATAGCAGCTGCCAGAAACAAAATGCTGTTTGATTTATTGAATTTTATTGAAACCATAATGATAATAATGGTTCATTATTATCCATTTTGAATGTCCTGATTATTTTGGTTAAGACTGGAGTCATGAAATTATTTTATTACCAGGTTTATTATACCCCTTGCTTTAATTTCAATTTCATTTTCCAACTGCTCTCCAGTATTTCCAAAGGGATCACTTAAAGAAATGGTCTTGTATTTTTCAGGCAACTTTAAATGGAATATTTCATCCACATTACCAGGATTGTAAAGAATGACTAAAACTCCACCCGTTTTTAAAGCTTTCATTGAAGAAATAATTACCTTCTCATTGTCCAAAAAAAACAAAGGTTGGTAAACAGGTGCGGAACTATCTGCAGCGATGCTAATTAATGGTTGATGACATTCAACTCCCCATTTCTCAGACTGGACCGGATCAAATCCGGAATGTGGAAAAACAGAATACCGGAAGACAGATTTTCCTCCCTGGCTTGCTTTGTAGTTGGTTTCCCAGTAATTATTCATTACATAGGATAAAATGGTTTGGGTCTTAGGTACTTCTTTTACCCAGCCATATTCAATTTCATCCATTGTGATCTTGTCTAATTCAATTAGAGGTGAATCTATACTCACCCAGGTAATCCCAAATTGATCATTGGATACATCCGCCCATCTATTTACAGAAAAGAAATTTTTATTTGAACCTGGCAGAAGCTCATTCAATGGATTGTAGCAATTCCATTGAGTGCTCAATCTGATTTGCCCGTCGGGAACAGAAAACGGAAAAGCGAAATGAATAGCTTCAGGCTCCAAAATATCAGATTTGTCGACAGTATTTATGATATCGATCCTGTTAATACCATTAATTATTCTTACTTCTCTTGTAAGTTGATTACAGCCGGGAGCATTTGATTCGATGATGAACGATAAAATAAGTGGTCCGTTTTCTTTTACTTTAATGGAAGGCAAAAAATTCGTTTTTGGATTGTTGGGTAACCGTCCTTCGATGTAATAAAAGTCATTCAGTCCTTTGAAGATTTCAGAATTCGCAAAATCATGAGGGAGTTGAGCAAATTCCAGTTTAGAAATAGCGCCACTTCCTTCATCGATGGTAACTTTAACATTGCTATTGTTAATACTAAACTTGCTTTGTTGGATAAATAAGGACGTCGGATTATCATTTGAATTTTCAATATAATATCTTCTTGCTCCGAAAGCAGGTACATCGGCGGCTATAAAGGCTAATTCGCCGGTTGATAGCTTTTGAGAAAGTACTTTATTACCGGCATCATCCAAAACTGATGGGCCATTGCCCTTGAAATTATTGGAAATTAAAACCAGATCTGTTCTTTCCCAGGAGTTTGAGTTGTATATATCAATAGAAGAGTATGATGCGGATATCGGAAATGCTTCATTCAGGATTGATTTTGATTTTTCCTGGGCTTGTAAGGCGAAAGATCGTTTAATTTCCCATTGTTGGGTTGTAAAATCAGCATAAGGCTCGCTGATGCTGTTCCAACTTCCCCAGGTGTGTTCACTAAACAATAAAACATTCTTCCATGCTTCACCAATTTCATCAGATGGATAATTATTGGGATCAGTTATAGTCCATATTGTTTCTGCCTGGATCAATCGTTCTGTACTTTCACGATTTATCGCGGTTTCATTAGCAGATGAACAGGCTCCATCTTCCCAATATCCATTGAAGTCTCCTCGCACCACTGGCAATATTTTTCCATTTGCTTTCTCGAAAGCTGCAAAACTCTCACTTACCGTGGATATAATAAGTCGGGGGGAAACATATTTTTCATTCCACATTTTTACAATTTCTGATAAATATGGATCTGGCGGCCCGTTGTCGGAACCTATGTTATAGCGCATGGTTATGACATCATAGGGATAGTTCACTTCATTCAATTCATTTATATAATCAAATATCAGTTGTTCTTTTAGTTTGTTTTTAAGTTTAGTATAAGCAAGCCCTGTATGAAACTCCGAATATCCTTTGCCATGAACCCAGCATAAGATTTTTTCTTTACCCGAAGGAGATTCCCAGTAAAAAGGTTTGTCTCCCCAAACCTGAAGAATATCTCCAATCCTATGAAATGCATTTGTCCCAATAGAAAAATATTTAATTCCACACTGGGCCATCACAGGTACAATTCCCCAGGAATACCCAGGGATATCTGAGATCATTGCAGAGGTTAATTGAGTTCCGCACAACGCTGAAACTTCATGAGCAGCTTCAAACATTTGATAAAGTTCTTCGGGGCGGCACAAACCAGTTAAGGTATTTGCATATAATCCATCAAGTTCAAGCCACCCTTTTTGAACCGCCTCAATAAAATCTTGTTTTTCTTTTTCATTTGCTTGTCTTAGATAGCTTTCCACAGCCCACATTACCTCCACATTCCATTTGAATTGTGAACCAGCAGGGTAATCTATGGTTTCCTTAGAATACCGTATGGCATCTTTCAGATTTTGCCACTGTATTTTTTCAACGTCGGTTTGGATATGAGTGTATCCTATATCGTTGTGAGAATGAGGCAAAAGGTAAATAGTTTTTTTATTCACCGGATATAGCATGATTTTTTGTTCATCTAGTATTTTATTATTTAATCTGACCGCAGCATCTGATTCAACAGGTTCTTTCACCAGAGGAACATTGATTCTAAATATGTTAAATCCTAAATTTACTGGAAATGATTGTTTTACGTTCCCAATGCTAATCAATGCTTCTGCAGGTTTATCAAAATGTAAAATGTCTACCCTAACCAATTGATATTCTTCACCATTAAGTTTAGTTATTGATTGTTCCTGTATGAACTTTACGCCCTGAAATGCCTTGTATTTAAATACCATAAACCAGCTCCGGCTATTTGCTGTTTCACCGGAAACTTTAATTTTCAATTGCTTACTATTTGTGAGATATGATTTAGGAACTTTCAAAAACATGTACCCGAATAGATCTCCATATTTATCATACATCATGCCTTCAAAATCTAAACGTATCCCGTTCATTCCATTTAGTTTCCAGTTTTTATTGAGGGTATCAATGGGATTGCGAAAAGAAAATTGGAACTCATCATTTATATACAAATTAAATTGATGGTTATTTTCGGCATTGACGTCAATGCCAGCAATGAAAATATACTCCACAAAGCTTCCATTGATTTTGTCAGGAACGGGGGCGGTGAGCCATTCAATATATTTGTCTTCAATAAGTGAACGGACTAACAGCGCACTGTCAGCATCAGGTTGCTGGCACTCATACCTTATTGTTTCTCCGGCTATTTCCTTATAGTATCCGCTTATATATTGTCCTATTACACTAATAGATAATATTAATTGCAGAAATACTAAAACCAAAAACTTGTTACGATTCATATAATTAATTCATTGAAATGAGAATGAAACAATAGTTAAACTTCACCTAAATTAACTATAGTTGCTCAGATGAAGTTATTGTGTCAAAAGTAAAAATTAAGAAGGAAAGGCGAGCGGTAATCTGAAAAACTTTTTTGGGCATATTAGTATTTAAAGGTGAGCACAAAAAAACCGATGAAAGCTTTTGGCTCCCATCGGTTTAAAAGTAAGGCAATTTAAGAAAGGAAAAGAATAAACCTAATTATTAACCAAAACCAATTAAGGAAAGACACCTTACTTTTAAGATCTTATAAAAAGAACGATTGCTTGATAATGAATGTTTACCTACAAATTTATAACGATTATTTCTTCAATTTATTGGTTTAAAAAATTACTTCATTCCACTAGGTTTAATGCTTCTTTTCATTATATTATCAAACTGCTTGTGAGTATTCTTTGATCATTTGTAACTTCCTGACTTTGTCATTTTTTATTAACCGCATATCTTCAAATGGTACTTTAACTTTTTTCTTCATTAATGAAGTGACTTTCTTTTGAAGAATGCTTCTTGCCCTGGTCAACTGAGATTTTGAAGTATTATCAGAAATATTGAGCATTTGACCAATTTCCTTATGTGTATAGCCTTCTATCACATTCAAATTAAAAACCGTCCGGTAACCATTTGGAAGCTCATGGATCAAATTGATCAGTTCCTCCTTCGATAGTTTATCAAAAATGGTTTCGTCACTGGTATTGTTAACTTCACAGTCATCAATATCCATAAACTTGGAATACTTTAAATTTTTGCGGTAGTAATTAATGGCCGTATTTATTATTGTTCTTCTGATCCAACCTTCAAAAGAACCTTCATTCCTAAAGTCATTAATTTTTGTCATAACTTTAATAAACCCTTCCTGTAAAATGTCGTCTGCTTCCATTTCATTCCCTGCGAATCTAAGGCATATTCCATACATCTTTGGAGCAAAATGCCGATAGATTAGCTCTTTCGATTTTACATCATTGCGAAGGTATATTTCGGTATTAAGTTCTGCAGTTTGCATTTTCATTTTTGATAATAAACAATTATGCTTTTTGATTTATTGCCGCATTCTTCTTGGCATTTTCTAAGGCAGTCAGCAACTTTTTCAAGGCAGAGTTTTCGTCCTTTTTCATTTTGATGAAATGTTGGATTTTATCATCAATTTGATTCAATTCCATGCTTACTTTTCCATTTTTCATAATTGTATTTTTAAAATTGAAGCGCAAAAGTGTACATAACAACTTTAACTGTCAAATTTATTGACATTACAAAATCGATACAACCGTAAAAAATAAATGTTACAAAGCAATACATGCTAAATGAAAACTGTCACATTAACCATACAATTACGACTAAAATTCAGTATATTAGTTTATTATGATACGAAAATTGATTCAGAGATTTTCAAGGAATTCTTGTAAAGAGATTTCTTTGTTTGGAATATTTAGCTTTTTCCTGAGCCTGGTTCTGGCTGTTTCAATGCTACTTATACTTTGGCCCGTTATTGAGGAAATCTCCCTGGTCGACATTTTTAATTTCAGAAATGCACAAAGTTTTTTATCGTTGGCAGTTAAATCAGGAGCATATTTATTTAGCTTTTCGTTAAAATCGACATGGACCTGATTAAATCGAAGTTCAAATTCCTCCAAAATGTCGTTGTTACTATTTGATTGAAGTTCAATTATTACTTCTTCGATAATCTTTTGATTTTCCTTCAGAAAAAATGGCTTTTCTTGCGTAAGTCTTTCAGAAATACTCGTGATCAATTCGTTTTTAATTAGCAGGTATTTAACATTATCCTGAAACGCTATGCCCTTAAAAAGAAGCTCCTCTTTGAGCAGATTATTTTCGAGCTGGAGTTTCTTTTGTTCCAGATCGTGTTGTTTTGCTTTGGCTCTTTGCCGTCCAATAAATAATATTGAGATTAATATTAGTATTCCAAGAAATGTGGCAACTGCTATTTGCAGCAATTCTGTTTTTTGGTATTTTAACTCATTTAATTGCTGATCTTTTCGAAAGTGGTACTGCATTTCCAGACGCGTTATTTTTTGGGTGTTCTCCTCTAAGTTTAAACTATCATTCAGGTGTTTAAGGATAACGTGATAATTATAGGCTTCTTTAAAGTTCCCGATACCAGCATATGCATTACCTAATTCTTTTGCAATGTTATTGGTTTGGTAAAGATTGCCAATGCTATCAGAAAGGTCATAACTCTTTTGTAAATAATTTATAGCATCATTGTATTTTCCCTGAGAATTGTAGTACCTCCCAATTAAATAGTTTGATTGGGCTATCCCACTGATATCATTAAGTTGCACGTTAAGTTGCAATCGTTTCAAGAAATACTCCAGACTTTTAGGATTACCCGTTTCCTGGTAAAGACTGCCTATGTTCCCGTAATTATTGGCAATCCAGTTATAATTGTTCAGTTCAATATTTGCTTCAAGTGATTTAAAATAATATTCAAGAGCCATTCCATATTCTCCAATTTTTTCATAGATCATACCCAAATTATTGTAATTGCCTGCAATCCATTTTTTATCGTTTTGCTCGATATTAATTTCGAGTGCCTTTTTATAATATTCAAGGCTTAGATGATAATTCTCAAGGTAATAGTATATGATACCAATAAGATTATAACAGCGACCAATACCATTTATATCTTTAATCTGTTCCATGATTTCAAGACTGTTAAAGAAGTAATCGATTGCCAAATCATACATTCCTTTAGACCGGTAGTAAATTCCAAGGTTGTTGTAGGCCTCGGCAATCCCTTTACTGTAATTGAAGTCCTCACTTAGTTCAAGAGCTTTTTGTGAATATTCAAGAATTTGATCATGGTTTAAATAATAAAGGTCACCAGCAATTTTATTCAGTAAGTTTACCCTTGTTGTATCTGCAATATCCATTTCAAGTTGCAAAAGGAGACTATCAATATGTTTTTGGTTCTGAGCATTTATACCCAGACACAAAACCATTGCTAAAAATATTAGAGTTAGTTTCCTCATTCTAAATGCTCTCAAGAAATGAAACCAATGTAATTTCCTTATTGGATATATTTAATTTTTTTCTCAATCTTGTACGCGAAACGTCAATACTGTTGGGGTTTTGATGAGTAATTGCCGCAATATCCTTTGTGCTCAAATTTAAACGGAGCAGTGCGCAAAGCTTTTTATCGTTTTCGGTTAAAAGAGGAAAACTATCATTTAATTTCTGATAAAACTCCTTATGAACAGCCCTGAACCTCTCTTCGAATGTTTTCCAAATATCAGTATCGATGCTCGATTGCAGTTCCAGTATTATTTCCTGCACAATTTCCTGGCGTTCTTTTTTAAAAACCGATTTTGCTTTTAATAATTTTTCACTGATAAAATTGATCAATTCATTCTTTTTTACCAGGTACATTACATTGGTAGCTAATTCCTTGTTTTTAATATCGATTTCTTTTCTTAACTGCTGACTTTCGAGCAATAAGTTTTCCTGCTGTATTTTAGAATGTTTGATTTTTATCCTTAATCTGCCATAAACCAGAATAAAAACTATCAATAAACTCAAAAGACAGAATGCCAAAAGGAAATACTTATACCTTGTCTTTTCCTGCTGTATTTCATTTATTTTGGTTTCATGCTCAAAAATTAATTTCATCTCAAGCTGGGCAATTCTTTCCTGGTTCCTGATATCGAATAGGCTGTCGCCAACTTTTTTGAAAACCTTATGGTATTGATAAGCTAATTTGTATTGATTAATATCCTTATATAATTCACTTAATTCGTAAGCCGCATCCTGCATGTGAATCAAATATCCGTTTGTTTGAGCAATATGATACCCGGAATCAAAGTATTGCAAGGCCTCATTGTTTTTATTTAAACGTCTGAATAGTATTCCTTTACTGATGTAACTTAACGAAACCATTTCTTCATCCTTCCGGATTTTGCTCAGCCTCAGGCTCTCATTCAAATATGAGTTTGCTGAATCAAATTTTCCCAGGAGGGTATAAATGTTTCCCATATTGTCGTAATTGATAGCAAGGGACTGAGGCCGGTTAATTCGATTATTGATTTTTATAGCCTTGTTGAAATATTCCAGGGCTGGCGTCAGTTCGTTCTTATGTCTGTAGATTTCTCCAATATTATTGTAATTTGATGCAAGTCCCGCTTCATCTTTTAACTGAAGCCGGATATTCATTGAATTTTGAAAATTCTCGTAAGCTTTATCATACTCTTTTTGATCGTAATAATTGATGCCAATGATATTATAGGTTTCAGCTAACTTGACTGAATCGCCTGCATTACTGAATATTTCTGAAGCTTTAAGTAAAGCCTCGAGTGCTTTTTCAAACTCAAATTGCCTTTCATAAATTTTTCCAAGTTCAAGACAGGATTTGCCATACCAATACATATCACCTGCTTTATTAAATCCATCCTGCGACTCCACCATCAGATTATAAGCTACTAAATAATTTTCCTGCTTGTAATTGGAAACCGACATATAGTATAAAGCTTTTGCCTCTTCGGTCAAATTGCCGGAAGTTTCGGCCAGCGACCGCGCCTGGAAAGCATAATTATAAGCTTTAAGAGGATTATCTTTTAAATAGCTTTCGGCAAGAAGATTTAAAAGGATTATTTTTTCAGCAGGTTGTGTTGCCAGATAAAATTCTCGTTGCAAGCTATCTCGCAATTCGATAGAAGCTGTTGCGATCAGGCTGAAAAAGAAGACGATAATAACCATTATAAGCAACCGAAACTTACCCGATATTGAAAATTTCATGTGCCAAATTTACAATTAACAGGGAGTAAAAATAATTAAATGTCCCTTTGTTTCAAAATTGCATAGGTAATAAGAATAAATAAGGCGGTATACCCAAGGCAAAGCCCCACATCTCCCAAGATTAGCGCCTCCTGAAAGTCGTAATTAAAATCCGGACTTTTTATTTTTATTAAAGAGGTGTTCGGACTTGTAATGACGTTGTTGATGGCATTGATGGGCAGAAATGGAGTCAGCTTATTATTTAACTTGAAATCAAGGATGGGTTCTATAATAAAATATACAAAGTGAACGATGAATGTAATACCCGTTTTTTTAAAAATGACTCCGAGCAGAAGGCAAAAACTCAAATAGGCGAAAATCTCAATAAAGTAACCCAGTAAAAAGATCATTTTACCAAACACATCACTAATTGATTTCGAAATGGAGTTTGTAAATCCAAGGTAAAGCCCGGAGAAAAATATAACCAGCATCGAAAAAAGGCTTAAAAGCACCATCAATTCGAGCTTTGCAATCAGGAAATCCTTTTTGTCCAATCCGCTGATTATGTTTGATCGGATGGTAAGGAAATGATATTCGTTGGTAACAACTATAATAACGATAATACCCAGGATAATTTTAATAAAAAACCGGGTACTGGCGACGAAGGTGATATTCTGCCAGATATCAGGGAAATTAAATACAATTGCTTTAAATATTCTGAACCTGGAGGGTTCACCCGATTTTTCAGCTATATAATCTATTAAACCGGGTATCCCAAAAATCATGACAGCCAAAAGGGCTGCATAAAACAAGATCATGAGCCAGAATGCCCTGTAGCTGAGATGCTTTCTTAATTCTATTTTAAGCAGTCTGATCATTTTTTGTCCAATAATAATTCCAGGAATTGATCTTCGAGGGTTTTCTTTCGCCGGATCAAATGGGTTACAACAATGCCTTTACTTACAAGGTAATGATTTAGTTCGGCAATGGTAATTCCCTCTTTTAATTTTACGATAAGCATTTCATGGTCTGCAGTAATTTCAATAACCAGTGTTGATTCGTTTAAGGCCATCTTTAATAGTGGAATGTCATCCGATGAAACCTCAATGGTGTCCATTACATTCAGTACATCGCTTACCCTGCCATTAAAAAGGATAGATCCATCCTTCAGGACTGCGACATGCGAACATGTTTTTTGAACCTCATCCAGCAGGTGGCTTGCCAGAATGATGGTAATTCCTTCCTTTGCTATGGCAATGATTAATTCTCTTATTTCCGCGATTCCTTTTGGATCAAGGCCGTTCGTAGGTTCATCAAAAATTAAGACCTCTGGCTTGCCCAGCAAAGCGGCTGCAATGGCAAGTCGTTGTTTCATCCCGTAACTAAAAGTTCTGTATTTGGAATCTTTGCGGTGGTATAGATCAACTGTGTGAAGTACTCTTTCAATATCCTTATGGTCAACTTCTTTGATATCCGCAATAATTTTGAGATTTTTTACGGCAGAAAGATAGGGATAAAAAATAGGTTGCTCAAGAATGGCTCCGATTCTCTTCCGGTTGTATTTTGAGTTGGACTCACCAAACCAGGAAAACTTACCGCTATCAGCATTGATTACACTCAGAATAATACCAAGCGTGGTGGTTTTACCGCTTCCATTTGGACCTAGTATTCCAAATATATTGCCTTTAAAAATGTCAAGCGAGAGGTTATTGACGGCGTGGATTTTGCCATATTTTTTGTTGAGGTTATTAATTGAAAGTATTTTTTCCACGCTCAATCTGTTATTTGATAAAACTCAAATCCATCGTTCCGAATGCAATAATAGGAAATCTTTTATTGCCTGAATCATTATGACGAATAATTGTGGAATTAATTTCAGAAAAGGAAAAATTTTGCGAAAACAGGTAATAAATTTTGCTTAATCAGAAAGGATTTGGAGTCCCGAATGAACTGTTTCCAAAACTGTTATTATAAAATCCGGGTTGATGATAATGTTGATATGGATTATTTGAAATTTCTATTTGCCCCTGTATGAATATATTTTTGCCAATTTTATAATCCACCCCCATGATCATTCCCTGGTAATCACCGGCACTGCTTTTAGTTGAAAATGTATTCTGGTTGAAAAGGTTTATTGCTTTGTAGACTGTTCCGGAAAGAACAAGCCGCTCATTTAATTGATAAGCTCCGGAAGCATAAAGAAACGACCGTGTAAAGTTGGCTGAAGGGTATCCATTAGCACCTTCTGCTAAATAGTAATTATAAGGATTTCCAAATGTGTTGGTCAGTGTCATCCCGGCTGTCAATGTGAACTTTGGGCTAAGGCGATAATTGAGCTGGGGGGAAACATAAGTTCCGAAATATTCACCTGAGCCAAAGCTTGTTCCAGCAAAAGCACCGGCGCTTAAGCGGAATTTCATTTTATTCTCCTTTAAATATGACTCTATTTCTTCCTCATTAAAATCGGAATGGTTATCATTTACAATTATTGCCGAATCAGAATTGGAATAATTTACCAAACCAGTCTGTCCGGCCAGAAGAAAGGGCATCAATAAAATGAAGTATAGGAAGAAATTTCTCATAATTTGCAAAATTAACGATTTTAAACGAATTAAATTTTGATTTGTTCAACAATAAGTTTTTGGAAGGAGGTCTATTAAACCAATTCTTCTTTGGTTAGTCAAATCATTTGTTTTCTGGTTAATTTCGTTGTCACGAATAATAAATATTGTTGGAGAATTTTCCCGATCATAAAATCCTGGAGATTTGCCAGAGTCCTGATTCAAAGAATTACGGATTTAGTTTGCTCATTAAAAAATACCAGAAACAGGTTTATTGGTTGATCCGCCGGATGGTGATTGACCATGATGATGCTGATGATCTGGTTCAGGAAACTTTTATTAAAGTTTGGAAAAACCTTGAAACCTTCAGATCAGAATCCGGCCTGTACACATGGATTTACAGAATTGCAGTGAACGAATCCCTTTCATTTTTAAAACTTAAAAAGTTAAAGTATGCTTTTCTCGTTCAGAATTTTGACCATGCGATGGCCCGGAAAATTGAAGACGACAATTATTATAGTGGTGACGAAATTCAATTGAAGCTTCAGAAAGCGATTTTGTCATTGCCTCACAAGCAACGTCTTGTTTTCAATTTGCGGTATTACGAAGAGTTGAAATACGAAGATATGTCACAAATGCTGGGCACATCCGTCGGCGCCCTTAAGGCATCCTATCATATTGCAGTAAAAAAAGTTGAAGAATTCTTAACTAACAATTAAACCTGTGCTGGTTTTTATAATCCAAGACACTGATGAAGTACAAGGATTTAAAATATGAAATAAATGAAGCCCATGAGCTTACTGAATTGGCTCCAGCGCTAGCATCTTTGAAAAAAGCCAACCCGTTCAGTGTTGATGAAAAGTATTTCGATAAGCTTC
>Ga0105097_10000903_pt1 | contig 13994 bp, 18 predicted proteins | sample PPLLak12cMay2015_FD_87035 | JGI IMG/M metagenome (GOLD analysis project Ga0105097, IMG submission 87035) | Freshwater sediment microbial communities from Prairie Pothole Lake near Jamestown, North Dakota, USA - PPLs Lake P7 Core (1) Depth... | ecosystem: Environmental > Aquatic > Freshwater >... | reverse complement strand
TTGCAGTTCTGGCAGCCGGGGCCTAAAACTTTTATGGTGAGCATTTATTCCTCCGGTTTTCTATGGAACAATTTCAATTTGTGGTTCGATGATGATTTCGGATTTGACCGAATTGGCCACCAGGCTGTATTTCTGAGCCGACTGCAACGCACGGCGAGTCCTGGATTCGACTACGGCAGGGGTTTCTGATCCAGCCGCAATGCGGATAAGCGGCCAGAAGCGCAGGTGGGTAAATATCTCCGTGCGATCCAGCTCGATCAGCTTGGTGCCTTCCGTCCGGCATTCATACGAGAGCAGGTTGAGCTTGAAGCGCTCGGCTGCCCAGATGAACATCATCATGACGCAGGTATTGGCGGCCGCCACGAAGGCATCCTCGGGGGTAAAGACGCCGGGATGCCCCTGGGCATCGGGCGGGGCGGAAAAATCCATCTCCGGACCGTTGCCCATGACGATGTGCCCCCAATGCTCCCCCTTCCAGGATACGGTCGTATGGTAGGTGGCGGTGTTAGGGCTCATTTTGTCACAACCTTCTCAGCACAGTAGGCTGTATATTCGCGCAACAGAGTCTCGGCGTAGGCTTCTTCCGATCCTGCCGGGATCGGGTTGTATAACTTCACAGTATCCAACAGCTCACGCCTGGTTCCACCTTCAGGGAGCTTGCCCTGTTCGCGAAAACTATCGAAAATGAGCGGTAAAGCTACCAGCGTGACGCTCTGACCCTCGATCATGACCTTAAGAACCGGGATGCCCGATCCGCAGGAGCAGGTGGCTTCAACGGCCTGCTGCGGTTCGGCTGCCGGGGCGCTGGAGACCGCGTCCAGGGAGATGAACTGCCCGGAGCGCCGGCTCCAGGGCTTATCCAGCAGTTCATCGACCATCTCTGCCATGCGCCCGGCAGTTGCATCCACCGCAGCTTTGCCAGCCGCATCGAGGCGCCGCCTGCCCTGCGGCTTATCCAGGCCCTGCTCAGCCAGCAGCTCGCTTACCACCAGGCTGGCAGCCGGCTTGCCGGAATACATCTCGGTGGCACGCGCTGCACAGCGCAGCTCGCAGCCATCCACAGCAATGGTGGGATAAAAACGAGCAAATGCCCGGTCGCCCTCACCGCCGGCCAGGAACAAGGGCAGGCAGATAGTGACGGTATCTTCCGGGCGGAGCTGTTCGAGCACCTTCAATGCCGCCAGGCGCGTCACAGTGCCTTCTGCCAGCTCTTCGCCAGAGCAGGCCACTATACCAACTTTCTTCTTAGGGAGATCAACCATTGGGCGCCTCGATAGACTGACCGCTGACCGAGGACCGTTGACCGCCATCCACAAGTTCGTCGACGATCTCGGCAATTTCTTGAGCCATAGCTGCGGCCAGCTGCAGGCCGCCTTCGTTGAGCTCGGCGATGCCCTGCGGTTTGAGCTGACGGTAGCGCCGGTAGACGTCCAGGACGGCAAAATCCTGGGCGACCGTCCCCCCACTTTCCTGGACCATCTTGGTGGCACAAGCCAGCTTGCAGCCATCTATGGTGATAGCCGGGTTGCCGGCCAGCGCGGCGCGTGCATCCTCGTCGCCCAGCACCAGCATGGAAAGCGCCACGAGCTGCGTTTCGTCTGGGCGGTTATCCTCCGTTACAATGTAGGCCGCTTCTCGGCTGACTGTCCCATAGGTTTTACCAATCCCACTGCACGGAACAATCACCACCTTCTGCGGCCGGTTGCTATCCAGCTCGGTCATGATTTTTTCACTTCCTCTTCTGCTTCCACCTTCATTTTGGCAAAATACGCAGCCGGCTCCAGCAGCTGCGCCCGGTCGGCGTCCCAGCTGCCGGCATCGATAAGCGCCAGCCAGCCTTTTCCGAATGGATCCTGGTTAATCGCTTCCGGGGCCATTTCCATATCCGGATTGACCTCGAGCACGATCCCGGATACGGGCGAGCTCAGCGCGATATTGACCTTAATCGTCTCGATTACGGCGACTTCATCACCCTGCAGAACATGCGTCCCCGCTGACTTCACCTCGGCAAAGGCGACATCGCCGCTGCGCTGCTGTAAGAAATCCGACAGGCCAATGCGTACCCGGTGTCCTTCGGCTTGAGCCCACACCCCTTCGCCGTTATACAACCGGTCTGTGGCCACTTTGAAAATAAATTTATCGACCGTTGTTTCGAGAAATTCTGTCATCTTTTTCTCTCCGATATCATGCAATGGTTGGTGGGAGCTCGATCTGCAGCCGCGAAGCGGGCTGGTTTGTCACACACTGGGGGCAAGCGCAGCCTGCAACCTGGTCTGGCGGGAACACCTGCTCCAACTCGCCCGGCGAGATGCCGCAGAATGTCCCGGCAGTAGCCAGCAAGGCCAGCAGAGTTCTGTCTTTCAGGCGATAATACACAAAGCGTCCATGCCGCCTGGCAGTGATCACGCCGGCATCCCGCAGGGCCATCAGGTGCTGCGAAATGTAAGCCTGGCGATAACCTGAAATAGCCTCCAGATGGCAGACACAGGCCTCGCCTTCCCCAATGGCCAGCAGGATTTCCAGGCGCGCCGGTGAAGCAATTGCCTGGAGAAGCTGGCTTATGGGATCGGTAATGTTTGATGTTTGTGTGCTCATATTCAATTTCCTGAATATATTGTATGCTGATTCGCTGCCTGCAGGAATGGACGAATGTCATATCGAAAGATGACATGTATCCCATTTTGACATTCAGCATGTATAATTTTGCAGACTGGAGCGATGATATGAACAAACCTCCCACCCCAACCAAACCCAGCCTGCTGGCACGAATGCGCTACCGGATCGACCAGCAGTTTTCCAGGCACCCCGGCATCTTGATTGTCTGGCTGGGATTGCTGTCCGTTCTGGTGATGCTGCTAATTGCAGTCGTGCTCTACCTGACCGGTATAGCGCCAGGTGATGAGCCGCCCTACAATTTTATTGAAGCGATGTGGGTAGGCTTCTTGCAAACGATGGGCAACGGCTCGGTGGGCGAGCGCGGTACCGTGTGGGCCTACCGCTTCCTGATGCTGGGCGTGATGCTGTTCAACCTGTTCCTGTTCAGCATCGTGATCGGCTCGCTGACCAGCGGCATGCAGAACCGTTTGGAAGAGCTGCGCCGCGGCCGCACGCAGGTAATCGAGAGCAACCATACCGTGATCCTGGGCTGGTCGGAGCAGATTTTCACCATCATCAGCGAGTTGGCCAGGGCTCTAGCCAGCGAGCCCAAAGGGTGCATTGTGGTGCTCGGAGAACGCGAGAAAACGGTAATGGAGGACGACATCCGCCAGAAGGTCGGCGATACCGGACGGGTGCGGGTCATCTGCCGCACCGGCAGCCCGCTGGAGATGACCAACCTGGACCGGGTCAGCCTGAATACCTCGAAAAATATCATCGTGCTGCCGCCGGAAAGCGCACACCCGGATGCCCAGTCGATAAAAATCGTACTGGCTATCTTGAACAACCCCAACCGCCGCCCCGAGCCCTACCGGATTGTCGCCACAATCCGCAACCCCAGGAACACCAGCCTGGCGCGCGTGCTCGGCAAGGACGAAGTCGAGTGGATCCTGCAAGGCGATGTCATCTCGCGCATCATCGCCCAGACCGCTCTGCAGCCGGGTCTGTCAGTGGTATATACCGAGCTGTTCGATTACAGCGGCAACGAAATTTACCTTGCGGACGTGCCGAACCTGGCCGGAAAAACCTATGGCGAAATGCTACACGCCAGCGAGAGCGTGACCGTGATCGGTATGCGGGCGCGGGGCCAGAAACCGCGCCTGGAGGTGCCTTACGATACCCCCATCCAGGCCGGCGACCAGCTGGTGGTGATCGCCCAGGATGATAGCAGCATCATCTTTACCCCGGACGTCCAGCCGGAGATCTACGATCACATCGTCCGTTCCACAGTACAGCGCAACTTCTTCCATGAAAACACCATCATCCTGGGATGGAACGGGCGCGGAGCAGGCATCCTGCACGAGCTGGATCATTATGCCGCACCAGGATCAGTTGTCACTGTGGCGGCCAACCCGGCATTGACCAGCGAGGATATCGTCGACGTATTTCAGGGGCTGGAGAACCTGAAAGCCAGCTACCTGCCAGGAGATAGTTGCAGCCGCGAGCTGCTGGAGAGCCTGGAGCTGGAGAAATTCCACCACGTAGTCATCCTGGCTTACTCCGAAAATCTTGACATCCAGCAAGCGGACGCGCTTACCGCGATCACATTGTTGCATATCCGCGACATGGCCGACGCCGGGAACCTTAAGTACTCGATTGTCACCGAGATGTTAGACCTGCGCAACAGCAAATTGGTGGCTTCCAACCGGCCAGACGATTTCATAGTCAGCGAGCGTTTAATCAGCCTGCTGATGGCGCAGGTAGCCGAAACACGCGGCATGTGCGCGGTGTACGATGAAATCTTCGATCCGCAGGGGGTGGAAATTTATTTGAAACCGGCTTCGCTGTACGTTCCAGCCGGATCCCGCACCAATTTCTACACCGTAGTTGAGGCGGCCAGGCAGCGTCAGGAAACCGCCATCGGATACCGCCATGCCACTGCTACCGAGCGAGGCGAAACCAGCTACCAGATGGTGGCCAACCCGGTCAAATCCGCTCCCCTTACCCTGGGGTCGGAAGACCAGGTGATCGTACTGGCCAAACATTAAACCCAGGCAACCCAGCGGAGGTCCAGCATGGCAGAGAGCAATTTCTTTTTGCGCAGCGGAAATATACTGTTCAGCTGGATATTACACTCCCCGCTGCGCGGCTTACTCAGCAGCAACTTCATGCTGATCAGCGTGACGGGGCGCAAGAGCGGCAGAGTTTACACCACGCCGGTGAACTACCACCGGGCTGGGGAGGCGCTGCAAGTCATCAGTATAAGAGACCGCACCTGGTGGCGCAATCTGCGCGGCGAGGGGGCTGCCGCCACGCTGCGCCTTCAGGGGAAAGACATCCAGACCTGGGGTCGGGTGATTGAGGATGAACAGAAGGTTGCCCAGATGCTGGTAGACTACTTGATGCAGGGACCGCAAGTCGCCAGGTATTTGGGGATAAAACCAGGCGTCGACGGGAAACTTAACGAGGATGAAATCCGGCAGGCGGCCAAAGACAAGGTAATTGTCGAATTCCGGCCGCAGCCCCCCGCAGGGTAGAGCGTTACAGAAGAGCAAACACTTGGGAATGCGATGAAACCATCCCAGAAACGATCTCTATGGCTCCGATGGGTAGGGGCTAATGCGCTGGCCGAGTTGGTTGGGTTGGGCGCCACGTTTGCGATCGACTTCCTGATTATTTCACGATCTGCAGGGTCGATCGTATCGATCCTGCTGGTGACAGCCAGCGGGGCGATTGAAGGCAGCGTGGTCGGATTACTGCAGTGGCTGGTGCTGCGCCGTCCTTTCCCCGAGGTAGCACGCCGCGCCTGGGTAATGGCAACGATCGCGGGGGCGATGGTAGCCTGGTTTTTCGGCTCGCTGCCGAGCACGTTGATCGACATGGGCGCCCAGCAGAGCGGGGAAGAGGTGCAGGAACCGGCGGCGGCAGTTGTGCTGCTGCTAGCAGCCGGGATGGGGCTGGTGCTGGGTGTGGTGCTCGCCTATCCGCAGTGGCGTCTACTACGCCGGGTGGTGGAAAAAGCCTGGTGGTGGATACCGGCTAATGCAATTGCCTGGGCATTCGGGATGGCGATCATCTTCGCCGCCATGGACCTGGCTTTCAAGCAGGCAAGCACAGTTGGGTCGGCGGCGGTACTTGCCACAGCGCTGCTGCTGGCGGGGGCGGTGGTTGGCGCTGTGCACGGCCTGGCGCTGGTCAGGCTGACAACCGAAGCGCGTATCGGCCTCGATTAACAGGCTTTTCTTATCTCAGTCAAAATTTTTATTTGCTCAGGGGTCAGCCGCAGGCGACCATTCCCTAACGTATTCAGCTCGTCCTCAAGCATAATCAACAGATTGAAGAGTGCGCGGCTCAGGGACAGCTGGTCTTTCTCGGGCAGCGTTTTTCCAAGGCGCTGCTGGATGCCAGTGCTTGCCCGGGCATCGAACATTTTGTAAGCCCGAGAGGCGCCATGCGTGCGAGCATACAGCTCCATCAGCAGATTGCGCATGCGCTGCAGGATATCGATTGTCGTCCAGGTCTGCTCGCGGCACAGGCAGACTTTGGCAATGACACCGTAATACAGGAATCGATCAACAATTGAAGAGATATCCACCTCAGCGGGCCTTTGGTTGGCCATACCGGCGGCGATTATGGCGGTTGGTTCCAGGCTGCCAGCCAACAGCAGCATACTATCCACGATATTCGGGCTGGTTTGCTCCAAGGTGTGGTAGCGGATCGAAAACCGCATCAGTGATTCCAGGACAACATCCCCCTCCTGCGGGCCGTCCGGGAGGATCAGCACGATCTTCTCCCCAGCCGTTGCGATGGGCGCACGCAATGCCTCCACTTCTTGAAGAACATTCAGCGCATCACCCTCTGCAAGAATGACATCCAGATCCAGATCCGACCAGGAATCCCAATCTCCCCGAACAAGCGAGCCGAACAGGATCACCGCCTGAACGCGGCGATCCTGTTCGTAATAGGATGTTATCGCCCGCAGCAATGACTGATGCTGCGGAGTTCCCGGAAAGCTATTCACAGGATTGTTCAAAGCAATGCCAGGTTTGTTATGGGGCGCTTATTGCGAGTCGCGCCAGGGCTGCGAGTCGGGTATGAACAACGATTGCTCAAACTCATCAAAGCCAAACTGGCCGATTTTCTCCTGGACGGACACAGAGATCAGCCAATCGATGAACTGGTTGGCCAGGGCAGCCTGGATGGCAGGATTTTTGTCCGGATTGACGGCGATCACACCGTAGGGGTTGAACAGGGCTTTGTCGCCTTCTACCAGGATGGACAGCTCCAGGCCTTGTTTGAGACGTGCCAGGTATGTAGCCCGGTCGCTGAGGGTGTAGGCTTGCTGCTCGTTCGTCATGGTGAGCACCTCGCCCATGCCTTGCCCGGAAGAGACATACCAATCGCCGGCCGGCTCGAGGCCGGCAGCCTTCCAGATGGCGAGCTCCTTGGAATGGGTGCCCGATTCATCTCCACGGGAGATAAAGGTAGACTGTGTCTCGGCCAGTTTCGTAAAGGCATCCGCAGCGTTGGTCATGCCCTTGATCCCGGCCGGGTCCGACTCAGGCCCGACGATAACGAAATCGTTGTACATCACGTCTTCGCGGCGCACGCCATCACCAGCATCCATGAACTCTTTCTCCTTAGCCGGGGAGTGCACCAGGAGAACATCGGCGTTGCCGTCTATCCCAAGCTGCAAGGCCTGGCCGCTGCCCACGGCGATCACATCCACCTGGGTGCCGGCCTCTTCCTCGAACATCGGGATCAGGTAATCCAGCAGGCCCGAGTCATCGGTGCTGGTGGTGGTGGCCAGGACCAGCCTGCCCTCACCCGGCAGAGGTGCGGCCGGTTCTTCCGGTTCGGGCGCCTGGGTGGCGGGAGCGCTGGTGGGCTCATCCACCGGGGCTTCCGTGGTGGCCGCCGTCCCCTCGCAGGCGGAGAGCATCAGCGCCAGGACAGCCAGCATTACCAGGAAAAAAGAAATCTTTTTATACATGGGTCACCTATTTACATAAATATGTGGTCTAAAATCCTGGCGGGTGTGACCTGCCAGGTTGATTAATACACCATTTCGCCGCGCACAAAGGCAGCCGTGCGCGGATCCTGCGGCGTTTGGAAGAAGGTCTCTGCCTCCGCCATTTCGACCAGCCTGCCTTCCAACATCAAGGCAACGCGGCCGGCCAGCCGCCTGGCCTGGAAGACATTATGCGTTACCAGTACCAGCGTGGTGCCCTGCTCGCGATTTAGCCGGGAGGCGATCTCTTCGATCTGGCCAACATTGTAGGGGTCCAGGTTTGCGGTCGGTTCATCCAGCAGCAGGACGTCCGGCTGCAGCACGATGGCGCGCGCCAGGGCCACCCGCTGAGCTTCCCCACCGGAGAGGGTACGAGCAGGCACGTTTGACAGGTGGGCCAGGCCAACTTTTTCCAGCACTGCCTGTGCCTGGTCGCGGCAATCGCGCTGCCCGCGCAGCCGCAGGCCGTACATGACATTCTCCAGCACGCTCATGTCCAAGAGCACGGGGTGTTGGAAGACGGTGGTCACCCGCCGCCGCACATCCAGCGGCGCTTCGTGAGCAGCATCGACCTCCACATCTTCAAAAATGAGGCTGCCACGGCTGGGCGGCTCAAGAAAGTTCATCAGGCGCAGCAGGGTACTTTTCCCGGCGCCACTGGGACCGATCAGGGCAAAAACTTCGCCCGGCTCGATCTGAAGCGCATCCACCTGCAGAACGACCCGCCCTGCGTATTCTTTGGCAAGCTGATTGAGATGGTAGATCGAGTGGTTCATGCGTTGGGTGTCCTGCCCTGCAGGCGCATGATGAAAAGGTTGGTAACAAAGGTAATCGCCAATAAGACGATCCCAAGCATAATAGCCAGTTCGAAATTGCCTTTGCGGGTCTCCAACACGATGGCGGTGGTCATCACGCGCGTGCGACCTTCGATGTTGCCGCCCACCAGCATCACCGCGCCGACCTCTGAGATGATGCTGCCAAAACCGGCGACGACGGCGGCAATCACACCCACGCGCGCCTGGCGCAAGACCGCCCAGGCCGCCTGGCTTTGGGTGGCGCCTAATGCGAGAACCTGCAGACGCAGCTGGGGATCGACACCCATCACCGCCGCCATGGTAAAGCCTGCCACCAGGGGAAAGGCGATAATCGTTTGGGCGAGTATCATGGCGCCCGGGGTGAACAAATTGGGAAGGAAGGCCAGGTCAAGCTGGCCAATGGGGCTGCTACGAGAAAGGAGCAGGTAAACGAACAGGCCGATAACAACCGGCGGGAAGCCCATCCCGGTGTAGAGCAGTGCGGTGACAATCCGATGGCCCGAAAAGCGTCGCAGGCCCATAAGCACACCCACCGGAATACCGATCAGGGTGCTGAGCAGCAGGGCAATCCCGGATACCTGCAAGGATAACAGGATGATTTGCGAAAAATCCTCAAGCATCGGCAAACTCGAAAGTAACAATTAAACCGGTACAAGTATAGTTTCTGTTTCCTTATCCGTCCAGGCTTAATAAAAAAAGCGGGAGGCCTCTCACCTCCCGCCGCCAGCAGTATTCAGCCGGATTTACTCGCACCATTCTACCCGACCGGTCTGGCGGGTATCGTGGCCGCCGTGGGCTTCAATCGCCTGCCGGCCTTCCGGCGACCCCAGCCAATCGATCAACCGGCGGGCAGGCAGCAGCTGCATTCCGGCTTCCGAAAGCACCAGGTCGTAGCGCTCGTGGGTCAGCAGGATAAAGTCAAGACCGTAACTGCGGGCGGCTGCTTCCAGGCCGATCCCGACATCCGCCTGGCCTTGCGCCACCTGGCGGGCCACAGCCGAGTGGGTCATCCAGACTTCCTGGTAGCCTGCGATCTCATCCGGAACGATACCCAGGCGGCGCAGCGCCTGATCCAGCCAGACACGCGTGCCCGAGCCTGGCTGGCGGTTAGCCAGCCGCAGGCGAAGGTCGCGCAGATCAGCCAGACCGCTTACACCGGCCGGGTTGCCCGGCGGCAAGATCAATCCCAGGCGGCGGTGAGCAAGAGTGACCAGGGCAACCTTCTGGGAAGGGAAAAAGCGGCGCACGAAAGGAAGATTGTACTCACCGCTCTGCTCATCCAGCAGGTGGCAGCCGGCGATATCCGCTTTGCCTTCTACCAGAGCCAGCAGCCCGCCCAGGCTGCCGCTGAACTCACAGGCCAGCGAGTAGCCAGGGGCAATCTCATGGAAATGACCTGCCAGCCAACCGACTACAGGATCATGGCTGCCAGCAAAACGCAGCTCCCCACTATGCTCTGTGGTCGGCTGGCTTACGGCAACCTGCCAGCGCTCCAACGCCTGCCGGACAGCCAATTCAGTTTCTTCCATCGTGTACCCGGCGGTAAGTGTCTCGAGCAAGAAAGCTTCGGCCCGGTTTACCAGGGCGAGGCGGCGCAGCGGTTCACCCGCAAAGGCGCCGACCGGCAGACCATCCACCACGCGCGTGCCCTGCCCCGGACGGCTGGTGACCAGTCCCTGACGTACCAGCTCCTGGTAGGCATGCTGGACCGTGCCAACCGTGCAGTCCCACCGCGCTGCCATCTGCTTGACGGAGGGCAGCTGGTCACCAGGTTTCAGGACACCGGACAGGATTTCGCGACGGATATGCTCGGTAATCTGCCGATATAAATAAACCTCTTCCACAGGTAGAAGTATATTGCCAACCCGCCAGGAACGCAAGCCGAACCTGCCATTTGCCTGCCCAGATGTGATGCCTGTCATATACAGCAGGCATCTTCTTTGATAACATTGCTAATGGAGGCGCACATGGATACCCCATATTTCTACATATCTGAATTAGAGACCCAATTACCCGAGATTCCCCCCGATACGATCGTCAGCCGGACTTTCTTCAGCGAAGGGCAGGTGAAAGCGATCCTGTTTGGTTTTGCCGCCGGCCAGGAGCTTTCGGAACACACAGCAGCTCGCCCGGCAATCCTGCATTTCTTGAAAGGCGAGGCACAGCTCGTGCTTGGTGGGGAGCCCCAACGTGCCAGCCCAGGCACCTGGGTCTACATGCAGCCGAAACTGGCGCACAGCGTGCAAGCCGAGACAGAGCTGGTAATGCTGCTCTATCTGCTCGAAGGGGCCGCCGGGTAACGCATGCGAATCCTGGCAATCATCTCAGGGGAGTACGGCCGCCGGCACGTCGAAAACATTCGAGCGCATGGCCCGACTGATTGGGAAGTGTTCACCTGGCAGGCGCCGGCTGTCTTGCCGTTGATGATCGACTACCCGGAGGATTATCTGCCGGCCGAGCTGCCGGCTGCCGATCTGATCCTGTCCTTTGCCGAGTTGAAAGGCGTGGCTGAGCTGCTGCCGGATATTGCGCGTATGTGCGCGGCGCGAGGTGTGATTGCTGCAGTAGACAACGAGTCCTGGCTGCCGCGCGGGTTGGCCCGCCAGCTGGGCGACTGGCTGGAGAGGATGGGGGTGGCCTGCGCCACACCGAAACCGCTGTGTTCGCTAGCCGAGCAGGATTACGGGGTGACCCGCCGGCAGCGCAATGCCTACCAGAACGCCGAGATCGCCGAATTCGCCCGCTATTTTGGCCAGCCCGAGCTGAAAATCACAGTTGACCCCGAAACAAGCTCGATCCTGACGGTGGATGTACAGCGAGACGCAGTCTGCGGCTGCGCCCGCTTCGTGGCGGAAAGACTGGTCGGCCTCTCGGCAGACGAGGCCGGCGAGCAAGCCGGGCTGCTGCACCACCACTTCCCCTGCCTGGCCAGCATGGGCAAAGACCCGGACTTTGGCGACACCCTGATGCACGTTTCGGGGAATGTATTGAAGGATAATGTCGAAGCACAGGTGCGGCCTTATAAACGCACAGCCTTTATTGCACCCGGCATGCGCAGCTCCGACCCGGACGAACAGACGGACGCGCCGGGTTAACCCCGACAACCAATCAAAAAATGGTCTGCTGGACGTTGAATGCCCGGCAGATACGCTGGATCTCCTCCACGCTCAAACCTTCGGATGCTTCGCCGGATTGCAGGTTGAGGGTTTCATAGCGGGCAGCCGCCTCGGCATACTCGATAAGATCCAAGGCATGCGCGGTTGAGAAATCCGAGCGGGCCATCACGCCGTGCTTGCTCCACACTACCATGCGATGTGTACGCAGGTTTTCGACGCTAGCCTGCATCAGCTCCGGCGAGCCGGGCAGCATGAAAGGCAGTATACCCACCCCCTCCGGCAAGTTGATGATTGTTTCAGGCTGCCAGCGCAGTAAGCGGCGGTTGAGGTAGGCCTGCTCCTGGTAACGCGGAATGTGGCTGAGATAGGTCAGGTAAGGCGGCTGGGCGTGAATGACGGCATGGAAATTGACCGCGCTGCGTTGCACCTGGTCACGGTGGACAGCCAGGTGCGAATTGAACTCACTGGTCCCGCGTGCAAAAAGCTTATGCGGAGAGGTATACTGGCGAGCGGTCCGGCCATCCGGGTTGACCACCAGGGCGCTCAGGTTGGCCAACGGGTCGCGCTGGATATCTCGCAGGCGGCAGCCCGAGCCGGTCACTAACAAAGTGCTGCCGGTAAGCTCAGGCGCCGGGATCGGCAGATTGACCTGCTCATCGTTGGGAAATTTCCCACTTAAATCCACGGGCCAACCAAGACATACCGAAATGTTACCGGCTGCGCCTTCGCTGGCTCCAATCTCATCCAGGCGCAGGCCGGCCTTGCCGATTGAATCAATTATTTCATCCAGGCTGGGATAGGGTTCAGGGATCGACATGGTAAGATTATAGCCGATCGGGTACGGCTGGCAGTGTAAATCATGGCTTATAATAAATCCAAGACAACTATTCTGGGAACCAACTCAGACAGGAGAGCAGGCGATGACTCTGGAACAAATCCGGGCACAAGTGATCGGCACCGTATGGCAGGCAATCGTCCAAAGCAAGGTCGACCTGGCAGTGATCCCAGCAGACCAACAGGAAAAGCTGGTCAGCACCATCGCAGATAATGTACTGGTGATGGTCGATAACATCATGAAGAGCCAATCGGAAGATGAAATGGCGGCCGAGAAACAGGAAGAGGAGCAGCAAGGGGAAATAGTGATTTGGCAAGGCAGGCCGTTCCTTTCCCTGGTGGAATTCTATACCCTGACCAACGACCGGCTTAAGATTATCAAGGGCTTTCTCGGTCGCCGTACTGAGAATTTCGAGCTGGTGCGCGTCCAGGACATTGATTTTAAGCAGAATGTCAGCGAGCGGATGTTGGGCATCGGCGATATTGAGATCCGGGGTCACGACCCATCCGACCCCAATATTATCTTACGGAATATACACGATCCGGAACAGGTTTACGAAACCCTGCGCAAAGCCTGGTTGGAGGCGCGCAAGCGCCACGGCTTGCAGTTCCGCGAGTATATGTAAATTCCTGGGTCGCACCGATGGACCCAGAAGAAATCCTGGTTACCTACGACCAGCAGCAGCGCATGGCGTATGAATACCCCGACATGCGCAAAGAGGTCCTGCCGCATGTTACCCGGCACTTATGCCCGGCGCCCGGCTTGAGCCTGATCCTGCACAGCCAGCTGGATGAATCCAACGCCGATCGGGTCATCCAGGAGCAGATCGCGGATTTCACGCAGCTGAAACTGCCCTTTACCTGGAAAGTTTACCAGCATGACCAGCCCCCCGACCTGGGAAAGCGCCTGGAAGCAGCCGGCTTCGAACCGGATTCCGACCCGCCGGACGCGATCATGGTGCTGGACTTGCAAGAAACGCCTGACAGCCTGCTAGCCAGCTCTCCCATCGAGGTGCGGCGAATCACCCAGCCAGAAGAGCTGGAAGATGTGATCCGGGTGGAACAGCAGGTGTGGGGCGGCAATTTCGACTGGATCCGGGCGCGCATGGGCAGCCACCTGGCAGTTCCCGGATACCTGAGTGTTTTCGTTGCTTATCATGACGGGCAGCCGGCTTGCACCGGCTGGACCTATTACAACCTGAAAGGGGAGTTTGCCGGGCTGTGGGGCGGTTCGACCGTGCCAGAGCAGCGCCGCAGCGGCTGTTATACGGCGGTGCTGGCGGCTCGGGTGCAGGAAGCAATCCAGCGCGGCTATCGCTTCCTGGTGGCGGATGCCGTCCCCATGAGCCAACGAATTCTGGCCCGGCACGGCTTCCGAGTGATCACTTATGCTACTTCTTTTGATTCGAAAATCGACCCCGAGTGAGGGAGGAGCAGCATGTCAGCAAACTGGACAGGCAGCATCCACCGCGCCTACGCCCTGATTCGAGAAAATCGAGGCGCTGGGCTGGTGAGCATCGTAACCGGCAGCCCTTTCGACCAGGTGTTTTGGGAGGATAAATTCAACAGCACACGCCGGGATGTTTTCCGCCAGGATGGCGGGACAACCGTCTGGTCGACCCT
>Ga0105097_10000902_pt1 | contig 13996 bp, 12 predicted proteins | sample PPLLak12cMay2015_FD_87035 | JGI IMG/M metagenome (GOLD analysis project Ga0105097, IMG submission 87035) | Freshwater sediment microbial communities from Prairie Pothole Lake near Jamestown, North Dakota, USA - PPLs Lake P7 Core (1) Depth... | ecosystem: Environmental > Aquatic > Freshwater >... | reverse complement strand
TGCAATATGTCCATCGAGGCCGGGGCGCGCATGGGCATGGTGGCGGTGGATGACACCACCCTGGACTACGTCAAGGGCCGCACCTATGCGCCCAAGGGAGCCCTGTGGGAGCAGGCGGTGGCTGCCTGGCGGGATCTGCACAGTGATCCCGACGCCCATTTCGACCAGGTGGTGGCACTGCGCGGCGAGGAGATCAGGCCGCAGGTCACCTGGGGCACGTCCCCCGAGATGGTGCTACCCATTGACGGCCACCTGCCGGACCCGGCCCGGATCGACAACCCCACCCGGCGCAAGGCGGTGGAGCGTGCCCTTGAATACATGGGGCTTCAGGCCGGTATGGCCGTGACGGCCATCAGGCCGGACCGGGTCTTCATCGGATCCTGTACCAACTCACGGATCGAGGACCTGCGCTCCGCGGCCGCGGTCGTAAAGGGCAGGCGGGTGGCGAGCTCCATCAAACAGGCCCTGGTGGTGCCCGGCTCCGGCGAGGTCAAAAGGCAGGCCGAGGCCGAGGGGCTGGACCAGGTATTCCTGGCCGCCGGCATGGAATGGCGCGAGCCCGGGTGCTCCATGTGCCTGGCGATGAATGCGGACAAACTCGGGCCGGGTGAGCATTGCGCCTCCACCTCGAACCGGAATTTCGAGGGCCGCCAGGGTTTTGGCGGCAGGACCCACCTGGTCAGCCCCGCGATGGCCGCGGCCGCGGCGGTGGCGGGCCATTTTGTCGATGTGCGCGACTGGTAAGGAGAAAAGGGTATGAAAAGTTTTATCGCAGAAAGGAGCCTGGTTGCGCCGATGGACCGGGATAATGTGGATACCGACCTGATCATTCCCAAACAGTTCCTGAAGTCCATACGGCGCAGCGGCTTCGGCCCGCACCTGTTCGACGACCTGCGTTACCTGGATGAGGGCTACCCCGGCCAGGACTGCAGCAAGCGTCCGCAGAATGCCGATTTTCCGCTTAACATGCCGCGCTACCAGGGGGCCGGTATCCTGCTCGCGCGGGAAAACTTCGGCTGCGGTTCCAGTCGCGAGCACGCGCCCTGGGCCCTGGAGGATCACGGCTTTCGCTGTATCATCGCCCCCAGTTTTGCCGATATCTTTTACAACAATTGCTTCAAGAACGGCATCCTGCCTATCGTGCTGGACGCCGCGATCGTCGATAAGCTGTTCGAGCAGTTGTATGCCACCGAGGGTTACGAGCTGACCGTGGATCTCGAGGCGCAGCAGGTCACCACGCCCACCGGCGAGGTGTACGCTTTCGAGGTTGATGAATTCCGCCGCCACTGCCTGTTGAAGGGGCTGGACGATATCGGCCTTACCCTGGAGGCGGCCGACGCTATACGCGCCTACGAGCAGGCCGCGAGGGCGCGCTCGCCCTGGTTGTTCGACGTCATCAAGTAACGCAAGAGGCTGCCACAATGACGAGGAAAATACTGGTCCTGCCGGGTGATTATATCGGCCCGGAAATCATGGCCGAGGCAGTCAAGGTACTGCAGGAAGTGAATACCCGGTTCGCGCTCGATCTCGAGCTGGAGTACGGGTTGCTGGGCGGCGCCGCCATAGATGCGACCGGCGTGCCGCTGCCCCCGGAAACCCTGGAGCGGGCGCGGTCGGTCGATGCGATCCTGCTGGGTGCCGTGGGCGGCCCGAAGTGGGATGGGGTGGAGCGGCACTTGCGTCCGGAACGCGGCCTGTTGGGCATCCGCTCGGAACTGAAGCTGTTCGGCAACCTGCGCCCGGCCATTCTCTACCCCCAACTGGCGGACGCTTCCAGCCTCAAGCCCGAAGTCGTCTCAGGGCTGGACATCCTTATTGTCAGGGAATTGACCGGCGGTATTTATTTCGGTGAGCCGCGCGGTATCCGCGTGCTGGAAAACGGCGAGCGCGAGGGCTTCAATACCTATGTCTATCGCGAGTCGGAAATCCGCCGGATCGGGCGCCTCGCTTTCGAGCTGGCCCGCAAACGCAAGCGCCGCCTCTGCTCCGTCGACAAGGCCAATGTGCTGGAAGTCACGATGCTCTGGCGCGAGGTCATGAACGAGGTCGCAACCGAGTACCCCGACGTCGAGCTGAGCCACATGTATGTGGATAACGCCGCCATGCAGCTGCTGCGCGCGCCGAAGCAGTTCGATGTGATCGTCACGGGCAATATGTTCGGGGATATCCTCTCCGATGCCGCCGCCATGCTCACCGGTTCGATCGGCATGCTGCCCTCGGCCTCGCTGGACCAGGCCGGGCGCGGCATGTATGAACCCTGTCACGGCACGGCACCGGACATCGCCGGGCAGGGCAAGGCCAACCCGCTGGCGACCATCCTCTCGGTGGCCATGATGCTGCGTTATACGCTGGCCTGCCCGGCGGCGGCGGATGCGATCGAGCAGGCGGTCAGCGCGGTACTGGACCAGGGCCTGCGCACCCCCGACATTCATACCACCGGCATGCAGCTGGTGAATACGAGCCGGATGGGGGACGCGGTAGTGGCGGCCCTGCGGGCCTGACGGGACAACACGAAACAACACGAAACAACACGGCACGACAGAGGACGCAAGATGAGCAAGTCGTACGATGTGGCAGTGGTGGGTGCGACCGGGGCGGTGGGGGAGGCCATGATCTCCATCCTGGAGGAGCGCAAGTTCCCGGTGCGCAATCTCTATGCCCTGGCCAGCAGCCGTTCCGCCGGCAAGTCAGTCATGTTCAACGGCAGGTCCATCAGGGTGACAGACCTGGCCGAGTTCGATTTCAGCCAGGCACAGATCGGCCTGTTTTCAGCCGGTGGCAGCATTTCGGCTGAATTTGCCCCCAGGGCGGGCGCTGCCGGTTGCGTGGTGATAGACAACACCTCCCATTTCCGCCAGGACGAGGATATCCCGCTGATCGTGCCCGAGGTCAATATCGAGGCGCTGGCGGGGTACAGCCGGCGCAATATCATCGCCAACCCCAATTGCTCAACCATCCAGATGCTGGTTGCGCTGAAACCCATTTACGATGCGGTGGGTATCGAGCGCATCAATGTGGCCACCTACCAGGCGGTGTCGGGCACCGGCAAGGAGGCGATCGAGGAACTGGCGGGCCAGACCGCGAGGCTGCTGAACGGCCAGGAGATCCAGTGCGAGGTCTATCCACGGCAGATCGCCTTCAACGTCATCCCCCATATCGACGTATTCCAGGACAACGGCTACACCCGGGAGGAGATGAAAATGGTGTGGGAGACCCGCAAGATCCTCAATGACCACTCGATCCAGGTGAACCCCACCTGCGTCCGCGTCCCGGTCTTTTTTGGCCATTCGGAGGCGGTCCATATCGAGACCGTGGAGAAAATCAGCGCCGAGCAGGCCCGCGCCCTGTTGGAGAGGGCTCCCGGGGTCACGGTTATCGATGAGCGCAAGGACGGCGGCTACCCTACAGCGGTGGCGGAGGCCGCCGGTCGGGACCCGGTTTATGTGGGCCGGATCCGCGAGGATATCTCCCATCCGCGGGGCCTGGACATGTGGATCGTGTCCGATAATGTGCGCAAGGGAGCCGCTCTCAATAGTGTGCAAATTGCTGAAAGCTTCATCACAACTTACCTTGATTAATGCTGGTACATCACTGATACTTGGGCTAATTCGGAATATTCAGAGTGCACGGAGGCACCACCCAGCGCTGCTTTCCACGGGTAGCGCCGGCGTCTGTAGGGGCAATTTGCGGGCGTCGTGCCGGTTGTATTCCGAACCAGTTGCCGGACCTTGGGGAGGCCGGTGTGGGATGAGGCAGGAACAATAATTAGGCATTCCGTATGGCTCGAAAGTTTGCTGCTGTAGTTTTTTCACTGGGGTGTGTTCAGGCAAGTTCAGTGATGGCGCTGGGGCTCGGGGAGATGACCCTCGGCTCCTATCTCAACGAACCCCTGAGGGCGCATGTCGACCTGATCGATATAGGCGGATTGCACGAGGACCAGATCAGGGTCCGCCTGGCCACAGCCGACGATTTCAAGCGCTTGGGCGTGGATCGCGCCTATTTCCTCACCAGCCTCAGTTTTCACGTGGAAATTGATGACAGTGGCCGGGGCCGGATTGTCGTCACCTCGGAAGAACCGGTGCTAGAACCCTACCTTGATCTCATCGTGGAGGCCCGCTGGCCCTCCGGTCGCCTGTTGCGCGAGTACACCGTACTCGTAGACCCACCGGTATTTGATCAGTCCACTCCTGTAGTCTCCGCCAGCGCGCGGGTGGCCCAGGTCAGCGGCGTGCCCGAGCCCGCAAAAAAAAAGCAGGAAGTGGTCGCGACGACAGGGACCCGAGTTGATATAAGGCAGTCACAACTGGCGCCGGGGGAGATGCCCACCCGCGCCTATAATGCCGATACCGCGCGCGCGCCCACGGCGGGCACCCGCTACATGATCCACCGCGACGACACCCTGTGGCGGATCGCCTCCCAGGCGCGCCCCGGCAATGCCTCCGTACACCAGACAATGCTGGAAATCCAGCGCCTGAACCCCGATGCCTTCATCGGCGGCAATATCAACCTGATCAAGTCCGGCTACATCATTTACCTGCCCAGCGAGAACGATATCAGCTCCGGCAACCAGCCCGAGGCGGTAGCGGAAGTGCGCAAGCAGAATGAGGACTGGCGGCAGGGCCGCCCGTCGAGTAGCAGCGGGCCCTCGCTGCGCATTTCCGCCGAGCCGCAGGACGCGCCGGCAGTGGCAACAGGGTCTGTTGCACCGGCAGTACCCGCAGCAACCGGCGCAGCCAGCCCGGAGATTGCAGTTGCAGCCGGAAGCGATGCAACCGAACTGCAGCAGCGCCTGACCTCGATGGAGCAACAGGTAGAAACACTGCAACGTATTGTCGATCTGAAAGATAGCCAGATAGCCGCGCTGCAGAAGGCGGTCGCCGGAGGCGCGACGCCAGCTGCCCTCCCTGCTGAGGCGGGCGCGGAGCCTGCTGCGGTTGAAGGCGAACCTCCCGCTGGGGGCGAGGTCGCCGCGGTGGCGGGTGAGACCGATGTGACCGCTGCTGTGGATGCGCTAGCGGAAGCTCCTGTGGAAGTCCCGGCGGAAGTTCCTGTGGAAGTGGCCGAAAGCGAACCGGCCCCGGTAGTGGAAGCGCCAGTCCCGGTGGTGGCAGAGCCGGCCCCGGTCGAACCTGCAGCTGTTGCGCCTCCTGCTGCCACGCCAGAGGAGTCACAGGGCTTTTTCAGCAACCTGTGGTTTGTGCTGGTCGCCATCGTGCTGGGTGTACTGGGCATGGTTTACCTGCGCCGCCGCGGGCAGGGGGGTGAGGCAGCCGAGGCAGAGCCGCTGGCGCCCAGGGATGTCTTTGCTGACGTTGAGCTGAAGGAGCAGGCGCTGGAAGTTGAGGATACCGCCGAGCCGCTGGAGGAAGTTGCCGTCGCGAAACCCGGCCAGCGCGGCTATGGCGAGCGCAAGCATGACGAGTACGTTTCGGACGATGCCAGTGATGCGCTCGCCGAAGCGGAAATTTATATTGCCTACGGGCGTTTTCCCCAGGCGATCGACCTGTTGAAAAACGCGCTTGTGAGCGATCCTGATAATGCCAGCTACCGCTTGAAGCTGGTGCAACTGTACGTCGAAACCGGTAACCGACCCGCCGCCATGCAGCAGCTGGTCGAGCTTGAATCCATTGGCGACAGCCAGAGTATTGCTGCCGCGCGCGCCGCGCTGGAAGGGGGCGAGGCTCCCGCGGCGCGGGAGAACTTCGCTACCGAGGGCAGCCAGCCGGACACCGATTGGCTGGCCGACTCGGGCGAGTCCCTCGAGTCCGATTTCAGTGGGCTGGAGATAGAGGATGCCGGCGCTGGCGCTTACGAGGACGAACTCGACCTCTCAGCGGATTTCGAAGACGCGGAGTTGGCTTCAGGTCGCACTGAGGAGGACCTGGTTTATGCCGCCGAGAGCAGCGGCCTGTCCACCAAGCTAGACCTCGCCCGCGCCTATATCGATATGGGTGATGAAGACGGCGCCCGCCAGATCCTGGAGGAAGTGGCGGCCGAAGGCGACGAGGAAATCCAGGCCGAGGCGCGCGCTTTACTCGAGCGCATTGGCTGACACCCGCTCGCCGTTTTCTACCCTTCCGTTTCCGGCCGGCAGCCGGATCGCCTGCCGTGTAGAGTACGATGGCAGCCGCTACAGTGGCTGGCAGATCCAGCCCCATCTGGCGGTGCACACCGTGCAGGCCACCCTTGAAGCTGCACTCAGCGGCGTTGCCGATGCGCCGGTGAAGGTGAGCTGCGCCGGGCGCACCGATACCGGGGTGCACGCCCATGGCCAGGTAATACACTTTGACGCCCCCAGCGAGCGCAGTGCCAAGGCGTGGGTGCTGGGTACCAATTCCAGTCTGCCTGCCGATGTGCGCGTGCACTGGGCGGTAGGGGTCCCCGCGGACTTTCATGCGCGTTTTTCCGCCCTCGCGCGCCGCTACCGCTATGTTATCGCCGATACGCCTGTGCGCCCTGCGCTCCTGGGGGGCCAGGTCAGCTGGCAGCGCAGGGCACTGGACCACAGGCTGATGCACGAGGCGGCGCACTCACTGCTGGGAGAGCGAGACTTTTCTGCGTTCCGGGCCGCCACCTGCCAGTCCAGCGGGCCCATGCGCAACGTTCACTCCCTGGATGTGAGCAGGCGCGGTGACCTGGTGATCATCGACATCAAGGCCAATGCATTCCTGCATCACATGGTGCGCAATATCGCGGGCTCGCTGATGGCGGTCGGCCTCGGCCGCCAACCCCCCGAATGGATCGGGCAGCTTCTGGCCGGGAGGGATCGCGGTGTCGCCGCGGATACAGCGCCCGCGGCCGGTCTGTACCTGGTTGAAGTCGATTATCCTAACCGCTACGACTTGCCCTCGACCCCCTACGGGCCGTTGCTGCTGGGGCTGCCGTCGAATTGAGCCCCCGGATTAGCAGACAGCGACGAACCCTGTCTGTTATCATTCGCGACCTGTTTTTATAGCCCGGCTCGCAAGTGACCCATACCCGAATCAAGATCTGTGGCGTCACCACAACGGCGGATGCCGCTGCGGTCGCGGCCGCCGGGGCGGATGCTGTCGGTCTGGTATTCTATTCGCGCAGCCCCCGGGCGGTAACGCCGGCGCAGGCGGCGGAGATTGTCAGGGCTGTGCCGCCTTTTGTGTCCATTGTGGCGCTGTTCGTGAATGAACCAGCCGAGAGCATCCGCCGTATAGTTGACAGTCTGCCGATAAACCTCGTCCAGTTTCACGGTGATGAGTCGGCGGATTTCTGCCAGCAGTTCCAACGGCCGTGGATCAAGGCGCTGCAAGTCAGGGCGGGGGTGGATGTGCCTGCCCACGCTGCGGCATTTGCCCGCGCGCGCGGGATTCTGCTGGACAGCTGGCAGGAGGGCTTGCACGGCGGCACCGGCAAGACCTTCGACTGGGACCTTGCGCGGCGGCATCTGCCCCTGCCACTGGTGCTTGCCGGGGGCCTGGATGAACACAATGTGGGCGCGGCGATAGCGCTGCTGCGGCCGGCAGCCGTTGATGTCAGCGGGGGAGTGGAGCAGGCCCCGGGGCGCAAGGATGCGGGAAAAATCAAACGATTCGTTGCGGCGGTCAGGGCCGCGGACGCTTTAATGGATGGAACAGCTGATGACAATTGAAGTGAAGGACAGCATCTTCGCCGCGGTGCCCGACGCCGAGGGCCGTTACGGTGCCTATGGTGGCAAGTACGTCGCGGAAACGCTGATGAGCGCCCTGGCGGAACTGGAGGCTGTGTATCGCAAGTTGTCCGCCGACCCTGCTTTCCAGCAGGAACTGGACGAAGACCTGGCCCACTATGTAGGCCGCCCGTCACCTTTGTACGAGGCTAAGCGCTGGTCGGCATCCATTGGCGGCGCCCGCATCTTCCTCAAGCGGGAAGACCTCAATCACACCGGCGCCCACAAGGTGAACAACACCGTGGGGCAGGCCCTGCTGGCAAAGCACATGGGCAAGCCGCGGGTCATCGCCGAGACGGGCGCCGGCCAGCACGGTGTGGCCACCGCCACCATTGCCGCCCGGCTCGGACTCAAGTGCCAGGTGTTCATGGGCGAGGAGGATGTGCGACGCCAGGCGCAGAACGTCTACCGCATGAAGCTGCTGGGCGCCGATGTCATTCCCGTGACCTCCGGTTCCCGCACCCTGAAAGACGCCATGAACGAGGCGATGCGCGACTGGGTGACCAACATCGACGATACCTTCTACATCATAGGCACCGTCGCCGGACCCCATCCCTATCCCATGCTGGTGCGGGATTTCCAGTGCGTGATCGGTCGCGAAGCCAGGCGCCAGGCCCATGCCCAGACCGGCCGCTTGCCGGACGCGCTGGTGGCCTGTGTTGGCGGCGGCTCCAATGCGATCGGGCTGTTCCATCCTTTCCTGGGAGACGAAGGCGTGGCGATGTACGGCGTGGAGGCGGGCGGCCACGGTATCGCGTCCAACCAGCACGCCGCGCCGCTGACCGCCGGTACCCCGGGCGTGTTGCATGGCAATCGCACCTACCTGATGCAGGACGCGGACGGCCAGATCATGCACACGCACTCCATCTCTGCGGGCCTGGACTATCCCGGAGTCGGCCCCGAACACGCCTGGCTGAAGGACCTGGGCAGGGTCAACTATGTGGTGGCCAGCGACGACGAGGCCCTGCGCGCGTTTCACACGCTGACGCGGGTAGAGGGCATCATGCCTGCATTGGAAAGCAGCCATGCCCTGGCCTATGCCGAAAAACTGGCCGCCCGGATGACGCCGGAGCAGGTTATCGTGGTCAACCTGTCAGGGCGGGGCGACAAGGACATGCAAACCGTCGCGCAGATCGACGGCATACAGCTGTAAGGGGATCGAGCGGTGAGTCGAATAGCAGGGCGGTTCCAGCAACTGGCGCGGCAGGGGCGCAAGGCGCTCATTCCCTACGTGGTGGCGGGGGACCCGGGCCTGGAGGTGACCGTGCCGCTGATGCACCGCCTGGTTGCCTGCGGCGCCGACATCATCGAGCTGGGCGTGCCCTTCTCCGACCCCATGTCGGAAGGGCCAGTGCTGCAACTGGGGCACGAGCGCGCCCTGGCCAACGGCACCAACCTGCGCGGCGTGCTGGAGCTGGTGCGGGAATTCCGCCAACAGGACGGGGACACCCCGGTATTGCTGATGGGCTACGCCAACCCGGTCATGCATATGGGATACGCGAAGTTTGCCGACGCCGCTGCGGCAGCGGGGGTCGATGCACTGTTGACCGTGGATATCCCGCCGGAAGAGGTGGCGCCGGTCAACGCCGAGCTGCAGCGGGTGGGCATGGACAATATCTTCCTGGTCGCACCCACCACTCCCGCCGGGCGCATCCGGCAGATCACCAGTATCGCGAGCGGGTTTGTTTACTACGTCTCGCTGAAAGGGGTCACCGGGGCGGGGCACCTGGACGTGGCGGATGTCGCCCACCATCTGGGCCTCATCCGCGAGCACTCCAGCCTGCCGGTCGCGGTGGGCTTCGGCATCAAGGATGCGGACTCCGCCAGGGCCGTCGCCAGTGTCGCTGACGGGGTGGTCGTTGGCAGCGCGCTGGTGAATGCAATGGCCAGGGCAATCGAGGGTGGCGGCGATCACGAGGCGGCCATGGCCGCGGCGGTGAGCTTGCTGGCGGAGATTCGCCGCGGGATCGACCACGCAGCTTCCTAGTTGCCCCGCGGCGCGTTTATAATGGCGCCTTCTTTGGACCGGGGTTTGCAATGAGCTGGATAAGCAAGATTCTGCCCTCTGGCGTGCGCAGTGGCGACGGCGAAAAACGTGCCAGTGTGCCCGAAGGACTGTGGAAGAAATGCGTCAAGTGCGATGCGGTGCTGTATCGCCCCGATGTCGAGCGCAACATGGACGTCTGCCCCAAGTGCGACCACCATATGCGCATCGGTGCCCGGCGGCGCGTTGATGTCTTTCTCGACCCCGAGGGCCGGCAGGAAATCCTGGTCGAGATCGAGCCGATAGACCGCCTGAAGTTCAAGGACAAGAAGCGCTATCGCGATCGCCTGAGCGCCGCGCAGCGCGCCACCGGCGAGAAGGATGCGCTCATCGCCTTCACCGGCACGGTGCATGGCCTGCCCCTGGTGATCGTGGCCTTCGAGTTCGATTTCCACGGCGGCTCCATGGGCTATGCGGTGGGTGAGAAGTTCACCCGGGCGGCGCAACTGGCGCTCGAGCGGAGGATTCCCCTGGTCTGTTTCGCCGCATCCGGCGGCGCGCGCATGCAGGAAGCCCTCATCTCCCTGATGCAAATGGCCAAGACCAGTGCGGTAATAGAGCGCATGCGGCTGGAGGCAGTGCCCTATGTATCGGTAATGACCGACCCGATTTACGGCGGAGTGTCCGCCTCGCTGGCGCTGCTGGGTGATATCAATATAGCCGAGCCCGAGGCGCGGGCCGGCTTCGCCGGCCCCAACATCATTGAGCAGACCATCCGGCAGAAGTTGCCCAAGGGGTTCCAGCGCAGCGAGTTCCTGCTGCAGCATGGGGCCATCGATATGATCGTGCACCGCACCCGGATGCGTGACACCATCGCCCGATTGCTCGCCAAGTTAACCCACCAGACGCTGGTTCCGCTGGACCTGCCCTGCGCCGTTGGGGAGTAGCCGGCGACAGGGGCAAGAGCTGCAGCCGATGGAGACAGCCTCACTCGATCAATGGCTGGCGCGGCTGGAGACACTGCACCCAAATCCCATTGACCTGGGGCTGGAGCGGGTTGCCGCGGTGGCGCGTGCACTGGACCTGCTGCCCGTCGCGGTGCCGGTGGTCACGATAGCCGGCACCAACGGCAAGGGATCCACGGTTGCGGTGCTGGAGGCCATACTTGGCGGCAGCGGAAAGCGCACCGGGGTATACACATCGCCGCACCTGCTGCGCTTCAATGAACGCATCCGGGTGGGCGGCGTCGATGCCGGCGACGAGGAAATTATTGCAGCATTCAGGGACATCGATGACGCACGGGGTGACACAAGCCTTACCTACTTCGAGTTCGCCACACTCGCCGCCCTGCTGGTGTTTCGCGCCCGGGCCGTGGATGTGCTCGTGCTGGAGGTAGGCCTGGGCGGGCGCCTCGACGCGGTCAACATCGTCGACCCGACGGTTGCGGTGATCACCCGCATCGACCTGGACCACCAGGCCTGGCTGGGGTCGGACCGCGGAAGCATCGCGAGGGAAAAGGCGGGAATCTTGCGGCGCGGCGTCCCCGCTGTGTTGGGCGACCCCGAGCCCCCGCCAGAACTCATCGCGGCTGCCGCTGCAAGCGGATCCAGTCCGGTCCTGCGCCTGGGCCGCGAGTTCGGGTTTGAGTCCCGGGATTACCACTGGCAGGGGAGCTTGTGCGGGCAGAATGGGGTCCGGGTATTGCCCCCGCTGCCTGCCGGCTCCCTCAAGCCCGCCAATATTTGCACCGGCTTGCAGGCGGCCCTGCTGTTGGGCTGCGAGGTGAGCGACGCCCAGGTCGTCGCCGCTGTGGCGCGGGCCCGCCCCCGGGGTCGGTGCGAACGGCTGTCGATCGGCGGGCTCGACTATGTCCTGGACGTCGCGCACAATCCGGCCGCGACCTATAATCTGGTTGAGTTTTTGAATACAACTGCATGTAATGGAAAGACATTCTCACTTTTTTCAGTGATGGGCGACAAGGACATTCGGGGCATGCTTACGGCTGCGGCCGGCTGTTTTGACGCCTGGTTCGTTGCCGACCAGCCAGCTAACCCACGCGCCGCCCGGGGCGAGGATGTCGCGGCATTGCTGCGGGGGGAGGGCGCGGTCGCGATCAGTGTCAGCAAGAACCTGCACCAGGCGCTGCGGCGGGCGCAGGGTGTGATGGCCGCGGGGGACCGGCTCGTCGTTTTCGGCTCGTTCCACACCGTTGCCGAGGTCCTGCCTCTGTTGGAGCGGGAATCTGTAAAGGCGGGGAGGGGATCCAGGACGTGAACGATATCCTCAAGCAACGGCTGGTCGGCGCCCTGATACTGGTCGCGCTGGGCGTGGTGTTCTGGCCAATTATTTTCGTCGAACCCGGGGAGCGCTCCAGTCCGGGGCGGGTGGAGATACCGCCGCCGCCCCTGATCGACACCTCGCCGATAGACCCGCCCGGGCAGGGCGACCTGCGGACTTCTCCCGAAGCTGAATTAGAGGGCGTTGTGGCGCCGGTGGAAGTGACACCCCTGTCAGGTGAGCCTCTGCCGGATGCCAACACACCCGCGCCAGCGCCGACACCGGAACCCGGGACCCGTGCCGCCCCGCCCGAGCAGCCGGCGCTGGACAGCTCCGGGCTCCCGGTGGGCTGGATTCTCCAGGTCGCCACCGTCAGCAACGCGGCCAAGGCGGATGAGTTGCGCGACACCCTGTTCGCCAGCGGGGAAAAGGCCTATGTCAAGAAGCTCGAAGCAGGGGGCAAGGTCCTGTACCGGGTCAGTATTGGTCCCAACGTTGAACGGGCCCAGTTGGAGAAAATACAGCCACAGATCGATACCCGCTTTGGCGTCAAGTCCCTTATCGTCAGGTATGCGCCCTGATGCCCGAGTGGTCCCAATTTACCCTGCTCGACTGGGTAATCGTGGTCGTTTTGCTGGTGTCGACCCTGCTGAGCCTCTGGCGCGGTTTTGTGCGCGAAGCGCTCTCCCTGGCGGGCTGGGTAGCGGCCTTCCTCGTGGCCAATCTCTTTGGCGACCAGATGGCTTCCCTGCTGGCCGGTGCCATCCAGAATATTTCCGGCCGCTATGTCGCGGCCTATGCCCTGTTGTTTGTCGGTACACTGGTGGCCACGACATTCGTGACTCACCTGGCAGGCCAGCTGGTCAGGGCCACCGGGCTCACGCTGCTGGACCGGCTGCTGGGTACGGGCTTTGGTTTTGCCCGGGGTATCATCCTGATCCTTGTTGTCGTATACATCCTGCGCCAGCTGGTACCGCCGACTGAATTGCTGTGGCTGGAAGAGTCCGTCCTGATGTCCCATGTCGACATGCTCGGCCGCTGGGCGCAGGACGCGTTTGCCAGGGCCAGCAGCGGGCAGTGGCCCGCCAGTTCCGGCTGATGACTGAAGATTCATAGGGGTAAAAGCGCATGTGTGGCCTGGTTGGAATCGTTGGCAAATCCGATATCGCGCCGGAGATTTACGACGCGCTCACCGTGCTCCAGCACCGGGGCCAGGACGCCGCCGGTATCATGACCTGTAATGGCGGTCGTTTCAGCCAGCGCAAGAGCGAGGGCCTGGTGCGGGATGTGTTTCGCCAGCACCATATGCAGCAGTTGCGCGGCAGTATCGGCATCGGCCACGTGCGCTATCCCACCGCCGGCAGCTCCGGTACAGCCCTGGCCCAGCCTTTTTACGTGAACTCGCCCTACGGCATCGCCCTGGCGCATAACGGCAACCTGACCAACTCCGAACAGTTGACCCGCGAGTTGTTCCAGGACGACCTGCGTCACCTGAATACCGACTCCGACTCCGGAGTGTTGCTGAATGTCTTCGCCCACGAGATGCAAACCCTGGGCAAACTGAGCCCGGGTGCGGAGGATATCTTCACCGCAGTAGCTGCAGTTCACCAGCGCTGTCGCGGGGGTTATGCCGCAGTGGGCCTGGTCGTGAACTATGGGGTACTGGGTTTCCGCGACCCCTTCGGTATCCGGCCCCTGGTGGTCGGCGCCAGGGAGAGTGCGCTGGGTACGGAATACATGCTCGCCTCGGAGAGTGTCGCCCTGGACGTGCTCGGTTTTACCCTGATCAATGATGTAGCCCCGGGCGAGGCGGTGTTCATCGACATGCAGGGAGTGCTGCACCGACGCCAGTGTGCCCGCAGCCCCAGCCTGCGTCCCTGCATCTTCGAGCATGTGTATTTTGCCCGCCCCGATTCACTCATGGACGAGATCTCCGTTTACAAGACGCGCATGCGCCAGGGCGAGGCCCTGGGCAGGAAGATTCGCCGCCTGCGCCCCGACCTGCACATCGACGTGATTATCCCCATTCCCGATACCAGCCGTATCGCCGCCCAGTC
>Ga0105097_10000899_pt1 | contig 14019 bp, 10 predicted proteins | sample PPLLak12cMay2015_FD_87035 | JGI IMG/M metagenome (GOLD analysis project Ga0105097, IMG submission 87035) | Freshwater sediment microbial communities from Prairie Pothole Lake near Jamestown, North Dakota, USA - PPLs Lake P7 Core (1) Depth... | ecosystem: Environmental > Aquatic > Freshwater >... | reverse complement strand
GGCGAGCCGCTGGCTGCTGCGCAACCGCGAGCAGTCCTTGCCGGACGCGCCGACGCTGGTCGCGGTGTTCCTGAGCCGACCGGTGCCGGTGCTCGCCGAGGCGGTCGCGATCGCCGCGGGCGCGGCCCGCGTGAGCTGGCCGCAGTTCCTGCTTGCCTGCGGCGCGGGCAACCTGATTTACGCGGGCGCCCTGGCACTGAATGGTGCCGCGCTCGTTCCCGGCGCGCCGCTGGGCCCGGGCCTCGTGCTGCCGATGCTGCTGCCGGCGGGCGCGTGGCTGATCTGGCGCGCCCTACGCCGCAATCCCCTTAACGGAGGCTGACCATGTTGTTCCTTCTGACCAACCGCACCCACAAGACCCTTAACTCCGAGCAGTACGGCCATCTCGCCCAGCTCGCAAAGCAGTTCTACGCCTCGGTGCCCGCGGGCGTGACCATCCGCGGCGAGTGGGCCGCGGTGGACCAGTCGCGCAACTACACGCTGCTCGAGGCGCCCGACATCGAGACCGTCGAGCGCATGCAGGCGCCGTTCGTGCCATACGTGGACATGGAGATCGTGCCCGTGGTGGCGTTCTCGGGCTGGACGGCGAGCTGAAGCGTCAGGGCTGCGCGGCCGTCAGGTAGACACGGGATTCATCGCCCGCGGCGCTGGTGATGTTGAGCCGCGGGGCCGTGTTCTCGCTGAAGGACTGCTCGATCAGGCGGATGGCATCCTCGGCCGAGCGGACCGGCTGCTCGTTCACGGCGACGACACGCGAGTCCGTCGGCAGGTTCAGGATCGGCGCCAGTCGCCGACCAATCTCTGCAGCCGGATCCCCGCGACCGTTGCGGGACGGTGTGGATCCCGACGCTGCCTTGCCGGCCTGTGCCGCCGAGGCGCTGAAGGCCTCCGCATCCACACGGCGGACGAAGACACGGTCGGTTTCCGACTGCTCCTGCACCACGCCGAGCGCCGCTGGAACCTGCGTCGGGCCGCCCGAGCCGTCGAGGTTCAACTCGACTGTGCGTCCCGCCTGCACGATGCGCAGCCGATCGGCCTTGACCGCCACGACGCGCGTGCCGTTCTTCAGCACGGCGCCCTGGCGCCAGAGCTGCTGCTGTCCACCCGGCAGCTCGAGGATCGCGAGGTAATCCGGGCCCACGGCGAGCACGCCGGCAAGCCTGTAGCCGTCGCCGCTGGCTGCCATGGCGATCGACGACAGGAGCAGGGCCGACATCAGCAGGGCCAACGAGCGGTGCAGGAGAGTGGGCATCGTCAGTTCCGGAGTGAAAACAGGGGTGGACCTTGCGGACCACCCCCGTTGTTGAGCTACCCGCGCTCGTGCGCCCGACGTGGTCGCGCGCACGATCGCAACAGCGACGTCCGTCAGGCAGCGCGACGCCGACGGGCCGCGAGGCCCAGCAGGCCGAGGCCCAGCAGCGCCAGTGAACCCGGCTCGGGCACGCTCTTCGGCGGATAGCACTGCACGTTCTCGGCGCACTTCACGTCGTTGGCCAGGCCCCAGTTGACGAGGCTGATCATCGGCACGCCGTCGGCGGCGGCCGTGAAGCCCAGCTTCGCCAGCGTGAAGGTCGGGCCGCAGACGCCACCCGGGCACTGCAGCGCACGGATGTCCGCATCGCTCAGCAGCGACACCAGGAAGGCGTCCGTGAGCCCGTCCCCGAAGATAGCGTCGAAAATCGAGTCTTCGGCGCCGCCCACCGGGTCGACATTGAACGTGATGACACCGTTGGTCAGCAGCGCGCCGTCGAACGCCACGTCGATATCCCACGCGGTGATGATCTCGTCGACGATTCCCGTCACCACGATTTCCACGTCGAAGCTGTCTCCCGCGGTTACCGCCGCAGGGACTCCCTGGACGCCGACGCTGATCGCCTCTGCGGGCTTAGCGCCCACCAGCATGAGGCCAGCCGCCAGGCCCACACAGACATTGAAAAGTACGCGTCTCATGATCTTGATCCTCGTTGTCCGATTCCGGTCGTCCTAATTGCCTTCGAACCGTCAGCCCGTGCGTTGGCCCCGGGGTTCGTGGCGGGCCGGCGTCACTGCCAGCCCGCCACGCGGGTTCGTTCCTACCTCGTCGCGCAGCTCGGCCGCGTGCAGATCAGCGTGCAGCCGCGCGCATCGTTGACGTTGATGTACTTGTTGTTGTCGTAGTCGGCGGCGGCCGGAGCCGGCGGCACCTTCTTGCCGCGCAGGCGCGTGATGGCCCGGATGTCATTGCTGTCGATGTCGCCGTCGCTGTCGAGGTCGCACTTGGCGACTTCGCAAGCGTCACCGACACCATTCTTGTTGCTGTCTTCCTGGCCGGGGTTCGGCACGGTCGGGCAGTTGTCGCAGACATCGCCCACGCCGTCGCCGTCCTGGTCTTCCTGGCCGGGATTCGCCTTGGCCGGGCAGTTGTCATCCGCGTCGCAGACGCCGTCACCGTCGGAATCGACGCAACCGCCGCCCACGGCACGCTGCAGCACGAGGAGCGCGTAGGCCTGCTGCGAATATGCATTCCAGCTGCCAGGCGCGCTGTTGCAGATAAAGCGGCCGTCGTTGCCACCGATCGGCAGCGAGCCGTCGTAGCACTGGTGACCGAGGATCTGATGCGCGTAGTCGAAGTACTGACCCGCCGGATAGCCGGCGTAGTACCCGGCCGCGCCGGCACCGAAGGTCGGCACTCGCGCCAGGGAGTCGGGATCCTTGTTCACCTGGCGAACCACGCAGGCCGGGGCACTGGCCGCCGGCAGCGTGCCGAGGTCAGCCGGATCGAGGTTCGAGCCGGTGGCGGCGATTCCCGAGTTGCGGATCAGCTCCATGCCCTTGAAGGAGCTCCACAGGTAGTACCAGTAGGAGTTCCCGGGCCAGAAGTTGCCGAGGTTGTCGAGGTCCTGCCACCGGTAGCGGTTGTGCAGCCACTCCATGTACTGCTGCACCATGGGCGTGTTCACGTTCGCCCCGCCGAACAGCTGGATGTAGATGCCTGAGGCCGTCTGCTGCAGCGAGGGCTTGTAGCCCGTCGTGGCGAACGAGTTGTAGCCGTGTCCGCGCTCGGTCGCCGTCAGGACGTTGCAGCTTGAGTTGTCCGACCCGGTGGTCGCGTTTGCCACGTAGGCGGCTCTCGCACGCGTCAATGCCACGTCGACTGCCGCCGCCCGGGCAGCGTCGGCGAACGGCTGGTCGGCCGCCTTGTCCGAGGAGTAAAACGACTTCGCCGCGGCAAGGCCGGCGACGACGAACTGGGTCGTGGAGGAATCGGCGCATAACCCGTTCGTGTAGCACCAGTAGCCTTCGTTGGCGCCGCTGCCCTGATTGGCGAGGGATCGGTCCACGAGCCTGTCCATGGCCTGCTTGATGGTCTCGTAGTCCGCGTTGCCCGGTGCAAGCACGCTCTTGTCGGGACCGCCCGTCAGGGCGTACTCGGACAGCGCGAACATGTAGTTGCCGTCGCGATAAGCGTAGAAAGTCGTCTCGTTCGCGCGATCGAGGATGTAGGCCGCTGCAGTGCGCAGTCGCCCCTGGTCAGTCGCACTGGCGCCTTCGTAGCCCTGGGGCGGATCCGTGGGATCGCCGCTCGCACGCTTTTCCAGCAGCGCCAGCATCGGAAGGCCCGACGCGTCGCCGGCCGAGCTCGGATTGCTGAACGCGCCGTTGTTGGCCAGCCACTCGATGCCGCGATCGATCGCGGTGCCGACGTCCTTGTCGAAGTTGGTCTGCGCGTGCGCGGCAACTGCGCAGAGGCTCAAGGCGCCGGCAACGACCACGCCGCCGAGCGATTTCCCGACAATTCTTCGCAACATTACAGTTCCCCTCCGATCGAAAAACTGCCTTCGGTCGGACTCCCCCCGGAGCCGGTTCCAGCGGCAGACGGTTTTGATTCGATCGAACTCCTGCATGGAACGTGCCAGATATGTCAAGCGTCGAGAAATCAATCGCTTGCGGTGGCTCAGCCGGGTCTGCGGTCGTGGCCCGTAAAGAAAACCGACAGCCGGGACCTCCCGAACGGGGCCGTCGATGGCTCCGGCCAGGTATTTGCTAGGTATTAACCACTAGTCGGCTGGGCGGCCGTCTCACGCCCGGCAGGATCCGGGAGTTTCGGCCGTCCGCTGGCGACCGTGGTGACCGGATGTGGTCCGATCGGACCACGGATGGGTCGGGTGCGGCGGGGAATTCGGGCGCGAGGCCGATTCCGCCTCCCGGCGCTGCAAAGTTTCCTGACGGTCCGGAGCCTCAGGGCTCCGCGGGCGACATGTACACCCGCGATTCCCCGCCGGCGCGGATGATGTTGAGGCGCGGCGAGACCCCGGCGGCGAGTGACTTCTCGATCAGCGCGATGGCCTGGTCGGCCGAGCGCACCGGTCGCTCGTTGACCGCGACGATTCGCGAGTCCGGCGGCAGGTTCAGGATCGGCGCCAGCCGTCGCCCCGCCTCTGCGGCCGGGTCGGCCGCCTTCGACTTGGACGCAGTATCCGGCGCTGGCGCAGCCGCAGGGCGCGTCCTCGCGACGGACGAACCGAAGGCCTCTGGGTCCACCCGGCGGATCAGCACGTTGCCGTCGTCCATCTGGTCCTGGACCACGCCGAGCCCGGCGGGGACCACCGGGGCATTCAGCGACCGGTCGAGCGCGAGGTCAAGGACCTGGTCCGGCAGGGCGATGCGCAGCCGCTCTGCGTCGAGCAGCACGATGCGACCCCCGCCCGCGACCGCGCTGCCCCGACGCACCAGCACCTGCTCGCCGCCGGGAAGCTCCAGCACTGCAATGAAGTCCTCGCCCACGGCGATAGTGCCGGCGAGGCGGTAGCCGTCCCCCGTGCCCGCGAGGAGCGCGGCGGACGGCAGCGCCGCCAGGGTGAGCGCGAGGACGAGGGCGCGCAGCACCCTGGGCTTCAGGCCACGCGCCGCCGGACCAGCGCGAGACCGATCAGGCCGAGGCCCAGCAGCGCGAGCGAACCCGGTTCCGCCACGGTCGGCGGATAGCATTGCCGATTGTCGGCGCACTTGACGTCGTTGGCGAGCCCCCAGTTCACGAGGCTGATCATGGGCACGCCGTCGGCGTCGGCCACGAAGCTGAGCGTGGCGAGAGTCAGGGTTGGACTGCAGACGTCGCCTGGGCACTGCAGTGCGCGCAGATCCGCGTCGCTCAGCAGCGACACGAGAAACGCGTCCGTGAGTCCGACGCCGAAAGACGCGTCCAGAATCGTGTCGGCATCGCCGAAGAGCGCGACCGGGAAAGTGAAGACTACGTTCGACAGCAGCGCGTCATCGAACGAGACGTCGATGTCCCAGGCAGTGATGATCTCGTCGACGATGTCCGTGACGACGACGTCCACGGAGAAGTTGTCCCCAGCCACGACCGTCGCCGGTGTCCCCTGGACCGTGACGCTGATCGCCAGCGCAGGTTGCGTCCCCGCCAGCATCAGGCCGGCCGCCAGGGCCGCACAGACATTGAAAGCTGCAAGTCTCATGATCCTGATCCTCTTTCTGCGATTCCCGATTCCTTCCCTATTCCGCCGGCAGGCCCCGCTTCAGCCGGGACCTGGCCTCCGTCGGCGGGCTGGCGCCATCGTCAGCCCGCCGATCGGGTCTCCTGCTACCTCGTCGCGCACTTCGGCCGCGTGCAGATCAGCGTGCAGCCGCGCGCATCGTTGACGTTGATGTACTTGTTGTTGTCGTAGTCGGCCGCCACCGGCGCCGGCGGCACGGTCTTGCCACGCAGAAGCGTGATCGCCTTGATGTCCAGGCTGTCGATGTCGCCATCGCTGTCGAGGTCGCACTTGGCGATCTCGCAGGCATCGCCGATGCCGTTGCCGTTGCTGTCCTTCTGGTCGGGGTTGGCGACCGTCGGGCAGTTGTCGCAGACGTCGCCCACGCCGTCCTTGTCCTTGTCGGACTGGTCCGGGTTCGGCACGGCCGGGCAGTTGTCGTCCTCGTCGCACTCGCCGTCGCCGTCCGAGTCCACGCACGCGCCGCCGACCGACCGCTCGAGCACCAGCAGGGCATAGGCGTGATCGACCTCCGTGTCCCAGCTGCCGTTCGGATTCGAGAACAGGCCGTTGGTACTGTTCTGCAAGGACATCAGTCGATGCGCGTAGTCGAAGTACCAGCCCTTCGGCGTGCCGGCATAGAAACCCGCCGGACCTGCCACACCCCCGTTGCGGGGCGCCGGCCGCACGACCACCGCCGGATCCAGGTTGACCAGGCGGCTATAGCCGCAGGCGCTCAGCGAGGGCAGGGTGCCCATGTCATCCGGACCGATGTTGGCGCCACTCGGCGTGACGCCCGACTTCTCGATGATCTCGAACGCCTTGGACGACGACCACAGGAAGTAGAAATATGCCGGTGGCCAGCCCTGGTGGACGGTATTGGTCGTGAAGTTGTAGCCGTTCTGCAGCCAGTGCAGGTACTTCTGGATGGCCGGATTGTTGACGTCCTTGCCGAGGGCCATCAGCTGCACGAAAGTGCCCGATCCGGTCTGCTGGCTGGAGGCGCCGTACCCGTTGACCTGGTACCCATGGCCGGCGCAGCCGCCCGCGCCGCAAGCAGTCCACAGGCAATCGGACTGGGCCTTTGCGTTCGCCGCATAGCCGTCGGAGATGCGCGTCAACGCCACGTCGAGGAGCGGAATGCGCGCCTTATCAGCGGACTCGCCCTTGGCGGCGTAGAAAGCCTTGGCCGCCGCGAGACCGGCGCTGGTGAACTGGGTCGTCGAAGAGTCACAGCCCGTGGTGTTGTAGCCCCAGAAGCCGGCACAGGAACCGGCCGCCGGCACGCCCGCCGTCTGGGCCGCGAGCGCCCGGTCCACCACCTTGTCGATGGTGGCGCGCGCCGAACGGCCCGTGCAGTTGTACCCGGCTGGAGCGGCGGGCTGATCCGGGCCACCGGTGCTCAGGTAGACCGACAAGCCCATCAGCACCTGGCCGTCGTAGTACGAGTAGAAGCCACCGCGGTCGCCGAAGCTTCCATGGTCGATCAGGATGCAGGCCGCGTTCTGAGCCAGCGTCTTGTCACCGGCCACCGTCAAGCCGTCGTAGCCGGCGGGAATGGTCTCCTTCTGCAGCAGGGCGAGCAGCGAAAGGCCGTTCGCCTCCGTGTAGACCGTGAAGTGGTTGGCGGCCCGCGAGTACTGCAGGCCCGCGTCGATCGCGGCATTCACGTCTTCCTCGAAGGGCGTGATGGCCTGCGCGCTCAGCGCACCGAGGCACAGCGTGCCGGCCGCGATTCCGGTGAGTGATTTCCTGAGAATTCCCCGAAGCATGGTGTCGTCCCTCCGAGCAAGGCCGCTGGTGGCGGACTCCCCCCGGAGCCCTACTCCACGGCGGCAAATTTCCTTCAATGCATCCGTCTGAAGAGGTGCACAAAGCGTGCCGTGCAGAGCAAACCGAATCGATTCAAGGGCCTGCAATAACAGGCATTCCGAAGTGGGCCGAATATGTAAGAAGTGCCGACGCGACGGTCCGCAAGGTCTCGGCCCAGCGTGGCGAGGTGTAGGTATTTTTCGGCGCGTGTTCAGGAGGATTGCCGAGGGGATTCGCTACTTTCCCCGCTTGTGTTCATCGTCCCGTCGGTTCCACGCCGGCCGCACGGCCGGGGCCGTCGAGTCGCAAGGCTCCTAATCGGGAACGGTTCGCAGCCGCGAGCAACGGCCGTGCCGGAAGACGTAAAGTTTCCCGACATTTCCGCTGTCGCGGCCGTCATTCCGCCGATACGAACGGGTTCCGCGCACATGGCGGCCATCCAAGCTTCGCTGGCCGGAGACGGAATTCGTGCCGTAGCATCCGGGCGTGTCCTTCCGCCCCTCCCTGTACTGGCGCCTGACGCTGGCGTTGCTCGGACCGCTGCTGCTCGCCATGGGGGCGGCCTGGGCCATCGGCGTGGGGATCGTGACCCAGGCGCTCGAGCAGCGCGTGGAGCGACAGTCGCGAAACGCTGCGACGGTGCTCGCGGCCTGGGGCCTGCCCTACACGCCCGAACTGCTGCGTCGCCTCGCCTCGTTGCAGCAGGCGGATTTCGTGCTGCTCGACCGGGAAGGCCGGGTGGCGCTCAGCACCTCTCCCGGGGTCGGCGCCGTGCTGGATGAGTTCCTTGCTGGCCGCGCAGCGCCCCGGGACGACGCCGGAGCGTCCTTCCGCCTCCCCGATCCCGTGCCGAGCGTGGCGGTGTACCAGCCGATCTCCGCGAGCCACGACCCGCGCTATTCGGCACTCGTCGCCGTCACCTCGCTCGCGGATGCTACCGCGGCGGCGCGCCGTGCGGCGCTGTGGCTCGGTCTCGCCATGCTCACGGCGGCGTCGCTGCTCGCCGCGCTGCTGCTCTCGCTGGTCCGCAACATCACGCGGCCGCTGTCCGAGCTCTCGGCGCTCGCCGACCGCATCGCCACCGGCGAGCGCAGGCAGCGCCTCGACCTGCCGCGATCGGACGAGATCGGTGCGCTCGCGGAGTCGCTCAACTCGATGATGGCGCGCCTCGCCGAGTACGAGTCGCGGCTCGCTTCGCGCAGCCGCCTCGCCGCGCTCGGCGACATGTCCGCCCGGCTCGCCCACGAGATCCGCAATCCGCTCACCGGCATCAAGCTGCACCTGCAGCTGCTCGCGGAACGCGCCCCTCCGCGCGAGGTGCCGCGCGTGCAGCAGCTTCTCGGCGAGGTGCAGCGGCTGGAGCTCCTGGTCTCCTCCACGCTGATGCTCGGCGCCGAGCAGCCGCTCGCAATCGCGCCGGTGGACCTCGCCGAACTTGTGGCGGACGTGCTCGACCTGATGCAGCCCTCGCTCGAGCACCGCGGCATCGTGGTCGAGCGCACGCACGCCGACGTGCCGCAGGTGCCCGCCGACCGCGCGCGCCTGCGCCAGGCGCTGCTGAACCTCATCGTGAACGCGGCCGATGCCATGCCGCGCGGCGGGCGCCTGCGGGTGAGCACGGAGTTGGGCGACGCGGCGCGGCGCGCGCTCATCGCCGTCGAGGATTCGGGCCCGGGCGTGAGCGAGGAGCTTCGCGCGCGCCTGCAGACCGACTCGGTCAGCACCAAGCCGTTCGGCCTCGGGCTCGGCCTCGTGGTGTGCCGCGACGTTGCCGCCGCGCACGGCGGCGAGCTCGGCATCGAGCGCAGCGTCGCGCTCGGTGGCGCGCGATTCGTCGTCGCGCTACCGTTGCAGGCCGTCGCCGCGGCCGCCACCGGGAATCCCTGAGAACCATGGCCAGAATCCTCGTCGCCGACGACGAGCGCTCCATCTGCGACGCGTTCCGCCTGCTGCTCGAGGCCGAGGGGCACACGGCGCTCGTCGCCTCCACGGGCGAGGAGGCGCTGCTGCTGGTGCGCGAGCAGGCGCCCGATCTTGCGTTCGTGGACGTGCGCATGCCGGGCATGAGCGGGCTCAAGGTGCTCAAGGAGATCGGCCGCATCGCGCCCGAGCTGCCGGTCGTGGTGATGACCGCCTACGGCACGCTCGAAACCGCCGCGGAGGCGCTGCGCAACAGGGCGTTCGACTATCTCGGCAAGCCGCTCGACCTCGCACAGATCCGCCAGGTGCTGCGCCGTGCCCTGCACGCGCCGGCGCCGGCCTCGGCAGTCACGGCCGTGGGCGAGGACGACGAGGCGGACCCGCGCCCGCGGCTGGTGGGCCAGAGCGCCGCCATGCAGGGCCTGTTCAAGCTGATCGTGCGCCTCGCGGACAACGACCTCACGGTGCTGGTGCAGGGCGAGAGCGGCGTCGGCAAGGAACTGGTGGCGCGGGCGATTCACGACTCCGGCGCGCGGGCGCGCGAGCCCTTCGTGGCGCTCAACTGCGCGGCCATCCCGGAGCAGCTGATCGAGTCCGAGCTCTTCGGGCACGAGCGCGGCGCCTTCACCGACGCCAAGGCGCAGCGCGTCGGGCGCTTCGAGGCCGCCGGCGCCGGCACGCTGTTCCTCGACGAGATCTCGGAGCTGCCCCTGCACCTGCAGGGCACGCTGCTGCGCGTGCTGCAGGAGCGCAGCTTCGAGCGGGTTGGCAGCGTGGCGCCGGTTCCGTTCCGGGCCCGGCTCGTCTGTGCCTCGAACCGCGACCTCGCGGCGGCGGTGGCGGCCGGCGAGTTCCGCGAGGACCTCTACCACCGTATCAACACCGTCGCCCTCGTGGTGCCGCCGCTGCGCGAGCGCCTCGAGGACCTGCCCGAGCTCGTGCAGGCGCTGATTCGACGCGCGAACCGCGAGGCGGGCACCGCCATCCGGTCTGTCGAGCAGGCGGCCGTCGAGCGACTCAGGGCCCACGCGTGGCCGGGCAACGTCCGGGAACTCGAGCACGTCATCAAGCGCTCGGTCCTGTCGGCCCGCGGCGAGGTGCTGACGGTGCACGACTTGAGCCTGGAGCAGGGCCCGGGCGGGGTGGACGCCGCCCGCTCGGAGGTCGAGCGGCTCGCCGACGTGGTGGCCTCCGTGGGGCGGCGGCTCGTCGAGGCCGCCGGGCGCACGGCGGAGTCCCTGCCGCTGCACGAGCTCGCGATGGAGCGCCTCGAGCGGGCGCTGGTGCAGGCGGCGCTCGACGCGACCGGCGGCAACCAGGTCGCCGCCGCGCGCCTGCTTGGCATGAATCGCAGCACCTTCCGCGCGAAGCTGCCCGACTGATCTTCACGCTGGCCGGAATCCACGCAGGCGCTGACGGAATTCCGCCAGGGGCGATTTCTTCAATCTAGTCAGGGTGTTATGCCTGCTCCGCGGGCCTGAGGGGCCGGCGAGCGTCGCAAATTCTGACACCTGTGCGCCATCCGCGCGGACCGGGCTGGCCGGCAGGCTCACGCAAGCGCCTGAGTCCAAAGGAAATCAGGCGGATCTAGTCGTTCATGGACAGGTTGGCACGACGATTGCTTCTTCCTGGCTGCAAGGACGTCCAGCCGCGGACGTCGCCTCGAGGCCGGATCCCCCCGATTTGCCGTTCTCGAGGTTGCACTGGGCGCGGTCCCTCCCGCCCCGTGGCAGCGGTTGAAAAAGGCTGGACCCGGTCACGTGAGCGCGTGACCGGGATCCGCTTTGGCAGCGATCGCCGAGGCACGTGTGTGTGCAGAGGCACCTGCCGGCACGGCACGAGCGAGGGACGAATCGATGATCTCTGGTCCGTTCAGCCCCCACGTCACCGCAGCTTGCGGCATCGTGTCCATGGCGGCTGCGCTCTCGGCGCCTTTGGCGCGGGGCGAGGGTGCGGGAGGCGCGGACGTCGCCGTCCCGGAACTCGAGGCAATCGTGGTCACCGCGACGCGACTGCCCATGCGCTCGTTCGACGTCCCGGCACTGGTCTCCGTGGCCGATGCCGCCACCGTCCAGGGGCTGTTCCAGTCCCGCACCCTTCCGGAAGTGCTCGGCGAGATGCCCGGCGTCGCCGTGCAGAAGACCGGCCACGGCCAGGGCTCGCCGTTCATCCGCGGCTACACCGGCTTTCGCAACGTGCTGCTCATCGACGGCATCCGGCTAAACAACTCGGTGTTCCGCGAAGGCGCGAACCAGTACTGGAACACGGTGGACCCGTTTTCCTTCAGCCGCGTGGAGGTGCTGCGTGGTCCGGCCTCCGTCCTCTACGGCAGCGACGCGATCGGCGGGGCGGTGAACGTGCTCTCGGACGTCGGGCCGGGCGAGCCCACCGGGCTCGCGCCGCGGCTGCTGTACCGCTACTCCGGCGCCGAGAACTCGAACACCGTGCGCGCCGAGTCTGGCTGGCGCAGTGAGTCGCTGCGCGCCCGCGGCGGCCTGACCTTCAAGGACTACGGTGACCTCGAGGGCGGCAGCGAGGTCGGCACGCAGCCCCGGACCGGCTACGAGGAGCGCAACGCCGACCTGCGGCTGGAGTACGACCTCTCACCCGACACCACGCTGGCCCTCGGCTACCAGTACGTGGACCAGGACGACGCCTGGCGTACGCACCGGACGATCTATGGCATTTCCTGGCGAGGCACGACCGTAGGCACCGACCGCAAGCTTTCGTTCGACCAGCAGCGGCAACTCGGCTATGTGAAGTTGCGCCACGACGCACTCGGATCCGTCGCCGACACTCTGCAAGTGACCCTGTCCTATCACAACCAGAGCGAGGACCAGTACCGCAGGCGCTCGAACCTGCGCGTGGACGAACTCGGCTTCGACGTCGGCACGACCGGCCTCGCGCTGCAATTCGACAAGCAGTGGGGTGCCGTCCAGCTGGTTTACGGCGCGGACTGGTATCGGGACGACGTGGACAGCTACTTCGTCGAGTACAACGCGGACGGCTCCTTGCGGCGGCGCCACGCGCAGGGTCCGGTCGCCGACGACGCCACCTACGACCTCGCGGGCGTATTTGCGCAGGGGATCGTGACACTGAACCCGCGCGTGACCGCGACCATCGCGGGGCGCTACACCCGCGCCGCCGTCGATGCGGGCCGCGTCGAGGATCCGGTCACCTCCGACGTGTACTCGATCGAGGACGACTGGGACGATTTCTCGGCCAGCGGCCGGCTCGCCTTCATGCCCGTGGCCGACGGCCCGTGGATGCTCTACGCCGCGGTGTCGCAGGCCTTCCGCGCGCCGAATCTCTCCGACCTCACGCGTTTCGACGCTGCACGCTCGAACGAGCTGGAGATCCCGAGCCCGGGTCTCTCGCCCGAGCAGTTCGTGTCCTACGAGGCGGGACTCAAGTACTCCGACGAGCGCTGGTCGGCGCAGGCCGCGCTGTTCCGTACCGACGGCGAGGACGTGATCGTCCGTACGCCGACGGGCCGGGTGATCGGCGGACTCAACGAGGTCACCAAGGTCAACGCGGGCGAGTCGCTGGTCGAGGGCGTGGAGGCGCAGGTCTCGTGGCGTGCGCTGCCTCGGGTGATGCTGCTCGCCGAGGGCGTCTGGCTGGACGGCGAGGCCGACGCCTTTCCGACCGGATCGCTGCAGCCCGTCAGCGAGCCGCTCGACGTGCTGATGCCCACGAGCTGGCGACTCGGGGCCCGCTGGACGCCGGTGTCGCCAAGGCTGCAGATCGAGGCGATGGTCGAGCACGCCGATCGCCAGGACGAGCTGTCCACGCGGGACCGGCTCGACACGCAGCGGATCCCGCCGGGCGGCACGCCGGGCTGGACCGTGCTGCACCTGCGCTCGGAGTGGCGCGCGACGGAGCGGGCGACGCTGTCGCTCGCGGTCGAGAACCTGACCGACGAGGACTACCGCATCCACGGCTCCGGCGTGAACGAGCCGGGCCGCAACGTCGTGGCGTCGGTCGCCATCAACCTGTGAGATCGGCGTGAGCCCCGAAGGCAAGGCGATCATCGCGATGGACGCGCGGCTCAGGGATCCGGCCGCCAAGCTGCGTCACATCGACGTCTGCCTCACCGAGGACGTGGAGTATTCGCGCTCGGCCGGGTTCGAGCGCTTCGAATTCGTCAACGAAGCGCTGCCCGAGCTCTCGCTCGCCGAGCTCGACCTGTCGGCGGACCTCGCCGGGAAGCCGCTGCGCGCCCCGCTGATGATCTCGCCGATGACGGGCGGCACGGCGCGCGGCCAGGAAATCAACCGGCGACTGGCCGCCGTCGCGGAGCGCTTCGGAATCGCCTTCGGCGTGGGCAGCCAGCGCGTGGCCCTGGAGGCGCCCGAACGCGCCGAGTTCTTCCGTGTCCGCGACGTGGCGCCGTCCATCCCGGTGTTCGCCAACCTCGGTGCCGCGCAGTTCGCGCGTGGCTACGGTGCGGAGCAGGCTCGGCGCGCGCTCGCGATGACCGGCGCCGACGCGCTGTTCGTGCACTTCAACGCGCTGCAGGAGGCGGTGCAGGGCGGCGACCGCGACTTCCGCTATGTAGCGCGACGGCTCACGCAGCTGTGCCGCGAACTCGCGACCGACGGCATCCCCGTGTACGCGCGCGAAGTCTGCTTCGGCATGAGCGGCGCCACGGCGCGTCGGCTGGCGGATTGCGGCATCGCGGGCATCGACTGTTCCGGCGCCGGTGGCACGTCCTGGGCGAAGGTGGAGGCGCACTGCGCCCGCACCGCTCGCGGCCGCGAGCTCGGCCTCAAGTTCGGCGAGTGGGGCATTCCAACCAGCGAGGCGATCGTGG
>Ga0105097_10000898_pt1 | contig 14023 bp, 27 predicted proteins | sample PPLLak12cMay2015_FD_87035 | JGI IMG/M metagenome (GOLD analysis project Ga0105097, IMG submission 87035) | Freshwater sediment microbial communities from Prairie Pothole Lake near Jamestown, North Dakota, USA - PPLs Lake P7 Core (1) Depth... | ecosystem: Environmental > Aquatic > Freshwater >... | reverse complement strand
ACCCAATAGTCATCTAAGTCCAAAACTACTTTGCAATTCAGCAATTCTTTTAGCTGTGGCCAATCATTATCGAAAACACTAATACGGTTGTAAAGCAATACATCCCACCCCTCGGATAGTTTTTCCTCGGTGGGTAGGTTTGTAACAAATGCTTCCACATCGGGCATAAACCCCAACGGCAATACAACGCGATGGAAACCGCATCCAGAATCGGGATATGACAAACCTAATATTTTCATCTTATCTTCCCTCCTAAATAAGCCGCGCCCAATAACGTGGCTATAATTGTGCTGCACTCATTGGGCAATATTAGTAATAAAATGCACATCCAAAACGACATACAAGTTGTACAGTCCAAAGGTTTTAACCTACGACCAGGTGCATAGTTGTAAAAGCGTTTAATGACTTTATGCACGCCTAACACCTCAACGAATGTAAAGGCAAACAAAACGGCCGCAATGATTGATACGATGTAGTTCATTGGTTTTTGATTAGTTCTTTTAATTCCTGTTTAACCTTTGCCAAAACAAATTGCACATGGTGCTTTGGTATTCCGTAATGTTTAGCCACCTTGTCGCACGATCGTAACTCGATGTACGAATTAAACAGCAACGCCTCATGATGGTCTGTGATGCTACCATTCTGCATCTTATTAACGATTGCCTTACTTGCAACGTGTACGCTGTCGCTATAATCAACGCCCGTCATTTGGCTGTAAAGGTAGTTCGATAGCTTCTGAATGTCCTTCTTTCTAAACTTCGTATAAAAGACGCTTGTTGAACTCGTAGCCATGTTCCAAACTATCTTAAGCGCAAAGGCTAACAACTTATCTCTATCCTTTAATTCGATAATCTTATCACATGGTTGCTGAAGTAATGCCAGTGCTAATTCCTGCCGGAGGTCATCTTGTAAACTCTCATGGCTGCATTTACCAATCAAAGTATTCACTTCTTTGCTTAAGTAAATTTGCTCAATATATTGGCGGCAGTCAGTCATAATGCGTATCGAAACATAAATTTTACATTGATGCCAATAAAATAATCAAGAACGCTAAGGCTGCAACTGCAACAAATATCCAGGGCATTAACTTTTGCTTTGTTGTTTTCATACCCAAATATAACTAATTCTTTTTATCTGCAATGTATTTTTTAACCATTGCTTTTACTTCAGCATGGTACTTCGGTTCAATCTTAAACCCGATGTAAACTTTCTCTGGCCCTTTAGGCCTGCCGACTGGTCTTTTAAGTGGTTCGGATGCAAAGATGGTGCATTCAAATGTGTGGTATCGGTTTGGACTATCAACTGAGAAAAACTGAATGATGCCTTTGTTGTTCCGGTAGTCGAACTCTCCAACGTAATCATGATGCTCTGCAAAGTAATCTATTGCGTATTTTTCTGCTTCCTGGATGGTGTTAAAGTTTTTCATTGTGTTTTGTTTTATGAGTAAGCCGCAGCGTTATTGCTGCGGCAGTGGTTTAATTTTTTAAATTACTTTCCATAAAGAACAATTATTTAATTCTTCAACTGTTTTTAATGTAGAAACGGCATCAACAACTGCATCAAAATTTGTTATTGAAAATTCAATAGTAAAGATTGCTAATTGTCCCGCTTTTTTTGTTGGTAGAGTTACTTTTAAATTTGTCATAATGTTTTGTTTTTGTTTTGTTACACAAAGATAATATAATTTAATTTACTAGCAAATTATTTTACAATTATTTTTATAAATTCTTCCAATGATCTACAAATTACGTATTGATAACCTGCAGACTTTACGTGCAATTCCCATTTACGCTGCTCTGTAGATTGCGTTCCGTTGTCCGTTTTAAGTTCAATCAATATCGGGGTTCCACCTGGTTTAAGGTATATTAAATCACTAACGCCTGAAACTACCCCCATAGCTTTAAACTTTGCACCTTCTATTGCATTGCGTGCTTTGTTGTTTACGTGAAAAAGTAAACCCCTTTCTGTTGGTACGTTGTTCCAGTGGTATTGAAAGATTTGCGCTTGTAGCTGTGTTTCTGTCATAATTTTTATTGTTACGTGGTTACGTTGTAGTTACGTTCCTAACTTATTGATTTTCAGTGTCTACGTAACTACGTAACTAAAGTAACTACTTTTTATTAATTTCATAAAGGTATTATCATTATTACTATACACTATAATTATATTTTATTTATTGTATAATAGTTTGAGGCTTTTTTTTACGTAGTAGTTACGCGGCACTTAATTGTCTAAATATCAGCGTTTTATGTTGCGTAACTGCTAAAACAACGTAACTACTTTACTGGTATTTGAGCAATATTGTAACCATATTTGCCTCTTTGAACAATCCTTTCGTACCCTAATTTTCTTAATTGCGCACCAATTCTGTTAATATTCAAATTTGACTTTGTAAAGTTTTCCAAATACGTTTTGATTTGCGTTGATGTATAAAAATCCCAAGGCTGGCACTGATCAGGAGAAAGGTAAAATTGCTGTATTAATTCAGATTCCATACTAACCTTTGAAAATTGGCCATCTGTCAGCGATTCCAATTCAATAATATCTTCATCATTTAATACCGGTAATTCGCCATTTTTAACGTATTGCAATGCTTCAGAAAGTAGCTGGTACTTGTCTAAACTATTGTAAAGTTCATAGTTAAATTTACCTGCAGATTCAATTACAATTATACGGCGGTTGCCGGTAGGATCATCAAGAACATCCATTTCATTACAGCTACCGCAAAGCGTGGCTATTCGCCTAATTGTTTCATTGCCTTTGCCGTATGGAACCCTAAGAGAAAAATAATCGGTGGCCATTAAACGCTTTTCATTACGTTCATCCATTTTGTTTTTACCGCCGTATTCATCATTAAGTATTAGTATCTTTTCGCACATTAATATTTCATCATCTTTACCTCTATTAAGTTGTGAAATTGAAAAGTAGGAACGCAACTCATCAGGAAGTAGCCTTTTAAAAAACTGTGTTTTACCAGTATTTTTGCCACCAACAAGTATAAGATTAAGTTCATTTGTTCCGCCATAAATAGCGTGTATCATTCCAATATACCATTTGCGAACCATTTTACAACGCCAATCTACGGTGCCAGTGTTTGAATTTATTGAGGCACCAAGCTGATCAAGTCTGCAAACGCCATCCCATTGCGTTGATTCAATTAAATCCTTGACTGGATTATAGTCTGCAGTATTTCGGCTAAAAAGTATTCTACAAAATAGTGCGTGATCTAATTTATCAAACATTATTTTGGCATCTAAAAACATTGTATTTACATCAACTTCATCAAGTTCAACAGTATTGCTTTCAAGTTTACGAGTAACTAAATTTCTTTTTATGTCGTGGTTGTGCCTTATCCACATACGCACATTTTCAACCAGGCTTTCGCCTTCGCTAAATGAAGCATTGGATGCAAAGGCTTGCTGAATAATATCTTCCGATTCATCAATGCCTTCAAACTGTTTAAGGTTTTTTGCTATTGTTTTAGCGTCAAGTCCTGCAGCTTTGCCGGTAGTAGTGGCTGCAGCTATTTTTTTTGTTCTTTCCCCGTAAATATTTATGCCTGCTTGTTTTGCAAACCAATAAATAGTGGCAATAGTAATTTTTCCAGTATTTGAATTATGCCTTAAGCAATGAGTGTATTGCCTATCACACATTGATTGCTCGTACTTACTTGAACAAGATGAAAGTGAATGAAAGTATTGGCGGCCCGATTCTCCAAAATGATCAGCAAGGCCAAAACCTACTGCCAGCCAATCACGGTAATCATCAACACATGATACACCTTGCTGCACCATCTTTTGCACCACTTCATCAAATTCAGTTTTTACAAAAATTGAACTGGTTATTTTTTTCTTTTTTTCTTTGGGTAGATACTTTTTAAAAACTACTGCAGAAGTATTTGTAAACAAATAAGGATCAAAACTAACGTAGCGAGGTCTGCTAACGTCTTTACCTGAAGGATCAATAACAATTTGGTACTTCTTAATCAAATAATCTGCTATGCCATTAAAGGCTTCCAAATGCTTATCAGGATCTATTTTAAAAATTACACAAAGGCCGGTGCCTGATACGCTGGTAAATACTGCATAAACGTATGGATCACTTGACAAAAGTTGTCTAATGCCTTCTAATTCGTTTGCAATGTTATCAATATCCATTCCAATAAAACCGCTGTGATTTGTTATTTCTGCGGCTTTTCTTTCTTTTGCAAACATTCCTGAAAGCGTAACGTATGGCATTTTTTCCTTTGCCAACTTTCTTTCAGTATAATCTTGAATGCACCTAATTCTTAAAACTTGATCTTGCCATTTACCAGTCTTAATATAGTCAAGAAAAATATCTATTGGAATAGTGTCTGTAGATTTGTTTTCACGAATGTTTTTGTAGATACTTACTGTGGTTGCCATTGTTTATAGTTTTTTTGAAGTTCTTTAATTAGAGTAATTTTTGCTGCGTTTTGATGCCATTGATTCCATCTTTTACCTTTTGCTCTACACCATTGGGCTGCAAGTATATTGTATTTTTGTAGTATAATATAAAACATTTCACTATTCATTTCAGGTATTGTTTTTTTTGCAGCGGTTGCCAACTGTGTTCCAATGTTGTAAAAAGGGAAATATTCTTTCTTATCTTTATGAATTTGAATAGTTTTTGTAACATTAATACTACTGGTAATAATTACAAATTCCTCTATTATTGCGGCTTCCTCAATAGGTTTAGTATCAAAAACGTGCTTACAATATTTACAAGTTGTTGATCTTGTAGGAATTATTGCATCACACTTAGGGCAATTCATAACTGGAGCAATACCAGGTTTGCCGGGTTTAGGTGGGTTAAAAAAAATATGTTCCCAATTTCTATAATCACACCAATCGCCGTGAGTAATTGCATTTTCGCCAAGATCTAAAATTTTAAACATTTGTTTATTTTCAGATGGCCTACTGCCACGGCCAGTACATTGCAACCACAAAGGCATAGATAATGTTGCACGATTCATAATAACAGTTTCAGTATCGGGAGCATCAAAGCCAGTGGTAAGTATTGCCACATTGCATAGGATTGCGTTTGGCGTGTCTTTATACCATTGTACAATCTCATCTCTATTTTCCATTGTACTATCTACACTTTTGCAATTTAGGCCGGCCCTAATAAATGCCTCTGTTACTAAATTTGAGTGTTCAATGTTACAATTAAATACAAGGCATTTAGTTTCAGGTGCATAACGCTGGTAAGCATTTACAGTATTTTGTATGTGCTTTGCTTTGCTAAATTCTGCAGCCATCAACCCTTCATCATATTCACCACCTTTAACTTTGATTGCAGAAGTATTAACACCGCCTTTTGGCCCGTATGTAATATTTTGACAAAGGCTGCCGTTTTCAATCAATTCAGGAATACCAACACCACAAACAATATCTTCGTAATAATCTTTTAACGGCTTTTTATTGTTTGCTGTTAATGGAGTAGCTGTAAATCCAATAACTAATTCATTTGGCAAATAGTCGTGTATTTTTGCAAAAGAAAGGTTGTGCGCTTCATCAATTATTACAAGTCCTAAATCAGAAGGCAAACGCCTGATTGTGCTTTCAACCATACCAACATACACTTTTGATGGTGGTACTACTTTCATTCCAGCTACTATAATTTGTGCAGATATTTTAAAAGCATCATAAAGAGTGCGGCGTGTTTGCTGCATTAATTCTTTACGATGCACTAAAATTAAAACTGATTTGTTAGACTTTTCGATGTACCTTTTTGTTATTGCAGAAAAGGTAATTGTTTTACCGCCGCCAGTCGCTAATTGAAAAACTACTTTACGGTGCTGTGTAAGTTTCTTTGCTACTTCTAAAACTGCAGCTTCTTGATAATCTCGTAATTGCATAAATAGAAAAACCCTAAGAGTTCAAGGCGGCCACCTATCCCTCTTAGGGTTCATAATAAGTTACAAATAGCAGTGGCCGCTGCGTTGCAAATATAGGATAAAGATACTAAAACGGCAAATTATCTTCCTCTTTTGGCGCAGCCGGTGCTGTTGTTTCTGTAGGCTTCCAAGTATCAACTGTCATGTAAGGCTTGCCGTCCTTTGACTTCAACAACTGGATGCGTAATTGTTTCTCTCCGTTGTACTCGGTTAAAAGCTGTGGGTTTTCCTTTGCGAATGTTACTAACTCATTAAGAGTAATTACGCCCGATGCTAATACAAATTCGGGTTGGTTTGCTTTTGGTTGAAATAGTCTAATACCTTTCAACAATGTTTGATCTGCCATAATAAAGACGGATTGACCGGAGCCGTTGCGGTTTAAAGTTTAGTCTAATTTTTTAAAATGAACACATCCAAAATTTTCTCCAGTAACATATTCAAATGTATCGCATCTATCCTCAACATTTACGCATCCTTCTACTATTCCAACAGGCAAAGAAAAATCTAATACATTAATATTTCTATTTAGTACTTTACAAATTCCAAATAAATCTGATGCATAAAATGCTTCATGACCATTTTGCCAATACCTACAATTTTTGCATATTTTTTTCATTGTATAATTTTATAGTTGAATTGCAATACTACAACAATTATTTTATAAAATAAATTTTTTTGTATCAACAAAGATACATAACATTGCAAAATGAAGATACATAAAAACATAACAATAACAGAGGCCGCACAATTAACCGGCAAAAGTAACAGTACAATAAAAAGCATTTGCAACGGTAACAGATCAAACACAGTTGGAATATTTAACCAACGTAAGATTGCAGGCGTTTGGTTTTTATCAATAAAAATATAATTTTGTTTGTATCGAATAAGATACTATTTTTACACTTTATAACAATTTAAAACAAAACAAACATGACAACACAAATTGCAAATTTAACCGACAGCTTCACTGAACAATTACGTTTCCTACACAAACAATCTTTGGCGTGTTTACGCATGATTGAAATTGCTGAAGATGACACAGAACGCGACCGATGGGTTAGCGAGTACACAGACAACCAAATGGAGTTAATGAACCTTCAACAAGTAAATCGCGCACTATGTTAGTATTTATTATTTCAGCAGCATTACTTTACTGGGCCGCCTGGCTCTATTATCAACACGTAATAAAACCAATTAGAGATGAGCAAATTGCAGATCATAATGAAAATGCCAAAACATCTAAGAGCATGGGCAATCGTGAAACTGTATGTCAAACAGCAGTAATCGAGGAATGTCCCGACTGCAACGGCAGCACCGTTGTAAAGGCATTCATTAATAATAAGACAAGATTATTTTATTTGGCTGATTGCCAAAAATGCAACGGCAAAGGTATTATTGAACTAAACTAAATTACGTTTATGAGCGACACAGCATACAACAACTGGATACACGAGCAACTTGAACCAGAGGACAGATTGCCGCGTTACAAAAGCGATGTAAGGCCATACACCGCCACACAACTTGTAAGGGTTTATCAAGATGAAATAATAACCCTACAACAAGAGGAGGAGGATAACGCAAAGCAAGATGCGTATCTTGCAAAACATGGTATTAATTAATAACTTAAAAAACAAAACAAATGAAACAAGAAGTAACAACAATCAACACTACTGATATGATGAACATCAGTAAGGCCTTTTATGAGTCTGGAATGTTTACAGATATTAAAAGCGCAGCGCAGGCAATGGTCAAAATATCCGCAGGTGCCGAGATGGGAATCCCGCCATTTGCCGCTATGTCTGGCATTCACATTATACAAGGCAAACCCACAATCGGTGCTGGCCTTATGGCTGCAAATGTAAAGGCATCAAACAAATACGATTACAAAGTAGTTGAACAAAGCGAAAAAGTGTGCAGCATCGACTTTTATAAGGGCAAAGAAATGCTTGGCAATAGCACTTTTACTTATGAAGATGCAAAGAAAGCCGGAACAAAGAACCTCGACAAGTTCCCAAAAAATATGCTGTTTGCCCGTGCAATAAGTAACGGCGTTAAATGGTACACGCCAGATGTGTTTAGCGGCCCTGTGTACACACCAGAGGAATTTGATGTAGTAACACAAGACATCAACCATACTGACATTAAGGAGGAGGTTACGCACGCCGTAGAGAAGCTACCGCTGCTCACTACCGTTGATGAACTAAAGGAGTTTAAGAAGATACTACCTGCCTACATTGTTAAAGATGCAAGCTTTGTTGAGGCTGCAACATTTAGGTATAACCTCATAATGGCTGAAGCGATACCAGAATAATTACTAATTAAAACAAAACACAATGGAAAATTTAAACTACAGCCTGCCAGTCATTTCGGCCGGCTACACCAAAACACAGTTAAAGATTGCAGCCGATACTGTCGTAAATGACATTATTGAAAACGGCAACGCATTGCCAGCCGCCGAAGCATTATCCGCAATGGAATCATTTGTTAAGGAAGTCAAAGGCAATAAACAATACATCGACTTCGTTCGTGATGAAATCGCAAAGCACGGCAAATCAGCTAACACCGGATCGGGAACTAAAATAGAACTTGCTGAAGTTGGTACAAAGTACGATTTTAGCAAATGCGAAGATCCTAAATTGGTAGATTTGCAAAGCATGATTGAAGCGCTTAATGCAGATTTGGAAAGCCGTAAAGACTTTCTCAAAACTGTTCCTTTGTCTGGTTTGTTAGTAACCGATGAAAACACTGGCGAAACATACAAGGTTTATCCACCGTCGAAAACCTCAACATCATCTTATAAAGTAACTATTGCTAAGTAGTTTTGTTTTAAATGCCCCTGGCAGACGGGTTAAAGTCTGCCATTTTAAAATGGCGGTGGTGGTGTAAATGGCTTAAAAACCATCAAGGGTAACAACGCTGCATCGTAGCAGTGGGATGCAAGTTCGAATCTTGTCCCCCGCCCAAAGTAATAAACTGTATGGAACTAAGACAATTTAAAAACGTACCAATTAAATATAAAGTATTCGTTGCAGGCCGCGAATCGTACAGCGTTGTGAGTAATAGGGTTGTTGATGAATTAATCGAAGCAGTTTTAGAAATGTTTAGTTATGAAACAAAAAAATTGCAAATATTTGAAATGGCTAAGGATGGCAGCAAGCGTTTGGTTCACTCACAGAATGCAGGTAAGAAGCAAGGCGGCCCCGTTGGTAGGCCAGTAAAGGACAGATACACTAATACGGTTTACACATCGGCAAACCACGCGGCAAAGTGTACGGGTTTTAATCGTTCCGAAATATACAAAGAAGTAACATCAATAACCACAAGTAAAACACGATTTGTTTATGAGTAATTACAGCAAAGGTACATTCACGCACCAATCATTGAGGGTAGAGAAAGAAACATTGTTAATGCTGCGCGAACATTGCGCTGCAAATAATCTATTTATGGCGCACTTTGCGGCGGCTGCTATAAAGGAAAAGATTGAACGTGACAAAATTAATGTTGCAAAGGATGATTGGCGTAAAATATTTGGAACTGAACCGCCCAAAGACTTTGGTAGTATTTAACTATTCTTCAAACAATTCGTCATACATTTCATCTACATAATATCCTATAATTTTCATGCACTTTCTTTTTACTGATTCAACAACCAGCGTATCTTCTTTGGTCATTGGGTTTGATTCCGCAATAGTGTTGTAAGCCTCACAAGCGCAATGAATGTACTCGGCGCGGGTAGTTGTTTCAAATTCAAATTCATCAATAGCTTCATCGATTGGTTCATCTTCCGGCGGCGTTATGTTTTCCATAGCTACATTACTTTACCATTGCGAATACGTTTGTTTCTCATCTCATAGTCTTTGCCGTTTTCATCAAGATCAACTATGGCAAGGCCGTGATTCCATTTGTTCAGTGGTGCATAGGATGGGTGCAAATCACATAAACAACCGATGCTCCAAGTGGTTGTTATTTCGCCGTTCATATCCGATTCAGTATGTTCGCTTGTGCTGTGATTGTGGCCTTGAAACGCGCTTACTTTGCCGCGAAGGTATAAACCCCTTGCAATGTTAACGGGTGCCGAAATACCGCCTTTATATTCGTGACCGTGGATGCCGTTTAATTTGTTCAACTTCATTACCGTTTTATCGCCGATTATTTCAATTCCGTTTGCCCGCGCCTTAATGATGTTTTCAAATTCAAACTCCTTTACACCGATTAATTCATGGGCTTTTTGCAATAAAAACCTTTCGTATCTTATTTCATGGTTGCCCAGTTTAAAGAATATTTTGCAATCTAATTGCTTTTGCAACACCTCAAATAGTTGTGCAAAGGCATCCAATTCCCCTGCAAAGTTTCTTTTTTTAGGATCTTTGTCAAAGCTGCTAATTGTATGGCAGTCGATAGTATCGCCGTTCAGTAGTAAGGCATCGACTTTCTCTTTCTTTAAATATTGTATTGCCGCCGTTAATGCCGGGATGTTGTGGTAGGGAACGTGAACATCTGAAAGAATACCCACACGCTTAAAACCTTTTATGTGGTAGGGTTCGTAAATTGTTTCGTCGGAATCGGGTAGTTTATACGGGTTGTAAGGCCTTGGCTCCTCAATTACGAATGTGCTACCTTCTACACATTTACGGTGGCGGTCGCCTTGTTTGCCTTCGATGTACCTTAGTGCTGACCTTGCAGCGTCTAAGTTTGCAAAAAGCAAATTGTTTTCCTTGTACATTATCCGCGCTAATTTAAGCGTTGGATAGTTTGGATGCTTTTCTCTGAAAGTACGCGCGATGTCGTATTTGGTCATAATTAGATTTTAAATAATTGAAAGTGCATACCGTCCTTCCTTTTGCCCCAATTCCCGCCCCATTCAAACCCGTTATTTGTGAAACACTTTACAAACCCTGCTGATAGTGTAGGTTCTTTGTTAAGTCCGTTAGTAGCTGCGTTCACATCTATAGCAATGCCCCAGCTATGAAGTGATGAAGATGTAAGGCCGCGCTTTTTGCGGATATTAAAGCAGCCATCCCATGTCTTTAATTCTTCTATTCTGCCGCTATCATGCAAAGCGCAAAGGGCCTGCGTTAAAGGCATAATTAAATCCTTATTGCAGTAAATCTTTTTAGGTAAAGGGGCAGCCCATAAATGAGCAGGAACCTCAAACAATGTCATGTGTAATTCCTTTTCGGGTGCGCCGTACTTTTTTAACGCTTGTGCTGATGTAACCATGATAGTTATTTATTGTGTCACAATTATTTAAATATTTGTGCGTTACAAACCAATCTTTGAGCGCAATAATCTAAACGCAATACCGGCCGCAATAACTCCCCACGTTATTAGGCACCATTTACGCCATTTGTTTTTGGCTTTGCGCTCGCTTTCTGTTTCTGCTTTGTATTCGGTTGTTAGCTTTCTTTCTGCTACTATCATGGTTGCGGCCTTTTGTATTTCTGCATACATGGTCTTTATTTTTGCGCTATCTTCTATTTTCTGTTGGATACGAATTGTAACCAACTCACGCGGCACTTTAACCTTTACGGTCTTTACTACAACCTTTTCAAACGAATCAACGGTAGGCGGTGCGCAATCAACTTCAATAAAGTCGTACAACGTATCAACTGTGGTTACGCTATCAATCTTTGTAGTTGTGCAGGGAAAATCAATCCGCGCCAATTCTGCAACCTTTACGATGTCCTTTGCCTTTGCCTTTGTGTAAAGTTGCTCCGATGTTTTGCAAGAAGCAAACAACAAGATAATTATTAAGTATTTCATAGTTTGTTTTTTTGATCTCCAATAAGTTTCTTTGTCCAACTTTTTAGCAATATCTCATACAACGATGTTGCAATGAAGTAGCTAAAAAAGTATTTTGCCAGCGCTTCCTTGTCGGTCAAATCTCCGGACAATACCAAATAAACGCCACTTGCAACAAACGATACCAATAGCGTTTTGAGTGCATCGGCAAAGTTTAAATCTTTTAAATACGCAGATTGAAAGTAACCGCTGGCAATTACCAGAATAACGATAACCCAGTCGATATTTGCATTAAATGCATCCCACAGATACGGTAGTGTTTGTTCCATATTATTTATTTTTTTTGTTTCTTAATGCTGTAACTTTCTCAATGATGGTAAGTATTCCAACAACGATGGCAATACTAAATGATACTATCGACAAACTAACCTGGATGTTTACAAATACGCTACCAAAGAAAAAACTTGTTAGTGTGAAAAATGGCCCCTTATCGCCGCTCAAATATGATTGCAACATGACTACCTAATTATTTTAAATTATAAATATTTTAAAACCTGCCCCAACAAAGAATACCCTACAATAATTCGCATTCATAAATAAACGCCCTTTTTGTATGTCCTTTGAAAGTTCGATTGTTCCTATTGGTGCGACTGTGTTAAGGCAATAGCCTATTGATGGCGTTGCTGCATATTGTTTGCCTAAGTCAAATTGATAGCCCACTGTTCCAAATATTAAGGTAGGATTGAGCGCACTTGTTAATGGTACGCTGTGACCGATTGTGAACACCTTATTTTTAACGATTACACCGCCTTGAAGCGAATACCCTATCGAATTAAACGACACCCCTATAAACGGCTTATTTTGCGCTAAGCAGTTAAATGACAGTAAAATTAATAAAATCGTTTTCATTTATAAATTAGGTTAAACGCTAATCTGTTGCTAATTCCCGACAATAACGCCTTTTTTGCTACTATCTTCCAACGGTCTTTTTTTTTATATTGCTTTAATTCTCCTGCACTGATTCCAACCGATAATAACATTGCACTTCTATCTATCATTCGTGTAAGGTGGAATCCGTCTGTAAACGCTACAAACACCGTTTTGCTGCCAAAGAATGCCGCTTCTGTATTGCCATTATCAAAGTCTTTGTATTTGTTTTTCCAACTTGTTTTTACATCCCAAAACGCTTTGCCTTTGCCCCACCGCCAATGTGCTAAGTTTTGATTAACCCCATCGGCTGCACCACTTACCGCACCGAGCGCAATAATCACAACATCATTCTTTGTTATGCTGTACCACTTTTGCGCTGTGGATGGCAGTGATAAAATAACTGCAAGAATGATGAAGGCGGCTTTCATACGATGCTAATTAATTTTCGGTTTTTCAAATATCTTTCACTCGGTTTGCGTACGTTTTTGTTCCAATAAATACCGCCAAACATTCTAACAAACGCCCACCGTAACCAGCTTTGATTTGCATTAATACTACCCGTTGCATTCATCCACTTTTTAAACTCGTCGTCTGCAAACTTTTGGCTGTGGTGTGATGCGTAATAAAGCGCATCGTGAACCATTGCGCTGTAGGCGTATTTTCCCGACTTAGGGAATGCCCATTGCAACAAGTATGGAACGCTAACTTCATCCCATTCAAACCCCGCCTTAATGGTCAGCAATTCTCCCGTACTTAGTAAGAACTTTACATCCTCCTTTAATATTCTAATTCGTGGCTCATAGTAGCTTGGTGTATCTACATACACCGATGCCGTCATTGCCAGCATAGTTAAATTATAAAGGTTTACGGTTTTTCCCATGATACCACGTTGTTACCGAATTGAATAATCATTTGATGAATTAAAACCGGTTGTGTTTCCGCTAAATGGCAAAAGAAGTCATATTGCCCCGTGTAATTTATTGCCGGATCGTAACCATACAACGGGTCGCCGTCTTCATCTTGCCCTAACTGAATAATTTGGATAGGGAACCCGTTTGTAACATCGCACATGGTGGTATTATCTGCCACGCTGGTCTTGCTCCAATCGGGTATAAAAGCCAAATACTCTCCGTACCCATCCGCTGTTGTTGCTGCGTAATGTTGAACAGTCCACGCAATTGCAACTTCTTTGCTGCCTTTGTTGTAGATAAGGCTGAACAGTTTTGCTTTGCGTCTTATTACTGTGGAACCGATTTCCATTGACGGTATTTCGATTTCTATTTCGGGTGTTGGTAGTTGAACGTATGCCATTGTTTATAATTTTATTAGTTTAAAATAGTCCAGTCTGCACTCGATGCCGTGCCAGTTGAAACGTACATTTTTTTATTAGTTGAATCTGTAAAAGTATCACCCACAACTAAAGGAGTTGTT
>Ga0105097_10000894_pt1 | contig 14034 bp, 12 predicted proteins | sample PPLLak12cMay2015_FD_87035 | JGI IMG/M metagenome (GOLD analysis project Ga0105097, IMG submission 87035) | Freshwater sediment microbial communities from Prairie Pothole Lake near Jamestown, North Dakota, USA - PPLs Lake P7 Core (1) Depth... | ecosystem: Environmental > Aquatic > Freshwater >... | reverse complement strand
TGATATGTAATGTATTTCGTTTCCTGCGGATTGACGGTGCTGGTAAATCAATAATAAGTCATTTTATGGCTTTCAGTATAAAATGTGATAAAAACTATTAGTGCTTGTATTTTTAATATAAGAAGGTATAATCCAAGGTTTGTAGTTCAGGCGACTAAACGTAGAGCACAGGCGATGATTACATAAGTCTGTTTTATGTGAGCTTGTCGAACAATTTTATGAAAGGCTTTTTTGAAGGAATTTAGTATGGGTTGCAATCTGGCAATAGCAGGTGTAACAGGAGCGGTAGGGCAGGAGTTCTTAAGAATCCTCGAGGAAAGGGATTTTCCATTCGATTCATGCAGGATGCTGGCAAGCAGCCGTTCCGAAGGTAAAACAATCGAATTTAAGGGAAAAGAATATATCGTCGAGCAGATGACAGATAAAAGTTTCGATGGGGTGGATATTGCTTTATTTAGTGCCGGAGGTTCCCGCAGCAAGGAATTTGCACCAGCAGCTGTTAAGGCCGGCGCTGTCGTCGTGGATAATTCTTCGGCCTTTCGTATGGACCCGAATGTTCCGCTGGTGATACCGGAAATCAATCCCGAAAAAATTAAGGAGAACAAAGGGATAATTGCGAATCCCAATTGCTCAACTATTATTGCAATCGTTCCGGTGTGGCCGCTGCATAAGGCAAATCCCGTCAAGCGAATGGTTGTCAGCACATACCAGGCCGCAAGCGGTGCTGGTATGTCCGCAATGCTTGAGCTGGAAGAGCAGACACGCGAAATGCTTTCAGGCAAAAGGCCTACAATCAAGGTCCTACCCTATCAGCTTGCGTTTAATCTCTTCTGCCATAATTCGAAAATCGGGCCCGACGGATACAACGAGGAAGAAGTTAAAATGGTCAATGAGACTCGCAAGATTTTCGATTGCCCGGATATAGCAATCACCTGCACCTGCGTCCGTGTGCCGGTCCTCCGTGCCCACAGCGAAAGCATCAATCTCGAATTTACCGACCCGATTACGCCAAAAGAGGTAAGAGAGCTGCTCGAGACCGCACCGGGTGTCGGAATAATCGATGACCAGCAGGCCAATCGCTTCCCGATGCCGATTGATGCAACCGGCAAAGATGATGTTCTTGTCGGCAGAATCAGACAAGACCACTCGATTCCGGACAACCGCGGTATAAATATCTGGGTCGTAGGCGACCAGCTTCGCAAAGGTGCAGCATTAAATGCTATACAGATTGCAGAAAAGTTGCTTTAATTGCCCTTTATGGGTATCCGAAATATAAAACTCACCATTCAATACGATGGAATAAATTATCACGGCTGGCAGTTTCAGCCGGACAAAAGGACCATCGAAGGCGAATTGACCCGGGCAATCTGTGAGCTTATCGGCAGGAAAATCCATGTCTGCGGTGCAAGCAGGACCGATGCGGGCGTAAGTGCGCTCGGACAGGCCGCCCTCATACAGATAGACAGTCCCATCCCCACTAAAAATCTTGCCAGGGCCATAACTGACAGGCTTCCGATTGATATAACCGTAACCGAAGCTGTGGAAGTTCCTTTCGGCCTGGATATTATCGGCGGAGCCAAGCGAAAACTCTACCGATACACAATTTATACAGCTCTTGCCCGTCCTGTTCTCAACAGGCACTGCTGGCATATTCCTGACAAGCTCAATGTCGAATCTATGAAAAAGGCAGCCGCACTCCTCGTCGGGACAAAAGATTTTAAATCCTTCGCTGCTGCCGATGATAAGCGGCAGGAGACTGTCCGTACTCTTTACCGTGTGGATATTTCCAGTGACAATGATTACATTTTCGTTGATGTTGAGGGCAATTCTTTTCTATATAATATGGTAAGAAATATTGTCGGCACCCTCGTTGAATCGGGAGTCGGGAGAATGAAGCCGGAAAAGATAACTGAGATACTCGAAGCAAAAGACCGCCGCGCCGCCGGACCGATAGCTCCACCCGAAGGTCTTTGCTTGATTTGGATTAAATATGATTAACCTATAAAGGTAATTCGCTCTTGAAAGTTGTTCACATAATTACTCGATTAATTCTTGGTGGGGCGCAGGAAAATACGCTGATAACCTGTCAATTGCTTGCACAGCGGGGGCACGATGTAACCCTAATCACGGGGCCGGCAATCGGGCCGGAAGGGGAGCTTTTCGAGCAGACAAAAAACGCACCTTTCAAAACAGTTGTTGTCGATGAAATGATTAGGGCAATAAATCCCTTAATGGATTTTATCGCATATCGAAAGATTAAACAAATTCTCAGGGAAATTGCCCCGGATATTGTTCACACACATTCAGCAAAAGCTGGAATTCTCGGCAGATACGCTGCCTATAAATTACGCAATACGCACGACGCATTACGCAATACGAAAATAATTCATTCAATCCACGGGCTTGCTTTTCATCCATATCAAAATGACCTGATAAATAAATTTTATATAGCAGTTGAGCGAAAGGCTGCAAAGTGGACTGACCATTTTATATGTGTTGCTGATGCTATGACTATTCAGGCCAAAGCAGCCGGTATCGGGCTTGATAAACCATACACGACGGCTTATTCTGCTATCGATGAAGATTCATTTCTTGCACCTGTCGCAGAAGACAAACGGCTGGAATTTCGCCGCCAATATGGAATTGATAAAGACGCGGTTGTCCTCATAACGATTGCCAGGCTCTTTATGCTCAAAGGCCACGACTTTATAATCGAGTCAGCCAAAGAGCTTAGTAAGCGTTTCGCAAATGTCGTCTGGCTTTTTGTCGGCGACGGCAATTTGTCTGAAAAGTATAAAAAAGATGTGGCAAATCTCGGTCTTTCAGAATGGATAAAATTCACAGGCCTTATGCCTCCCAGCCGGATACCTCTTGCTATTCAGTCCTCAGATATTCTTGTTCATTGCTCTCTTCGCGAAGGGCTTGCAAGGACCTTGCCGCAGGCAATGCTTTGCAGAAAACCTGTTATAAGTTTCGATGTCGATGGAGCAAAAGAGGTTGTCAATAATGAAACAGGCAGGCTCATCGAACCGAAAAACGTTCAGCAGTTAATTAATGCCTGTGCTGAGCTTATTGAGAATCCTCAGCTAAGAAAGCAACTTGGACAAAACGGCTGCGAATCAGTCCGCGAAAAATTCTCCCCTTCCAGAATGGTTGACACAATTGAAAAAGTATATAGGCAGATGCAGAAAAGTCAGAGTGTTCAGGGCGGGATGATTGAATAAAGTTTGTCTGAAAGGACCGTGCAGGACATAAGCCACATGCCGTAGCGATTACCGAAGATACTGTTCAGTTCAGCCGAGTTAAGAAATTGGATGTCGGATATCGACAATTTATCTGTAAGGCCTGTGCATGAGATATTTAGGTCGATGGTGCTTCCGCTGTAATTAAATTCAAAACGAATAATGCTGTTTCTGTAGAAAGTAAAAGGTTTCGTTCGAACTGTCGGCAGAGGGATTTTATTTTGTACAACCTGAAGGCAAAATGTGCTTTCGTTGGGATCGAATGACAATTCTGCATAATTCGCATCATCTTTATACCAGCTTTTAATATATTGTTTTTGCGAACCTGCATACCATTCGCTGCGGCATTCAGGCGACCAGACGAGGACATTTTGCCATTTGTCCGGAACAGTTACCGCTTTATGCAATACGTCATCAGAACGGGACGTGCCGCCGGCCTGCCACCGCGATGGAGGGGCCAGTTCATACTGTGCTGCATCTATAAGGTAATCGTAAGGGCCGAGCCATGTATAGCTTCGCGGGCGGATGTGCATAGTGATATGAGTTTCATTAGGCTCAATCGTGATTGGTTCCAGGACAATTTCCGTCCAATCTTGATGATTCAATGCGAAATAGTGCGCTCTGCCTTCTCTCATTGTCCCGTAAATGTACCAGTTGACTCTTCCGGTAACGTTCTGGCCGTTTGCCTTCAGAAAAATCCTTCCGCTGTACGTATTGCCGACAGAAACGGCTTTTGCCTTCGGATATGTCGCATATCCGCTGTAAGATGCGGAAATGCGAAGACACGCACCTCCGTGGACTGAATCAGTTGTTATGCGTTCCATCTGGTCGTAGGATGTCCATTGTGAGGTATCGGTCTCGGCACTTGAGGACTGTTCGGAATCGAGCATATTGAATTTTGAGGGGTCAAGACATAATCCGAGCACGTTCTGCACCTTGGTTGGAGAAAATGAAAAATGGTATAGAGTGGAGTTGTCTGAGCCGTAAACTATACCGTGAATTTTTTCATTGCGATAGCCGACAAATTTTCTGACTCCGTATTCCTTGTTTCTGAATTGATGATACACCGCCCAATGCTCCAGATCAGTGCTCACCAGTATCGCAGTAGTTCTGTCGTTTAGGTTGGGGTGCGGGCTTGAGGTGCCGGCATAAAAGATGCCGTTATGGTAAAAAATTGTAAATACATAAGGATATTTCCGGTCGCCGTCGGCATATAAAGGATTGAATTCGCGGGTGAACACATTAAATGTGCCTATGAATCCGTTTTCATCCGAGCCGTAGAGAAGATTTTCCGGGTGACCGTAATCTAACAGTTCGACCGGCTGAAAGTGATTGTCCATCTGCGGGTCGAGAGTGCTCCATGTCAGGCCGTCGTCATCGCTTTTTACAATTTTATTGCGGCTCTCGCCGTCGCCATAGACGTTTATCCAGCGGCCGGAGGCTTCGTGTTTGTAAATGCGGTGGCTGTGATAAACATTATCTGGTTCGTCATAGACCTGGGTAAAGGTTATTCCATCATCTGTAGAACGATAGATTTTGCTTTCCTTGAAACCTCCCTGGTAGCCGTATTCGCTAATACAAATGGTGCCGTTCCTCGACTGATGATAATTCCAGAATTCGAGGGACGCAACAGTGTAGTTGTCTCCGGGAAGGACCAGGCTGGGGGGAGGCAGCGAAAAATCCATTAAGTCTGCTCCGCCAGATATAGAGCGATAAATTTTTATCTTCCCTCCTGTGGCGTGTGCAACGAGAATGGCGCCCGAGCGCGTTCCGAAGATTCTGTGTACAGTTGTCAGATAGCCTGTTGTTCTTTGCCAGTGAATCCCGTCGAGAGAGCGATAAATGTTTTTGTGGTCTGTGCTGGTGGCATACAGATAGTTTCCGGCCTCACAGTACGGGCTTAAAGCAACCATACCTATACCTTCAACCTCGTCCTGAAGGTGTATCTTAAGGTCACTTGGTTCGCATACAGCCATTAGTTTTTTTCGGGGAGCATTTGGAACATATCTCTTGCCGTCGAGATAGGCAATGCTGTTTCGAGAAAATTCGGCATCGACAAGCAAATCTTCTTCTGAATGCTGCAGATTCGACAGCCATTCGGATGCGAGTAAGGCCAGGTCGTAGTTATCAACTTTATTATCTTTATTAAGGTCTCCGAGAGGTTCGGGAGCGAAACCGAAGGGAGGAAAATCAAATGCATAAACATGGGCTGGCAAAAGCCCCATGATAAAGATGGTGACAAACAGCAGTTTTCCATTTACCATAATCAAACCTGATTTTGTTATAATCAATGAAATTTTAGCACAGCTTCAATGTTGTAATCTATTTTAACAGACATTATAAAAATCGACATATCTTTTCAATCTGTTTATCAAAAATAATGCTTGATTTGATTCAAAAAAGCCGTTTTTTGCGGGGAAAATTGTAAATTTTTATTGGCCCTTCACGATATCTTCCAATGTTATAACTTCCAGCAATCCGGCATCGACTTTGCTTTTTACATAATCTGCAACGCTTTTAAATTCTGCTTCGGTAAGCCTGTCACCTTCTCCGACCGTATGAATCATAAAGCTTAAAACACCTTTATTTTTAACTACCCTGTCCACGAGACTTTCATTATGGGCATCATTCAAATGTTTCATATTAGCCGAACCAACCAACGGATATCATACGGTGAGCAGGAGAAAGTCCATACATTGCCGGAGGGGACTTCTCCTCCGTCCACATCCTTAATCCGTCATCGAAAGTAAACACTACTGCACCTTTGCTGGAGCGTTCAACCCAGGCTTCAAAACAGCCCGGTATTATATACCACTGGTTTAATAGCCCTGCGAATTGACCAAAAATATTCTTTGCCCCCCGCGCTATACCTCCTGTTAAACCGAATCTGCGGACCTTGCCGCAGGCTATGCTTTGCAGCAAACCCGTAATAAGCTTCGATGTTGATGGTGCAAAAGAGGTGGTGAATCCTGAAACAGGCAGGCTCATTGAGCCCAAAAACGTTCAGCAGCTAATACAAGCCTGTGCTGAGCTGATTGAGAATCCCCAGCTAAGAAAGCAACTTGGACAAAACGGCTGCGAATCAGTTCGTGAAAAATTTTCCCCTTCCAGAATGGTTGATACTATCGAACGAGTGTATTTAAGTGTCCGTAAGATTTCATAAACCGCTTTTATGCCAAAAGGCGTTAGAATTTACTTAAAGTGACATTTTATTGTTTTGAGGGATTATTGTTTGGAAAAAATTTTTCGAATATTGACAGACTGGAAGGCTTAGGTTATCATTAAGCTTTAACAAAAAGGCGGAACGTGTTTTAGGAAACCGAACCGCCGTATTTTAGGGAATATGATTTTTTCAAAGAGGATTAACATGGAACTCGAACAAAAAGACAATTCAAAAATCTGTTCAGCCGAAATTGGCAATAAAAAAACTTTTGATGTTAAAAAGGGAAAGATTTTACGCGTCAAAATCGGCTACAATCCGAATTCAAGCTCTATCGGCTCGATAGTGTTTGCCCTGCCGGCGGCCCTTATGGGCATAACCGCATCTTTAGGTGTGGTCTCAGGCCTGATTATGTCGGCCTTTATGAAAAAGAGCAAAAGTGAACCAAAGCAGACAGTAACAGAAAAAAAAGAGTAGAGCAATCAGGAGAATAAATAATGAAAAAAATATTTGTTTTTGCTGTTGTCCTCGCCGCAGCCGCTGCTGCTTTTTCCCAGGAGCAGTCAGTAGTTTCACAGGCGGAGCAGCTGTTTAAACAGGCTGAATACGGTAAAGGTTTGACCCTGCTTAAGGAATCTTTTAGCAAGAGTACTTCTCCTGAGCAGAAAGCACAGATTTTAATGGCAATCGGAAACTTTTATGAAAACAGCGCCGGCGACTTCGACAATGCTGTTAAAAACTACTCTGATATTGCCAAGCTCGGCCTCTCTGCTGAAAATCCGCTGGTTGCAGAGTCTCAGAAGAAAATCCTTCAGATAGGCGAGCTTGAGAAAAAATACAGCAAGCAGAATGCGATCCTAAAGAGCGTTCGCGTTGAAACAATCGGCTCGACGGATAAAAATAAAATTCGCGAACAGGCTGTTCAGTTAAATCTTACCGCACAGCAAAATCCGCAATATCACCGAATGACGGAAGTGTATTATTATCTCGGGTTAAAGAATCTTGCACTGGCTGAATATAAAAATGCGTATGATTTTCTCTCGAAGACTGCTTCGCTGAAACCAGCGGTCAATTTCTTTTTGCCTGTCCAGGGACAATTAGACAGGGCCCGCGAGCTGTATATGTCTGAGCTGATTAGCAGAATTTCCTGGGGGACTTTGGCAGGAGTTTTAGTTGCTGCAGCCCTCGCTTTCTATATTTCGAGGCCCTGGCGATGGGTGGAATGGAAACATATTGAGATAGCAGCAGCGGTTATGATTGTGTGGGTATTGCTTTTCTTTCTGTCGAGTATCGTTCTATCAAAAAGAAATCTGCCGGTTGATGATATTGCAACCCAGCTTAATTTCGAAAAACCTGCGTTTATAAAAGCATCACCCGGAAGCCCCGGCTCGCAAATCTTAAATCGTCTAATGCTTTACGGTCTTTGCGCCCTGGCCGGAGTATTTGTATTTGCGGTCGGGACAGCCGTTTTCCGTAAACGATGGATTGCTGTGATTTTGAATGTTGTCTTTGCCGTAACAATCTTTGCTTCTATAACGGCGATTTTTTATATGCGATACTGCTATACCAAAGGTAACTATTTTTCGACAGACAAAGGCTTGCAGTATTACACGGCTGGTAATGTCTTTTACAGGCAATCGGAACCTGAGCCTTTGCTTCTTACGGACCCGCTGAAGTATAAGACTATCAAGGTCAATTATTTCAAAGACCCATTGATGAAGGAATGGTTTATCAAACAGGTCGGAGTAATTTCCACTGAGCCTGTGCCCCAGCCGGCGCCAGGTGAACCGAATAAGCCTGTGGACAGCAACAAATGAAATACCGTTTTGAAAATTTTGGCGGCATTATAGCCGGAGAAGAACCTCCGTTTCTTGCGTTCGTTGACCGCGATTATATGCGGAATCTCGGTCTCGGCGAATCGCATCTTTGGCAGACAGAAGACCGGTCAATCGGTCAGTTGTCTGCGCCTACGGAAGTGCACTTTGCAATAACAAACAGATGTTCGGGTTCTTGTCCTCACTGCTATATGGACGCAGGAGCAGTCGATGAAGGTGAGCTTGATATCGAGCAGTTCAAAGCTGCTCTCGATATTCTTGCGGATATGAATGTTTTTCATATAGCTCTTGGAGGCGGCGATGCATTGTTAAGGCCGGACCTCTTCGAAATTGCTGCTTATGCAAGAGAAAAAGGCCTTGTTCCGAATCTGACTATTTCAGGTGCAGGCCTGACAAAAGAGATTGCACAAAAAATGAAAATATTCGGGCAGGTAAATGTTTCCATAGATGGTGTGGGTGAAAATGGAAGCCTCTTTAGAAGCAATGGGATGTTTGCATCTGCCGACCGGGCTTTGGATTTGCTTATCGAAGCAAAAGTTCCCGCAGGCATAAATTGTGTAGTCGGCAGGAAAAATTTCAATGGTATAGGAAAGCTTTTCGAATATGCCTCGAAAAAGAATGTCAACGAGATAGAATTTTTACGCTTCAAGCCTTCAGGCAGGGGCGCCCAATTTTTCCTGCAGCAGCGTACAACCTATGAGCAGAATATTTCTCTGATTACTGTGCTGGATGAGTTTTCAAGGCAATTTAATATAACAGCAAAGATTGATTGTTCGTTTATCCCGATGCTTTGCCGGCATAATCCTCCCATCGAGATACTCAAGGCATCAGGAACTTACGGCTGCGAGGCCGGAAATGTCCTTTTGGGAATACGCAGCAACGGCTCAGTCAGCGGATGCTCCTTTTTGAAAGGCTCCGGCATTTCGATTTTTGGCCTCCAGCAGGCCGTTAAGGACAAAAAAGAATATTTCGAACGATTGAAAAACTGGACACAAAACGCAGCGGAGCCCTGCAAATCCTGTACGTATCTGAATGTTTGCAGGGGCGGTTGTCACGCGGTTTCTGAATACGTTACGGGCAATTTCGATGAACCGGACCCGGATTGCCCGTTTGTGGTCGAATATAAAAAAGAAGGAAGATAAAATGGAACAGCAGGAACGGAAGATAAAAATTACGTCGGCAGGAATTTTTCTTACAATAGTTGTAACAGCAGGTTTCGTCTGGGCCGCCTATCAGTGGCGCAGCAGCAATACCTGGCAGCCGCAGCAGTTCTCGAATGATATGAATGCAAATGAGCAGAAGGCATTTACCAGCCTGCAGCTTATTGCACAGGCCCAGGAAAAATATAGAACGACCGACTGGGACAATGACAGTAATAATACTTACGCACAGTTTTTTGTTCATCTCTGGAAGTCTGTTGATAAAGACAACAAGCAGATTGATGTTGGATTGATTCCTAAAAAGCTCGCCTTTGCTATGGCAGGCTCAAGGGCGGTAGATGGTTATTTTTTTGTTGATGTGCATAAAAAGAAGGCCAGTGAAAAAGAGGATGCCGTTAATCTTGATTATAAACAGGAATGGGTCATAGCCGCAGTGCCTGCTGCAGCAAATAAAACAGGCAGGCTTATTTTTGTTGCGAAAAATCCCGCCAATTTTCTGGTAAAAGAAGGTGTCGAAGCTCCACCGGAATATCCCCTCGACCCCAATGCCTCCGGCTGGAAAAGCATTACAAACTTGGAGCAATTGGCTGATTTTCAGAATAGTTTGGCCGGTCCTAAAAAGTAATATTGAAAATTATTCTTGCATTATTTGAATAATTTGTTATTTTGTCTGTTATGCTTTAACCTTACTTTTATATGAAGCGGATTTAATCAGGGTGTTTGGTGCTGTGTAAGACGGTCTTTTTATTTTAACTTTGCTGATTGAAGGGGATATATTGATGAAAGATAGCGGATTTTTTGATGAGAAGTTTAGCAAACCTTATACAACCAGACCTTTTTATTTACCTTCCAAAGCCTTTACTTTAATTGAGCTGTTAGTTGTTATTGCGATTATTTCTATGCTGATGGGTGTGCTGATGCCGGCACTTTCAATGGCGAGGAAAAAGGCTTATTCGGTTGTATGTATCTCAAATTTAAGGCACCTGGCGTTTACAGGCCAGACTTATCTTGCCGATGGCGACGGAAGCTTCCCTCCTTTTCGAATGACAAAGGCAAGGCCCGCTGATACGCAGAATTATGTAAACAAATTCGGGCGCGAGCAGCCGCGGTGGCAGTGGTTCTTCCACCATGGTATAGGCCCTGTAATTGATCCGGAACCCTATATAAAATTCCCCGGCGATACTTTTGGTGATGCTGATACCCTGATTATGACAAACGATTATTTTGTGTGTCCGGCATTTGTCGGTTCCTCTTTTGACCTCCGCGATGAGCGTAACGGCTCTTACGGCTTTAATTATCAGTATCTCGGAAATTCGCGCATCAGGAATGGGAGTTTTGAAAATTTTCCTGTTTATGTGGAAAAAATCCGCCGTCCCGCCGAGAGAGTTTTTCTTGCCGACAGCAGAGGCGCCCGCGGCCCTGATGGTCCTTCGGATATCCAGCACGGCTTGCATTCTTATACACTCGACCCTCCGAAGATTGCGCGTTCTTACAATGCTGTTAATTTTGCATTTCACACTCAGCCGCAGCACTGGATGCAGCATTCACCCGCAGAGGCCCGTCATAACGATGAGGCGAATGTCGCATTCGTGGATGGCCACGTTCAGAGCCTCTCGCTCGATAAGATAGGGTATGTGCTCGATGAAAAGGGCAGTGTCATCGCAGGGCAGGGTGACAACAGTCATTTCTCAAGCTCGGGACGTGATGAAAAATAACCCTCAGGTTGTTCGGATTTAAAAAATAATGCCCCGCATTTGTTAATGCGGGGCAACCGACAAAAAACTTATCGACAGGCCACGCGCCTGTCAAAATTTACTGTAACGATTTAATCTTCCGGGACCGTCAGAGCAACAAAACGCCTGCCGTTCTGGTCCTGAATCAACAGAAGAATATTGCCGCCTTTTTTTACTTTTTTGATTTCTGTGTTAAATTCACTGACGTTCTTGATTTTTTTCTGATTAACTTCCATTATCAGTGTGCCCGCAGCCAGTCCCTGCTGGTCCGCGACTGAACCGTTCTCGACTTCTGATATGATGACCCCGTTCAGTTCCTCATAGCCGAACTGCTCAGCAAGTTCGGTTGTAAGGTTCTGCACAGTTATGCCGATAGTTTCCGCTGGCATGGCTTCTTTGCTGCTCTCCTGCTCCTGTTCCTTCTGAGATTTAGATTCACCGAGCGTTACTTGTAAAGTTTTTTTCTGACTATCACGGATGACAACAACATCAACTTTTTGTCCCGGTTTTTCCTCGCCAACCATATTTACTACATCTTTTGAACTCTCGACAGGCTTGCCGTTGAATTCAACGATAACATCTCCCGGCTGAAAACCTGCCTTCTCAGCAGGGCTGTCTTCCGCGACCCTCGGGACGATAGCACCTTTCTTGCCTTTTAATCCCATAGAATCTGCCATACTCTCCGTAAGGTCCTGCACATTGACTCCAAGATAGCCCCTGACAACCTTGCCTGTTGTTATAAGCTGTTTATAAACAGACTTGGCGATATTAATCGGTATGGCAAAACCGATGCCGATATTTCCGCCCGGCCCTATGATGGCCGCATTGATCCCGACAGCCTTGCCGTCAAGATTTATAAGCGGCCCGCCGGAATTGCCCGGATTAATCGCTGCGTCTGTCTGAATGAAGTCCTCATATTTATTTATCCCTGCGCTTCGGCCTTTAGCGCTTACTATGCCGGCTGTTACCGAATGGCTCAGCCCGAAAGGATTCCCTATTGCTAGGACCCATTCACCGACTTCAAGCTTGTCCGAATCAGCAAGCTCCAGATATGGCAGGTTAGTTTTTTTGATTTTTATAACTGCTACATCCGTATCCGGGTCTGTGCCGATGATGTCAGCCCTTATTTCCGGCGCGTCCCCAATTTTGACCCAGACTTTTTCAGCATCGCCGACAAGATGATTATTCGTCAGGATGTAGCCATCTGCAGAGATAATGAATCCTGAACCCTGCGCAGGCTGAATGATTTTCCGCTGCTGACGCTGCTGTTGCTGGCCTCGCGGAGATTGGCGCTGAAAAAACCTGTCAAAGAAATCGTCACCAAACGGGTCTCCGAATGGCCAGTCCGGCATCGTATAGTATTGCTGGGTGACAACTTTTTCAGCTCTTAGGCTGACTACTGCAGGTGAGGCCTTTTCAGATACGCTTGCAAAGGCCTTGCCTATCTGCCGAAGTGCTGTGATACTGTCCGTAGTTTGCTCAGCAGCCGGCAGGGGGGCGATTGAAATTATTGTGCAAATCAAGAGAACAGACAAAGAAAGGAAGGTTGTTGATTTTTTGTCTGAAAACCGATGCATTACTTCTTCTCCTAAAACCTTACAAATACGGCAGTTACGAAATTAAACGTAAAACCAAAGATAAAATAAATTATTAATTATACGCTGTTTCCTTCCAGAGGTTCACAGCCTTTTGAATTTTTTACATTAACTTAATTTTGCTTTTTCATAAGGCATGCTTTATGGGGCATTGTAATTTTTAATTGATAATACTGGTTCGGTGCGTTATTGTATTTTTAGTGAAATTTTAACAAATTTTTTTCGAGAGGAATTGATATGAAAACAAATTTTTCGAAAAAATTACTTGTAGTATGTGCATCTGCGTTATTGTTTATGACGGACTTTACCAGTATATGCTTTGCACAAAATGAAAAGATTGTCTGGCTCGATGAACTGCAGGTGCGGAGGATGACGACCGGCTGGGGAAGGCCGCAGGCAAAAAAATCAATAGATGGCAATCCAATAAAGCTCGATGGCAAAATTTTTGATAGGGGGGTGGGGACACATTCCAACAGCAGATTCACCCTTCTTTTGGACGGCAATGTAAATAATTTTCAGGCAGTAGTCGGAATCGATGACGAGGTCGGCTCCAACCCTCAGGCAAGTGTCGAATTTAAGCTTATCGGCGACGATAAGGTGCTTTGGCAAAGCGGTATTATGAAGTCAGACACCCCTGCAAAGGAAGTAAAAGTTGATTTGAAAGGTGTAAAAAAATTTATCCTTGAAGTTACAGATGCCGGTGACGGCTTTAATTATGACCATTCCGACTGGGCAGATGCGCGGTTCGAGATAACGGGTGCCAAGCCTGTCTCCGAATCGGTGCTTTATCCCTTCGAGCCTGACCCTTATCTTGCGAAGCTTGCCCCGACGCCTCCAATGGGCTGGAACAGCTGGGATTGCTACGGCCCGACCATCCGGGAAGATGAAGTCAAGTCGAATGCTGACTATATGGCAGAAAAGCTGGCAAAGCACGGCTGGAAATATATTGTTGTCGATATTCAATGGTCAGAGCCAAATGCCAAGCCCCACGGCTACCGCCCATTTGCAAAGCTTACGATGGATGAATACGGCAGGCTCATACCTGCACCGAACAGGTTTCCTTCGTCAGCAGACGGTGCCGGATTTAAAAATCTTTCTGGTTATGTTCACAGCAAAGGGTTGAAATTTGGAATACATATTATGCGCGGCATCCCCCGGCAGGCTGTGGCGGCGAACACTCCTGTTTTGGGGACTTCGTATCGTGCAAAGGATGTTGCGGATATCAACAGCACCTGTTCCTGGCTTACTGATATGTATGGTGTGAATATGAAGCATCCCGGCGGGCAGGCATATTATGATTCGATTGCGA
>Ga0105097_10000893_pt1 | contig 14038 bp, 22 predicted proteins | sample PPLLak12cMay2015_FD_87035 | JGI IMG/M metagenome (GOLD analysis project Ga0105097, IMG submission 87035) | Freshwater sediment microbial communities from Prairie Pothole Lake near Jamestown, North Dakota, USA - PPLs Lake P7 Core (1) Depth... | ecosystem: Environmental > Aquatic > Freshwater >... | reverse complement strand
CCAAAAAAGAATGAATCCACTGCCTTTCCCGATCCTGTGCTAAAAAAGTTCTCTTTTGACACTGGGACTGAAAGCCTTTCCCTAGACTGTGGCTGTGATTTCTTCTTCGCCTTGTTTTCCTCCAGCTTTTTCTTGGCGTAATCGATTCCCTTTTTTCCTTCATCCCATGCGAATTTCCCTGCTTTCTTCCCTTCTTCCAATGCGAAAGCTCCGACTTCCTTGCCTTTTTCCCCTGCTTTCTTCAAGCCTTCTGAAACGTCATGGATGGCTTTGTCCCTTGCCTCCTTGTCTCGCCTTGCCTTTTCCTCCTTGGCATCCTGCTCATTGGCTTTCTGGTTCTGCTCATACTCATATTCAGCCAGATCCTCCTCATCAGCCTTCTTTGAGGATTCTTTCAGAACATCCTTGGCTTCATTGCTCTCCTTGGCATCCCTTTCGTTAGATTTATCATTCTGTTCGTATTCATACTTTGCCAATTCGTCATCGTCGTTTCCCATTTTTCATCCCCTCAAAGCCTTATTTTGTATTTTCTCCCTTTCTTGATTATATACTTTTCCTTCTCCAACTGCCTTAAAACCATCCCCATGTCATCCTTTGTGAATCTGAACCCGTTTATCATCTTTTCCTGCAACAGCTTTCGGTCAATCGGCTTGTTTGCCACATTCTTCAGGATTCTCCTGAACTTTTCCTGTATTATCCCCATATTCATCCCTGATTCTCCTTCTTGAGAACCTTATACACTACGAACACTCCGAACATTGCAAGCATGAACCATATCAAAGAAGGTATGAAAAGCATGGCTAGAACGCATGCAGGCGCAAGAATGACTACCTTGGCATCCATCCCTGTCCTCTGGAGCATCACAAACGCCACAAAGAACCCTAGGACTATAAGACCAAGCATCAAAGGATCTCCGAACTGTGAGTTCATGCAGTTGCTTATGCCTCCAGCTATGAAATTTACACCCGTCTCGTTTGTCGCAAAGCAGTTCGCATAAGGCATTTACATCCCCCCTCTTATGAAGTCGATTATCGCAATCAACTGGAAAGTGTTTATTATCAAAAATATACCATAACGCAGGAATTCTGGCAATCCCACATCATATATGAAACCGTATGGCAGGAATATGAAATTAAGCGAAAGCAATGCTATCACTATCAGTATAGGCATTATGAAATTGGCAGATTGCCCAGTCAGATAGCTCAATATGACTCCTCCTACCAGCAATGTTGCTATGGAAATCAATCCTAGAGCAGTTGTTTGATTGTTAGGATCTACAAGAGTTGAAGCCATGGCTGATAGGAATCCTCCCGTATCCATTACCTTTGCAGTTCCATTACTGCTTGTATCGTTGATTCCTATCATAACGTTGGTATAATTTCCCATTGAAGGTGTCGTAGATTGCAGTAGGCTCTGGTATCCCATCGCCCAGAATACAACCACAAACGCCACGTTGAAAAGTATGAATGTAGATAGTCTCATGTTTTACCAACTCGATTTCAGATACAACACTGCGATTGTTATTATTGTCGCCAAGATGCTTGCCAAAGTAGTCGTTATGTCAATTCCATTGACTCCTGCAACCACTACTGCACTAGGATTCATCAGAGTGAATATCCAAAGAACCATCAGGGAAACGAAACTTGCTCCCTCAAAACTGTATTTCGCAACGAATCCCCCAACTATCATCGTTATTACCACTGCAAAGAAGTAATATGCCCAGCCATTGATGAATGAAGGATCTTGAATAGTCCTTATTGCGTTCTGGTATGATGAACTGATATTATACTGGTAATCAACCCTTGAAAGCTGGTAATTCGTCGATATCGTCTGTTTCAGATGCGCATATACGGAATAATACCCAGTAGTATTGACCAGATATGACAATGATCCTCCGCTTGCATTTGTCGAATTCGTGTCATATACAGTGGTTGTAGTCCCATTGTATGTTCTTATGATTTTCATTCCCCACGATTCGAGAAGGCTTGTGCTATCCGAAATGTCAAAGGTTATGTTGAATGTCGAATTCCACACTTTTTGCATTGGGGATATAGAATATGCTGTTCCCAAAAGATATGAATAATTCTGTATCGAATAATTATATGAACCGTTGCCAGTGAATATGTTTGATGTGTTTATCTGCCCAGTGTCAAGCACAAGATTCGCTATGTATGGGCTTGTCGATGGAACTAGGTCAAATGGAGGGATTAAGAACCATTGCGCAAGCTCTTTGGAATAAACATAAGTAACACTGTTATTATACGCATTGGTTATTGTTGAAGGCAATGGATATATGTTGGGATTCAAGAGTCCCATCGTTGATTCCATCTGCGCCTTTGTGCTATTGACTACATAATAGATATAAGGATATACAATCTGGCTGTTATAGAATAGCAAAAGCCTGACAGTAGGCTGTGCATTGGTTATGTTTGTCAGCATATACGTCGTATTCAGGTCTTTTTTACTGCCATTCATCGGGCAAGACACCAGCGTTGCATTTGCAGATCCATACTGTGTTCCTGCCCCAAGCATGAGATATTCCGAGGATGAATTGAATAACTGGAATCCAGTATATGAATTAAGCATTGGATTTGTCACGTTGAAATTCACGTTGAAGGCGTTTTTCACTGAAGGGCATGTAAATGCAACTCCTACCCTTTGGGCGTATGCAATCACATCGAATAGCAATGTCCTCCCTGAAAAGTTTTGAGTCCAATTATTCGTATAATATGTTCCTCCTGCTCCTGCACTGCCTCCAGAACAGTATATTCCTGTGGTATTAAGCCAGCATGAAACGTCTGATGGGGTAAAATTCCCATCTGTTCCGTTAGCAAAGAATAGGGTATAGTTCAGATTGCTTGCAGTCAATGTCTGGTTATCAAGATAAAGAATGACGAAATACCCTCCCCCGTAGCCTGCAACAGTGTTGTCTCTCTGGCTTAAATTGGATATAACTATCTTTTGAGTCTGCGTTCCTGTTAGATTGAATCCTATCTTGAAAACAGCATCTACTATGGATACTCTTGCGGAGGATGAGCTAAAATCAGCAGTTTCATTCACATATATTCCCATTTCCTTGTTATTCCCGTAATAGGATCTGTTCATAACTTCAGATGAACGACTGCATTTTGAAGTTTCTACGATAACGGTTGCATTTGGAATCGCCTCGTTTGTGTATGTCGGAAGCATGAAATTGCTGTTCATCTGCCATAATCCAAGCCCCGTGCATGAATTATTGTCTGAAACGATATAGAATTTCTGACCGTTTGAATGTGTGAAGTTTTCGTATGTGCAAGCCACTGGAGGAGTGCATTGGTATTGCTCCTGTGTCAAAGTAGCCCTTGGGTATATCTCGACAATAGAATAATTCGTATCGGAAGCATTATTGACTACTGTTATGTTCAACCTGTAATTCCCTGAAGGAACTGTTGTTGATTTTGTGTAGTTGTATGCGATCCATGACGTATTCGAGTTGTTGTATGTAAAGACAGATTCCTGCTGATCGCTTAGATTCAAGACTGCAATGTTTATGCTTGAGACATAATCATTGAGTTGGTTCTGAACATTGACTGTCACGTCAAATGTCAATTCAGGACTTGTGTAATAAGTTGGTGTTGTTATGGAGACGTTTATACCAGCAAAGCTGAACCCTGCCAGAAATAAGGCTATTATCCCCAGTAAAGCCAGCTTGTTTGACATGAATTTACCTTATCTTGAACAGATTTCTTATCTTCTGGGCATAATCCCCATAAGCTCCTTCTCTCTCATTTCTTCCGACATACTGCTTTGCCATTCTTGGAGGAAGATATCTGAATTTGCCTCTATACGCCTCTGTTTCTTTATAATTCTCATTCTTTCTCAAAATGCTTGTATGCTTTTCGTAAATTCCTACTTGTCTTGACCATCCTAGATTCTGTGTTCTCCTTGCATATTGAATAGCTCTCCTTTTTGATCCAAAGGAAAGTCCTACTGTGCTATCCTGATTCTTTGGGACAACTTCATAAGTATGGCTCAAATCTCCTGCAACGTGAAGCATGATGTCGTTTCTGCGAGTTTTTCCAACTCTTTCGTATCCTAATGTTGTCATCGGTATCCCCCTGTAAAAAAAGAAATTACGAGGCTCTAATGCCTCATAATCCTTTTTCCTGCTGGTCTGTTCTTGACCATTCCCCTTCCTCGAGGGCATGCTCTGGCTCTTGCCTTAGCTCCTTTCATTCTTCCTCCCCTTGTTGCTTTTGTCATAGTTTATCAATCCTCATTTTTTATGAGCTTAATACCTTGTTTCCTGTTTTGGAATCGCAGTCTGCATGATCGAGACCATCATTGCGAATATGAACACCGCTGGAATGAACTGTGCAAGCGTTATGGTCATGTCAGCATTTGGATTCGTGCTGTTCTGCATATTAGGGACAAGCGTGTCCTCAACTATTGCGTTTATCACTGGCATCATAAACAGCATGACCATGAATGAAATCACATATACCATGATGTTTGCGAATGTCAGTTGCCCTGCATTTCTGCCAAATTCCTTTTTGCTGTTTTCCATAAATATCACAAATTCCTCTTTAGGAAATTCCTCCATGACTTAGATGCTTTCTTATACTCCATCGCATGATATGTCGAATTTCCCCATTTTCCAGTATCATGCAACATGAAAATATTTGCTGAATAAGGATCTTCCCTCCTCCACGCCTTTATCAACTGTGTCATATTCATAATTATCATCTACATAACGTATCTTTTCCCACAATATCTGCAAATATAACTGTGATACTGCCCTACCCAAGAATGATTCTTGCAGGGATATTTCTTCCTTGTCTGCATTACCTCGTAGGGATTCCTTCCATAGACGTATTCTATTACCTTATCATCTGACTCTAGCTTATCCACTATCCCCATCTTCAACTTATTAAGGCTGAATCCAAACGCTTTCATAGTTTCCATCCCCCGAATTTCTTATTGCTATTCTTAAATCCTACCCCTCGCTTTATAAATTTTCTTGAATTCAACCCCTTTAATTCCTCCAGAGTCGGAGATCCCATAATATCATAGCTCCAGAGTCCCTTGTGGTATTTGGCTGATGGCTGTGTGACTCGCAAGTTTCCAGTGGCGATCTGTGTCTTTGCCGAAGAATACATTGACAAGCCGATGTCCCTTAGACCTCCTTTGGACATTGTTTCACGCTTTCTTGAGAATAATGCAGGCATCTTCAGTCCTCCAGACTGCTTTTGCACTACTAAAGGAACGATCCTTATCTTGGTTCTCTGCTCGATTCTCTGCTCCAGCCTTGTATCCACTCTCTGCTGAAGCCTTATTTCCTGCTTCTGCTCTAATTTCTGCGCCATCCTGATGTCCTCTTTCTGGATCATTTTTTGGTCATATCTCTGGATTTGCCTCATATCCTGCCTCTGATCCAGCTTGATGTCCTGCTTTGTGTTGAGTTTCGTATCTATCTTGGTATCTAATTTCAGCCCTGCTCTCTGGAATATCTTGATGTCCTGTTTCGTATTCAGCTTTGAAAAGGATTTTATTTCCTGTTTCGTGTTGAATTTGATGATTGGACTCTGGAAAAGTTTTAGGCTTGCCATCTGCTTCTGCTGGGTTGTCTGGACTGGAGCATCATATCTGATGATAGCCTTGGTTATCGTCGGTGTTTCATATCTGTATGACATTATTGCCTGCTCCCTGACTGGCGTTGATGCGATTGTGACTGGCTTTACATCTTTTCCTGCGAAATCGTAATTGCTCTCGTATATTGTCCTGCTTTTTGATCGTGGAACTACATAATTTGAATATGATTCTGGATTTATGTTTGATCTGATGATCGGTTTTATTGGAGCATGCCATGACTCCCAAGGTATAACACTTTCAGCTTCTCCATAGAAATCCTGATATTTTATCTTTGCAGTTGATGTTTCCCATTTGGCATCTTGAACCCTTGTCTGTATTCGTGTGAATTTATCTGTTGCTGAATCGTATCCTGTGACTTTTGAATAATAATCATTTGAAACGACTGGTAATTTGTCTATATATGCCTTTGTATTTGCTCTCAAATCCTCCTGTCTCCAAACCTGTCTTTGTGCATCTGCTTTCAACACAGTGGATATATCCTCCCATAATCTCCAAGGAGATTTAGCTACTCCTACTGGGAAATCCACTATATTTGATGTCCACTCCACAGCCCCTTTGACTTTTCCTCCTGCCCAGTATCCTATGTCATTTGCCACGGTCTGCTTTCCTGAATAAGCCCCTTCATCTGGATACTCTTTCCATTTTATGAATTCGACTTGGTTATTCTCCCTGATTACCATTTCATTCGCTGGCTTGTCCTTGAAAGCCTCCTTGAATCCTTTTTGATAGAATTTTTCTGAAGATGTTATCTTTATTGGAGTAGTATCCCTCAAAGAAGAAGGCAAAGCGTTCCATTCCTGTGAATTTCCTGAAGATCCCCAGACATATTCTGCGCTTGCCTTGGTATCCCATTTCTGCAATGCAGACTGATATTGGTTTGAATTATAGACACGATTTACCTCTCCAATATCATTGACGTATTTTCCTCCTAGTTTATTTGTGGATATCTTGCTTGGATTTGCATAATTGACTACTTTTGGCTCATTCAACCCCCATTTCTGCGCATTAAATTCCCAACTGTTGAATGTTTCAGTCTGGCTTGCGGATCTGTATTTGTCTGCAAGAATCCTATATTCTACTTCCTTTCCTGCTGGGATTACCTCTGCCCGCCCTCCTGATTTAGCATTTAGTTTTACGAGAATTTCCTCTGCCTTTGTCAGTTTCTGCCTTGCCATATAATCCTGCATTGAGAACGCAAGAACCATCGCCCCTGCCTCTCTCCAATCTCCTGTCTGCGAATATGTCATAACTCCTACTGCCGATGGAAGAACCATCCTGCTACCTAGAAACGCAAGACCAGATCCTTCTGTCGCCTTTCCAAATCCAGATACAGCAGGGGCGACATATTTATTGTATGAGGCGGTCTTTCCGACTGCTCCAAGTATCTGATTTCCGTATGTCAATGTTCCGTATATTGCCAATGGCATCGCATTGTTCTCCACTGTTTTCCAGTCTCCCTCGACAACTGCCATTCCTGTCCCTCCCAAAAGAGATCCGATATACACTGGGAAAGTGGTTGATGTCTCCCCCATGATTGTCAGTGCCTTGTAGGGAATATATCCTACGTCAGAGATTATGTTGCCTTTTTTTACTCCGAGTCTTTCTGCGGTATAGAACCATCCTGCCGAAGTTGTCAATCCTACTGTCTTTGAAAATTCCCCTAACATTCCAAGGGCATTTTTAGAAACAGCCCAGCCAAGCCCTGATTTTTCTGTATCCCTGTCAAGATCTGCTGTGTTTGGAACGTGAATGAATCCTGATGCCTCGTAATCTGCTATCGATGGAATCCAGCCTTTAGGCTCTGAATATGCCTTAGCTCTAGCCCAATCTTCTATGGACATGGAAGTGACTTCTTCTCCGAAACCGCCCTCGCTTTTAGGGACATTCATAATACTGTTTCCATATATTTCCTGACTTCTTTTCTGATATTCATACTCCTCCTGCCTTTCTTTAAGCTGTTGATTATATACTTTTCTTGGAAGATTGAACATTTCGATAGCCTTTGCTGTCATTTCAAAGTTCTTATTCATCGCTTCTTCCGTTTCCTTGTTCTTTTCATTTGCAGTATATACTTTGAAAGCATCCTGCCCTTGCGCAATCAATCCGATTGCCTGTTGGGTTTGCAGACCTAAGACTGATGCTCCCTGTTCCTCAAGAAGCGCAGAATACTGGTTTGATGGCAATTCCTGAAGTTTTGCGCTTTTTCCTTTATTTGTCTTGACTGTGATCACTCCGTTGTCCAAGGAAAGCTCCGAAACCCTGCCCTCCAGCGTTTTTTTGCTGTTTATGTAGATATTGCCCTGCTCATCGCTTCCGACCTCTGCATTGGCGTATTTGCCAGATTTGATGAGGTCTGATAAGTATCTCTCGGATTCTGCCTTGATTCCCTGTGAATTTTTACCGCCCTCCCACGTCAGCTTGATTTTATCCCCGACTTTCTCCACTTTATACAACTTGCTACCATAAGAGCCTTCGACATTGCTAAGGAATTCATCTGCAAGCGGATCTGCCCCTGTTTTTGTGGTATCTCCTGCTGTCTCGAACTTGGTCTTTTGAACTGTCACGTCAAATGCGCTGGCAAACTGCTGTTCATTTTCATCAGTCAATCCGACAAAAACGTCTGAACCCTTGAACTTCGCCTGCTGTGTCGTTGTGTTGTAGAGGTCGCCTTCCTTCGATCTGACATATTTGAGGTTGTCTCCCTCATAAGTGTAATTCTTGTTATCGTTCCTGACTGTAACCGAAAGCTGTCCCTTCGCTGTTTTTCCGTAGTTCTCGACGTTTTGCGCTATTAAGCTGTTCTTGTAATAGAGGTTTTTACCAACTTGCTTGACATTCCCTACGTCAGAACCTACGGAATTTATTGAGGCGAATCCGACTGCTTTCTTTTCCTGCTCCCTTTGAACTGATTTTGCAGATCTAAGATCATTCACGTTTCCTTTCCATCCACTTATTTTATGGAAAGATCCTCCTTCCATGTATCCTGCTTCCCCTCCTTGTGAGACGACTTGTGTAGGAGTCCTGATGAAAGTTCCTCCTGACCAGTATCCTTCTTGACCGTCACGAGTGACGATGTTGGGAGTAGATGGTTTTGATGGCGAAGAAGAACCTCCTGAATACTGATTGTTTTTAGAAATCGTATATCTAGAATTCTCGAAGTCCGTTGCCATTGAATGAAATCGGATTTCTTTCTTTATAAACTTTGCCTAAAATTAAGCCCTAAAATAAAATTAGAGAGGGGGGTTGAACCCCCTCAAGGTGTCTTGTTGAACAATCAGGCAAACATTGTTGCGCCAATTACAAGCAAGATAGATCCTATCGCAAGGAATATCGGTATCTGGTTCGTAATGGTTGCGGTTGTTCCCGTGAAGTTCTGTGCGGTAATAACCTCTGTCGAAATTGGCATCGCTACACCTATAATCAGTATGATTCCGACTATAAGCATGACAATTCTGCCTGCCATTCCGCCTACTCCAGCCTGTCCAGAGTTCCTTCCAAAGCTCTTATCTGTGTTTTCTATGCAGTTCATTTTAATCACTTGATATCCTTGACCGACGGGTTTTATTTAAACCCTACCTATGGATGGCTTCCTAAAATCTTGGTCAGATCCTCTGAAAGCAGTATTTTATCCCCACTATTGTAGCTCATCTCATGCGCTTTCAACCCCATCTTCGGCAACACGAACCTCTGGATATCTAGGATAATGTGCTTGTTCTTGGTCTTATATAGAGTGAAAACTTGCTCATCGATGTATTTTACCCCTGTTTTCTGGAACTCGAAGGCTTCGGTTTCGACATAAAAAGTGTATGAGACTGGATTATTCTTGTCAAGCATGATGTGGCGGTTATAGGATTGCAGGATGAACTGTATTTTCCCTCGGAGGATGAAGGACATATCGACATTATGCCCTCCTCCAAGCATGTTCAACTTGTCCTGAAGCTGGAAGAAGATGTTGCTCTTGTCTGTGGAATTAGCAATATATTTTTCCATCCTCTCCTTCATCCCGTCTTTCAGATCCTTGAAGTAGGCGATGAACCAAGACTCCTGCTCTGGAGTCAAAGGCTTGCAGAACTTGAACGTGATGTAGTCATATTTCACTGATGACACCCTTTACGAGCCTTGTCTCCGTTCTGGATTGTATGTCCTTCAAGAGCCTTTCGTCGATGATTGTCTTTATCTTCTTGATGTTTTCATCGTTGATTGGAACTTCCTCTGTCCCGATCCTGCCCACTAAGACTGCATGCTTGTAGAATACAGGCATTGAAACCCCAGAATATGTCTCATAATTCACTCCAGTGAAAAGGCAATATATGTCGAGGATTTTCCCATCATCGGTAACCGCCTGCGGAAGCTCCCGATAATAAAGCTCGTTTATCTTCTTGAGCTTGACCACATCCACGAATTTGTCCCATTCCTCGATTTCCTTCTTTATCCCGTTCATAAATCGACACCTTCAAATTTCTTGGACTTGATTATTGTTTCCACTAGGTATGCGCAGAAAAGCACAGCTCCAAATATCATTCCTATAAATGATACAAAATCAAACACTTGTTTCTGTATTTCATCCAAATAGGGGGGATTATAATTCAAAAGCAATAGGCACGATCCAAAGAGAAACATTCCCATTGCCATCATCCAGATATTTCCTATCAACGCATCCTTCAAGCACTTTCCACATTCACATTCCCTATGTTTTGCATCCATAATATCACTTCAAGTCTGTCACTGACAGTTTCCTCATTATCTTTCCGATGCTCATGTGCATCTTATAAATGTCATCCGCATTGTCTGGAAGGTCAAGCAATTCTGGGTTCTTGGCGTATCTCTCGAAACCGTTGAATTCTTCCTCATCTGCATCATCGATGACCGCATCCCCCTCATTGTCCTGATCGACATGCGGTTTCAGTTCCATCCACAATGATTGCAATGCTGTGAAATAATCGTATTTGATGTCGTTATTGACATCATGCTTTCCCCTCAAGCATATCTTCTGGAACTCCGATGCGAGAATAGAGAGGTCAAGCCAAGATCCTATCAGCCTGCCCTTGTAGGTCGATACCATCTGCTCCTGCATGTCCTCTGGATTCTGCTGGAACTGACCATTAGGCTGATTGTATTGCATCGCTATTGAACCCCATTGCCCTCTTTATTGGAGGAATCACTGTCGTATTTGTATATGCGTTCTGAACTGACTCTATCGTTGTAGTCCTTGCATCTATGACCGAAACCTTTTGGTCTAAGTCTCCTATCGCCCCTCCGTTTGAATACGAAAGGAATCCGTTTGCTACGATTCCTACAATGATTAATATCGTAAAGATATCCTGCGTTTTATTCGCCAGCTTTCTTGCCACTTCGATATTGACCAACATCGAGAGCATGTTGGCGACATTCTTCGGATTCGTCTTGTTTGTTGTATCCTCATAGAAATCAATCGGTCTGAACAAGTCCTCGTCGATGTAAAGGATCGGGACTCCCTGCTCCCATTTTACCTTCTGGATGGTGTCAGGGGAATTTATAATGAACCCGTCATCCTTGTTTATCGGGATTTCCTCCCCTGTCTTTTCATCCTTCTGTGGCTTGAAATTCACGTTGCCATTCGGGAATATTCCCATATTGTCGATGTTTGTCCTCCAGATCCTGCCATTTTCCGCAAGAAAACCCTTGTCCTTGAGCAGTTTGTAGTCTCCCGTGACATTCACGAGCAGTTCCCTCATCGAGTGCTTGTCCTTGTTCAGAATCCTGAAAATGAACATCTCCTTCTTCATGCTATCTCGCATGAACTTGGCTCTCCAATGGATGTCAAACCATTTCCCTGCCATGTATCCGATTCCGCCTCCAAGCGCAACTCCGATGAAAATTCCCAATATTGTCCCTAAAATATCTTCAAACATATTATCTGTTCCCCCTTAGTCCTTTCAGATTGGAGATTATCCCCTGAATTGGATTGCCTCCCTGCTGTGGCTGGTTGTTAGGATCATTCGGATCTCCGTATGGATCGGCAAACTGCGGAAGTCCCTGCCCGAATCCCCCTGCTCCGTATGGATTCGAGTATGAAGTCCCGACCTTCCCTTGCTCAAGCCTCTCTTTTCCGTCTTTCGACCTTGTGATGTCGAGGGCATTTACCCATTTTCCATACATTATCAGAAATAGCTCCATGAATATCGGATCTTCCAATCCCATCGAGTATAAATCGACAAGCGCTTTGACTTGATCCTGTTCTATCTGCATGAGGACATCGTTCCCGACATTCGCCAGCTTTACCCTCTTGCTTGCGAGATTGAGAAAATCTGTCAAGTCCTCGACTCTTGTTCCGTCTAAAAGAAGTGTATTATGCTCATATACGTTTTCTGGTGTCTGCTGGAGATTCTGCGATTTAGAAAGATAATCTTTTACGGAAACCATTAAAGAATTAAGAAATGGAAAAGTTTAAATACGGTCTTGAAATTATTTCCAAGATTTAGGAAGTGGGGGAGCTTTTCCTGTTTTGAAATAAACCATCTGCCTCATTTGAGCAACTGAATTATCCTGATCATCTGATCCAAGATATGTCGAATTTTTAGATTTACCGAGATAAACAGTATTGCTGTATCTCAATGCTTTTGATGAAGATCTTTTTACTGGAATGTTATATCGTTTTGAAAGATTCTTTACGTAATTCCACTCTCTTAGCTGTTCTGTTGATAGCCCCCATTTGTTTCCACGAGTCCAGTGCATGCCTTTTCTACTGCATCTAGGACAATATGAAGATGATGCCACTGAATTTGATATGATTACAATTTTTGATCCACACTTTCTGCATACTGCCATTTTTCATCGCCTCATTTCTTGACCATATTACTGATTGCCCCGATTCCTGCGATGGCAACCGTTCCCATCATGACATCCTGCATCATTCCCCTCATTTGATTTCCGCTTCTTCTCCTTTGCCTTCTTCGTGTTGCCATGTGAATTACCTTTTTCCTGTCCATTTTATGAATCGTGAATTTTCATTATAATATTCTCCTTTCATTTCCTTTCCAGTTTTTTTGCTGGATAATCTATAAAGGTATGGAGAATTTGGACTTTGACCAAGCCCCCTAGATTTTACCTTAGACCTTTTTATTTCTTCAAATGTGAATCCTCCTAGATATGTTCTTCCCATGTTTATCTCCTCAATGCTTTTTCTCCAGATGGAGTCAATTTCCAATGCCATCTCGATCCAGCATAGGAAACGTGATCTTTTTTTACCCATTTCTTTTTTATAACGCTTGTATCAGGATATTTCTCTGAAAGTTTCCATAATTTTGAAATTATTTTTTTACATGGTTGGCAGAAAGATTCTGTTGGCAATAGAGTTCCAAAGGTTTTTCCGCATCTCATACAATTCTTGTATGCTATAAGTCCAAAACTTCCTTTAAACATTCTTTTTACCATGATCAAAACCCGAACTTGAAACCCCTGACTCGGAATTTCATTCCTTTTCCTAATGATTGATTCTGTTGCCTTCTCCAATTTATTTCCTCTCTAAGACAGTTGGAGCAGAGAAACGCTGTTGAAGATCCTCCAGTAGAAATTCTTTTTACTCTTTTGAGTCCGTTGTTTCCATACATATAGCCTCTGCCTTCACATTTATCGCAATGTCCCCAAGTTATGTTTCCCATTTATTTTCGCCTCTTATATTCGGTATATATTCCAGTTTTTATAATCCTGTATTTTGGAGGAGGAACTTTTGCTTTTGTATATCTTCGTATAATTGAGGCTACACGATTTTGTGCTGTCCTTTTCCTATTACTATGCCCCCATTTTGAAGTAGTCCAACCATGCCTACCTTGAAATTCAATTTCGTATTTTGCGTTTTTCAAATATCCCATGTTTAAAACCCGAACTCGCTTTTCTTGAATCCTTTCTTGAAGGACTTGAACAATCCCTTGTATTCCTTCGGACTCATCTTTGATATTCCTTTTCCCATAACCACTTCTTGTGTTAGAGCATTTTTAAACTTTCTCTTTTATTCATTCCTATATGGGATTTTACAGACCTCAAGGCGGAGGAGGGTTTCAACAGCAGGGCGATGGACAGCAGGACAACTTCATTGTGCAAAGCTCTATCGCCCAACAGCTTTTCCCGATAATCAGGGAAATAATGGAGACGGGCAATTTAACGGATACTCGACAGAAGATGCACGAGAAATCTGCTAAATTGGGAATACTTTTCCTGATCAAGTTCTGCGCTAGGCAGTGCGACGGAAAGGTATTCACTCTCGAGGAAACGAAGAAAATGGAAGCGATGAACCTCGACGACCTCGCCTCCGAGCTTTCCTACTGGGAGGGCGAGGCAGGGATGCTGATGGCGAGGGAATCCCCGAAGATCTCCAAGTTCGACCAGATGAAGCCATATTGGGAGGCAGTGCGAAAGCACAGGCTCGAAT
>Ga0105097_10000890_pt1 | contig 14050 bp, 12 predicted proteins | sample PPLLak12cMay2015_FD_87035 | JGI IMG/M metagenome (GOLD analysis project Ga0105097, IMG submission 87035) | Freshwater sediment microbial communities from Prairie Pothole Lake near Jamestown, North Dakota, USA - PPLs Lake P7 Core (1) Depth... | ecosystem: Environmental > Aquatic > Freshwater >... | reverse complement strand
GTGGTAAAAGTCCCTGTGAATTTAAATAAGAAATCATTTGATCATTTTCAAAAGGACCCTCCAGAAAGACTGTAACATCCAAATCTATCATATTTTGCCCAGTATGATTGAAACAATAGGCACCCATATCTGCATTAGTTCCATCAGGATCGATTGGAGAAGTTGGATCTCCGGAATCAATGCAGGGGGATTTGGTATAGTCCTCCTGTGGATAATTTGCCCACATCAGACCATAGTTGTCTAATACCGGATTTACAAAAAGAGGAACTGCTTCAATGTTTCCTGTTCCCGGCCAGGAATCTTCAATGTCGCAATAACTAAGATTAAGGCTGTCAGATAAATCGGTAATTTCATTTTCATGATTATTCCAAATTATTGAATTTGACAATCCTCGATCATTCGAAGGATCATCGTATTGAGAACAATAAATACCGGAACCCAAATTATCTGCAATATTATTGACTATTGTTATATGCGAAAGATTTATTAGTCCATTTACCCAATTTACAATACCTAAATAGATACCTCCTCCATAATTAGTTGCATAATTAGCAGAAATTTCGGTATTGCGCAATCTTAATGTTGATGAACCGTAGGGGCTAGGCTGTAAATAACAATTTATATAAAGACCACCCCCAAGCGATGCCTGATTATTTCGAATTATAGAATTATAAAGATTAAAATTCAGGCTATGCTCATCAACGCAGATTCCTCCTCCCTTTCCGACGGCAATATTTTCCTCGATGACAGAATTATTGATATCTAATTGATCATACTCAATGCCGTATCGATGAAAAATACCCCCTCCATTCAGGGCAATATTTTCCCTTATATAAACACTATCAAGAAAACATGTGTTTAAATTGTGTATGCCCCCACCAAGTTCATTCAGGTTGCCATTTTTTTCAATAATAACATCAACTAAACTACAAATGGAAAAAAGAGGTTCAAAAGTAGATCCAACATATACGCCGGAACTTTTATTTGAAATAATCTTACCATGTGTCCCATATAAACGAGGCAAGTACCCGCATGTAATTATACCATTTCCAGTGTTATTTCGGATTATAAAATTATTTAATTGCACCTGTTGCCAAGGAGAACCCCATCCGTTATAACTATAAATTATCCCATGACCTCTATTGTTGCTTATAATCAAATTATTCATTATTGCTATATGACTACCAATGTAAACACCTCCAAATGAATACCTTAAATGACTATTATATAAACTAAGATATGTTTTATCTTCAGCAGAGATACAATATGTGATACTGAACTCAATTATGCAATAGTTGAGAGTAATTTTATTTTCCACATCCCACTCCGTTGATAATCCTCTCCATCCTTTATGGGTATTATTGTAGTACCCGGTGGTATCATCCACTGTGAAACACACACTATCCGAGATTGTACCATTTGCAATGAGGTCTCCCTGAATTAAAAAACCATAATTGTCTTGAAAAATAACATAAACACCCGCCTCAATCGTAAGGGTATCATCATAAGAAATGGTAATATCTCCGTTAATAAGATATGGGCTTCCTAATTGTGTCCATGAACCGCTGACATTCCCACCAGGGACAATAGTCTGAGGGAGTAAACATTCATTTAATAGCAGGGTTAAAAAAAATATTGTAAATATTCTTTTCATAAAAATTTTGGTATTAATCCTGTCAAAGGTATAATAATTATTTTGGAGAAAAAAAATAATTCTTTTTCCTGGGTTCAGAAACAAAGACAATTGAAACGTAATTGCATCAAAGTATCAGGGAGTATTGTTTTTTATCTATTTTTAAAGAAAAAATAATGGCTATGAACTATCCTGAAATTATTTCCAGGCTGCCCAAAATTAAAATCACACTGGATGGAGTCAATGGTTATCTGCTGCAAAGCAGAGACAATCAGCTTGTTTTCTTCGAATTCAGTAAAGACACCACTATTCCACGACATTCTCATGGCGCCCAGTGGGGGATAGTTGTGGATGGAGAAATCAGGCTAACCGTTAGCGGGGTTGAGAAAACATATCGCAAAGGCGACAGTTATTATGTTCCTGCCGGCGCTGAACATTCAGGAGTTACTTTTGCCGGGTTTAAAGCAATTGATTTTTTTGATCAGGCAGATAGGTATAAAAGTGGTTAGAAATAACAACATACAAGCACCAAAATACAAATAACTCTCAATATTCAAACAGGTCTGGAATAAAAGACAGATTGGATCTTGTACACAATATTTTGTGGCAGATTATATCACTACTTTTGTCCCGAAAATATTTATAAAATGGCCAGGTTGATTTTATATAGAATCCAGTTGATTCTTCTTTTTTGCAGCTTGTTGCTGGCAGCATCCAGCTTTGCTCAGAAGAAATCCTCCTTTATAGCCATCAGAGGTGGCGCTTCCATTCCATTCGGAAAATATCATGAAAAGAGTCTTGATGGTGGAAGCTTTACCCTTACCGGATTCAACGTTTCAGCTGAAGGGGCCTGGTTCTTTCATCCCAAAATTGGTGTTGGAGCTTCTGCCGGAATTAATTTTCATCCGGTTGATGTAGGTGTATTGGGTTGGGAAAAAGTGCAAAGCGATCCATTCCTGGATGATTTGTACATCCGTTCAGATCCATATAAAATCATAACGGCAATGGCGGGATTTTATACTCAATTACCAATCAAAGGCAAGTTTTCCTTTACCGGAAAACTATTGGGTGGACTCCTGTGGGGACAAACCCCTTACCAGCTTTATAAACCTGCCTATTTTGTAGTGGGACCTGCCTATTTTGAGATTACCCCGGCCACCGACTGGAAATTTTCATGGCAGGCAGGCATTGGCTTAAGGTATGATATTTCACCCTGTTTCGGTCTTGTTCTGGATGGAGAAATGATGTATGACAAACTTGTCTTTCAATTTAATACCGGCACTGGGCCCCGGACAGATGAAAGGATCATCTCCTTTATAAATACTACTTTGGGCGTAAGGTTCAATCTTTAATTTAAAGCATGATTTAATTATTGAAAAGATAATATTTAAGATTTTAAGTCAAAGTCACCCTTTATAGTAAGTGCTGAGTTTTTAACTAAAGACAACATTTGATTTGAATATGAACCCTGCATCCATGATTGAATTTTTTAATATTTTTATCCACTTAAAAATTTAGTAAAAATGAAATACAAAAGTTCACCCAACAAATTAAAAGTCTGGAAAAAGACGCTAGGACTGTTAGTTTTCTTTCTTCTTTCTATTTATCTCATTGCCGACAACTGGCAAACCGGTCCGGGAGGTAAGCCTTCCAGGCATGGATTATCCACCGAAATAGGGCCGCAGGCAGCCGATCTGCTCTGGCAGGGAAGTGTGTCAGCGGTTGTTGCACAGCAAGCAGTTATCGATGGGGATATAGTAGTGATGAGCAGGATGTTTAACATCAATAATGTTCTTTACGGAACAAAGATTGTCGCCCACGATCTCATTACCGGTGACACCTTATGGACCAAAGGACTTCCGGTTGATTTCCCATCTACCGATTGGCGAAGCAGGGTTTCTGCGTTTAAAGATGGGGTAGTTTATGCTACCCGCGCCGGCAATACCAATTATTCCTACATGTATGCTCTCGATGTGGCAGATGGTTCGATCATTTGGAAATCAGAAGGATTGGTAAACGAAAGCAGTACCGAAGGTTCTTCCTTCTCTTCAAACGGCGACTTAATAGTTGGAAATTTTGATAATATTATCCGGATTAACCATCTGGATGGTACGACCGTTTGGCAAACAATCCGATCGTGCCCAACTACCGGGGGAGGAGAAGTTGCTGTTTTTGGCAGTAAAGGATATTATTGGGAAGCAGCAGCTTATGGACCAAAGATAAGTGTGATTGATCTGGAGAGCGGAGATTATCTCTATTCAAGTGAATCATTGAGTCCGGGTTTCATTCAGCAGGTAGCACCTTTTGTGGGACCAGACGGGACGGTTTATGGAACCCGAACCGCGAATAATGTTTCTACCGATTTCCTTTTTGCCCTTAACGATAAAGGCAGTTACTTCGAGATAAAATGGAGTGTTCCCCTCAGTTTTGTTCCTTTTGCAACTTTCGGAGTTGGTCCTGACGGATCCGTCTATTCTTATTCACAATCAGATGAAGTCATAAGAATAGATCCGCTAAACGGTAATGTTATTGATACATCAGAGGTGAATCTTGGCGGGGACTTTCCTCAACCTCGTATGGCAATTGACGCCCAGGGATTTGTATTTGTTACCAATGGCGGGTTTACCGGCGGAGCTTTGTATTCCTTCAATCCTGACCTAACGTTAAGATGGTCGGAAAATATTACGAATGTCAATGTGGGTGGCCCGGCAATCGGAAATAATGGTACAATGGTGGTTTGCGGAACAGGAACCAATGTCAGAGCTTATGAAGGCATTGGAACCGATATCAAAGAAATTTCTCAATATAACTCACTACAGGTTTATCCTAATCCTTCAAATCAGATAATCAATATTGAATACGATTTTGGAAATGAATCCATTTCCGGAATTAATATCGAAATACTGAACAGCAATGGTATTCAGGTTTACTCAAAAGTGCACCAATTGGGTACTAAAGGATTATTCCGCGAAATAATCCAGGTGAAAGATTGGGATCCGGGAGTTTACTTCATTAGGTTGAAAGATTCGAATCAAACCATTGCATCCAAACAGATTGTGATACTTTAAAATCCTGAAAGAATTTATTCTTATTGATTAACAAAGATTATTGGGATTAAAATGCTGCAACTATTCCGATGCTGCCTTTTCCATAAGTTTTGCTTGAATAGGTAAAATCGTAAGTGAATTCGGTCACCAGGCGTATGTTACGGCGGGCAAGATAGCCAAAGTGAAGAGTTGCTGCCTGATATTTCTGAGTTACATCATCCGAATCAATCCAGTTACCAAGGGCTACCATGTACCATTTACTTTTATCGCCCTGTGGAGTAAAAATCAGCTCAGCGAAGCCACCCTGTGTTAGTACATTATTCGTTGGCATCGTATCGGAAGAAGCAAGAAACAGGTTATCGTCGCTGCGATAAAGATATTGTACATTAAGCTCAAGTTTATCCTTAACCGAGAGGGTCATATCAGGACCAACATAAAACAATTGATTTGTTGAATTTAATCCTTCCTCATTGACAAGGGCTTCCTGACCGTAATAACCGAAAGCTCCAATCCTCAGAAAATCGGCAATCTCCTGTGATATCCGCCCTGCAAAATTCTTATAATTGTCGTTGTCAAACAATTTTTGTGGATCAGCTTCTGTGAGTCCGTTTCCGTTCACCACTTCAAAAACCACATCAGTGCCGGATTTGAATCCATAAGAAACTATGATACCACGGTCGTAATTCAAGCGGGCATTTGACATTCCGGGATGAACCCTGTAAATATTGTAATCGTCAAGGGTTAGCCTTAATTCTCTTTTAAACAAAGGGTCAGAAACCGAAAACTGTCCAACGAGGAAATCAAGCTGTGTATTAAAGGCATTGTTGTAATGGATATAAGCATCTTCAATTCCAGCTACAGCGCCTCTTTCGTTAAAGTAGAAATAAAAGTAGTAGGAAAGTTTTTTTGATAATTCTCCACCCGACATCAACTTTACAAGGTACGGAACTGCAAAATCCAATTGTCCAGAATTGCTGTTGTTGGCTGTGAGATGAGCTTCCATCCTGACAGCAAGCGGAAAATCACGGATGAGCGACAACTGATCATCACCCGTATCAGCAAAATACCGTTTTGCCTCCTGATCGGCTAAGCGGAATCCATTGTTTGCAAACGTTGCGCCATATTCTTTAAGCCGCGGCATGGGATTATGGCAGGTCAGGCAACTCATATTATACTTTCGGGCAAATGCCGGGATTGCTTTTAACTGGTTGATCAATCCCGGAAGAATAAAAAACGAAATAAGAACCAGGAAGGATATCTTTTTCATACTATTTGTCTTTAAAATTAATGATAATTGGATAATTAATCAACGATTTCAATCTGTGTTGAATGCCTGTTTACTTCAAGAATATTAGATTCTTCGGAAGGAACCTTTAAGAAGTCAGCCACCGGTTTAACAAGTAACTGATAGTTGAGAACGGCTGTTACTTCCAATGTTCCGGGTGCAATGTCAGCGGGTAGGTTGAATTTAAATGTTTCCAGCTTGGTTTCCCTCGGTCCCAACCGGTAGTCCGGTCCGAGTGTCCGGGTGTTCCATTGCAGCATGGTCATTACCCCATTTTCGTCCAGATAGGGCATCCTGAAAATCCTGTCACCGACAGGAACCCCGTCACGCTGAACACCCTTAAAGTCTTTTAATCCCATCGCTTTGCCCATGTCGGCATAAGCCAATTCATCACTCGCTATCGTGAAGGATTCGCCTTCAAAGTTTTTTTTGTCGACCGGCAAATGAAATTTTTTACCTGCAGCATCAATTGCTTCCACATGAAGCCATGCAATGCGATCTTCGACCGATCCTGTTGGAAACTTATGCCCTGTCTTTTGGTTGAAAAGAGCCACCGTAAATGTTACTGTCTCACCGGGCTCAGCTTCCCTGATGTCAGGATGGATGCGCAATTCGATGGTGCCTTTCACTTTACCGGGATCATGTGCTCCATGAAATAAATGCTGCCGGGCATCGGGATAATTCGCCCCCATTTGGGCGGTTTTACCGGTGGCTTTGGGCATGTGGCAGTCCTGGCATTGGACTCCTTCTTTAGAATAAGGACCATCTTTCCACTCAAGATGTGTGGATTTAACCCAGATGCCAAAAGAATTTTTTTCGTTGTGACAAATACCACAAAAATCACCCGATTTATGAAGCGGTGAAGCCACAATTTTATGATCGGGGGAATTTACTTCGCCCTGCCTGGTTGTGTATTTGGTTTTGCCCGGTTCAATGGTGAAGTTGAAATTAAAAGGGACATCACCTTCAAAACCGGTAATCAAATGGCACACCTCACAGGAAACCGATTCATTCGCACGGGAATTTTCTTCTGGCCTTGGCGGAGGAACATCACCGGCAAGATAAGCCATCGGAGTATGACAGCCATTGCAGCCGGTATGTGCATCCTTAAATGCAGGATCGTTTTTACCATGGGCGACCGCCAGATCAAAATACTCAATCTCATCCCAATGGTGGGTGTAAGCCTGCGACATCATGGCTTGCTCCCACTGCCGGTAGAAATCGGTATGGCAGGAAGTACCGCAATATCCGGGTTTTTCGAATTTTGCGTAAGGGTATGCTCCCATTCGTGCATCAATATCGGCAAATGAAAATGCCAGAAAAGCTATTGCTATCATTGCAACAGCAACTTGAAAAGTGAATTTGAACCTCATTGCTTTTTAATTTTAAAATTGAAGCCATAAATTTACTTAAAACAAACATTACCTTTTATAAAAATCATTCAAATCTTTGAAATTTAAAACGAGTTCAAATAAGCAGTTTTCCAGATGGGCAGATAATGTATATTTGCGGAGCAAATTTTAAACAAAATGACAACTTTAAAATTAATTGCTCTATGGCTTATGCGCATTGGAGTTGCGCTTTATGCTGTCACACGAAATTATAAAACCATACTGACATTCAATACAGAAAGTGTATTGTACTGGGTAACTTTTTCCTACAGCTTTTTTGCTGCGCTGATGTTGGTCGGAGGTTTGATTGGAAAATCATGGTTAACCATTTCTTCCGCTTTATTCCTGATATTTATTACCGGTTATTTTGCGGTGATCAATGTGAAAGAGATATTTGATCATAATTTTGCCGCTTATGTCCTGATAGGCGGAGTGGCTGTTTACTTTGCTGTAAATGGAAACGACGGTAAATAAAGCTCCTTGGTATTTTAGATCAGCAATGGAAATAAAAAATAAATATCCTTTTAATAATATACAAAAATGAAACATGTTCTCATCCTTTTAGCAGCTATAATTATGTTTGGCCAGTCTTCTGGTCAACGGGTCCAGAATATCAACTTCAAAGATTATTTTGAAAACAAAACCATGCGGGTCGATTATTTTCATTCAGGTACTGCTGCTGAAGAACATTTTGCCATTGACCGCATCCTGAATGATGGTCCCTGGAGTGGAAGCAAAACTCAATTGATCGACAACCTGAATTTTGGCCTTTATTTTTTTGTAATACTCGACCTTACATCAGGCAAGATTTTATATAATCGCGGTTTTGCCAGCATTTTTGGTGAATGGCAAACCATACCTGAAGCCAAAGAGGGTTGGGGAACTTTCCATGAATCCATGAGATTTCCATGGCCACTGAAGCCGGTAAAATTAATCGTAAAGAAAAGGAACAGTGAAAACAATTTCATTAAGATATGGGAAACCGAAATTGACCCTGCCTCAAGAATAGTCAATCCTGCCGAAAATCTTAAAAAACACAATGTATTCAATTGTGTGGAAAATGGTCCTGCCTCCGAAAAAGCAGACATCGTTATCCTCGGTGATGGGTATACTGATGCTGAAATGGAGAAATTTCATCAGGATGTAACACGCATGACCAATGAGCTTTTTGCAGTTGAACCTTTCAAATCCCGTAAAAATGATTTTAATGTAAGAGCCATAGATACTCCATCTGAAGTTTCAGGTGTAAACAAACCTCATCCGGGTGTTTTTAAAAGAACTTCCCTGTCTGTTAGCTACGGCGCTTTTGATTCAGAGCGTTATGCCCTGGCTTATGATAACCGCACAATAAGAGATGTGGCAGCAATAGTTCCCTATGAGTTTATGTTTATTCTCATCAACGAAGAAACTTATGGAGGAGGAGGAATTTACCAGTTATATTCAACGGTTGCGGTAAATAATAAATTTTCCGATTACATTTTTGTGCATGAGTTCGGGCATCATTTTGCAGCATTGGCCGATGAATATTACACTTCCGATGTTTCTTATGAATCCGCGCCAATAACTGTTGAGCCCTGGGAAGCAAATATTACTGCACTTCTTGACAAAGAAAACCTGAAATGGAAATCCCTTGTTGAAATGAATACACCAATTCCCACGCCATGGGATAAAGAAAAGCATGATAACTACAGCTTTGAAATCCAAAAAGAAAGAAAAGCATTGAGAGCAAAAAATGCACCGGAATCAGAAATGGAAGCATTGTTTGGACGGGAAAGGAAGGATTTAACAGCATTGCTCGACAACATGAAGTATTCGGGCAAAGTGGGAGCATTTGAAGGTGGAGGCTATATGCAGTTCGGCCTTTACCGGCCTTATGCTGACTGCATCATGTTTACGCGTAATAGGCAGCAATTTTGTCCGGTATGCCGGGATGCTATTAGCAAAGTAATAGACATGTACGTTAAATAAATTATGAACCAACTTATAGATCTGCGCAGCGATACTGTTACCCGGCCGACCAAAGGAATGCTGGATGCCATGCTTTCAGCCAAAGTTGGCGATGATGTCTTTGGCGATGACCCAACCGTGATTGAACTGGAGAAGAAAGTGGCAAACATGTTCGGGAAAGAAGCAGCACTTTTTTGTCCTTCCGGAACCATGACCAACCAGATTGCCATTAAAATTCACACCCAACCCGGAGATGAGGTAATTTGTGAAGAAGGATCTCATGTTTACCGGTATGAGGGAGGAGGCATTGCATTCAATTCAGGGTCATCTGTAAAACTTATCAAAGGTGATCGTGGGAGAATCACTGCTGGTCAGGTTTTGGAATGCATCAACCCGGATGATATTCATAATGCCAGAACAAGCCTTGTGGTAGCTGAAAATACCTCGAACCGGGGTGGGGGAAGTTGCTATGATTTCAGAGAATTAAAAAAGATTAGTAATCTTTGCAAAGATCACAACCTGAAATATCATCTGGATGGGGCACGGTTATTCAATGCACTTACCGAAACAGGCGAAACTACAAATGATGCAGGCAAGCTTTTCGACTCCATTTCCATTTGTCTGTCAAAGGGACTTGGCGCCCCGGTGGGATCTATTTTAATAGGCAATCATGATTTCATAAAACAGGGCCGCCGGGTTCGGAAAGTTTTTGGCGGAGCAATGAGGCAGGCAGGGTTTCTTGCAGCAGCCGGAATTTATGCGTTGGATCATCATATCGAAAGGCTCAAAGAAGATCATCAAAGAGCGAAAATAATCGGCCAGTTCCTACCCCAGTGCAGTTTTGTGAATGAAGTGATGCCTGTCGATACAAATATTATCATTTTCAAGCTTAATGAGGGTACTAAGAAAAAAGAATTTATTGAAAACCTGAAGTCAAACGGTATCCTTGTTATTGGCTTCGGTCCGCAAACGATCCGTATGGTTACACATCTCGATTTTACTGATAAACACCTGGACAAGCTAACAACCACACTTCTTTCGCTTTAATATTATTCTCTCATTTTTATACAATATTTTGGAGGAAATGCAATAATTGTAAATTTCTCCGTCTTCATTATTATGAGCAGCCAGACAGAACATCAAAAAAATCTGACAGGATTTTTCGCAAGGGAATATAGCAACCTGCTCTCCTATGTGAAAAGGTACTGGCGTGGCGACGAGGAAACAGAGCCGGAGGACATATTGCAGGATGTTGCACTGAATCTTTTTTCTAAAGTTGATCTGGATACACCGATCGAAAATTTACTGGCTTACACCTATCGTTCTTTGAAAAACAAAATTATCGACCGGCAAAGAAGAAGAAAAGATCAGGTCTTAAGCAACTTTGATGACAAAGAAAGTGGTGAAAATTACTTACTCATAGGGCTTAGGGACGACACTTTAAGCCAGGAGGACCAGCAGGAGCAGGAGATGATGATTGATTCGATGTTTGATCTGATTGAACAGCTTAATCCTGATCAGCAGGAAATTATTATCCGGACAGAATTGGAAGGACAAACTTTTGAATCATTATCGCAGGAATGGGAAATTCCAATTGGAACCTTATTGTCGCGTAAGCACAGAGCCATGTCGAAGCTGCAAAAATTATTCATGGAAAATCTAAAAATTAAATAATGGAGGATTAAACAATGGAAAACACAATTCAATCAAACAGGAAATTTTATATGGGTTCCCGTATCATGCAAAAGATCGGATGGATCCTCGGAGGAATGATCCTGGCAGTATTTCTAGCCTTTATCTTCGGGTATTTTGTGATGCTGTTGTGGAACTGGATCATGCCCCTGCTTTTCGGATTGCCACAAATCAATTACTGGATGGGGTTCGGAATCATTATTCTGGCAAGACTTATCTTCGGAGGATTTGGGCATGGTAGCCCACATCACAAATACAATCATCACGACCGTTATTATGGTTCAAAATTCAGGAACAGGTGCCGGCCGCCTTTTGGCCACCACAATAAATGGACTCATTACGATGATTATTGGAAAGAAGAAGGTGAAGAAGCATTTGACCGATATATTGAAAGGAAGAATGCAAACGACTCTGGAAAAGAAATGGAAAAACCCGCTAATTAGCGGGTTTTTTTGAGGTACCGAGCGGATTCGAACCGCTGTTGACGGTTTTGCAGACCGCTACCTAACCACTCGGTCACGGTACCAGTAAAGAAATGCAAAAGTAATAGGTTTTATATAAATAACCAAAATACTTAATCCCGCAATTTCAATTGCACCTATGAGGAAGCTACCGTGCAAATTGTTTCAAACAATCGGGGCAAATACAGGTCTCAAAATCCTGCTGTAAAGTTTCCATCGTTTCAACCGGAACATCCATCTCATAACACCAGCATTTGGCTGACTTGCTGCAGTGGAACTCTTTCCCGCAGCGGGGGCAGATATCCTTTTCAACAATCTTTTTATTATGCCTTATCATTTTGGTCAAATTTCAGTGTAACACTTACGCGATCCACTTTCCCACCAACCGGCGGATTCATCTTTGCGACTTTAAGTTCAATAAAAATTACTTTAGGAAAAGAAACTATAATTGCATCAAGGATTCTCCTTGCCACATTCTCAATTAGTTTAGAAGTGATTTCCATCTCTTTCTTAACAAGACTGTAGATAGCAGCATAATTCACAGTCTTCCTGAGATCATCGGTAAGTTCTGCTTCGGAAGTATCGGTTTCAAGAATTACATCCACAATAAAAGTATTTCCAATCACCTGCTCCTCTTTAAAACAGCCGTGATAAGCATGAAACTCCATTCCGTTAATTGAAATTGTAGCCATTAGTTTATGATGATTGTTTTAATCGCTCGATTTATTCTATCTAAAACTTCGTTTTTCCCCAGCAACTCCATAATGACTGTTACTCCCGGACCAATTGCTGAACCTACAAGTGCCAGTCTTATTGGCGCCATAATCAGACCAACACCAATTTGTCGCTCCTCTACAAACGATTTTATTAACTTATCAAGGCTATGAGTACTAAATTCTTCTTCCTCACTTATCCTGTCGAAAAGCAAACTTAACACATCAGAAGTGTTTTCCTTCCAATGCTTTTTTATCATTTGAGGATCATAAGAAACCGGTTGTTCAAAAAAGAAAAAAGATTGATCCCAAAAATCATTCACGAAAATGGCCCTTTCCTTTATCAAGCCAATAATTTTTGTGGCAAAATCGTCGGTCACCTGAAATCCCTTTGCCTTCAGAATTGGTTGGAAAAGTTCACAAAGGATCTTGTCCTCTTTTTTGATAAGGTATTGATGATTGAACCATTTGGCCTTTTCGGGATCGAAACGGGATCCGGACTTTCCAACTCTTTCAAGTGAAAATGCATTACTCATTTCATCCATCGTAAAAAGTTCCTGCTCTGTGCCTGGATTCCAGCCTAAAAAAGCAAGAATATTGACAAAAGCCTCCGGGAAATAACCCGATTCACGATAACCGGAGGATACCTCGCCATTATCACGGCTGATCCATTCAAGCGGAAACACAGGGAAACCCATTCTGTCGCCATCCCGTTTACTTAGCTTACCTTTTCCATCCGGCTTTAAGATCAAGGGCAGATGTGCAAATAGTGGCATTTCATTGCTCCATCCAAAAGCCCTGTAAAGCATTACATGCAAAGCCAGCGAAGGCAGCCATTCTTCACCCCTGATCACATGGCTGATTTCCATTAACCGGTCATCAACCACATTGGCAAGATGGTAGGTAGGCATGCCATCCGATTTAAAAAGTACTTTATCATCGAGGGTGGCTGATTTTACTAACATTTCCCCACGGATGATATCGGTAAACTTTATGTCATCATTCTCAGGAGTTTTGAAACGGATCACATAAGATTCTCCAGAATTTAAGATAGTGTCTACTTCATGCTGACTCAGGGTAAGTGAGTTTTTCATTTTCATTCGTGAAGACGGACTATAGCTTGTATTTAAGGCCTTTTCTGATTCAAGCTTTTTACGCATCCCTTCCAATTCTTCGGGTGTGTCAAAAGCATAATAGGCATTACCGGAATTAATTAGCTGCAGAGCATAATCGCGGTAGATGAATTTCCGGTCCGATTGCCTGTATGGTGCAAACGGCCCTCCTTCTTTAACTCCTTCGTCAAATTTAATTCCGCACCAGGATAAAGACTCAAAAATGTATTCCTCGGCACCTTTTACAAAGCGGTTTTGATCTGTATCTTCAATCCTGAGTATCATTTTGCCGCCATGCTTTTTGGCAAACAGATAATTATAAAGAGCCGTTCTAACCCCTCCAATATGCAAAGGGCCTGTAGGAGAAGGTGCAAACCGGACACGAATTTCTTTGGTATTCATGATATTTTAATGAATTGCAAAGATAAAAAAAAGTGGTATCGGAGTTCATTGGCTCGACACCACTTCAATGGAAAATGAATTTATCAGTCTACCTTGACAAATTTCTTAAAATACTGATTTTCACCTGATGTCACCAGGCAAATATAACTGCCTGAAGGTAAATCAGCAATGTTTATGGAATATTGAAGAAGATTTGTTTTCTCCGATTTCAATTTGCTTCCTGACAAATCAAGAATTGATATTTCACGACTATTTATACCATTATCAGAAAATAATAGATTTAATCTGCTTTTGGTAGGATTTGGGATAATAGTAAAATCCTCTCTAAAAAAATTTTCATCAATGTTAACAGATATACTTCCCACCT